>Ga0105047_10001178_pt1 | contig 46451 bp, 37 predicted proteins | sample MAT04_FD_78384 | JGI IMG/M metagenome (GOLD analysis project Ga0105047, IMG submission 78384) | Freshwater microbial communities from Lake Fryxell liftoff mats and glacier meltwater in Antarctica - MAT-04 (megahit assembly) | ecosystem: Environmental > Aquatic > Freshwater > Ice > Liftoff... | reverse complement strand
GTGAGAACAGCAGACCGGAATATCTGCTCGACTGAAGTCGGACAGACATGCTTGTCTGTCCCGACTGAAGACAGATTCTGAATCTGCTCGAGTCGTTCGGAGAAAACCTGTTGAGTGGAGAGAGTCCATTGGGCGAATCACGCAACCGGGGCCTAAAAACTACTTGCGCTGCGTCTTCATCCGAGTTCACGCGGCCAGATGTCCCGCACCCTTTGGGTCCTTCGCTTAGGGCTCTTCTCTGTGCCTCCATGTCTCCTCACTGAATCCCGATTTGATGACTCACTGACGATTGGCACGCACACACCCGTCGTGAGAGGATTACAAACGGGCTGTCAGTGATTGGATCGGGATTGCTAGAATCCAAACGCCACTCCCTGGAGAGTGTTCCCGTCCGGAGTTCGTTTCGCCATCATGAAGCTCGCGATCCTCTCTTGCGAAGAATCTAACTACAGCACCACCCGCCTTGTCGGAGCCGCCCAGCAGCGCGGACATGACGTAAAGGTCATCGACACGCTACGACTGACGATCGACCTGCAACAGGGATCGCCCGACCTTTACTACGCCGGTCACCCGCTCGAAGGATTCGACGCCGTCCTCCCGCGTATCGGCACCAGCATTTCGTTCTACGGAATTGCGGTCGTTCGCCAACTGGAACAGATGGGGGTCTACTGCGCGAACTCGGCCAATGGAATCCAGAACGCGCGAGACAAACTGCGTTCCCTGCAGATCCTCAGTCGATCCGAGCATGAGATCGGCATCCCGCAAACGACCTTCGTCCGCGACCGATCGGACGCACTGGCTGCGATTGATCGCGTGGGGGGCGTACCGGTCGTCATCAAGCTGATCGAGGGTACGCAAGGGATCGGAGTAATCCTGGCGGAGCGTAGTGAGACTGCTCTGGCCATCATCGAAGCACTTCAATGGGTCCGGCAGAACGTCCTGATTCAGAAATTCGTCGAAGAAAGCCGAGGCCGAGACATCCGCGCTTTCGTCGTGGGAGACCGTGTTGTAGCCGCCATGCGCCGCACCGCGTCGGGCAGCGAGTTTCGCAGTAACGTTCACCGCGGGGGGACCACTGAAGCCGTTACGCTCGACGCCAGGTACACTGAAACCGCCATTCGCGCCGCTCAGATTATGGGTCTTCGCATCGCCGGGGTCGACATGCTGGAGGGTCGCGACGGCCCGCTCGTCATGGAGGTCAATTCCTCTCCGGGTCTCGAAGGGATCGAAACCGCCACCGGCATGGATATCGCGGGGGCCATCATTGATTTCATCGCGAGCCATGTTCGCTTCCCGGATGTCGATATCCGCCAGAGACTCACTCTGACCAAAGGGTACGGTGTCGCCGATCTCATCATCCGGGAAGGCTCCCCGTATATTGGAAAAACGATCGCCGAGTCCCAGCTGCGCGAACTGGATATCAACATCCTGACTCTCAAGCGAGGAGACGATCAGATTTCGAATCCGCTCTCGACGCGCATCCTGCAGATGGGGGACGCCCTCCTCTGCTTTGGAAAGCTGGAAGCGATGCGGGAACTGGTCGCAGACCGCGCGATCCGCCGACAATCTAAGCGACGTGAAGCGCCCGCGACACGTCCGCCAGCCCCTTCCTCGGAGCAGCATCCGTGACGACCTTCCGGCCCAAGCGGCCGATTGAACTGTGGGACCACGATCGGATCGCCCCCGGTGAGGCGCGAGACATCGAACTCAAAATGGGAGAGAGCTACAGCGGCATGACACACTCAATTCCGCTGCATGTCCGGCGCGGTCTGGAACCTGGCCCCACGGTCTTTATCACAGCGGCAGTCCATGGAAATGAACTCAATGGAACGGGAGCGATTCGCAACCTGATCCGTGACCCCCAGCTCGTGCTTCGGGCGGGTTCGCTGATCCTGATTCCGGTCGTCAACATTCTCGGGTTTGATCGCCACTCTCGCTATTTACCCGATCGCCGTGATCTCAACAGATGCTTTCCAGGCTCCAAGGCCGGGAGTTTGGCCCGACGTTTGGCGAGTCGCATTTTTGACGAGATTGTGAATCGTTGCGACTATGGGATCGATCTGCATACCGCAGCCATCCGGAGGACCAATTTTCCAGTGGTCTGCGCAGACACCTTGCGACCCGAAGTCCAGGATCTCGCTCTGGCGATCGGGACAAAATACATTTCCAAGGGCCGCGGGCCGCGCGGAGCGCTTCGCCGAGAAGCGTGCGGTGCAGGCTGCCCGACCGTGATTATCGAGGGGGGCGAGACCTGGAAAGTGCAGTTTAATGTTGTGAAAATTCTCGAACGCGGAATCCGCAATGCCCTGATTCATCTGAAGATGATCGACGGCGAGGCCAGTACGCTCGACACCCAGACGATCCTCACAAAATCCCGCTGGGTCCGGGCTGAACGAGGGGGCTTCCTCGAATTCCATGTGTCCCCCGGCGATACCGTGGGGGTGGGGCAGAAGCTGGTGACGGTCGCGAATCTGCTGGGACGCGAGGAATTAATCCTGACTTCAACGATGGATGCTGTCGTGCTCGGCATGACAACACTCCCCGCAACAACTCCAGGCGAGGCGATCGTGCATCTGGGCGACCTGTCGAGCGCGATTCAGGTTGATGGGCACCGGCCTCGTCGATAAGGCGCGACTCATCCGGGATCCGAACGCGGCTGGTGCAAGTCGCCGCCCGACCGATGACGGAACGGACTCAGTAAACTCGGGAGTCGCTCAGCGGGCGGACATCGCTCTCGATCTCGGGCTCTGCATCAAACTCGACCGGCAGCGGATCGAAGTCATCGTCTCCGAGACGAACCGGGATGTTGAGCACTTCAGTATGGTCATCAGGCCGAGCGGGCATTTCTCCCGGCCCCAGAAAGACCTTGAATCGAATATTCGCAAAGGTCAACTCGTCCCCGGGCAACAACGCTCCGCGAGTCACTCGCTGGCCATTCACCTTCGTCCCGTTGGTGCTGCCCAAGTCGCGAACGAACAACAGTCCGTCGGTCCGTGCGATCGCGCAATGCAGCTTCGAAATGCTGGGATGCTCCAGTGCGATGTCGCACTCTCCCCCCTTCCGCCCCACCAAAGTCACCTCGCGGATGATCAGGAGAGCCGGCGAGCCATCCAGCGGGATGAGCTTCGCGATCATGAGGGAGCCTTGAGTCGCACTTCGCCTTTTCAAAGAAAAGCAGCGCATCTGTTTGGGAAGGGAGTCAAAATCAGCGCAGAGCCTGCGATTCAGATCGCGAAACCCTGCTCTTGTTTACTCTCTCCGCGAGACGCTCTGGGTCAATCTGAAGTTGACCCACGGCCCAAGTTCGCGGGAAATCCTGTCCCGAAGACCGAAGAACCGGCACGGCGGGCCGCGCCGTCATCGTCGTCGTCGCCGTCGGGAGAGCTCCGACGAGCCAGATCGGGGGGCCCCACTCCCGACTACCGGAAGTCGCCGGGATTCCCGAACATTCCACTCTGCCCCGGACGCCCAGTTCCACCCTTGAGATCTCCACGACGCTTGCGTTCGAAGAGTTCGCCGCCCGGTGGGGCCACCTCCTCGACGACTCGCTCGGCCTCGGGGTTCACCTTCAGCGCCTTGGCCGAGAGACTGACTCGCTTGCGGGACAGTTCCACTTCCAGAATCTGAACTTCGACGGTCTGCCCGACACTCAGGATGTCTTCGACTCGCTTCACCCGTTTGTGGTCGAGTTCGCTGATGTGAACCAAACCTTCGATGCCCGGCTCCAATTCGATAAAGGCGCCGAAAGGCTCAATGCGTGTCACGCGACCGGACACCGTTTTCCCCTTGGCGTACTTATCCTCGGCACTCATCCATGGGTTGCCCGACAACTGCCGCATCCCCAAGCTGATCTTGCCGGTCTCCGGATCGATGGTCAGAACCTTGACTTCGACCGATTGGCCTTCAGCCAGAATCTCATTCGGATGCTTGATCCGGACCCAGCTAATCTGTCCCACATGCAGGAAGCCATCCATGCCGCCCAAGTCGATGAAAGCTCCGAACTCCTTCAGAGTCTTCACGCGCCCGGTCAGTGTCTGACCGACCTGCAGCGTCTTCATCAGCTCTTCGCGAACACCTTCTCGCTCTTCTGCGATCAGTGCTCGGCGACTCACAACGAGGCGTCGACGAGCCGGATTGACCTCTGTAATGCGGACTCGCAGTTTCTGTCCAACAATGCTTTCAAGATTCGCCACGAACCCCATGTCGGCCTGACTGGCGGGCATGAATCCCCGAATGGAACTCACGGTCACATCGAGGCCGCCCTTGTTCGTCTTGGTGACCATGCATTCGACATCCATGCCGACCTGCAGGGCGTCCCAGTCGCCCGAGATCTTGTTCGTGCTGCGCGGCAGATTACAAGTAATCAAACCCGCGGCATCATCGAACTTGGCCACGATGACGTCGATCGGCTCGCCCACGACGGGTGGCCGCTTAGGTGAAAACTGTCGGAAGCTGACGACGCCAGGGATTCGCTGCTTCAGGTCGATGAATACGTCATCGCCGTTGGCAGACAGAATGACCCCAGAAACCTTGGTTCCCTGAACCAGACCGATCTCGGTGGAATCGGCCCCCGCGTGCGGCACAGGGGCCACAGCTGCGATCCCCGAAGCCACTTCGCCGCTTTCCATGACGGCTGTGAGTTCGGCTTCGAGGTCTCCCTCGAGCGCTTCGGTGCGAGGGATCTCGACAGGTTCAGACCGTTGAACCGGAGGTTCGACCTTGGCCTTTTGCTCCTGAGCGACCTGCTCCTCGACGAGCGCGTCGACGTCCACTCGCGAGCTTTCACCCGGATTGAGTGAGGGCACCGCTTTATACTGAGCCGGGTCGACTGTCGGATTCAGGCGGATGCGAGGGGGACTCGCCTCCGTCGCTGATTCCGACGGCGCGGGGTCGGACGGCACCGGAGTGGCCGCGGCACCTTCTAAAACCGGGGAGGTGGGTACAACATCCTGTACTGGGGTATTTTCTGGCACCGAAGTCGATCCTTGACTCGGCAGATGTTCCGTGGACATCCAGTGATTCCGTGACAACAGCAGTAATGAGAGGAGAGGAGGAAATGGTTCATCAACCATTCCCGATGTGGACCCGATTGTAGCGTGGCGTCAACGCCTCCGAGAATCCTCCAAAGCGAGAATCTGGAAACATTCATCAACCTGCTGAAACCGGGTTTGAGCATTGCCCCGAGCTTACCAAGGCCACCGCGATGCTCATTTCTCACTACTCACGGGGGGCGATCTCGGGACCTTAGAGCAACGGATCGCTGTCTCTGACAGCTCAAATTCCACATCTTTGCAAGACATATTCACGGTAGGCCAGCTGCAACTGGCGTGTGACCGGCCCCGGCTCAGTCGACATCCACGAGTGCGACTCGATCCCCACGATCGGCAGCACCTCCGCGATCGTGCTGGTCACGAACAGTTCATCCAGGTTATTGAGGGCACCGACGAGAAAGGGGCGCTCCTCAATCGGAATGCCACAACTCTCGGCCAGTTCCAGCACCAGCTTCCGAGTGATCCCAGGAAGAATGTTAGCCTCCAGCGGAGCCGTCACGAGCGCCCCGGCCTGGACTCCAAACACTGTTGAGTGCGACCCCTCGGTAATCGTGCCATCCTCCATAGCCATGATGGCTCCCTGGCATCCGGCCTCCTCCGCAGCCTGCGACGCGAGAACATTCCCCAGGAGATTCAATGACTTAATGTCACACCGCTTCCAGCGCAAGTCCGGCACAATCAACACCCGAATGCCTGATGAGCGATAAGCGGCGTAAGGATCCCGGTCATACTCCCGAACGTAAATCAATTCGTTGGGGGTGACCGCGGGATGGGGGAATGAGTGCGAACGAGGGGCCTCGCCTCGCGAGACTTGCAAGTACACTTGCCCCTCGCGAACTCCACTATGAGCCAGCGTGTCCCGCACCCGCTGCTCCAGTCGCTCCACGTCTGTCACAATCCGCAGCTGAGCCAGTGAATCCCGAAGTCGGTCAAAGTGCGGACGGTCGAGAAACATCTGTCTGTTATAGACGCGGAAGACTTCATAGACGCCATCGCCAAAGAAATACGCCCGGTCTGTCACCGACACGCGGACTTCGCTGAGCGGCATCTCGGTGCCGTTCCAATTTGCCCATTCCGGTCTGGCCATCGATTCGATCTCGCGGTGGTGAGTCTGCATGAACAACAGTCGTCGACGTCTGTCGTTCCCCAGGGAGGGGATTCACGCCCCAGCTGTCCTGTGATCATACACAAGCAGGGTGAGACGGCGATTCCAGAATGCCTGCCTGTGGGGACAGGGGGTTTATGACAGGATGAACAGGATTTGCCGGTTGTCTGAGACAGCCATCTGATGAAAACACCGTATGACTGGTGCGTGAGCGGCTGGGGAAATAGGAAAACGAAACTTCACGAATCGACACTCATCCGAGGCACAGTTCGGAATACGAATCGAAGAAGAGAGGTGTTGAAGGACCTCGATTGACCGGTAATTCTGCCAACTTGCCCTTGTTGATCATTGTCAATTTGTGAAGATTCGCCTCGATTTCTCTTCCCCACCCGAGATTTGCACGGCCTGGACCAGCCGAACTTAGCACGGTGACCGAACAATCGGGGCTGGGGAGAAAGTCACTCGCTCGGTCCTTTGTTTGGCATCCAGAACTTCGGTACAGTGGGGCGGTCTCCGCACACGCATCACGCGTGGTCCCGGTCTTTGCTGTCTGATCCCCGAACAGGTCGCGTTCTCCGCTGAAGGTGCAGCCATGAAAGTCAACAACTACCCCAAGCTTCACAATGCCGCCTGGCCCGGTGTCGTCGGAAAAGGTTCCCCAGGAGCGGAGCCGTTCATCGACCTCGACACGATGCTTGATCATACGGCCAATGCGAACGTCAATGGCGTGAAGTTCGATGGCTTTGATCTGTTTCTGTATGACCCACACATCTCGATCGATGCCGATGCAGACGACCTGAAGCGTTTGGCCGACAAGGCTGCGAAGCGGAACCTGACCATCGGCTCCGTTGTGGCTCCCGTCTGGCCACCGACGGGCGGCGGTGCGGCGATGGACGAGGGCGAAGGCCGCAAGAACTTCCTGACTCAAGTCGAGAAGGGGTGCCAGATCGCGATGACCCTGCGCGAGATGGGGATTCGCCCCTACGGAGTCGTTCGTATCGACACGGCTTGCGGACCGACCGATTTCCTTAAAGACCCGATCGGCAACCAACGCAAGATCGCGGAAACACTCTGGATGGCCTGCGACATTGCCGATGACTTCGGCGAGAAGCTGGCAGCCGAAGGGGAAATTTGCTGGGGCGGCATGCAGTCGTGGGTCACGATGCTCGATCTGCTGGAGCGCGTCGACCGGTCCGACACGCTCGGCTTCCAAGCCGACATGGCACATACGCTGCTCTATCTGCTCGGGTACAACGCCCCCGAGCATCGGCTGCTGCCGGAAGGGTTCGACTGGAAGGACACAGCGGTCTTCGACGAAGCCTACATGAAGTTGACTGATGCCCTGCGGCCCTGGACGATTGACTTCCATGTCGCTCAGAACGACGGCACGGTTCACGGCTCGGGCAGCCACGACAAGACCGGTCGCCACTGCCAGGCCAAGGACCCAAATGGCAAGCTCAACATTGTTGATCGGGCGGGTTATTGGCTCCGCGAAGGTCAAGGCGGAACCCCTCACATGCGTTACCGGCACATCTGCTGGGACGGCTGCATGTTCCCGAATTCTGTCATGAACAACCCACAGACGTGGAACGACATCCTGTCAACGATGATCGACGTGCGAAACGCCCATGGGTGGCACGAGTAAACGACTTCGCGAACGAAAGCCCAGTGGTTGCAGCCACTGGACTTTTCGATTCGCTCATCCCTGTCTTGTCGCTCATCCCTGTCTTGTCGCTCATCCCTGTCTTGTCTCCCGTCCCTGTCTTGTCCTGCGGAGGATCTGGTGATGTATCGAGTCATTCTGTTTTGCGTCGCCTTCGGGCTGGCGTGGAGTTCCTGCGGCACACTCTCAGCGGGGAGTATCTCCGGAATTATCACGCTGGTCGACGTGGAAGGTCAGACGTTCTCGGTCGAAGCCTCGGCCAGTAAGAAGGACAAAATCACTTTTGATTTCACAGCCGACCAGAAGACTGCGATTACCCTGGATGGCAAAGCTGCCAAATTGGCTGATCTCCAGGTTGGCCAGCGTGTCACCGTCAATTCGACTACCGAAAGAGCGACACGCATCTCAGCTCGTCGCGTCAAGAATGCCGCTCCCGAGGAGCCGAACCGTCTTGAGAACAGTTCGAAAGCGAACGTCGGCTGGCACCAATACGGAGGGCCGAATCGCGACAATGTGTCGACCGAGACCGGCCTGCTTAAGACGTGGCCAGCGGGTGGGCCGGAGCTTAAGTGGACAATTACGGGGATCGGCGAAGGGTACTCAGCAGTCTCACTTTCGGGCAATCAACTGTTGACCATGGGGAATAAGGGAGACGAGGAACACACGATCTGTCTCGATGCCGAAACGGGCAAGAAGTTGTGGTCGACGCCGACTGGAAAAGCCTATCGCGAGAACATGGGGAACGGCCCGCGCGCGACGCCGACTATCGACGGGGACAAGGTGTACGTCCTCGGCGGCAACGGTGATCTCGCCTGCCTCGACCTCGCGTCTGGGAAGAAGCTGTGGGGCGGGAACATCCTCAAGGAATTCAACGCCAACAACATCACTTGGGGGATCAGCGAATCGGTGTTGATCGACGGCCCGAACCTCGTCTGCACGCCCGGCGGCAAGGGGGCGGCGATGGTGTCGCTCGACAAGACGAACGGCAAGCTCAAGTGGAAAGCAACCGTTCCCGGGGATCCACAAACCGGGTACTCGTCGATCCTCCCCATCGAGTTCGGTGGCTTGCGCATCTATGTGAACTTCGTCCACACGGGGGTCATCGCGGTCGATGCCAAGACCGGCAAACTGCTGTGGGGGAATAGCTCTCCGGCGAATGGGACCGCCAACTGCTCATCACCCGTTGCCGCCGGAGACTCTGTCTTTGCCGCCTCGGGTTACGGCACCGGCGGGACACTCATCAAGATGTCTGGCTCGAAGAACAAGATCACTGCTGAAGAGGTCTACAGCACCAAGGAGATGAAGAACCACCACGGCGGGATGGTGGTCGTCGATGGCTACCTCTATGGGGCCGATGAGGCGATTTTGAAGTGCATTGAACTCAAGACCGGTCAGGTCCAGTGGCAGGACCGCTCGGTCGGCAAGGGCGCGATCGTCTACGCCGATGGCCAGCTGATCCTGCGGAGTGAACAGGGCCCTGTGGCGCTCTGCAAAGCCTCGCCTGCTGGCTACGAAGAGACGGGCCGCTTCGAGCCTTCCCGCAGTGATAAACCCGCCTGGCCGCACCCCGTCGTGGCCAATGGGTGCTTGTACTTGCGGGATATGGACCAGTTGCTGTGCTACAAGCTGAAGTAAAGGGGGGAGCTATCAGCCGTCAGCCGTCAGCCCGGACAGGAGTGAGACCGTGGGACAATCTGTCGTCGCGTGGGCTTTAACGCGCGCGTCACCGTGTGTCGGGTGTTCGCGTAGGCGAAAGCCCACGCGACGGGGTGCGTTGACGATCTTGCTCGCGTTGATGTTGGGCGTGCCGCTTTCAGCTGCAGCGAGTGCAGAGGACACTCCCGCACGACGAAACGTGATCCTCATCGTCGCGGACGACCTCGGGTTCCAGATCGGGGCCTATGGCGATGCTCAGGCGAAGACGCCGGGGCTCGATCGATTGGCCGCCACCGGGACGCGCTTCACGCGGGCGCACTGCACCACGGCCAGCTGTAGTGCGAGTCGGTCGGTGCTGCTGACCGGTTTGCACAATCACTCGACCGGGCATTACGGACACGCCCATGACGCGCACCACTTCTCGACGTACTCATCGGTGCCGAGTTTGCCCGTGATGCTGGCGAAGGCCGGGTACGCGACCTGCTCGATTGGGAAGTACCACCTCGCCCCCGAGTCGGTGTACCATTTCGAGAACTACCGCAACGGGGGGATTCAAGGGGCCCGCAACTCCGCGAAGATGGCCGACAATGCCATTCAGTGGATCAGCGAGACGACTGACAAGCCGTTCTTCCTGTACTACTGCTCCAGCGACCCGCATCGCGGCGGCGGACCGGGTGGCTTCGGGAATACGAATGAGCAAGGGCAGCCGACTTACCCCGGCTGCGAGTCGGTGACGTTTGATCCCCAAGCGATCGTTGTCCCGCCGTGGTTGCCCGACCTGCCCGAAGTGCGAACCGAACTGGCCGAGTATTATCAAGCGATCAACCGCTTCGACCAGGGAGTCGTCAAGCTGCTCACTTACCTCGACACGAGCGGTCGGGCCGAGGACACGCTGGTACTCTTCCTCTCCGACAATGGACCTCCCTTCCCCGGTGCGAAAACCAATCTCCACCAGCCGGGTATGCAACTGCCACTGCTCGTGCGCAATCCGCTCGCCCAGGAGCCGCGCACAACGTGTGACGCCCGGGTCGCGTGGACCGACATCACTCCGTCGATCCTCGACTTCTGCCAGGTGACTCCCACCCCCCAGCCGCCGATCCAGCCCGGACCGAACGACGACAACCCCGAAGGCCCGCGCCCGAAAGCTCGACCGGTCCAGCCGGTGACCTTTCATGGCCGGTCATTCGTCACCGCAATGACCCAACTGCACCCCGAGGGGTGGGACACGCTGCACGCTTCGCACACGTTCCACGAAGTCACGATGTACTACCCGATGCGGGTGCTCATCGACGGAGATCACAAGTTGATCTTCAACATTGCCCACCAACTGCCGTATCCGTTCGCCAGCGATTTGCAGGCATCACCGACATGGCAGGCGGTCTTGCAGCAGGGACTCTCACACTACGGCCGAAAAACGGTCGACTCTTACCTGCATCGCCCGAGGTTCGAACTCTACAATCTCCAGGACGATCCGTGGGAGACCACGAATCTCGCCGCCGATCCCGCTCATACAGAGCAGCTGCAGAAGATGCAGACTCAGCTGCATGAGTGGCAGAAGCAAACCCGCGACCCGTGGGAGTTGAAGTGGGACTACGAGTGAGGTTACGGAGAGCCATCAGCGGTCAGCGATCAGCGATCAGCCAGGAGAGGCAGCGAATGCGCGGGATCGTCGCATGGATCTGAACGACCTGTTTATCACGCTGGTGTTGGTGAACTGCGGGTGGCTCCTGGCGATGCGGCCTGCGCGACTGTGGCTGGTGAAGACCCTGGCGATCCTCGGACTGCTGGGAGGAACTTGGCTCTGGAAGCCAGAGCTGGCGGGCTGGATCGCGATTGGCCCGTGGGCATTGCTCATCATCATCCCGATGTGGCTTCAACATTGGTCGATCCATTTGATGCAGCAGCGACAGCTGGGGCTGGCCCGCTGGACTGGGGCGCTGCTGGCTGGCCTGCACCCCTCGGCTTCGGTCGGGGCGATGCGTCGGATGATTCGGGTGCTGAATCACCTGTATCGCGGCGAGGTCTCGCAGGGTCTGCAACTTGCCGAGCAGTTCAGGATCAACGACCCGGGCATCCGCAACCTGGGAATGGTCATCGACTTCCAGATGACGGGGGATTGGGCAGAGTTCGAACAACGTGTCCAGGCGATGCCGTTTCAAGGCACCACCGACCCCAGCCTGCTCAGTGGACTGGTCCAAGCCGCTGCTGAGCGGGGAGCTTGGGACGAGTTGATTCGCCTCCTCCAGGTACTTGGTCAGTCTCATTTCTCGGCGGAGCCAAATGCCGCCCTGTCACTGCGGGCGTTCGCCATTCTCGGCGATGTCGCAACCGTTCAGAACCTGCTGCTCAGCAGTTCTCACATGCTCGCGAGCGAGACCCGCGAGTTTTGGATAGCGGTCGCGGAGCAGGTCAGCGGGACTGACGAAAGTGCTCGTCGGCGTTTGTTGCAACTCCTCCCTCGAGCGAGTGCGGCTCTTCGCCCCATGGTCGAACGACGTCTGGCGACACCGACAGCCGGCCCGATCGACCGAGACATTTTCGATCGCGGAGTGCAGCAGCTGATCGGCCTGCGAGGTGTGATCGAACATAACGCCCGGTACGCCATCCTGTCCGGGGCTGGCCGAGGAGTGGCTTTCGGCACGTATTTTTTGATACTGGCGATGATCGCCAATTACCTGCGAGAAATCCCCGGGGGCAGCGAAGACACGCTCAACCTGGAACGCCTGGGTGCGATGGTCGTGCCAATGACGGGCGAGCCGGGCGAGTGGACACACGTCTTCACATCGGGCTTCTTGCACATTGGCCCGCTGCACCTGGCATTTAATATGCTCGGCCTGTTCGTTCTCGGCCGGTGGGTCGAACGAGCTTGGGGACCACTGAGGATGCTGGTGCTGTTCATGGTCTGTCTCGTCGCCTCGGCTGCTTTACTCCCTTGGTTGACGCTCATGGAGCCGGGGGACACGGCTGTCATCGCGGGTGCCAGTGGCGGGATCATGGGCCTAATGGGCGGCATCTTTGGGCATTTGCTGGTGGGCAGGTCGATTCGAGGTACACCGCTGGTGAGGAGCCAGTTCAAGACGGTTTGTGCATTCATCGTGCTGCAAAGTCTGTGTGATCTAATGACCCCGCAGGTCAGTATGGCGTGTCACCTCACGGGGATGTTCACGGGGATGATCGGCGGGATCTTGGTCGGGCTGTGTGGTGGTCGCCGCGTGGCTCGCCGTCCGGTATAGTCCGATTTCTGGAGAGAGCGGCACGGCAGAAACGTGCCTCACAAGGAACGGCTAGGAATGGCCGTCCGAGTTCCGAGGGACTGATGACCGACCAGAACTCCAATCCCGATTCCCGGCGCGTGCTCAGTTTGTGGGACGCGGTCAGCCTCATTCTGGGCATGGTGATCGGGACATCGATCTTCCGCTCACCGAGCCTGATCTTCTCGAACATGCCCGGCGTCGGTGCGACACTGCTGCTCTGGGGGGGCGGAGGAGTTCTCTCGCTGTTCGGAGCCTTCTGTTACGCGGAACTGGCAGCCGCCTGGCCCGAACGGGGCGGCGACGTGACCTATCTGAGCCGAGGGTTGGGGAACTGGCTCGGGTATCTGCTCGGCTGGTGCCGGATCATGGTCATCATCCCGGCCAATGTCGGAATCATGTCGTTCGCTTTTCAAGACTATCTGATCCAGGCTGGAAACCTCGACCCGCGTCTCAGCCCGTGGATTTCGCTCTCCGCTGTGGCTGCGATGACAGCGATCAACTTGACGGGAGTGCAGTCGGGCCGCCGGGCGCAGAACACGCTGACCATCTCGAAGCTGATCGGATTTGCGATGGTCATCCTGGCGGGGGCGTTGATCGCCGCGAAAGGGAACTGGCCCGCGATGTCGACTCCCCTGGCTGCGGGGCGCGCTCCCAATCCGGGTTTGGCCCTGGTCTTCGTCCTGTATGCCTTCGGGGGTTGGAACGACGCCGTCTATCTCGCGGCGGAACTTAAAGATCCTCAACGCAACCTCCCGCGAGCCCTCGCCGGTGGAGTGTTCGCGGTGTTGCTCGTCTACATCGCAGTGAACCTGGCCTACGCCACATTGGGGATTGAGCAGCTACGATTGGCGGATGTTCCGGCCCGCGATGTCACCGTGAAAGCGTTCGGTACGTTCGGCGGTATTCTGGTGACCGGACTCTTGATCGTATCGGCCTTGGGAGCGATGCACGGCACGATCTTCGGCGGGACGCGACTCGCCGTCGCCATGGGGGAGCGGTACACCACCCTGCGATGGCTCCGTCACTGGTCTCGCCAGGGGGCTCCGACACGCGGTGTCCTGCTGGTCGGCCTGAACACGTTTCTCCTCGTGTCCGCTGTCGAAACGGAGACGGGTCGGCGACTGATTGATCGACTGGTCTTGAGCTGGGGGGCCACCGCGATTCCGTGGAGTAATTTTGGCGGCGGGTTCGACACCTTGCTGGCGGCCACAGCTCCGCTTTTCTGGGGGTTCTTTCTATTGGCGGGTGCGTCACTGATCGTGCTGCGAATCCGTGAACCAAACACCCCGCGCCCCTTCCGCACCCCGCTTTACCCGCTCTCCCCGCTGCTGTTCATGGCGACCAGCGGATACATGCTCTACAGCAGCGTCATGTACGTGAAGTGGCTGGCCTTACTGAGCCTGCTCCCGGTGATTCCCGGCTTGCTGGCCTGGGGTTTCGAGCGTGCCAATCGCGGGAATGCGAGTCGCGGAGGGACATCGCCGACGTAGCTCAGTCGCTCTGCGACCGAGATTCCCGCAGTGAGACACTGGCCCCCTTCGTTGCTCCCGAGTATCCCTGACATGCCCTCCACTGATTCAACTCGTCCCCTCGCCGTGAATGCCTGGCTGATCGTCGCACTCCTGATGCCGGTCGCGCTGCTGAATTATCTCGACCGTCAAATGCTGGCGTCGATGAAGTCCTCTGTCATGGAGGATATCCCCAGCATTCAAACCGATGCGAACTGGGGCTTCATGCTGGGGCAGTTCAAGTGGGTCTATGCGTTTCTCAGTCCGTTCGCCGGTTTCGTCGCCGATCGTTTCGGTCGCCGGTTCACGATCTGCATCAGCCTGTTTGTCTGGTCGGCCATCACCTGGTGGACGGGGCACGTGACGACTTTCAGCGAGCTGCTCTGGGCGCGTTCGTTGATGGGGATCAGTGAGGCCTTCTACATCCCCGCTGCTCTCGCTCTGATTACCGACTACCACACGGGGAGTACGCGCTCGCGCGCGGTGGGCCTGCACCAGATGGCGATCTACTGCGGGGTGATCGCCGGAGGCTTCGGCGGGTACGTCGCTGACTCGCCGATGCTGGGCTGGCGGTTCGCCCTCAACAGCTGTGGAATCATCGGGATGATCTATGCGATCCCGTTGTCGATGTGGGTTCGCGATGCGCCTCAATCCGCAGTGAGCAGAGATGCTCCCCGGATCTCGCCGTTTCAATCGATCGTCGAGCTCCTGACCAACGTCTCATTTCTGCTGCTTGTCCTCTGCTTCACACTTCCGGCTTTGGCCGGATGGGTCGTTCGAGATTGGATGCCGGCGATCCTCAAGAAGCAGTTTCACATCGAGCAGGGTCTCGCGGGTGTTGCTGCAGCCCTGCCGTTGCAAGTCGCTGCAATCTTTGGAGCCCTCGCGGGCGGCTGGCTGGCCGACTCCTGGATGCGGCACAACATTCGAGCCCGAACTTTCGTCAGCGCCATGGGGATGAGCTGTGTCGTCCCGGCGATCTTCGGTGTCGGCAATGCCAGCTCGCTGTCGATGGCTGTTGCGTTCCTAATTCTCTTTGGAATCGGCTGGGGCTTCTTTGATTGCAACAACATGCCGATCCTGTCCCAGATCGTCCGCCCCCAGTTACGCGCCACCGGCTACGGCATCATGAACTTTGCCAGTATCAGCTGCGGCGGCCTTGCCGACTGGGGCTTTGGCAAGCTGCAAGATCGGGGAGTCCCGCTCAACTTGACCTTTGGGCTTTTCGCCGGCGTGGCGATATTCTCGATTGTCTTGGTGCTACTGATCCGGCCGAAGCCCGAGCTGTCGAGGGGTGAGGCGTGAGGCGTGAGGGGAGTTGCCGCCGACCTTCTTTCACGCTAGTCTCCTCGCTCCGCTCGTCGATCCCAATCCACCTCTTGAACTCAACGGCGTTGCAAATGCTGTTTGACACGCACACCAATTTGATGTGGTATCCAGACCATCTCTCGGATGAGTTTGTGGAGTTCGCCTGGGAGGCCAAGCGGGCGAAGATGAAACTCTCGCCCGATGTCTACTTCGCTGGCAGCGGCACGCAGCAGGCCAATGCGTTCGACTCGCGCCCGGAGCTGCTGCTCCCGGCGACGGCCGAAGCCGACAAGGTGATTGTGTTCGGCATCAAGGCCCCGTTCTGTGGTATCAACGCCGACCAGGAACTGATTGCGAAATTCGTCAAGGAACACTCCGACCGCTTCATCGGCTGGTGCTCGGTCGACCCGAACGACGCGGACTGCGTTCAACAGTTGGAGTACTACGTCAACGGCTTGGGCCTGCGCGGGTTGAAGTGTTCGCCAATTTATCAGAACTGGAACCCGCAGGACCCGAAGCATCTGCCATTATTCAAGAAGGCCGAGTCACTGGGCATTCCGGTCAACATTCATCAAGGAACCTCGTTTGTTCGAACGGGTCCGCTCAAGTACGCCAACCCGATTCTCTTGGAGGACATCGCGGTCGCCTGTCCCGATTTGCGAATCGTCATTGCCCACATGGGGCACCCCTGGGAAGCCGAGTGCGTGGTGTTGATCCGCAAGCATCCGAATTTATATACGAACATATCCGCTCTGCACTATCGCCCGCTGCGTCACTACCAGGCGTTCATGACGGCCATCGAATATGGGGTGGAGCACAAGCTGATCTTCGGTTCGGACTTTCCTTCGGCCACTCCCGCCCAGGTCATCGCTGGTCAACACAAGGTGAACGACGTTGTTCGGGGAACCCACTTTCCCAGGGTGTCGGAAGAGGTGATTCACAACATCATTTACGAGAACTGGAAACAGTTCCTACCCGAGTATGCGTGACCGGACCGTCTGTCTGGAACGGTCCTCATTGCACTCGCTTCACTTGCCGGAGGGGAGATCATGTCGGCGACTTCGCGAAGTGTATGGAGGTTGATGCTTCTGTTCGCCGGGTGGTTTCCGCCGTTCGCTGAGGCCCGTGCCGCAGAGACTCCGGAGTATGAGTGGAAACTCATCACCATGGAGGCTCCTTGGATGGGGCGGGACGGGGCGGGAATCCTGAGCTACCGGGGAGAACTGTGGCTCCTCGGTGGCTGGAATCCCGGCAACCGGACCGTCTTCCCGATGATCTGCACCAACGATGTCTGGTCATCGAAGGACGGAGCGAAGTGGTCGCTAGTGAAGCCGAATACGTTCCTGGACAAGTCGTTCGACCGGGCCAGCGACTGGGAAGGGCGACACACAGCTGGGTATGCCGTCTACAAAGACAAAATGTGGATCATCGGTGGTGACTGCAACCAAAAACACTACCAGAACGATGTCTGGAATTCGGTCGACGGCAAGACCTGGGACTACGTGAACAAAGGGAAAGACGTCCCCTGGGCGCCGCGGGCTTTGCACTACACGGTCGTCCACGATGATCAGCTGTGGGTGCTTGGCGGCCAGACGATGCCAGCCTTCGGAGGAGGCGAGGACGCCTTTTACCGCGATGCGTGGGCATCGACGGACGGAGTGGAGTGGACCCAGGTCAGCCCGGTTGAGCCGTGCTGGTCGCCGCGTGGCATGATCGGCGGCAGCGCAGTGATGAAAGGTCGCATCTGGGTACTGGGGGGTGGCCGGTATGACACTCCCCAGGTGGGCCGCCTGTTTCACAACGATGTCTGGAGTTCCGCGGACGGGATCCACTGGACTGAACACACGGCGAAGGCTCCCTGGTCTCCGCGACAGTACCATGACGTGGCCGTGTGGGATGACAAGCTGTGGGTCATGGAGGGCTACCATGTCGACGGCGGTAACCGTAACGATGTGTGGTACTCTGCGGACGGAGTGGACTGGAAGGAGCTTCCTCACACTCCTTGGAAGCCCCGTCATGCTGCCAGTCTGGTCGTCCACGACGGCGACCTCTGGATGATCGCTGGCAACAACATGCAACCCGATGTGTGGCGGCTGGTGCGAAAGTCTCGCTAGCCCCCGGCGACTCGACTCTGAATCAACCCGTGCGAAAGGTCTCCATGAATACCCAACCGATGACTCCGGAAGCGTTGGCCGCTTCTGTGATCGCCGTTCCGCCCGTGGCTCGTGATCGCGACTTGCGCTGGAACGTCGCCGAGAATGCCAAGCTGATCAAGCATATGGAGGCGGGGGGCATCACGACTCTGCTGTATGGCGGCAACGCCGCTCTTGCCCATGTGGCCCTGAGCGAGTATGCCGACTTGCTGACTCAGCTGGTCGATTCGGCCTCAAGCCAGACGATTGTGGTGCCCTCGGTCGGCCCTCATTTTGGGATGATGATGGACCAAGCCGAGGTCCTGCGCGACTACGCCTTTCCGACCGTGATGCTGCTCCCCTCGAAGGATGCCATGACCCCAGCTGGTCTGGCGACTGGGATTCGCCGCTTTGTCGATCGGTTGAGCCGCCCGATTGTGCTGTACATCAAGCAAGACGGCATGGTCGATGTGGAGACCATCCAGCGGATGATGCATGAGGGGCTGATCTCCTGGATCAAGTACGCGATCGTGCGCCCAGACCCGAAACAGGATCCGTACCTCCGGAGTCTGATCGAGGCCGTCGGGCCGAGTCGTATCGTCAGCGGCATGGGCGAGCAACCCGCCATCGTCCACTTGCGGGACTTCGGTCTGGCCGGGTTCACAGCGGGGTGTGTCTGCATCGCCCCGGCCTTGTCGATGTCGATGTTGCGGGCGATCCACAGCCAAGACTTCACGACCGCCGAACGGATTCGCCTGCAGTTTGCACCGCTCGAACGGCTCCGCGACCAGATCAACCCCGTGCGAGTGCTGCACGCCGCCGTCAGGCTGGCCGGTCTCGCCGACACCGGACCGATCACACCATTCTGGTCCCCCGTCACGCCTGCCGAGGAAGAGGCGATTGGACTCGTGGCGAAAGAGTTGCTGCGATGTGAGTGATGGGCGAGGTGTCGCCTCGACCAGTCGCACGATGCACCAAGGTGAAGCTTGCCCGAGCCCAGCGATTCCGAGCCCAGCGATTCCGAGCCCCCCTTCGTCCCGTCAGCGACGCCCGATAAAAGCCCACGGTTTCAACGGTGGGACCGAGCCGCCCCATGGCTTGCAGCCCCGACAGGGGCGACAGACACTTCGAAGTCGGGCCACGGTGACCGAAGGTTCTGTCGTCCCTGGCGGGACTCTGTGAGGCAATTCGTCTAGATCACCCACCGTATAAAACAGTGGGCGATTTTCGACCGTCGCTGACGGGACGAAGAACGGTGTTGCGACCGGGGGTATCAGGCATTCACAGGCTGCGACTCACACGCCCCAACAGGACACTTGTTGATCGAGCGGTTCCAGCCCGCTCACTTCTTTGGAAAAGCTCGCCGCACCACGTTAATCAGTTCGTCAAACTTCGACAGGAACTTCGAGACATCCCGGCCCTTCATCGGAGCCGGGCCACCGGAGATCGCTCCAGTTTGGCGCAGGCCGTCGAACAGATCGCGCATCGCCAGCGTCTCGCCGATGTCTCCATCGGTAAAGACGCGGCCTTTCGGGTCGAGCACACGGGCTTGTTTAGCGACGCAGCGTGCCGCCAGCGGAATGTCGGAGGTCACCACGATATCGCCGGGGCCCGATTGCTCGGCGATCCAGTCATCGACGATATTCAGCCCCACTTCGCTGCGGACGACCAATTCAATGAGCGGCAACATCGGGACCCGCATCCAGTTATTGGCGACGACCTTGACCGGCATTTGGTAGCGGATCGCGACGCGGTAAATCTCGTCTTTCACCGGGCAGGCATCCGCATCAACGTAGATCGTCAGCATGGGTCTTCCCTTGTTCGAACAGATGCACGACGGCACGACCGCTGATCGTTTCGCTGCGGAGCAGTTCGGCCGCAATCAGCTGGACCGCCCGCCACGTCTCGGGTTGTTCGAGCATGTGTTCCACCTTCGAGAGCAAGCGTTTCTGCAATCGCTCGACGTGCCGCTCACCCGCCCGCTGGGTGGCAAGCTGCTTGACCGTTTGCAGGTCCCGGGCTGCCCCGTCCCAAGCGTACTGGCCGGTGTGACGAGCCTCCGCAGCCAGGCCCGCCAGCGAGATGAGGATCTCGCGTTCCAGCCAATCTTCCGACGGGCGGGTGCGACCTTTTTGGAACTCACAGCGCCCCAATGTTTGCAGCTTGGGCAAGATGCTGACCCGCTGTACGGATCGCCCCAGGACCAGCGCGATGACTGCGTGCCCCGCTTCGTGATAGGCCGTGGCTTCGGGGTTCATGGGACGGATCAGGTTCCGGGTGATCGGGTGCAGGGCGCTATGATACCGAGTGGCGAGTCCCACCGGCAGGATGGCTCGGACATCGAGACGAAGAGTCCTGATCCACCGCGTGGGCTGACGCGGCGTCCTTGCCGCGCTCTGACCGCTGGCGTATCCTTCATACACGCATCGGGAGGGATGCATCGGTCGAGAGGGACATGGATGAAAATCCTCATGATCTCTCGACGGTCGTAGATTCCGGCGGGCTTTCGCCGGACTTTCGGGATGGTCCCTCCTCCCCTACTCCTAACCTCTTGAGCCCCCACCCATGATGCCGCGTCGATTGCCAATCGTTCTGGGCCTGTTGTGCGCCGCATTCGTCCCGTCTCTGGTCCTCGCCGCAGACTGGCCGTTTTGGCGTGGTCCCAATATGGATGGGATCTCTCCGGAAACGAACCTACCGGACAGTTGGGATCCCTCGGCGGAGGGAGATGCAGGGAACATCCTGTGGAAGACTCCGGCCAACTGTCGTTCGACGCCGATCTTGTTGAACAATCGGCTCTACTTCACGGCTCGTGACAAGGAAGATGTTCCGAGCGAAGAAGGGGAAAAGGTCGTCTGCCTGGATGCCAAAACCGGCAAGCTGCTGTGGGAGACCCGATTCAGTGTTTATCTGTCGGATGTCCCCGTCGAGCGTGTGGGCTGGTCGAGCGTTGTCGGTGACCGCGAGACCGGCGATGTCTTCGTTCTCGGTGTCTGTGGACTGTTTCAATGCCTCGACGGGAAGTCGGGCGCGGTGAAGTGGTCGCACTCCATGCATGAAGAGTACGGTCTGCTGAGTACGTATGGCGGACGCACGAACTTTCCGATCGTCCATGAAGATCGCGTGATTATCAGTGCGGTGTTCGTCAACTTTGGAGAGTATGCTCAGCCGACCCACCGGTTCATGGCCTTCGACAAGCGGAACGGACTCCCAGTGTGGTTCAGCGGGACTCGAGTTCGGCCCGAGGATACGACATACAGCTCGCCCGTACTGACGACGGTCAAAGGGGAGTTACAGATGGTCTTCGGTTCCGGAGACGGGGCCTTATGGGCCTTTCAGCCCAGGACTGGCAAACCAATCTGGAACTACTACTGTTCGGTTCACGGCTTGAATCACACGCCGCTCGTTTCGGGTGGAAAGATTTATTCGGGAGTCGGCGAAGAATTACTAGATGACAAGGGTTTGCCGGACTCCAAGATCGGATCGCTCTACTGCCTCGATCCGTCAAAGGCCACGCCCGGCGAACTCGACCTCAAAAAGGCGGGCGGCGAACTCTGGAAGCAGACCGAGTGGACGGTCAGCCGGTCCTCTCCCATTCTGATCGGCAACCGGCTCTATGTCGCGACCGACAACGGCAAGCTCTATGTGGTCAATGCTGAGACTGGAGAGCTGATCGCCCAGCAAGCTCTCGGCCGAATGATGCGTGCCAGCCTGCTGTATGCGGATGGTAAACTTTGGGCCAACGAAGTGAACGGAAACTGCTACGTCCTGAAGCCAACCGAGGCGGGCGTCGAGGTGCTGCACAAGTTCCGCCTGCCGAGTGGCGAGGACTGCCACGGGTCGCCAATCGCGGCCAACGGTTGCGTCTACATGCCCACGACCGCGGCCATTTATTGCGTCGGGAAAAAGGACAACGAAGCCTACGCGGAGTACCCCGCCAGCCTGCTGGAAGAGACCCCGCGCGAAGAAGACAACACTCCCACCCAGCTCCAGGTGGTGCCCGTCGAGACTCTCCTGCGACCCGGCTCGAAGCAAGCGTTCGGCTTCCGGCTCTACAATTCGAAGGGCCAGTACCTGCGGAATGCGACTGCGGAAGAGGTCAAAGTGACGGTCACCGGGCCGGGCAAGATCACCGAACGCGGAGAGTACGAAATCGGCGTCGAGGCGACCGACCACAGCCCCGTCGCCGTCATGGCGAAGTTCGGCGAGTTGACCGCCAAGGCCCGAATCCGCGTGGTGCCAGAGCTGAAGTGGGCGTTCAACTTCGACAATGGCAAGGTGCCCTCGACCTGGGTCGGAGCCGCGTATCGGCACATCGTGCTCGACTGGGATCTGTTGACCAAGCTCCAGGAGCAAGACCCACAGGCCGCACTGCTCTACATCTTCCTGCAAAGCGGGATCACCAACAGCCCGCCGCCACCGAAGGACGCTCCTCCCGGACCCGTCACGCTGACACTCGATGACTCGACTCCGCAGCAGAAGTGGACCGAACTGCTCCGCTTCTTGAAGCTCGCCAATTCGGAACTAAAGCCCAAGACTAAGGAAGAAGCCGAAGCCCGTCTCGGGGCCTCGCTGCAGCTGCTGGTCGACGAAAAAGTCCTGGGCTCGGTCGAGTGGTCGACCTGGGAGCGAGCCACCGGTGAAGGCGATACCAAGGTCGCGGAGCCCCGCTTGAAGGTCACGAAGGGCGATCGCCCACCGACCGGAAACGGCGTCATGTGCAAGATCACCACCATTCCTAAGGGCCAACGTAGCCAAGCGTGGTTCGGCCACACGGACCTGCACGACTACACCATCCAGTCTGATGTGCAGGCCTTCGAGAAGGATGGCAAGCTGCCCGACATCGGTCTCACCAACCAGCGGTATACCCTCGTGATGATGGGAGCGAATCAACAGTTGCAGATCCGCACTTGGGCCGCCCAGCTGTCCCGATTGGAGATCAAGACTCCGTTCGTCATGGAACCCTATGTCTGGTACACCATGAAGTTCCAGGCGTCAGTCGTCGACGGCCGGGCGATCCTCAAGGGGAAGGTCTGGAAGAAGGGCGAAGCGGAGCCCGCCGACTGGTCCATCTCGGGTGAAGACACCATGGCCAACACGAGCGGTAGCCCGGGCCTTTTCGCCGATGCGAAAAATGCCGAGGTGTTCTATGACAACCTGACAGTGGTGCCGAATGAGTCCCCGGCATCGGGAACTCCTGCTTCGCCGCCCGATTCGAAGTAGCCCCGGATAGCGAAAGACTTCGCTGATTCTAGTGGACTTAGCGAAAGTCTTCGCTAACCGGAAAGTCGAGTTCGAACCTCGGTTCCACACTCACCCCCAAATACTCTCTCCGTCTGGAGTTCACCTCATGCGTTCGATGCTCTCACTCGCGGCCCTCTGTGCCGCACTGGTTCCATCTCTCACGAGTGCCGCCGAAGACCCAACGGCGCAGCTTCAAGCCGAGATCAAGACCCGCAAGGTCGGCCCCAAGGACTGGCCGATGCTCGGTGGCTGGACCCATCGCAACAACACTCCTGATGCGACGGGAATTCCAGACAAATGGAATGTCAAAAAGGGGGAGAACATCCTCTGGTCGACCCCTCTGGGTTCACAGACCTATGGCAACGCAGTTGTGGCCAATGGCAAAATCTATGTCGGAACCAACAACTACCACGGCTATTTGAAGCGTTATCCCAAAAGCATCGATTTAGGTGTCTTGCTGTGCCTCGACGAAAAGACCGGCAAGTTCCTCTGGCAACACTCGAGCCAGAAGCTGCCGACCGGGCTCGTGCATGACTGGCCGGATCAGGGGATCTGCTGTTCGCCGTTCTGTGACGGCGACCGCGTGTGGTGTGTGACTAGCCGCGGGGAAGTCGTCTGCCTCGACTCGGAAGGATTCCTCGACAACGAAAACGACAGCCCGTTCACCTCGGAGGAGAACGAGAACAAAGACGAAGCCGATGTCGTCTGGAAGTACGACATGATGGGCCAACTGGGCACGTCGCAGCACAATATGTGCAGCTGCTCTCTGACCTGCGTGGGGAACGTGCTCTACGTCTGCACTTCGAACGGTGTCGACGAGTCGCACGTGAACATCCCGGCCCCGAAGGCCGCTAGCTTCTTCGCGATTGATCGGAACACCGGCAAGGTCCTGTGGAGCGATTCCTCACCCGGCAAGAACATTCTGCACGGTCAGTGGTCGTCCCCGGCCTGCACCGTTGTCGGAGATCAGGCTCAGGTCCTCTTTGGTGGCGGCGACGGCTGGATGTACAGTTTTGATCCCGCTGGCGACGGAGCCGGGAACTCCAAGCTGCTCTGGAAGTTTGACTGCAATCCGAAGGCGGCGAAGTACTCCGTCAGCGGCAAGAGCGAGCGGAACCACATCATTGGCACGCCCATCTGCTATGACGGTTTGATCTACATCGCCGTCGGCGAAGACCCGGAACATGGCGAGGGGAATGGCCACTTGTGGTGTATCGACCCGACCAAGCGGGGGGACATCAGCTCGGAACTCTCCGTCGACAAGGATGGAAAAGAGATCGCCGACGCCAACGATGGAAGTCGTCGGCTCCAGGCGATCCACCCGGAAAGTGGAGAGAAAACGATCCCTAACCCGAACTCGGGAGCTGTCTGGCACTTCGTGGGAGAAGACACGAACGGGAACAAAAAGCTCGACTTCGAGGAAGAGATGCACCGCACGATGGGGACCTGTGCGGCCAAGGACGATCTGCTCTATGTCGTCGACTCCAGCGGGGCTGTGCATTGCGTCGATGCCAAGACTGGCAAGTCGTACTGGAACTACGATATGTTCGCCGCCTCATGGGGCTCGCCGCTGATCGTTGATGGCAAGGTCTACTGTGGTGACGAAGATGGCGATGTCATCGTCTTCAAGCATGGCAAAGTGATGGAAGAGATCGCCACAAATAGCTGCGGCAACTCGGTGTACAGCACCCCTGTCGTAGCAAACGACGTGCTCTATATCAGTAACAAGTCGACGCTCTTTGCCATCGGCAAGAAGAAGTAAGGCTCCCCGGCGGGGAGTGCCCCGGCGTGGAGTATATCGAGAGCTTGACCGTGACCGACGAGGCGTTCGCCCCGTCGGTCACGTTGTTGAACGAGGGTAAAGTAACGCCAAGAGACAGGCTGGCGGCTATCAATCCACGTCTGGGAAATGACATGGTGAAATCCCAATCCAAGAAAGTCTGCTCACTTCTCAGCGACTCAGAAATCGATCGCCGAGGCCAAACTCGAACGGCGAGGGATCTGCTGTCGATGGGGGCATTCGCCAAAGTCTGTTCGCGGGTGTGATGGCCACCCGATCATTGAGGCGCGGTGGTGACTGTTAAGCCGCAGGTCAGTGCCCCTCAACGTTCGTTTCCCTGCTTTCCGTCTGTTGAGACTTCTGAATTTGAACAGCAGAAAACCACGGAAACGAAGTGAAGCAGCCGTGCCCCCCAAAAACTCCCTTGTCTGTGGGGGCCGCAAATTTGCGAATGCACACAGTGAGGGAACTTGGGCTTTCGGAATGCGAATCGCGGAGCGACACCGCCTACGGGCGTCGAACCATTAGTCATAAAAAAAGCCCGGGGGATTGCTCCCTCGGGCTTCTTGTTTTCACGGATGGCAGACTGGGCATGCTCCAGTCTGAGCGTCCGGCGAACTAGTTTAGGATCTTTGCCGTGTCTTTGACCGAGGCCGCGACAGCGTCGGCGGTCAGTTCCCCAGCCTTGTAGCTCTTGCTGGTCGCAACTTTGCCACCGACCCACATGACGACGGTGACTTCGGAATCTGCGGCGAGCTTGTACTCTTCCGGACCCGCAACACCATCAAATGTCGTCAAGGGGGTGTGCTTAATCCCCTGATCCTTGGCCACGGTCTTGAGAGCGGCTTCAGATTCTTCCGGCTTGTCGGTCATCAGAACAACAAACGCAGCCATCTTCTTGCTCGCATTCGCAGCCACGACGCCATCGATCCCCTTGGTCAGGGCAGCGACTTCTGGAGTCATCTTGCGGGCAAACACGCTGACGGTTGGCTTGCTCCCGTACAGGCAACGGTAGCAGAGCTTCTCCCCAGCTTTCGGACCCGTCACATCGGTGACATAGAACGGGGCGGCGCCCTCGCCCACTGCCAAACCTTTGTCATCGGCCTGGACTGCTACACACGCAGCCAGCATCGCCACCACAGCAAACAACTTCTTCATCAATTCTCTCCAACTTGGATCGTGAAACGCCAGCGAGAACAAGCAAACGCTTGGACCGCCTTCCCCTTTGCTCACGTCTAACCCCAAATCTCTGCGAAGGCCGAGCAACTGGACCTTACGGCGAAATTGTACGTGCAAACCCCCTGCCAGACCAGTGTCAGATTGTTCTTGCCAGACAAAACCGCTGTGCAAGTTCAGCATCTTCATTGAGTTCCGACCGAACCACAGCCAAAAAATGGCAGGCTACGAGGCACTCCGTCAGTGCCCGTCTTGAACCCGATTTTCAATTCAACTTGTACATTTCTCCATCAGCCATCGTGGAAGATGGGCGCGGTGCAATTCTATCCGTGCGCACGATTTTTATCCGTCTGCACGATTGCCTCGGCAATCAGCAAACATCAACAAATCAAACTCTAAGCGGAGAAGGAGAGATTCGAACTCTCGATACCCTTTCGGGCATACCGGTTTTCGAGACCGGCGCATTCGGCCACTCTGCCACCTCTCCAGGGTCCCCTGCGGGACGGGGAGTGTAACCCGTGCCAAGAACTCTTTCCAGCGAACTCGTGGCGACTTTCTGCTCGCCAGGATCCACACGAGTTCACCGCTCCGCTTTCTATCGGGAAACATCTGCCGACCTCGGTGGCAGGTGGACCCAGCTGTGACAGCCAGCCATCTCGGGGGTTTCGCGGATCGTAAACGGCGTCGGGGCTTGAGTGCAGGTGACCTCGATGGCGTAGAGCTCGGGACGTTTGTAGTGAAAACGTTCCAGAACCACTTTCGGAGTCAGAATCTGACGGTCGAGGAACGAGGCCAGCTGGGCGGGGTCGCTGATGAGGTGGACGGCTTGGACGCTCGCGAAAAGCGAGATCGAGACAAGCCCCGGCTCGGTGGGGATCGCCATTCCGTTGAGCAATGCGGCCCCAGCCGGGGTCACTGCCTCGGCCCCTTGATGAAATCGCGTGGGGTAGAGCCAGAACGCGGGGTACTCGCAGCGGAAAACGCCACCTGGCTCCGAGATGCCCCCCTTGCGGAGCAGGACCGTCTGCACTCCGGTCGCCAAGGCCCGACAGACGACAGCCCATTCCTTCAGAGCAATGTGGCACTGGTCTGGATGCAGTAGCATTTGAACTGTCCTCAGAGTCCCCGACTGTTTTCTCCTCTGCTGGACTCTCGCGTGAGATTAGCCAGTGGTTGAGGGCGGCAACACCCATTCGCCTCTTACGAAGTGGAATCCTCTCTCCCGATTTTCGAATGACCTCCCTTCTCGGCGGCTGGGCCGATACACTTTGCCGCTCACTTTTCCGGGGCCTCTCATTCCACTAGAGGGGGGTGTGGGGCTGGCCCGGAACTTGCCGAATTGCTGGAACTGATCTCGACCATGGCTGTGCTGCTTCAAATTCGTGATGCCCATAAGAGTTACGGCTCACAGGTTCTGCTCGATGGGGCCGATGCCTCGATCACCGATGATGTGAAGGTCGGTTTCGTGGGCCGCAACGGTGCGGGGAAGAGTACGCTCCTGCGTGTTCTCCTCGGCGAGGAGGAACTGGAAACGGGCGAGGTCATCCGGCATCCCCGGCTGAGATTGGGATACCTGCGGCAGCACGACCCATTTCTGCCGGGAGAGACAGCCCTCGAGTTCCTCATGCGGGACAGCGGGCAGCCCGATTGGCGCTGCGGCGAGGTCGCGGGCCAGTTCGAAATCAAGGGGGATTACCTGGATGGTCCGGTCGGCAAGCTCTCTGGGGGATGGCAGACCCGCGTCAAGCTGGCGGCATTGCTGCTGCACGATCCGAATCTGTTGCTGCTCGACGAACCGACGAACTTCCTCGATTTGCGCACGCAGATTCTGCTCGAGCATTTCCTGCGGAACTATAAAGAGGCGTGCCTGATCGTCTCGCATGATCGAGCGTTCCTGGGAGCGACATGTACGCAGACGCTCGATCTGTCGCGCGGCAAGCTGACCATGTTCCCCGGCAAGATCGATGCGTTTCTGGAATACCAAAAGGACCGGACGGCCACGCTCGAACGCACCAATGCAACCGTGCAGGCCAAGATGAAGCAGCTTGAAGTCTTCATTGCGAAGAACAAAGCCCGGGCCAGTTCAGCTGCCCAAGCCCGCAACAAGAGCAAACAATTAGAACGCCTGGAAGTGACGGAGATCGAGTCGGAAGGCCCTTCGGTCTCGATTCGGGCCCCGCAGGTCGAGGGCCGCAAGGGGACAGCCTTGCGGTGCGTCGATCTCTCAATTGGGTATGCCGAGCGGGCGATAGCGACCGAGGTGAATCTGGAAGTCGACCACGGCTCGCGAGCGGCGATCGTCGGTGACAACGGGCAAGGGAAGACGACCTATCTGCGCACGCTGGTCGACTCGCTCCCCGCCTTGAAGGGAGAGGTCCGCTGGGGCCATGGCTGCAAAGTGGGGGTCTATGCCCAGCACGTCTACACGAGCCTGCCCGACAAGCAAACAGTGCTCGAGTACCTGGAAGAGCACGCTCCGCTGGGGACCAAGACGCAGGAGTTACTCAACGCAGCTGCCTCGCTCTTGTTCCGCGGCGACCATGTCTACAAGAAGATTTCGGTCCTGTCCGGGGGCGAGCGTGCCCGGCTGTGCATGGCGGGGGTGATGCTCAGTCAGTGCAATATTCTGATCCTCGACGAACCGGGTAACCATCTGGATGTCGACACGGTCGACTCACTGGCCGAAGCGTTACTGGCGTTCAAGGGCACCGTGATTTTCACGAGTCATGATCGCCACTTCATGAAGCGGATCGCGACCCACATCATTGAGGTCCGCGATGGCCGCGTTGTGAATTACCACGGCGATTATGAGGCGTACCTGTACTCGGTCAACAAGGAAATCGAAGAGGGCGAACGTGAACTCGCCACCAAAATGTCGAAGGCCCCGGCCCCCGCGGGTAAGGCTCCCGCCAAAGCAGCGGTAAAGGTCGCAGCTCCAAAGCGGAACGAACGAGAAGTCCGCAAGGAACTCAATAACATCGAGAAGCTGATCGCGCGCCTCGACACCCAGAAGAAGCAGTTGAACGAGACGATGCTGAACACCGCCGACGCCAAGCAGGCGATGAAGCTGCACGAAGAAACGTGTGTCGTGGGCGGGCAGCTGTCCGATGCCGAGGAGAAGTGGTGCCTGCTGAGTGAGGAGCTGGCTGAGGTGGAATAACCGAAAGAGCGGCAGGGCGTCCGCCTGCCGAACGCTCTGTCACGATGAAATTATCTGGTTAGAATCAACCGGGAGGGCGAAGCTCCGGCTGAGCCGCTGCCGGGGATTACGTTGTCTGGCGGATGCGGCTCAGCCGGAGCTTCGCCCTCCCGGTTGGTGTTGAGGCCACCTCGAAGGATGCTTCTCCTGGGCTACGGACTCATCATGGATAAACTGCGAGTAGCCTTCTTAGACGGTCTGCTGGCGATTTGACTGCTGTTCCCCGTCTTCAGTTGGATCACACTTCCATGGGCTTGGTGGACCAGCAGGAGAACGGGGCGGCACTGCTCGGCCATACTCATCCCGTTTATCGGACCAGTTTGCCTCTCACTGTGGCTCTTGGCCTCGCCGCACTCCGCGTGGTTCATTCCACTCGTGTGGATTCTCGACCCAGCGACGGTGATGCTTGTGTGGGTATTCTTGTGGAAATTCCCACGCGAATGGATTCACGGGCGCAGGACCGGGGTGGCCCGTTTTCAAGGAAAACGCGGCCGACATGCGGTGATTCTCACCTTGTATGACAGTGGGAACTACCTCCTGCAACATGACTGGAGGCTCTCACCACGGGAACTCGGTGTCACATCATCCAGAGAGGTCGGTTGCCATTCAACACTCGGAGACGAGTTAGAACTCGTTTCGGAGGACACGACGATTCGCTTCCTTCGGAAATCGTCTGACGGTAGCTTCTTACTCATCGAAAAGAGTGAAGCTGCGAAAATCGATAACAGTCCATTGAACGGATTCCTGCTTCAACGATTGCAGTGATGATTCAAAGCAATGTTTTCTGATGACTGCCAAACAAAAGCAGGACGGGCCAATCGGCCCGTCCTGCAAGTTGCTCTCCATCGATCAACCATAAACCATCAACGTTCCCCTACGGCATCCCAATCTCGGCATGCGACTCGTACTCGATGTCGTACTTCTTCATCTTCTTGTAGAGCGTCGTGCGGTTGATGCCGAGCAGGCGGGCGGTTTCTTGCCGGTTCCAGCCGTTGGTCTCCAGAGCTTCGATGATGATCTGGCGTTCGGGATTCGCCAGAGCCGTCTTAAGGTTCCCACCGATGAGACGGTTCACCGCACCGCTCACGTCGATCTGATCGCGACGCAGAGCTTCTGGCATTTCGCCGACGCTGATGTACTCGCTCTTCGAGAGTACCACAGCTCGCTCCACGACGTTGACCAGCTCTCGCACGTTGCCCGGCCAGGAGTAGCGCTGCATCAGTTGTAGGGCGTCTTCGTCAAAGCCTTTGACTCGTTTTCCGTTCTGGTCGTTGAACTCTTGCAGATAGTGCTCCAGCAGCAGCGGGATGTCGCCGATGCGTTCTCGGAGTGGCGGTTGAGTGATCGAGATGACGTTGATGCGGTAGTACAGGTCCTGGCGGAACTCGCCGCGTTTGACCCGCTCTTCCAGATTGTCATTCGTGGCCAGTACCAGCCGCACGTCGACTTTGTGGGTCTTTGTTCCACCGACCGACTCGAACTCGCGGTCTTGTAGCACTCGCAACAGTTTGACTTGCAGGCTCGGGGAAGCGGTCCCGATTTCGTCGAGGAACAGGGTGCCCCCATCAGCGAGCAGGAACTTACCGGGCTTGTCGTGCGTGGCTCCGGTAAAGGCCCCCGCCACATGTCCGAACAGTTCGCTTTCCAGTAGTGAATCGGGCAGTGCTCCACAGGCGACTTCGATGAACGGCTTCTCGCGGCGACTACTTAACTGGTGAATCGAGCGAGCGGTGATCGTCTTCCCGGTCCCGTTCTCACCGAGGATCAGCACCGTGGTCCGGGTGTCCGAAACGCTCTCCAGCAGATCGAACATCTTGGCCATCTTGTAGTCGCGGCCAATGATGTGCGACAGACCGAACTTGTCGTCCAGCTGCTTCTTGAGCTTCTTGTTCTCTTCGACGATCTTGCGTTGGCCGAGGGCCCGCTGGATCGAGAAGTTAAGTTCGTCGTCGATGACCGGCTTGGTCAAGTAGTCGAATGCTCCGAGACGGATCGCCTCGACCGCACTTTCGATGGTGCCATACCCAGTGAGCAGTAGAATCGCGGTTTCCGGCTTGGCGGCGACGGCCCACTCAAGGAGATGAAAGCCATCTTGATCGGGCAGATTGACGTCGCAAATCACGGCGTCGAAGTTGTAGTCCTTAATCCGCTCCATGGCGTCGCGGCAATTCAGCGAGGTCTCGGTGCGGTGTCCAAGACTGCGGAGGTAATCCGCCATCGCCTCGCAGATGTGGCGATCGTCATCAACAACTAGAAGTGAACCGTGATAGGTCATGGGTGCCTCGTTGGCCATTCAGGAACAGACGTGGAATCCGCGATCGGCGGATGCGGTGATCTGTCGAACCTGCGGGCAGACAGCGAAGCGCAGACCCGCTCATCGAGCGGCGCAATGCTTGATGTCAGCCAACGGGACCGGGCAGGTCACCAAGGCTTCACGAACGATGCCCATCGCATGCGAATCAGCGGGATGCCGATTCGCAACGGGGTGTCGCAATCCTCACCACCCGAACATCCACGACCGGGGGAGAAGACTCTGCTGGGAGCAACGAGTTAAGGGGTCAACAAACCTACGACACAGGTTGCAGTCAGGCAACATCTTTCTGATGCGTTTTCGCGACCAGATGGAGCGATTGTACCGGGACGAACGAGAACGGCTGGTCAGTCGTCTGAAGAACGGCGATCGGAAGCACTGCATCTACACGTGGGCTTTTTGAAACATGATGCCTGCCAGCCACATCTCAAAGGCGGTGAACGTGACAAGCTTTAACCAAAGCGCTAGGCAAACTGCTCATCGATTGCGACATGCTTCGCTCTTGAACAACGTGGCACACAATTTCCTTATCACACTCTTACCGTTCCGAACTCTGTGGGTTGACTGCGCCCGTTTCACCTCTTGGGCAGGCCAGTACCAGAGAGTCACAAGGGCTGACATCATGCCCTGACCAAAAACGGGGAGGAATTTCTCATGAACCAGACATCACTGATTGTCACCAGTAGCGACACCCTGTTGTTCGATCAAGTCGGCGGGCTACTGGGCGAAGCCGTATCGATGCACTGCGAACCGACCTTCGAAGAAACTCGCCAGCTGATCGCTCAGCGGCGCCCCCCGGCCTACGTTCTCGACCTTCGCCAGGTTTACGACGGCGGCCACATCGCCGATCGCTGGATCGATGAGTTCCAGGCTCGCTTCACCGACCTCAAGCTCATCATGCTGACAGCTGCTGTGTGTCCGGAGACCTTGGAACGCAGAGCGGCGTGCAGCCCGCTGGTCCATCTGCGTTCCCCCGTGACGCCGGAAGAGATGGCCGACGCGGTCCGCCGTTGCTTGCCGACGCCCACCACCGAGGCGCCCCCAGCGATCCCCGCCCGGCCCCGCGAGACATTCGGCACCAGTCTGCTGGAGGGGATGACGCGGAAGTTCGAGACGAATTCGCCTCAACTGAAGAAGATGTTGGAGGACTTGGCGATTGCGGCGTCGCACAATGTCACGATCTTATTGATCGGTGAAACGGGATCGGGCAAGACGTTTCTTTCCAAGCTGATTCACGAGGCCTCACCTCGCCGGAGCGAACCGTTTCTGCACGTCGCTTGCGGGGCGCTGCCTCGCGAGTTGATCGAAGGGGAGCTGTTCGGACACATGAAGGGATCTTTCACCAGCGCCCATCAAGATAAAGACGGCAAGTTCGTCGCCGCCGGTCGCGGGACTGTGCTGCTCGACGAAATCGACGTTCTAGGGTTAGAGCAGCAGGTCAAGCTGTTGCGGGTAATCGAGACCGGAGAGTTCGAGCCCGTCGGGTCGAACAAAACGCTGCAATCGCAGGCCCGTCTCATCGCGGCCAGCAACCTCGATCTCCAACCGCTCGTCGAACAGATGCGGTTCCGGCCCGACCTGTATTACCGCCTGAGCATGCTGAAGTTCGAGATTCCGCCGCTGCGTCGACGCAAGGTCGACATCATTCCTCTGGCGAAGAAATTCATCGCCCAGTTCACGGTCAAGCACGGGATTCAGGTCCACCGTATAGAGGACAGCCTCCTCGATGGCATCCTGAAGTACCCTTGGCCCGGCAACGTTCGCGAATTGGAACATGTCATCCAACGGGCGGTGATCTACTGCCGCGACGGAGTCCTGTCGGCGGAACATCTCCCGGCTCACATCATCGCGTGCCAGGTGGGGCCATCGAACGATCCCTCTGTCACGATGCCCGGTCGACCGACCTCTTCGGACGTGACGCTCGGGCGGCAAGTGGCACTCACCGAGCGTGAGATTATCGAACAGACTCTCTTCAAGAACAGCTTCAGTCGCACCAAGACTGCCGGCGATCTCGGTATCAGCCGAGTGACGCTCTACAACAAGATGCGGAAGTATGATCTGCTGAAGGGCGACTGAGGCCGCCCATCACTGCATCAAGGTCGCATACGACGCCTTGAGTTTGGAGAGTGCCTCCTTCGGAAATCTCCGGGACCTATGGATGACATGGGAATCGCAAGAGTTCCACACTTCATCTGCCGACCAATCGCATCGTCCTTTTGATAATGCGATGAAGTATGACCTGTGCCTTGACACTGAATGCGAATTCGGACTGAGGGCCGATCTTCGTCGCGATTTTCAGTTCCACGATTTCTCCCACATGAGAGAATTCCCATTCCGAGTATTCGGGTTCCAACGACCACTCGACAGTCTCGCGAGGACTTCCCTGCAATAGTCGCAAGAGTGCTGACACAAGTCTGTCGAGCGAGTGGTCAGGAACGTGAGACACCTCCAGCGATCGTGATTGATCGCAAGTCGCTATTTGTATGGCCATCCCACCGTGTAATGGCGTGTCGAATCGCACCTTGAGCATTGCCATTGTTGTGCTCGGCAAAGTCCAGGCAGTCACCACTTCCGCTTTGATATTGGACGAGAGATTCCTACTGCAGGCAGAATCTGTAGTACACCTCGGTCGCCAACTCCAGTTCGTCAATCGGCAGCCACTCGTCTTTTGTATGAGCCTGCAGGATCGAGCCTGGCCCGAAGACGACCGATGGGACGCCGTAGGCTGCGATCGTCGAGGCATGCGTTCCATAGGGCACGCCGATCTTCTGGCGCGGCCCTGCGACCTGGGCCACGAGCGACAGGAGTTCGTCGGCGAGAGGACCGTTCGTCTCGTCGCTCAGCGAGCGACTTTGGATCCAAGGCGGCTGCATCTCAAAGTCAAAGTCGACACGCGGCCGGAGCCACTCTTCTAACTGCTTCATCACCAGGGCTGAATTCTCACCCGGAATACAGCGGCGATCGATTTCGATCTCGCAACGATCGGGGACAACGTTGACGCTCTGGCCACCGGTGATACGCCCGACGCTCAGTGTGGATGGACCGCAAAGCCGATGGGGTGGGAGGACGGTCCGGACGAATTCAGCGTATTCCTCAAGCTCTTTTACGATGCGGGCCATCCGGTAGATGGCGTTGACTCCGTTACGCGGTTCCGAGCTGTGGCACGCTCGTCCGTGGGTGACGATCCGCCAGCGGGTCGCGCCGCGATGGGCGACGACTGCGTCCAGGCTGGTCGGCTCAGCGATGAGGGCGACGTCTGGCTTTCGCCGCAACAGATTCGAATCCCCGGCCTTCCAGCTCTCACAGAAAGCGACGATCCCGATCTGCGTATGCTCCTCGTCGCAGGCACACGACATGACGATGTTCGCGGCGCCAGCGGGCTTCTCTCTCACGATGCGGGAAAAGGCGGTCAACATGGCTGCCATGCCCCCCTTAATATCGCACGACCCGCGGCCGTAGATTTTCCCATCGCTGACGGTCGGCGTGTAAGGCGAAATCGTCATTCCATCGACCGGCACAGTGTCCTCATGAGCATCCAGCAGAACGGTTCGCTTCGCCCCCGGACTGTCGTAACAAGCAATCACATTGGCCCGCCCCGGTGCGATCTCCGTCCGTTCATACTTTACGCCGAGTGCGCGAAAGTACCCTTCGAGGAAGTCGGACATTCGCCCCTCCAGGAACTCCGGACCGGAGACATCGCGCCCCATCGGGTTCTGACTGGGGATGGAGATCAGCTGCTTGAGAAGTTCGAGTGGCATGGGAGGTTGAGGGTTGAGGGTTGAGGGTTGATCGGCTGGGGTGCGGTGTAGGACGGGCTCGTTTGCCCGTCCAGTTCACGCTTGGCATGGTCAGGAGTGAGCGTACCGACCAACCTGCCGCGTCAGCAAGGCACTGAAGTCCCCGCGTCCCCGTTGAGTGTCCCGGTGCCAGCGTCGAGGGAGCCGATGATGGGTTCTTCATCAAGGTCGACTTTGGATTCGGAGAGCGGACCAAATTGAATCGGCCCTCGGGAGTTGGCCAGCGGTTAATCCTGGTGGCCATCACGTTGACGGGGATCGGTCGGGAGATGGACTTGATCTCGGTGAAAATGGAGGTCGGGGCGGGCGAGGATCAACGCCGACAAACCATCGTCAGTCGCGTGGTCTCCATCAAGGTAGAGAGATTCCAACTTCGACATCGAGTGAAACACGTCGAGCCCCACGTCAGTGATCGGGACTTCCATCAAGTGGAGCCAACGCAATTCCGGCAATTGAGTGAATGACGCCAGCCCGGCATCTGTGACATGGGATGCACGCAGCCGGACCAGCCGCAGTTGGGGGTGACCTTCGAGCGATTTCAGGCCGGCATCCGTTACGCCACTGGCCAGCGGGAGATCGAGAACCTCCAATTCTCGAAGCTGGGCGATCGTGGCCAGGTGTTCGTCTCCGATTTCGGTTCGCAGGTGCAGAATTCGCAAGTGATGACAGGCTGCGATCGAAGCGAGCCCTTCCGCCAAGCCATCGCCCGAGAGATCGAGTTCGGTGATTTTCGATGACACTGGATCGAGCTGGCGAAGCCAGGATGGCCGCAGCCGCAGGTCGGGCATCACGATTTTTGTTGATTGGGCGGTCTCAATACTTTTAATCTGCTGGAGCAGCGTGAACTGTGCTTCACGTTTCGGAAGGTCGTGTGTCTCAACGGCTGGCATCAGCAGTAGCCACAGCATCCCCAGGATGATCAGAATCGCGCCAAAGGCGAGAGCACGCTTCAAGAGATCGCTCGCTTCCATTCCGCCAAGATCCGGTGCATCACTTGCGCAGGGGAATCGAGGACTGAGGCCATGATCTCGATGCAGCGCGATGCCATCCCATCCGTCGCGTTCAGACCATGGGCCGAGAGTGTCTCAGCAGCATTCCAGGGATCTGGAAGTAATTGAACAATGCAATGAGTGGTCGCAGCAGATTCCTGACTCGCGTCTGAGGGCCTCACAAAGCCATCCCTGATGAGCACATTCGCTTCATCGGTCCGCAACTCCGCGCCCGCGTCACTCAGCCAGTCGATCCACATCGCTCGTAACTCGGGGGCGGAAATCTGGACGGCGAAAGTCATCCCTGCCAGATCGGCGAGGGCTTCGACAGCTGCGAGCTCGTCGTACCCGCCCGTCAGCGGTCTCCAAGGACCATCGAAAAGGGAGTCACGACTCGTCCTCGTGACGAGCGGCCACTCGGGGTCGGTGCGTCCGATCCCGGCCCGCCAGGGGCCCACAACACGTTCAATTCTGGCGAACGGCGAATGCTCGAACAGCCGGACAAAGTCCCCTTCGCGGAGGGCAGCTGCTCGATCGTCGATCACGATCCGTTCAGGGTGGAGTTCAGAGTCCAAGAACGCTTCGACGGATTCGCACCCGACCCAGCCAAAGGGAATGTGTTCCGCCGGACCCACCCACACGCGCTCTTGCATGTCACTGATATCCGGACTTCTGGGAGTCTTGCCTGTGCTACTTCTTGATGAAAGACTTGGGTTTCGTGTCGTTCGAAGAGCCACTGCCCGGAGTTACATTGACTCCCGTGCGGCGGGATCCCGACTTGAGATTGAAGGGAGTATTACTACCGGGAATGTAAAGCCGGGATTCAGGCTTCCAGCCGAGATAGGTCAAGAAGTCTTTCAAGGACACAATCTTGACCCCGTGTTCGCGGGCTTCCTGGATCAACAACTTGTGTTGATTTTGTACGGCCAAGATCTGGTTCAACTTGGCTTGATCCGTGACGAATTTCGAGGGATCTCCTACATCACCCACCACGAGCCACTTGGTCTGAACCGTGAGCTTTGCCTCAGCTGGCTCACGCAGCCCATCCGGGGTGATCTCGACATCGATTTCCGCTCCGGCGTTGGTCAGCTGATCCTTCAATATCTTACGATCTTTGGCATCCATCTCTCCGTCGCCGTTGAGGTCGCCATCACCGACGAAAGAGAAGTACTCCTTCAACCCAGCGGACCACGCTGGCGAGAAGATCACATCACCGATGCCGACGGGCCGGTCCCGATCCTCTTCGACGATGCGGGCGATGGAGGAAATGTCACTGACTTCGACGACCTCGATCTTGGCTTTGATATCCTCGGGACCACGAGCGATTCCTTTATTTGTCTTTCCATAGACCGAAAAAGTCACTTGGGTCCGCAGGCCGTCCTTACGCCCCAGATTCAACCACACCGTCCCGTTGGTATTGTCGACGGTCGTGACCTTGCCATCTGGAACGTCGAAGCTCAGATTTTGCAGTTCGTCCAGCTGTTGCCGCTGAGAATCGACGATCTGGTTCAAGAGATGAATTCGCTCGGAAAGTTCTTTGGTCTTGCGAGACAGTTCGTCTTGAATCTGTTCCTTTTCGACTTGTTCCGTGCGGTAGGACTGCTGCCATTTGGCGATTTCTGCATCCTTCTGACGAACCAGTTCGTCGCGTTCCTTCACGAGATTGGTCAGGTCGCCTTCCGATTTTTCCTTGTCAGTCTTAAAGGTGTCGACGCGGTTGTTGGCCCCGGTGACCGAAGCCAGGAAGGCGTCCTTTTCGGACTGCAAGCTGACCTTCAGCTGTTTGTTCTCTTCGTTCAAGGCATCCAGACGCGTCCGCATGGCTGCGAGGGTAGCGGTCACGGTCGGAGCGGACAAATCCATTCCAAGCGTCGTGAGATCACGAGCGAGGTTCTCACGCACGGTATTCGCAGGAGCGGGGTTTCCGACGCCTACGTCAGCTTGGTTGTAGCCTAAACCTGCCTTCAGTGCTTCGACATCCGCGAGCGTGTTCGTCAGTGCGCCCTGTGCGGTCGACTGCTCCTTCTTGGCAGCGTCCGCCACGGCGACCGCCTCTCCATGGTTCTTGGCAAACATGATCGTCGTGACGAGCAGAATCAGCGTCGCCATCACAAAGAAGATCAGCCAGAAGTGAACGGCACCGGGCTTACTCGAAGGGGCAGCAGCCATGGAATTCCGCCTTTGCAAGGATTTGCCAGAACGTGATCGAAACACAGTCAAGTGGATGGGAGACCCTGACGGGGCTCTCATCGGTCGAAAATCTAGAGCCCGGGCAACGCCGCGTTGCCGCACACTCCGGTCGCGCAATCCTTACGCTCCGCACCAGATCCTCTTCTTCGGGACTTGCTGCGGATGTCTCCAGCGGAAATCAAATCGATCCTACGACACGCGAAGCATGCACCGCCGCTCCAGTCGGAACAACTGTCGCGACACCACCTTCAGGCCGCAGGATTTCCAATGACATAAGTCTAAACCCACCCCCTCCACTGTCAATAGGTTTCCAGACGATCCCGCTGTTCAGCGAGAGTTTGCAGCATAAAGAGGTCAGGCTGGACACTCTGTGGTATTCCTGAAACAGTTCGCCGGGAGGTCGAGCTGGCAGGTCTCGTGCTGTGTCACGGCGAAAATATCGAGGTCACGGAGGGCGCGATGCCCCTCACCGGGACGGCCACTGCCGCAGTGGACGCTGTCTGACAAAAGCGACTCAGCGGGAGCTTCGCCCTTCCGGCAGAAGCGAACCCCACGATTTCGCTTCGACAGAGCAATTGGTTTTCAGCGTGTCTCGCCCAGTCTCTCGCCCTTGAGAGCCCTTTCTCGATAAACTGGCCGCGCCCACTCTCCGCACGGCTCCCGCTGGATGTCACGACATGCCATTGACCGCTTTTGAATCTGATCTCATTCAAGCCTTGCGGAAGCACGCTCCTCCACTGCTTCGCTGGGCGGGCGCGATTGCCAAACAGCTGCGGAAGTTCAACATCAAGCTCGATGGGAAGTCGAGCGGGAGTTCGAACACCGATGCTCTGACGCTGGCGGATTTGACCGTGCAGGAACTGTTGGTCTGCGGATTGCGGGACGCCGACCCCCTCTTCCATGGCTGCCGGGTCGAGGCCGAGGAGTCCAACGGGGACATCGGGGCTTTTGACGCGGCGAGCGATTACACAATCGCCCTCGACCCGATCGACGGGACCAAGTATTTCAGCGAGCGAACCGGCAACGGATACGCGGTGATGCTGCATCTGCGATCGAAGACCGATGTGCTTTACTCACTGGTCTATGCTCCCGAAATGGGGGACCCGGGAACCTGGACTGAAGCCTTTGAACAGACCGTCAAAACCGGCCACGACAATCCCCGCATTCCTGCCGAAGCCTGGCTGCGCAACATGCCCGCGATCGATCGCGCAAGCCGACCCGACTCAAACCGGATCTACCTCATCGGGTTTCAACAGGCCGATCGCAAGTGCTCGGAAGCCGTCACAGCTGCGGGGCTACGCGGTGTCGCTCCGGACGACATGCCGGGAAGTATCTATCCCTTGCTGGCGAGTGGCGAATTCGGCGGATCGCTGATCCACACGCCGAACATCTACGACTATCCGGTGGCTCTGCACATCGCCCGTGCCTTCGGCGGCCAGTCCGTCTGGGTCCACAACGGCCAGCCGGTGAACTTCCACGAGACCTGGATGGACGAGCGCGCTGACATGCTCCGCATCCCCGGGATCGCCGCCACAGCCGTCCACCCGAAGTCGCTCCAGATTCTCGTCGACCTGGCGAAGGACTGGAGCCGCGTGAGATACGAATAGCGATCGATATCTCTGGGATCGGACCCGAAAGCCGGAGATCACCCTTCAGGAGATTGGGTTTTAACCGACGCGACCTGTCGAGGGGCTGGTTGGTCGAATATTGACATCGCACTGGGTGACCACGCCCCAAAATCGCCATGCGGTCTTCATTCAGAACATCCGCGACCGCATTTCCTGGGATCTCCCGGCAAAGTGCTTGACTGGCCTCCCGCGAGAGGCTTACAAAGTCGAGTATCGTCAAGAGCGGCATGGGGTGATCGATCGACCTCAGGGTGATCAATGCTCATCCGTTCCCCCTTCTCATGCAATGAGCCAGCTGATGACTCTCCTGAACTTTGTTCGTGAATTCGCGAAGGGCGTGCGTGGGGCGGGTGCTCGGCGGACTCGCCGACGGGATTGGGCAGCGGCCATTATCGAGGGGCTGGAACAGAGAACCTTGCTGTCGGCCTTGGCGCCACTCTTGCCGTCACCGCCGACGAATATCAGTTTGTCCAGCACTTGGGTGGCAGAGAATTCTGCCAACAACACGGTCGTGGGCATCTTAACGGCGACAGACGCCGATGCTGGAGACACGTTCACCTTCAGCTTGATTAACAATCTAGACGGTCGTTTTGCGGTCAGTGGGAACACCCTGAGAGTGGCGAACGGCTTGTTGCTGGACTATGAGACGAACACTTCGCACAACGTCACCGTCCGGGTGACCGACTCCGTGGGGAACACCTTCGACAAGTTATTTACGATCACTGTCACCGATGTCGTTGAGCCGACGTACAGCTTTGCAGCTGGTGTTCTGACTGCCACGGGGACGGCCCTGGATGACAATATTACGGTGAGAAAGGAGAGCGGTCAGATCACCCTTCAGTTCAATCAGAATGGAGCAACATTCAACACGGGTCTCACAGCGGCCAGCGTGACAAGCGTCGTGGTTTCGGGTCTCGGCGGGAATGATGCATTGACGCTCGACAGCTCCCTGGCGGCAGCGGTGACTGGCCATTTGCTGGGCGGAGATGGGAATGACACTCTGACGGGAGGCTTGGGGGCCGACTCACTGAACGGGGGAGCAGGCAACGATGTCCTGTATTTTGATAACCTCGACACCAGCGTGCTGGGAGGCGTGGGAATCGATACCGCGATTGTGACTCTCGCCACAGCCGCTGTGAACTTGAATCTCACGACGGGTCAAATTGAGACCTTGAGTGCCACGACTTCGACTTACAAGAACACATTCGATGCGACCGGGGCGACGTGGGCTGTGACCATCATCGGCGGAAGTGGGAACGACACGATCACCGGCGGAAACCTGAACGACAATCTCGTCGGTGCGGGCGGAAACGACCGGCTGTCCGGGGGACCGGGAGCCGACTCGCTCGATGGCGGAAATGCCAATGATCTGCTGTTCTTCGACAGCTGGGATACCAACCTGTTGGGGGGATCCGGCTTCGACACGGCATTTGTGAGCGGTGCAACAGCTGGGGTCACCCTGAATCTATTGCCGAGTCAGATCGAGGTCGTCAGCGCCACAGCCTCGACGTTTAATAACACCTTCAACGCGACCGGGGCCACGTGGGAAGTCACGGTCATCGGTGGGAGCGGAAACGACACCATTACGGGTGGCAATCGGAACGACAAACTCGATGGCGGGGCGGGAAATGACAAGCTCACTGGTAACGCAGGCGATGACACTCTGGTCGGAGGAAGTCAGGACGACACTCTCAACGGGGGAGCAGGCATTGATAGGCTGACCGGGGGGCTCGGCGTCGACTCACTCCATGGCGGAAACGCCAACGATGTCTTGTTCTTCGACAATCTGGATACGAGCGTGATCGGGGGAGAGGGCTCCGACACTGCGTTCGTCAGTGACGCCACAGCCGCGGTGATCTTTGATTTGAAAACGAGTCTGATCGAGACCGTCAGCGCCACGACCTCGACGTATAAGAACTCGTTCGACGCGACCGGGGCCACTTGGAGTGTGACGATCATTGGTGGCAGTGGAAACGACACGATCACCGGTGGTAAGTTGAACGATATGCTGATCGGCGGGGCGGGCAACGACCGCCTGACCGGGGGACTGGGGGCTGACTCACTGATCGGCGGGAGCGGCAACGATGCACTATTCTTCGAAAACTTGGACACGAGCATCATCGGGGGTGACGGAATCGACACGGCGTTCTTGAAATTCGCGACGGGCGCAGTGAATTTTAAGCTGACGACGGGCCAAATCGAGACCGTGAGTGCCGAAGACTCGACCTATAAGAACACGTTCAACGCAGCCGGGGCGACATGGGCCGTAACCATTATCGGCGGCACGGGAAATGACACCCTAATTGGCGGCAACCTAAACGATACCCTGACGGGCGGTGCTGGCCTCGATACGGTCAGCTATGCGGATGCCACAGCTGCGGTCACAGTCAGCTTGCCCGACAAGAGGTCCAGCGGCGGAGCGGGCAAAGACAGGCTGTCGACGATCGAGAATGTCATCGGATCTGCATTTGCGGATACCATTACAGGTAACAGCCTCGACAACATTCTCGATGGCGGCCTCGGCACCGACACGATCGTCGGCGGTGGTGGAATCGATACGATTCTGAATGCGTAGGGCAGCAACCGGATGGGTCGGCCCGCATGGCGTGATCGGCCTCCGGGGTGGCCCCGGTGGTTTCCGCGATTGTTCTCGACAGCCGCGTAAGAGCCAGAGAACCACGCCAACTCGCGGGGCGGCGGGAGTTTTTGAATCACCCAGTCGTATTAAATCAGTTCTCGAATGATCTCGCCGTGGTCAATCGCCGGGACGGGACGGCCCGCGTGGTTCAGAAAGCTGACACCCGGGTCAACTCCCAGAACATGGAACAGGGTGTGGTGCAGATCGCCGGGACGCAGTGGGCGTTCGGCGGGGACTTCCCCGAGGCGATTGGTCGAGCCGATGACTTGGCCCCCCTTGAGTCCGCCGCCCGCGATCAGCACGGACAGAGCGTTCCCCCAGTGATCGCGACCGGGTGTTCCCTGGCTCATCGGGGCTCCACCGTTGCCACCATCGTTCATCTTGGGGGTGCGGCCGAACTCTCCGCAGACAACGACCATCACTTTGCCCAGTAAGCCGCGTTGATCGAGGTCGATCAGCAACGAACTCACCGCTCGGTCGACCTTGGGCAGGTACGATTCCATCGAGCTTTGGTGGTTCCAGTGTGTGTCCCAGCCGCCAAAGTGACACGTCACAATCGTCGATCCGGCTTCGACGAGCCGCCGGGCCAGTAGCACACTCTGGCCCCACGAGTTTCGCCCGTATTGCTCTCGCGTTTCGAGCGATTCGGACTGGATATGGAACGCCTCGCGAGCTGCGGAACTGGTGACTAGATCGAACGCCTGCTGGTCAAAGCGGCTCATGGCTGAAATCAAACCGGAGCGATCCGCATCGCGACGGATGCGGTCAAGACCGGTGTTCAGGCTGCGACGATCACCGATGCGGTCCATGGTCAGACCGCCGATCTCTCCGAGGTTGGCGACTTGGTAGTTGTCCGCGTTCGGGTCGCCATCGGTCTCAAAGGGATTGTGCTCTGTCCCCAGGTAATTCCCGCCGAAGTAACCGGGGCGCAGGCCAATGCTGCTCGCATACGGCACTGCGGCATGAGCAGGCATACCTGATTTGCGAGGGCCGAGAACCTTGGCGGCGATACTGCCGATGAAGGGATACTTGCCCGCTGTCGCCGCTCCGCTGACCTCACCGCGACCGGTCAACATCCAGTGACCGCCGGTGAAGTGGTCGCCGGTGTCGTGATGCATCGAGCGGATGATCGAGAACTTGTCGGCGACCTTCGCCTGCAATGGGAACAATTCCCCGATGTCCATCCCCGGCACATTGGTCGGGATGTGACGCCAGATGCCGCGATACTCACTCGGAGCGTCTGGCTTGGGATCATAGGTGTCGTGCTGACTCGGCCCGCCATCGAGCCAAATCAGAATCAGCGAGGTGTCCTTCGTCGCTCCCTGGCTGGCAGCTGCTTCCCGGGCCTGCATCACGTTGCCGAGTGAGACCGCGCCCATGCCAGCCAGCCCGACTTGCAGGAAAGACCGCCGGCCGACGCCATCACAGTACGGTGAGCTGAGTTTTCCCAAGGGTAATCGCAACATGGCCATCTCCGCACAACTGAGTCACGCCAAACGCATCGACCGTCACTTATCTTACTCTGAGGTCGGACAATTGCATACCGGGAGTTCGAGGTTTTTTCTGTTCCAAACTCACGTTCGTGCGAGTTGAAGAAGCTCGGGGCAAAAATTTCACCCAGTTCACCTCAGCTGCCGGGAGTTTCACCTCCGCGCAGTGATCATGCCCGGTCTCCTCCGGAGCCACTCTCGCCGGAAGCTGGATCAGTGCCAAACAGTGTGAACATCTGCTCGACTCCACAGCCGGAGATCCCTCATGAGGAGGTTGATCTGTTAGGCAAAGTCTTTCGTAACCCGCACACGTTCTGGCGAACGTCTCAAAAAGGGATCACGAGAATGCGATCTCGAACTATGGCTGGCCGGGCTCGGGAGTCCCGGCTTCTGGGGCGGACTCGAGGGAAGGAATTGTCGGCAGTGTGTCTTGATATTCGTGAAGTGCTCGCCCAATTTGTTCAAGGTTCTTTCTGCACTCCTCTCGCCGAGCAGCCTCCCGAGATTGCTGAATGGCGGGGAGGGCCAATGCGGTCACTACCACTCCGCTGATCAGCAACAGGACGAAACCCAACAGACCGACAACCACCCCTGTCAGGTTCACAGCCGGCCACCACGACATGCCTGGCTGTGGGTTGCCGTCTGCTGCCGTTTCGTCGACTTCCAAGTCACCATCGTCAACGGTCATGGGGCACTCAATTCAGAAAGCGCCGGTGCATCGGCGAGGGAACATCCCTCACATGATTTGAGCCATGGTCTCACGTTCACGACCGTCCCGCAAGAGACAGGCGTAAGTGGTGGCGTCGACAGCCTTCGGCACCACGGGAGGCTTGGTAGAAATCGAAATCTTGTCAAGGCCTTCTGCCGACGTTCCCCATCGCATTTACAGGCAGAATTCCGAGTAATTCTATGACGACTATTTGATTTCTTCCCGGCGATCATCTACGAAAAAACACGCCTGGGACTGTGACCGGTGCGGGAGCGTCCTTGCCCTGTGCCGTCCATGCTCCGCCGAGTTGTGGGGACCCGTGTGGAGTTACTGAGTGTTCCGCAATCGTTCAAACAATCCCAGACGTGCTGTGCTGTGCTGTGCTGTGCTGTGCTGTGCTGTGCGTGACTTAAGGGGGGGGGCAAGGAAGACAGACAGGAATGTCTGCCCTACTTTTGAAAAGTCGTCCACTCGGGTTCGCCCACGTTCTGGCGAACGTACCTACATAATCTGGTGGTGGAGGAGACCGCGACGATTGGAAAAACGGCGAGCGTCAGGCCGCTTTCGCTTCCCTCGGTCGCAGCACCATCCGTGTGCTGACGCTGCCCGTTTTCCCAATCCTGGAGACGCCAGATCGCCCGCTTGAGCCTCACTCTGTGAGACCCGGGAACCTCAATCGGTGAGGCTCTTAAAGAGGGGACCGAAGTCCGGCATATCTTGTCGCAGTTGCTCCATCCACGCTTTGGGGTTCCAGACCTCGACACAAATGACCGCCCCGACCACCACGACTTCCTGGTTCTTGTCGACATCCAGGAACTCGCGAAAGCCTTCGGGGATCAAGAGCCGCGACCGGTTGGCCAGCTGCGTCTCTTGAGACCGGGTGGAGAGCAGTCGACCGAGGCGTTGCACCTCGGTCCACTTCTGTTCCATGCGGCCCATCTGAATCTTTTGGCGGATGAGAGCGACTCCGTCGTCGTTCCGCTGTTGCCAGTCACTGGCTCTCCACAAACTGAGACAGCCGAAGCGTTCCTTCGCGATGATCGTATTCCCTTTTTCGTCCGTGATGGCCTCCGCAAACTCCGCTGGCAAGGTCAGGCGGAACCGCTCATCGAGCGTTCGCTTGATCTCACCCGTGATGAATGTTTCTGGAGTCGTTGGCATGCCGGAGGAACACGATCAGGAGGCTGTCAGAGAGAACCCGTGACTGCATCGATTCAGGTCGATTTGGGTCTGAAACCCACATTGAACCAGATTTCAAAGAGCGTTGTGGGCAAGAAACCCACTGGCGAGAATTTAGAGCGGCAGAATCTGCCCGTCAATCCGGTGATGCCTTCTTTTCCGATTTTTCTGCAAGATTGCTGCCCGCTGTGAAGAAAGAGGAATGCCGGCTGCCGACTTCGGCCTCGCAGTTCGCCTCGGGATCACGTGGAATCGAATTAGAATTGGGCAGGTTCCCCACAATCGACATCGGCGACCTGGGGAGCCCCGGTGCTGTGAACATGCCTCGCCACCACCGTAACGCGGGTTTTCACCCAAGGGAACCTCCCCTTCGCTCGCAGCGATTCCCTGCCAATTCGCGGCCATATCCAGAGACTCCGAGGTCTCGTCCGCAGCTGCCGTCCC
>Ga0105047_10001176_pt1 | contig 46456 bp, 37 predicted proteins | sample MAT04_FD_78384 | JGI IMG/M metagenome (GOLD analysis project Ga0105047, IMG submission 78384) | Freshwater microbial communities from Lake Fryxell liftoff mats and glacier meltwater in Antarctica - MAT-04 (megahit assembly) | ecosystem: Environmental > Aquatic > Freshwater > Ice > Liftoff... | reverse complement strand
CAGTAATTAAGCGGTAGCTAACCCCGCTAAGGTTGCTTGCATCAGGAGTTGTACCATCATCAACAATTTTCCTTATTAAAATTGCATTCTCATCATAATCAGAAAACTCACGCTCAACAAATCCTTGATCAGCAAAGGTTAGTTTGCGCACCACAAGATTTGTACCTGGTTGATAATCATAAGTAAATTCTCTTTCATGATTATGATTTTCCTTAATGACATTGTTTCTGCCATCTTGTGAATACGTATAGCGTACAACATAAAGATCTTTCGATCCGTTCTTTGTTAGGTTACCTGTTACTTTTGCTTCAGTAATATTACCAATACGGTCGTAAACATATTCTTGAAGGGTAATATTGTTAGTATTCAAATCTTTAATAGAATGAGATTGAAGTTTACCGGTATCGCTCCATTTATAACGATGAGATCTGTAAGAATCTTTATATTTGTAAAGACGTTGTTTTTTAAAATCATAACGTCTCTTATTTTTAAGACCATCAATTATTACTGTATAGTCCTTTTGATAGTCCAAGGTATAAAGAGATTTTTCTAAGCCCGCTATATATATTTTTTTTACGCGCTCTTTATCATCATATGAAAATTTAAAACTTCTGCCATCCGGTCTTTTTATATAAGGTATTTCAAAAATGGATGCTGAATAGATTTTTTTCTGTTTAAGATGATAATTAGTTTTAAGAAGATGTTTCCCTGAAACTTCCCAAAGTAGTTTTAGCGTAAGATCCTTATCCTTATCTTTACTCTTTTTTCTTACGGTTACATCTGTGGTGTGTAATTCATAGTAAACATTTTCTTCATTGCTAGCTCTTACGCTCACACCATTAGTTCCATATTCAAAAGTCATCCAATTCAGAATCAAGTTTGATCTTTTATTTGTTGTCCAAATACGTGTCGGAGATCTTGGGTGATGGTTATCTTCGTACTCAAACTTACGTAAATTTCCATTTTCTCTCTCCTCGATACATAATCTAAAATAAGTCATATCATCATCAGTTTTTTTATCTAGATAACGTCCATAATGTCTTTTAACACCATTTCCATGGTCTACTAGGAAAGATGATTTCCTGGATCCTTTTACTAAAATTGCTGATACATCTTTCTCACCCCTAAGAAGGCCCTCACAACAATTTGTATAGCCATTATATATAAAATATTCTTGAATCTTTCCCTCGTAATAGGCTTTTTTCTTTTCCTCCATTACAAAAGGTAAAGAGCTACCCCCTCTTTGCTCAACCTCTACTATATCTGCATAGCTATCAAATGTTAAAAGTATAGGAAAGGAAAGTCCAAAACCGTAGCCACAAACTCCCTTGTGATCATGCCCACCATCATAATACCTTATAAATTCTAAAGGATCAGAACCTTTAATTTGAATATCGTTATCAATTTGTACGAGTCTTCCGTTTTGGGCGTTAACCATCCCTTCAAACAAAGATAAATTATCAACTTCTGAGGTCAAATAAGTGTTTATAGCTTCTTCAGATATAAGGTTGGAACAGAAAAATAAAAATAAAAAAAGGAATTTATACATCAATTAACTCCGGAGTATTGTTGTAAATTATGACAACAATATAGAGTATTATATTCACAGTCACTACAAATAAAAACTTTACATATAGCTGCATGCTTAAAATATTTTTCTCTTGTGTAATTATTTTTTGGTTCGATAGTCAGATAAACACCCCTTGACAAAATCGACTCAAAACACTAAAGTTTTACAATAAAACATTCGAGGTCATATGAAAGGAATAGTCTTAGCAGGAGGCAGCGGAACCCGTCTACATCCTTTAACTTTAGGGGTTTCAAAACAGCTACTTCCTATTTATAATAAGCCGCTTATTTACTATCCGTTATCCGTCTTATTGCTTGCCAATATTAAAGATATTTTAATTATCACAACTCCGGAAGAGCAATACCTATTTAAGCGTCTTCTAGGAGATGGATCAAACCTTGGAATCCGTTTACAGTATGCTGTACAAGAAAAACCCAACGGTCTTGCAGAAGCGTTTATTATCGGCGAAGAATTTATTGGCAATGATCCTGTTTGCCTAATTCTTGGTGATAATATTTTTTACGGCAATCATATGGGTCCTCTTCTTGAAAAAGCTTTATTGCAAAAAAAAGGCGCCACCCTTTTTGGTTATGAAGTAAAAAATGCCACAAGTTACGGCGTTGCCGAAATGGATGAAAACGGAAAAGTTCTTTCTTTAGAAGAAAAACCAGCAGTTCCAAAATCAAACGTTGCCGTCACAGGACTTTATTTTTACGATAACGCTGTGGTAGAAATTGCAAAAAATTTAAAGCCATCGGCTCGTGGTGAATTGGAAATCACAGACGTTAATAAAGAATATTTGAAATTGGATCAAGTCCACATCAATGTCATGGGCAGAGGATTTACATGGCTTGATGCAGGAACTTATGAAGGCCTCATGCAAGCTAGCCAATTTGTTCAAGTGATTGAAGATAGGCAAGGTCTTTGCATTGCAGCTCTTGAAGAAATCGCTTTTCGTCAAAATTTTATTAGCAAAGAACAATTAGTTAATTTAGGCAAAAAGCTTGGAAAAAGCCCTTATGGCCAATATTTAACAGCAATAGCGAGTGCATCATGATTCAATTACGAAACGTAAAAAATATTTTAGTTACAGGAGGAGCCGGTTTTATTGGGTCAGCTTTTATTCGCCATGCTTTAAAAACAGAGGACTTTACCGGAACAATTGTAAATTATGACCTATTGACCTATGCCGGGAACCTTGAAAATTTAAAAACTGTTGAAAATGATCCGCGTTATATTTTTAAACAAGGCGATATTTCAAATGAAGCTCTAATTGAACATCTTGTGTTTGAGCATGATATCGACACAATCATCCATTTTGCAGCAGAAAGTCATGTGGATAGAAGTATCTTAACACCAAAAGCATTCCTTGAAACCAATATCATGGGGACATTTCACTTGCTCGAAGTTCTAAAGAAATTTCCAAATATTCACTTTCATCATGTTTCCACAGATGAAGTGTATGGATGTCTTGGGGATACAGGCCTTTTTACAGAAGAAACTCCATACAGCCCAAATTCCCCCTATTCTGCATCAAAAGCCGCTTCCGATCATCTTGTAAGAGCCTACGGCACTACTTATCAGCTCTCCACTTGCATCTCAAATTGTAGCAATAACTATGGCCCCTACCATTTCCCTGAAAAACTTATTCCTCTGATGATTTTAAATTGTTTAGAAGGAAAACCACTTCCTGTTTATGGTAACGGAACTAACGTGCGCGATTGGCTTTATGTTGAAGATCACGTATCTGCCCTCTGGATGCTTTTAAAAATGGGTAAAAAAGGTGAAACCTACAATATTGGCGGTGAGTGCGAACTTAAAAATATTGATCTTATTCATATTATTATTAACATTTTGAGCGAACTTAACATCAAAGACAAAGAAAATTTAGAATCCCTCATTCATTTTGTAAAAGATCGTCCGGGACATGATTTTCGTTACGCCATCGATTGTGCCAAAATAAAAAGAGAAATAAATTGGCAGCCATCCCATTGCTTTGATGAAGGGATTAGAAAAACAATTAATTGGTATTTGGAAAATCTTGATTGGGTAAAAAATATACAATCAGGTAATTATAGAGAATGGATTGAAGCGCAATATGGAGTAACATTTTAACGCATGAGCGATAAACTACCCATCATTACAATTGAGGCTGGTCATACCCAAAAAGGATACCTTCAAAATGTCTACAAAAGCCGTGAGCTTTTGTATTTTTTAGCTTGGCGAGATATTATTGTCCGCTATAAACAAGCTTTTTTTGGTATTGCTTGGGCAATTGTCAGACCCTTGCTTAATATGCTTGCCTTTACCTTGATTTTTAATCGAATCGCCCATCTTGAATCTGAAAATGTGAATTATGCTCTATTTGTACTTGCAGGAATGTTGCCATGGCAATTTTTTTCAGGCTCTGTTATGGATACAAGCAATTCATTATTGACAAATGCAAGCTTAATTACAAAAACCTATTTTCCAAGAATCATTATACCTTTAGCACAGCTTGGGGTGCATTTTCTTGACTTTTCGATTGGTTTTATCTGTCTTCTTATTCTGATGCCTTTTATGGGGGCAGGTTTTGGCCTCTCGTTGTTAGCTTTGCCTCTCTTAATTGTTTTACTTCTTATGTTAAGCAGTGCAGTCGCTTTTTGGCTCTCATCAATTACCGTTCAGTATCGCGACGTGCGTTTTATTGTTCCTTTTATGGTGCAATTTGGTATTTTTATTTCCCCTGTCGGCTATTCCAGCAACCTTATTCCTGAAAAGTGGAAATGGCTCTATTTTCTAAATCCATTAGTTGGCATCATTGATGGTTTCCGCTTTGCTTTTTTTGGGGTGGCAACAACTGATTTTGTCTTTTCATTAGTCACAAGCATTTTTGTCACCCTTGGGCTTTTTATTAGCGGATATTTTTATTTCTTAAAAAAAGAACGTTACTTTGCAGATAGAATATAACTTATGAAAAATATGATCGAAACTCACAATCTATCAAAAAAATACCTAATTTGCAGCAATTCAGAAGAAGGTTATTCTACACTTGTCGAAACTATGGCAAGAGCTGCATTTAGCTTTTTTCAACGCTTAAAAAACCCGTTAAAAAAGAAAATAGAAAAAAACCGCACACAAGAATTTTGGGCTTTAAGAGATGTCAACATCGAAATTAAGCCAGGAGACCGCGTCGGAATTATCGGAAGAAATGGTGCCGGCAAGTCCACGCTTTTAAAAATTTTATCACGAATTGTTTCGCCAACTTCCGGTCACATTAAAATCCGCGGAAGAGTCGCAAGCCTCCTTGAAGTTGGCACTGGATTTCATCCGGAACTTACCGGGCGTGAAAATATTTTTTTAAACGGTGCCATCCTAGGGATGGGAAAACAAGAAATTATTAAAAAATTTGATGAGATCGTCGAATTTTCAGAAGTCGGTAAATTTTTAGATACTCCTGTGAAACGTTTTTCAAGTGGAATGATTACCCGTCTTGGATTTGCAATTGCTGCACACCTTGATCCTGATCTTCTGATTGTCGATGAAGTTTTGGCTGTTGGAGATGCCCTTTTTCAGCAAAAATGTTTAAAAAAAATTAATGAGATGGGGCAACATGGACGCACTGTTATTTTTGTAAGTCATGATGTAGGCTCTATTTTGTCCATTTGTAATAAAGGCATTTATTTATCAGGTGGCAAAGTGATCGATCAAGGACCGATAGAGACTTGCGTCAATACTTATATGCGCTCTTACAGTCTGCAAACATTGGATTGGGAAGGAGATGTTGGTGATGAGCATATTCGCTTCTACAAAGCCGGTTTAAGAAGTAACGGCCAACAAAAAGAATTTTTCTATCAGGGCGATCCAACAAAACTTGAAATCGAATATGAAGTTTTAAAACAGACAAAAGACTTAAATCTAGGCATTGGAATTTGGAATCAGCGTAATCAATTGATTGCAAGAAGTTATACGACAGATGATATCCTCAACCATCAAAGCTACATTAAAAAAGGTAAACATAAACTTACCTTGAATATTGATTCGGGGATTTTCCATGAAGGCGATTATTTAATAAAAATTGATTGTGGTCTGCATAACAGTAAAAACATCATTTCAGATTCCATTGTTTTAAAATATCCGATCTATGTGATGGACAAAAGCACACGGGATGGACATCTTTCCGATCGTGACGGTATTTTTCTTGGCAAAAATTGGGACTTTATCTCCTCAGAGGTTAATTAATTTTATGGATCAATCTAAACAAATTGATGTCTTGATGGCTACCTACAATGGTGAAAAATACATTGATTCCCAAATTCAATCTCTTTTAAATCAAACACATCAAAATTTTTGTCTCTACATTTGCGATGATCATTCCAAAGATAATACAAAAGCTATTATTGAAAAATACGCAAACGATTATCCTGAAAAAATAAAAATTATTGTATCCGAAAAAAATCTTGGTGCCATTCAAAATTTTTCTTTTTTAATGAGCCAATCAAAAGCTGATTATGTGATGTTTGCAGATCAGGACGATCTATGGATAAATGATAAGATTGAAAAATCACTTGCCAAAATGAAACATCTTGAAAAAGTGCATGGAAAAGAGTTACCGCTGCTCGTTCATACAGATCTTACAGTAGTTGACCAAAATTTGAAAGTTTTGGGTAAATCCTTTTGGAATTACACTCACTTAAAACCCTTTTTATTTCATACCACGAATCGCTTTTTAGTTCAAAACGTGGTGACTGGCTGCACCATGATGCTTAACCGGAAATTATGTCAATTATCACTTCCTGTTCCAAATGAAGCTTTAATGCATGATTGGTGGATTGCTCTTACTGCCTCAACTTTTGGCAAAATCGGCATTATAAACGAGCCCACAATTTTATACCGTCAACATGGCTCTAATACGCTTGGAGCAAAGAAATTTAAACTTTTCAAGACTTTAAAAGATGGGTTTAGCGCTTATTGTAGTAAAGATCAAACTTTGCAAAATAAAATGATGGCAAAGCAAGCACAAGCCAAAGTCTTTTTTGAACGTTTTCAAACTCAACTCAATGATAATGAAAAACTTATGTTTAAAGATTATCTGAACTTTCAAAATAGCTCATTTTTTAAAAAACGGATAATTGTAATTAAGCATGGGTTTTATCGCAGCAAATGCCTCATCAATTGTGCCCTTTTTCTGATGGGAGTCAAACCTTAAAAATGGATGATGGCAGTTTTACCATCAACTTGACCAAATTAAAAAATTTGTCTTTTTTGATCTTCTATTTTTCCATGATTTTTGTCGGGCTTATGATGCCCTCAGATGGGAATCATGGTATCTTTACTCCAAAAAGTTTATCCTTTTTAGGAAGTATCTTTTTTTTTGCCATTTTAGTCTTTTCAAGCAAAAAAATGAGTTTATATCTGCTTAAAACTTGGATTTTTACAAGTTTCTTAATGAGTTTTTTACTTCTATGGCTTTTTATAGGGTTTGCCGAAAATTTCTCTCATCCAACAGCTCCTTTTGATCAATTTAAAATTTTTCTGATCACCATTTCCTTTGTGATCATGACCCTTTACGCATATGATGCAGGCCTCGTTAAAGCTGAAAACTTAATTAAAACAATGATTTTTGTGAATTTTGGCTATTCCTGCCTAAAACTTATTCTCATAATTCTCCATGTATTAAATTTCATCAATATGTTCGCATTAATGGAAACAATGGGCATGCGTTTTATGAGCATGGAAATGGCATCAGGTTTTTCAAGGTTTCAAACTTCCGTTGATATTGTTACCCCGTTCTTTATTCTTTTTGTACTGCAATCCGATGCATTAAACCTTAACTTCACCAAAAGATTTAAATATTTTTATTGTTTGATCTCATCCATTTCCATCCTTTTTAGTTTCTCCAGATTTTTGATGGCTGTTGCTGCTTGCAGCGCCCTCTTTTATTGGTTGACCCTTAATAAGAAAGCTCTTCTAAAAGGGATGTTTATCTTTTGTGCTTTATTTGCAGCCTTTATTTTGATTATTGGCGTTGATAATTTTATAACGATTATTGAAAGACGCTTTTTTAGTAATGACAATTACTACTCTGATCTAACACGTACACAGCAAATTGAAGCTTTAATGGAGCAATTTTATATAAGTCCCTATTTTGGAATGGGTCTTGGAGGTTATGTCAAAGACTTTCTTCGGGACACTTCAATCGTATATTCTTATGAAGTGCAATGGATTGCCTTTCTCATGCAGTTTGGACTTTTTGGGATGATATTTTTGCTTGTCCCTGTTTTATTCATCTGCTTTCAATTTTTAAAGCCACCCATTACACGTGTGAATCTTTCGTTCCTTGGATTATTTCTTGTTTGGTTGATGTCAGGATTTACCAATCCTTTCCTTATCTCTCTTGCAAGCGGGATCATTTATTCCATTTTCCTTCTGGCCGCGCGCCTTTTGAGATCACCGCCCATTATTTTTGACAAGAGAGACCACAGAGAAAAAATGAGAGAGAGGAAAGAGAAAGGGAACAATTTGTACCTTAGGCTTTAGCTTTTTCAAAAAGTTTTTTTAAACTATAGGTACAGGCTGATGTAAAATTACTTCCTTTTCTCATTGCTCCTCTCGTGCTCTCTTGTGTCAAAAAATCCCACACGCCTCACTAACTCAACGCTTTGAATGCATTAGGGAAATGTCGAATGATATCCGACGCTATCATGCAATAGGAACCCTTTTCATAGGCGGCACTTTCACCCGCTATTCCATGCAGAAATGTACCCACAATAGCCGCAGCCTCACAAGAGAGTTTTTGTGATAGCAATGAGGCTAGAAGCCCTGTCAACACATCCCCACTGCCGGCTGTTGCCATTCCTGGATCACCTGTGATGTTAATATGAATGGGGTCTTCAGGAAAAAAGATAAATGTCGGTCCACCTTTTAAGATAAGCGTTACCTTCATTTTTTTGGCAAATGTTTCGCACTTTGCTATAAATTCCTGATCAAGCTTTTGCTTGGTTTTACTTTTAAGTAAACGCTCCATCTCCCCTTTATGCGGGGTTAAGATGGTCTCTTTTGGTAATGCAATTTTATAGGCGCTCAAAATATTTAATGCATCGGCATCAATGACGCAAGGACGCGTCAATTTTGGGAGTATTTTTTTAAAAAGGTTGACGGTGTTGTCATCAATTCCCAAACCCGGACCAATAAAAACGGCATTTGCTTTATTTAATCCCTCAATAAGCATTTTATGGTCTGTATCAGCGTATGGTATTTTAATTAGCTCAAATGGGGCTGCAGACAATTCATTTTGCATGTTTTCAGGGTAATAAAGTTTAACTATACCACTTCCTGCCGAAAGGGCTGACAAACTCGATAAAATAGCCGCACCGCTCATTCCTTTTGAGCCTGCAAGCGCTGCAACAAAACCTGCTTCATATTTGTTACGATTTGGTTTAATATCAGGCATAAGAGCTTTTGCTATGTTAAACTCGATCATATACAAATCGGCCTTTGCTTCTTTAACTGCTTTAAAGGGTAGTCCAAAATCTACATAGCGCAATTTTCCAATGTAATTCCATCCATCATTTAAGAAAAATCCGGGTTTTGGAAAGCATAAAAAAGCTGTTTCCTTTGCAATAATTGTTTGGGCGCAAGCTTCTCCTGTTTCACCATTTAAGCCGGAAGGAATATCTATTGCAATAACAGGTAATTTAGAATGATTTACTTTAAATATTATTGAGCTAATAGGCTCGCTGATCTGCCCTTTAAATCCCGTTCCAAAGATGCCATCTAAAATCAGGCCGTTTATTGGCAGTGCAAGATCATTAACCGATAAAATTTCACGAACGAGTCCACCCTCATTAAAAAATCTTGTTTGGTTCATTTGGCAAAGTGCTGAACATTCTTTAAAAGGCATCAATTGCAAGGCATCTACACTGTAGCCCATATTTAAAAGATAAATACCTGCAGCATAAGCATCACCGGCATTATTTCCTTTTCCACATAAAAGCACGACATGCTTGATCAGATCATTGCGTTCGATATAGGCATGGGCTATTAAGGCAACTTGACGGCCCGCCTCTTCCATAAAATCTTTTTCCATGGAACCCTGAAGAACAGCTTTGGCCTCGATTTTGGCCATTTCTTTTGAGGATATAATTTTCATAGGTGCTCTTCCTTGATTTCTCGTTGCATTAAATAATAAACGGCATCTTTCGGTTTCATGCCCTCATAGATGATTTTTTGCACAACTTTTGTGATAGGCAATGAAACGTCAAGCAGCTTTCCAAGTTGTAAAGTGGATTTACAAGTGTAAGCACCTTCAACAACCATTTGGATTTTTTCTTTAGCAGCGATGGGACTTAAACCCTCAGCAAGTAGAAACCCAAATCTATAGTTTCGACTCATACTTGAGCTGCATGTCAAACATAAATCACCCATGCCTGCTAGTCCATGAATGGTTTCTGACTTTGCCCCGCAGGCAACTGCTAATTTGCGAATTTCATGAAGTCCTCTTGTCATCAATGCAGCTTTTGCACTGCACCCCATGCCAAGACCATCAGAAATGCCGCAAGCAATGGCAATGATATTTTTTAAAGCTCCTCCAAAGGCCACTCCCACAATATCATTATTCGGATATACGCGAAATGATGGTGTATTGAAGGTTTCAGCAAGAAGCATGGTTACCTCAGAATCAAACGCAGAACCAACAACTGATGTCGGCAGGCCTTTAATCACCTCTGTTGCAAAACTTGGGCCACTAAGCAGGCCAACAAGAGGTCTAACCTTTTCCCCTAATACTTCAATGACAACTTCCGGTAAAATTAAACCGCTATCTTGCTCTATGCCTTTAGATGTAATTATGATGGGGCAAGTCGGTGTTTTAACGCTCAAAACTTCTGAAAAAACAGGTCTAATGCCGGCTGATGTCACAGATTCAACAATCATGTCAGCACAATCGAGCGCTTCTTCCAAATTTGTAGTAAACTTCATGTTGCCTTGAGGGCGGCATCCTGGCAAAAACGGATGTTCTTTAAGCTGATTTAAATCTTTTGCAAGTTTTTCTTTTGTTGTCCATGAAGTCACCTGATACCCCTTTTGACTTAAAAGGGAAGCTAGACAAAAACCAAAACTGCCTATACCTAAATAACAAATTTTCATAAAACTACTCTTTAATATAATGTGTTTGAGGAATTTCTTTTCCTTTCCATTTTTCCAATAATTCATCCGTTGGGTAATAAAATTCTTGAGCAATTTCAAATGGTTTTAAAATAGGGTCTCGCCTTCCGGTAATCTGACAAATTGTCTCATAATCAAGAAGTTCCATTTGTCTTTGCACCGATTCCAAGGTATGATCCCCGACCAAATTTTTTAGAGGCGAAAAGCAATTTTTGCGCCAGTATTCAATAACTTCCACCTTTTCGGCAAAAGGCAAAACATCAAAGATAAACTTCTCAAACTTCCACCCATTTGGAAAGTCAGGCTTTTTTGTCGTTTTTGAATCAAAATCAAAATAAGCCACTTTTTTTAATGCCTTATGGTAGGGCAAAGGATCGTCCCTATTGGCAATTTTGCTAATAAAGTTCATAGAAAAAGAAAAAAGACTTATGTTTGCGTACATAAATTTTAACCTCCCTGATTCATCTTTTACAAAACGCTTAAAATCAGTCATTTCTGAGTATTCGATGACACTTAAAAAAACTGATCTTTTGACTAAAACCCCAACGTTTTCAATAGCTTGGTCCCTCTTTACGCATTTTATAACAATTTCAGCTTTTTTACGAGATTGATAATCGAGAAGCTTAGCATCAAAGGGATCGGCAAGCGGATTATCTATAAGCACATAGTTGACAAATTCTACTCCCTTTTTTAGCCACTCTTCATAAATTCCACTTGAAACAAAGAGTTCTAGAGAAGTACCATTACCATCCGGCCCTTTTGAAATGGTGTAAGGATTTTCTAAAAAAAGATTTCCTTGCAAATCTAATAAGGACAAGCTTTTTTGTGAAAAAAAGGACAATTGTAAAGGATTTAGCCCAAAATAATGGTTATTCTTTAAAAAATCCTTGATTTCAGACTCATTTTCATTGGATGTCATAATTGCTAATGGTAACATTTGCCGGCTCATTTTTCCGGCAGCTAACGTTTTTTCTGCAAAAATCTGAAAAAGACTCTTTTTTTTAACAGATGAGACTGGAAATGTGCCTTTTGCTTTATCATACTGTAATCTTGTTCCTTGTCCGCCGGCAACAATTAAACACCCAAACTTGCCTTCACTTAAAAGCTTTTGACCTATTTTGTCATCTAAATCATCTGCATGTACTACATCTTCAAGGGGTTCATAATTTTCATCTATTTGTGAATCTTTGACAAAAAGTAAAGCCTGCTGTTTTTTAAATATCTCAACATCCAGTTCATCGATTTGATTAAGCAACAAACTTTTTTCATTTTCTGTTAGCGTATCATAAAATTTTAGCAGATGCTCTTGGTTGATTGGCTGTAATTTGAGTAGCGCTTCTGCTTTATCCATTTATCCCTCTTGCTCATTTAGGTGGTCTCTTTTAAAATACCCTACTGTATTGCTAGACTCTATTGTAATCCTCTAGACTATCACTCCTGTTGTTTTTTCTCGACTAAAAATTAAGGAATGATAAATTCTGACTAGTAATTTAATTTAATAACATGTATAATTAGCTTTTAATTAAAGATGGAATAATATGTTTAGTTTTAGTCAAAGAATTTTCATTAGTTATGTTGCTGTGTTTCTGTTATTTATAACACTTATGTACCCTTTTACCGATCAAATCGTTCATCGAATTACAAATAAAGCTATGGAAGATCGGGCGGATGATTTAATTGAAAAAATACAAACAGCACCAAATAATGATTCCATTATCAAACTATTAAAAGATTTAAAAGCCACCGTTTTTTTCAGAATGAGTGTCATCACCGATGAGCGAAAAGTACTCTACGATTCAAGAATTAAAAGATTAATCGGCCCAAGATTTAGCCAGGAATATGTTGTCAATCATCCTGAAGTGATGGAAGCTTTTAAATATGGTATTGGATATAACGAAGACTACTCAGATTTATTGGCTCAAAAATTTGCCTACATGGCCAAAGGATTTGATTTTCATGGAAAAACATACATTTTACGAATTGCTTTTCCTTACAATTATGTAACTGAGCTGACAAAAGATTTAAAATTTTCATTCATTGTTGTTGCAACAATTGTTTTACTTCTTTTTAGCTTACTGACATGGTTTGTCATTAATTACATGACAAAACCCATCCAGCAAATTATTAACGCCATCAAACCCTATCAGGATGGAAATGAACCCGACCTTCCTGAAATTCAATTAAAAGCCACAAGTAGCAGCGATGAGTTTCAAAAACTTGCAGAAACATTAAACTCCCTTTCCATCAAAATCAGAAATCACATTGCAGTTATTACACAAGAAAGAAATGTCATTGAAACCGTTTTAGAATCTCTATTAGAAGGTGTTATTGCCGTCGATGACGAAACAAAAGTGATTTATGCAAATAGCACAGCTTTAAATTTTCTTGGAATTCAAAGAAGTGATCTCATCGGTAAAAAATTTGATGCATCGATCGAGGCCAAATGCCACGAGCTTCTTATTGCCTGCCAGCTCAATAAAAAAATCCTTAAAGAAACACTACAATTAAAAAAAGACGGAAAAAGAATTATATTAGATATTGTTGCATCGCCTAAAAAAGGTAATCAAGGTGCTATTTTAGTACTTCAAGATCAAACTTCACATCATAAGCTTTTGGAAATGCGAAAAGATTTTATTGCAAATGCATCGCATGAACTTAAAACCCCTTTGACTATTGTCCGAGGTTTTGCAGAAGCGCTCCATGATAATCCTGATTTGCCAAATAGTATGAAAGAAGATATGACCTTGAAAATTGTAAAAAATTGTAAACGCATGAATCATATTATTTTGGATCTTTTAACGCTTAGCGATGTTGAAAATATCCCTGAATCTCGCATGCAATCCATTGAATTATTAGCTATCATTACCAAATGTCAAAAAACAATTAAAGAAGTCTATCCTGAAGCAATTATTGAAATGGAAAATGCCTCTAAACAGAACATGGAAATAGTAGGCGATCCTTATTTGTTAGAACTTGCCTTTAATAATTTAATCGAAAATGCTGCAAAATATTCTAAAGAAAGCCCGAAAATCCGAATTAATTTTCAAAAAAATAACTCCTTCATCAAAATCACCATTTCAGATAATGGCATCGGTATTCCAAAAGAAGATCTCGACCATATTTTTGAGCGGTTTTATACAGTCAATAAAGCCCATTCAAGAAAGCTTGGGGGTTCGGGCCTTGGATTATCTATTGTAGAAACAATCATCCATAAACATTTTGGCAAAATCCATGTCACATCCGTTATGGACCAAGGAACCACCTTCACAATTGAGCTTCCCATCGAGCGAATAACTCCTTAACTTGAGGCATTTATCCTCAAGTTAAGGAGAGACCCTTCAGTATATCCCACTACTGATGCTTTTTTAACGCTTTTGTCTGCCTTTTTTTACCGCGAAGAGCATCAGTAGTTGGATATATCGAAGGGTCCTTCGGGGTAATCTCTTGGTGGTGGAACAGCTTGCGGAAAAAAATGTTTTTCTTTAACTTGAATGTAAACTCATCTTTTAAGGAAAAACATGGCTCACATCAAAATAGTCAAAGGTCTTAATATTCCAATTTCAGGGCAGCCCTTAAATAAAATGGGGCAAATTCCAACTCCAAAACAATTGGCTTTGGATTTAAAATCTTTTGACGAAATGAGCTTTAAGTTAATGGCAAAAGAAGGGGACCTTGTAAAAATTGGTCAGCCACTTGCAGAAGATAAAAACAGTCCGGGACGATTTTTTGTTTCTCCTGCAGCAGGTGTTATATCTGAAGTCAGAAGAGGTTTAAAAAGACGCCTTGAGGCAATTGTCATTGATGTTTCTGAAGTAGAAGAATTTCATGAATATGCATTAATTAATCCTGAAACTGCATCTAAAGAAGAAATTAAAGCAAGATTACTAAGTGCTGGTATTTTTACCCTCATTCATCAAAGACCCTTTAATATCTTGGCAAATCCAAATAACAGCCCTAAATCTATTTTTGTTAAAGCCATTGAATCAGCCCCTTTTGTTCCTGCCGCAGAATTACAAGTTGAAGGATATGAAAAAGAGTTTCAGGCAGGTCTTGAAGCGCTTTCAAAATTAACAGACGGAAAAGTTCATCTTGTTTATTCGACAAACAGCAAATGTTCTGCCTTTTTAAATGCAAAAAATGTTGAAAAACATGACGCAACAGGCCCGCATCCCATAGCAAATTCTTCTTTGCACATTCAAAAAATTGATCCTATTCAAACAAGTGACGATATAGTCTGGACTTTGAATGTTCATGATGTAATTTCCATCGGACATTTACTGACAAAAGGAAAATATTTTACCACTCGTTTAATCAGTATTGCAGGTGAGGGCATTGAGGAAAAGGCGCGAGGCTTTTATAAAGTACGAAACGGGACTGCTATAAAAGATCTTATACTTTTTAAAAGTGCAATAAAACCTTTGAGATTTATTTCAGGGGATCCTTTAATGGGTAAAAAAGTAGAAGATAATGACTTTTTAGGGTTTAAAGATTTTGTATTTTGCTCGCTGCCGGAAAGTGAAGATCGTGAATTTCTTCACTTTTTTCGCTTAGGGAAAAATAAATATAGCATGAGCGCTGCTTATTTATCTGGCCATCTAAAACCTGATGCCCGTCAGTATGACTTTAATACCAATTTGCATGGGGAACCAAGACCGTTTATTGTAGCTTCCATGTATAACAAGGTTCAACCTTTAAATATCTCAACCATGTTGCTTGTAAAGGCTGTTATGGCAGAAGATTTTGAGCTTGCAGAAAATCTAGGCTTACTTGAAGTTGACGAGGAAGATTTTGCGCTTCCAACTTTTGTCTGCCCATCCAAAATGGAAATGACAGAAATCATTGCCGATGGCCTCAAGCGCTACTCCAAAGAACTCCTGAGTTAGGAACAAATGATCTAGACATTTTGAATGATAACATTTGTATTTTGTAACAGTGAGGCAGTGAGAAAAAATCAAAAAGTTAAATTAAATAACATTCCATTATTTCCTTTTTTTAAGTAGAAATGTTTTAGCGTCTTGGGTATGATGTTCAATTTACTATAAGTCGTTCAATGCTAAATATCTATACATCTTTTATTTTAATTTTTGCAGCTCTATTCTCTAGCTATTCACAAGCCATTGATTATGCCCATCAGCAATGCGACGAAAATTTAATACGCGATCTTTTAATTGTTGACTACTGGAATAAAAAAATTAATGAACGCCTCCCCGTTTTTTATAATAATATTTTGTCGGGTGGTTACTTTAACATGCCCTCAGCAAGAATGGGTTGTGAGGGTGAAATTTCTGCAGGCTATGCAAAAGTTCCACCATACCGCAATTATAATTTGCGTATTCAATTGCTGGACCGATTGGAAATAAGCGGAAGCTATAGAATTTTTAAAGGTGTTGACGATCCCATTTTAACACCTCTTGGATTTGGCGATTTATCTGATAAAGGCGCCAATGTCAAGCTCGCCATTTTGCATCCTGAAGACAGTCAATATTTACTGCCGGGCATTGCTGTCGGACTTGAAGACTTCATGGGAACTAAAGGGTTCGAGGCACGTTATGTTGTCATAACAAAAGTGTTTTTAGATCAAAATACAGAAGTGACATTGGGTTATGGCGATCGAAGAATCAAAGGTTTTTTTGGCGGAATAACCGTCATGCCTTTTCGAAAAAGTTGTTTAACCTATCTTGAAAATTTGGCTTTGAGTGCCGAATATGATGCCACACCTTATTGCGATCCTGAAATTGAAAGACATCCAAAAGGTCGTGTAAAACGATCTCCAATTAATTATGGAATTAAACTGCGCCTTTTTGACCATCTTGATTTATCTCTTAGCCGCATTAGAGGCGATGAATGGAGCTGGTCCGTTTCTTCATTTTATAATTTTGGACAAACAAAAGGGTTTTTACCTAAATTTAATGATACCCTGCCTTATAAAGGCCCTTTTAATACCCATCCCCTTGGTTGTTCAAGAAAAGAAGCGATCATGGCTGAAGAATTCCGTGATGCCTTTATAAACCAGGGTTTTGAATTACTTGAAGTCACAATTTATAATAATGAATGTGGTCAAAAAACATTGCATTTAAGAATTGATAATCTTAAATATGCACTTGAAGCACAAGTCAGAGAACGATTGAATTATTTACTAGGTTATTTGGTTCCGGATAATATTGACCTTGTCATTGTGGTGATTGATGAAAGAGGACTTGCTATCCATCAATATGAATACGCAATGCCCTATGTCAAATCCTTTATTTATGACCAAATTTGTGAATATGAGCTAAAAATTCTAACTCCTTTAAAAGAAGTGACTTTCGTTAAATGTGAGCCGCAATTTCCAATTTTTAAGACCACGCGCAATCTATTCAATTTTGAACTTCTTCCAAAAACCCACAGCTTCTTTGGAAGTTCCAAGGGTAAATTTAAATACGCAGTTGGTCTAAATGCCGGTATTAACGGCTTTTTACCGGGAGATATTTATTATTCCGCCCTTTTAGGCTATACTTTTCTTTCTAATTTAGGGGATTTAACAGGCGTTGACAGACTTAATCCTTCACAGTTGATCAATGTCAGGACCGACATCATTCGTTATTACCAGCAAAAAGGGCTGACATTTGACAGGCTCTACTTGCAAAAAAATTGGAATCTTGGAAAAGGTATTTTTACAAGGCTCTCCGTTGGCTATTTTGAAGAGGCCTATGGTGGAATTGCATCTGAAGTTTTGTATTTCCCGATTAATTCTCCGTGGGCTTTTGGAGTACAAGGAGCCATCTTAAAAAAACGTAATTTTAGTGGCCTTGGATTTACAAATCAAATTCGAAAACTTAATGGCTTTTACCCAACGTATCAGCGCTTTTTAGGCTCACAATTGTTTTTGAATGCCTACTACGACTGGAAAGCTGCGGGTGTTGACTTTAAAATTTCGGCCGGACAATTTTTGGCAAAAGACCTTGGCATTCGCTACGAGATTACAAGGCATTTTCCAAGCGGACTTCGCGTCTCTGTCTGGTTGGCACACACCAATGGACGTGACCGCATCAACGACAAAACTTATTATGACAAAGGGATATCTTTGTCAATGCCTCTAGACATATTCTATACATATAGTGATCGCGATCGCTGGAGATATGGGCTTTCGGCTTGGTTAAGGGACGTTGCCGTCATCGCACAAACTGGTGATGACCTTTACAACATGATCTACGAGCAACGCAACAATCATTAGCAATTTTTACGTTTCTGATTTTTTACCAGTGAGTCAGTGAGAAAGACATGAGGTCAGTGAGAGGCTACGCATGCAGAGCTTCTCACTGACCTCGTGTCTTTCTCAATGGCTCACTGGTAAAAAAATCAGAAACGCTTGATATGGTTAAACTAGTTTGTTATTGACGAGGAAGGTTTCCATCACGTTTTTGTAAATATGTAGGATTTTATCGACGATCCTAATAGAATTTAAGCATTTGCGCTGTTGTGCAAAATTAAGGTAGCTTTCCAATTTTGGATTATCAACGCCCATGGAATGCCAAGGTTCTGCATCTTCCTTACACTCATTAGATTTAAGGGTGGATTCCAATGTCTCTTTCCATAGTTTGGCAACAGCTGATTCCTTATTTTTATTTTGAAGAAATGTAGCTGCGGCATCCATCAAGAAGAGCTTTCCTGTGTCATGAAATAGCTTTAAATCGTCTGCATAGATAAGGCTCGATAATTGCCCACCAACATTAGAAAAATCTTCGAATAAACTGCCTAACTTATAATCTTGGGGATCTAGTTGAAATGATTCAAAGGAATCATGGAAACCTTCAAGGTAGAAACATTCTAGTAAAATAGAAGATATTTCGTTTCGAGTCGCTATTGCCTCATAGGTATTCTTACAAGAAACTACCCCCCCAATAATGCCTGGGATACTTGTAAAAAACCAAAGAGGATGTAAAAGAGAACCCCCTACAATTCCTGGAGCAGTTCCAAAAAATGAATAAACATAGGAAATTGGAAATGTGCTGATCTTATCATTGTGTTCTTTTAATACTGCCTTCTGTTCCATAAACAATTGAATTGCAGCAACTTCTGTTTTATCAGTACTATTAATGACTACTTCTTCCAATTCATTATAATCGCTGATGGGTAAGGATTGATAAGAGATATTGCTTGTATTTTGTAACATGTATGTCTCCATTTTGTTTTGGAAACATTCATAAACAAATTTTTAATTCTTAACAAGCTTCTTCCTAAACTTTTATTCTAGAAAATTTGCTAATTTGGAGAGTGTTGAGCTGGCTGCTTAACACCGCAATCCAAATTAGCGAAATTATTTTCGTTATTTTTAAATTAATGGGTGAAGGGGGAAGATATCAGAATCGACGCCGGAAGCAAAATGAAAGCAGTCAGGGGTATTTGAAGGGTTAAAAAGGGGATCTTTCAATTGAATGCTATATTTTAAATCCTGAATATTTTGTAAGGCATAAGGTTTATGCCGCACACGCCCGTACATCAATTTTTTATTTTTAAAAGTAAATAAAACATAACGTTCCACAAGAAAAAAATCGAGTGTCTTTTCAAGGGCAAAAAAATCAGGCTTTTCGTTGTCCACCTTATATGAAAATTTCATTTCCACAGATGGTTCAAAGACTCTTTTTCCTTCAACAATAATTTGATCATTGAACTTTTCAAACTTACATCGCGAAAAATAATAAGGCAAAGAAAAACCAATATTTGCACCCATCATGGAAAAAAAACTATTGATATCCAAAGAATAAAACCAAATGCCGCTTAATCCCTTTTTATCGACAACATAAGTTCTGACATTAATCTCGACCAACCTTGAATAAATCGGCGTTGAAAAACAATTAACCTTAAAATTTTCGATTAAAAATGGAAGAACCGTGATATAAGCTGCTCCCTCAAAGGTATCTACAAACAAACCATCAGGTAAAGTGGCTTGAATTTTTTTAGGGTCACATTTCCAATGCAAAAAAAGAAGATTTCTCCATTCTTGATGCATGAGCGGGTTTTCATTTTGCTTTATTTTTAACAAATAAACCTCCAAACAGTAAGTGTATCTATATAATTTAAAATTAATTGATTCTATTTAAAAAGTATATCATTATAAAAAAATAAAGGTTTTAACTTCTATTTTTTTAAAGAGGTTGCAGCAATATAAAGAAAAAAGTATGCTCTTTTTTCAAAACCTTCTACGAAAGGAAGTCACACTAACCCCGCCTATTTTATCATCAATTTTTTTATGGAGCTTAAATATGTGCTTTATTTCTTCAAATAATGGCGTTGCCGCTGAAATACCAACCTATAAAGGTTTTGGTCTTCTTGAATGCGAAGAAAATGCTTGTCACGATATTCTGGTCCATAATTTATTCACCTATCTTTATTTAAAAGATTGCTCAAGGTTAGGCCGTATTAATACAAAACTCACCCTTATGGCAAATGAACAAGAATTTCTAAAAAGGAAAATCTATCTTGAAAAAACGTTCAATCCACACGACTGGAATAAGTTTTACAATTTGAAAGTAGAGGATGAACTTGAAGCCTGGCAAAGTTTACCGGACACTATCGCAGACACCTTTAAAAGCTCATGTCAAATAGTGCCCAATAAAAATTTTGCCAAAACTCATGTCTTTGTTTGGATTCCAAAAGGGATGAGTATTAATTTGTTTCAAAAAATTTTAAAAAAAAGGCTTCCAAACAATCCTAAGGGCTTCAATGAAGTTTTTGATGGCATCTTGGAAAAATATGGCGACATAACGACTGAAAAGGGCGAATGGATAATCATGCCAAAAGAGATATTGCCGACAAGTGCCTGTAAAAAATTCTCATTTCAAAAAAATATGGTTCGTCAGCTCAATAAAAATTATGGTACAAATTATACATTCCCGAAAGTACTGGAAGCTATTATTTGCATTATTTCCATGTATTTTAAATCTAAAATTAAAATGTTGCCAAAACAATACACCAGATGCCATGAAAACATTGATGTAGACAACCATGGTAAAACGTATAGGCTTATTGTGGGATATTCAAGTACCGGTCTTATTTTACATCATGGTCAGTTTGATAATGACAAAATCGGAATCGCCCCCACCCGCAAATTAAACGCCTGATATAAAACCTGGGTGATTTTTTTACCACAGAGAGCACACACATAAATATAGTACATTGATGCTACTGGAAAGTGAAAAGTTTTTGATTTTTTACCAGTGAGGCAGTGAGAAAGACATGAGTTCAGTGAGGGGCTATGAATTCCTAACCCCTTACTGATCTCATGTCTTTCTCACTGACTCACTGGTAAAAAAATCAATAAGGCAATATTTTTCAATGCAAACCTGAAACAGCCTGTTACAGTAAGAGACAATGCATACATAGCCCCTCACTGTCCTCATGTCTTTCTTAACGAGTCCCACTGGTAAAAAATCAGAAAAGCTATAATCTCCGAATGAGCGTCGCTACTTCTTGACGAGGTGGTAGGTTTTTTTATAAAAATCGACCATCTGCTTTTCCATCAGGTCGCTTGGCCCAAAAAATTGCTGGCAATTTGGCAAACTATTCAAGAAATGCTTGCCATACCCTTTTTGTAAAATTCTGGAATCTAGGCAAACAATGCAGCCTCGATCCTTTTTGTTGCGAATCAAGCGGCCAAAACCTTGTTTGAATTTTACAATTGCAGTCGGCAAGGAATATTCCATAAAGGAGTCCTGACCGTTTGCATGAAGGGCCTCTGATCTTGCTTGGATGATTGGCTCAGATGGCACTTTAAATGGCAGTTTAACCATCACAACACATCGAAGAGCATCACCGGATACATCTACGCCTTCCCAAAAAGAATCTGTACCAAAAAGGACTGAACGGTCTTGATCTTTAAATTTCTGAATCAATTTTTGACGGCTCTCAACACCTTGTTTTAACGGTGTGTATCGGTGACTTAAAAGCTTTTTCTCTAGATAATTATAACATGTGTTTAGCATGGAATAAGAAGTAAAAAGAATAAAAGCATTGCCGTGGGATGCTTGAATGATTCCCCAAATTTTTTCCGAAGCCACTTGAATAAAATTAGGATCCATCGGATTTGGAATATCTGTTGGGACAACAAGCATGGCCTGTTTTGCAAAATTAAAAGGGGAATCATAAACATTTTCAGTGATCGTTTGGTCAGGCAATAATTTGGACGTTAAACCAAGACGCTGCCTGATAAACTGAAATTTCTGATTTGAAGTTAATGTGGCACTGCATAAAATCACGGTTGAAAATTTATTGAATAGATATTCAACGCATGACATGGAAATGTCAAGATTCGCATTGTTTAGATGAATGTTATCTAAGTGTGCAGCTTGTAGTTCTATCCATCTGACTTTATTGGGATCTACTTTATCAGAAATAAATTCAGAAAATGCATCTGCTGATTCCTTTAAGCGATTTGAAAGGGCTAAAACCTCGTAACGCACTGTCTTTGTGATCTCGTCCAATTTTTCATCTTCCATTGCCTTTACATCTTGATCGATACTTTCAATGGATCTTGCGTATTGTGAAATGGCTTTTAAAAGATCTTGTACATTGGGAATAATCTCATTTTGCCAAATCGGATGTGTTTGATGATAGGGAAGAAGACGAAGTTTATTTTCCTTATCTTCACGGGAAGAATTATTTGTTCCGATACTTGTAACAAAATGAGATAAGGCATCAAAAGTGCGTACAATATGCGTCAGAAGATCATTTTTATTTCCTGTCAAATCAATATTTAAGCGACTTAAAATAGAGGTGACTTCAGAGGATATTGTTTTTGATTTGTAATAATCAACAATTTTTTGCTTTAATAGTGGCAGTTTTCCATGCGCATTGACTTGTTTTTCAGCGCTAAGCCGACCGATGATCCGAAGAAGATTCATGCGGTTAATGTTTGTTGCAAAATACTCTGTTGCAATATCTTCAATATGATGCGCTTCATCTAAAATCACACGCGTATAATGCGGTAAAATTGCAGCATCATTGTAATTTTCATTTTCAGCACGTCTATTTAAATCTGCAAAAAGAAGATGATGATTAACAATTAAAATTTGAGCATCATTTGCTTTTCGTCTTGCTTTAAAAAAATGGCACTCTTGAAAATATTGGCATTTGCTATTTGTGCATGTATCGCTTTCAGCAGCTACCATACCCCACATTTCATGTGAGACGGCAAATGGCAGGCTCGATCTTGATCCATCCTTTCCTGATTGGTTCCATCCATCGATTTTCTGCAGCTCTTCAGCACGTGGCGGGTCTAAAAGAAGGCGTTCATCATTTGCTTCTTGTAATTTTCTAAGACATAGGTAATTTCCCATTCCCTTAATCAACGCAGCTTTTAATTCCAATCCCAGAGCTTTTAAGATTATGGGAATATCTTTTATCATCAGCTGTTCTTGAAGGGCAATGGTATGAGTGGATATGACTGTACGCTCTTTGTTTTGAGCCGCCCAAAGAATTGCAGGAATAAGATAAGCAAAGCTCTTTCCGGTCCCGGTCCCTGCCTCAATTAAAGCGATACTATTATCGTTGTAGGCCTTTAAGATGTCGACCATCATTTTTTGCTGCTGCTCTCTTGGTTCAAACCCTTTTAGAGAGCAGCTTAGAAGTCCATTTTCCTTCAAAATCTTAAGCGCCTTTTCAATATCAAGGCTTAAAATTGTCTCCATTATTCAGCTTCAAGAAGGTCAAGAAAAGCTTTTAATTGCTTGGATCTTGTCGGATGACGCATCTTACGTAAAGCTTTTGCCTCAATCTGTCTGATACGTTCTCTTGTTACATTAAACTCAATGCCTACTTCTTCAAGTGTTTTTGGTTTTCCATCAGCAAGACCAAAACGCTGGATCAAAACTTTTCTTTCGCGTTCTGTTAATGTAGACAAAACATCGCCCATTTTATCTTTTAAAATGGAATAGCCGGTAGCTTCGGCCGGTGAATCTGCAGAGGTGTCTTCGAGGAAATCCCCGAATTGGCTCTCTCCGCCATCGCCAACTTCTGCTTGAAGCGAAATTGGATGCTGAGCAATTTTATAGATCTCGCGCACGCGATCGGCAGTAATTCCAAGCTCTGCTGCAAGCTCTTCCGGACTTGGTTCGCGGCCTGTTTCCATCATCAGTTTTTTTGCACCCCGAAGAACCTTATTGATCGTTTCAATCATATGAACCGGAATTCTAATGGTTCTTGCCTGATCGGCAATGGCACGGGTCACAGCTTGACGAATCCACCAAGTAGCGTAAGTTGAAAATTTATATCCTCTGCGGTATTCAAATTTCTCAACAGCCTTCATCAAACCCATATTTCCTTCTTGGATTAAATCAAGAAAGGAAAGTCCCCGGTTTGTGTATTTTTTGGCGATGGAGATAACAAGTCTTAAGTTAGATTCAACCATTTCGCGTTTAGCTTCTTGGCTCTTATCCATCCAACGCTGAAGCATGCGTACATCTTTTTTGAAATCATCTAAAGTACGTCCGGCTCCAAGTTCTCGTTTTTGAAGCTTACGTTTTGCAGAAGCCAATTTAGAGGCCGCAAACTTGTTTCTTTCAGCGCGTGGTACCAATTCATTGATTTCTTTTTCAAGCTGCAAGAAGCGATCGTATGAGCGTGTGATCAGCTCGCCAAAGTCTTCTGTGATGTTTGGGCGGAAATGAAATCTGCGCAAATAACTTTGCGTTCTAATACGGCACTTTTCAATTTCTTCTGTAATTGCTGGTCGATCGCTCTTTTTAAGATTCGGATCTTGAAGTTTGACCAAAATAAGTTGCAATTTGTCATCTTCTTCTTTAAGAAGCTTTGCAAGTTTTGGCAAAAGAAGAATAAATTCTTGCTTATTCGTAATTTCTTTTTCTGTGATGCATTTATCAAAGCGATCTTTACCTTGAATAAGGAAATTTGCAATGGAAATGGCTTCACATGTTGAATAACGAAAACGCATGATAATGCGTTCAATTTGAAACTGAGCTTTTTCAATACGCTTTGAAATTTCAACTTCTTCTTCACGAGTAAGTAATGGAACAGAGCCCATTTCTTTTAAGTACATGCGGACAGGATCATCCGGTGTGCCTTCTGCGCGCTTTGGAAGACCTTCTAATTCCTTAGCTTCTTTTTTACGCTCTTTTTGCTTATCAACTTCTGACTGGTTTAGGATCTGGATGTCCATCCCGGTCAAATAAATTAAAACCTGATCAATTTCTTCTGCAGAATCAAAATTCATGGGCAGAATATCATTGATTTCCTCATAGGTAATATAGCCCTGTTCCTTAGCTAAGTTGACTAACTCATCTATTTTTTGCTGATACTGATTTGAAACACCGCTTTTAAAATTCGACTTGTTCATGATCTCCTTAAGAATTATTACCTTGAAAAAAGACAATCATACATTTAAAATGCATGAGGAATGTAAATTTTGTAATACTTTAACTGTTTTTGTCAAGAACCTAATACAATGTCAAGTTTATTTTCATGCAGCTTTACGCACTCGACCAAAATTTAACCGTTATCCATGCAAAAAATGCAAAAAAACATGTGAGTTATCAATGTTTGGAATGCAAAAGTTTTGTTCGTCTACGAGGAGGAATTCATCGGCAAAATCATTTTTATCATGTTTATCAATCATCCTCTTGTAAGCAAAGTGGAAAAAGCATGGAACATTTGCAAGTTCAACTTTTTTTGCAAAAAGAGTTGGATTGTAAAGATTTACACCTTGAAAAACGCTTCGATGAAATTGGAAGGATTGCAGATGTCGTCTCTTTTTCAAAAAAACTTGTTTTTGAAGTGCAATGCTCGCCCATTTCTTTAGAGGAAGTGAAGTCAAGAAACCTTGATTATCAGAAACTTGGATTATCCGTCATTTGGATTTTGCACGAAAAAAATTTCAATCAAAGCAAAGTTTCTGCGGTGGAAGATTTTTTACAATCAACCCATCATTATTTTACCAATATGGATGCTAATGGGTTAGGAGTTATCTATGATCAATTCGATCTTTTTGATAAGGGTAAAAGAATATTTTCTTCAAAGCCATTTATTATAGATGTGAAACAATTTTTTCAAAATGACTATATCATAAAAAACTTAACCCTTCCATCCCCTCTTTTACAAAAAATTAGCTCTCAACCTTACTTTTTTAAAGGTGATATAATTGACTACTGTAAATCAGAACAGTTTTCGCAAATCACTTTTATTCAAGCACTTAAAATTATTGAATCAAGAAAACCAAAAAAAATTACCATTCCCCTTTTCCTTCTACAACTTTTCAAAAGATACATTATGCGGCCCTATAGGATCTTCCTGAACATTCTCCTCGAAAAAGCCACATTATAGTAAACCGTTTTTTTTCAACACAGAGTTTCCTGTTTTGCCCTTGGTCTCGGTAGTTCCAAAAAAAGGTTTGCGTCGAAATTAGTTTTTTAGTTACAGTCAAATTAAGGACACTTGTTGTAAACATCGCAATTATTCTTACCTATTGTTTTTTTTTAAACATCTATTTTTCAAAAAGAAGAGGGATCTATGGTTTTTGAAATCTGTGTATCAATAGCCACGTTCGTATTTGTAATTTTAGCATATTTTATTGTTCAGACGTTAAAAGTGGTTCAAAAATCTTTAAAAGATGTCAATGCAACAATGATTAAGCTAGAATCAAAAGTAGATGAATTAAAAACAAATTTTAATGAAATTTTAATTAATTCAAATACAACTATTGAAAAAATCAACGATAAACTCGACACAATAACTCCCGTCGTCGATCTTTTTTCACAAGTTGGAGAAGTAGGACAAGAGGCTCTTGGATTTTGTGAATCGCAAATGGGCAGTTATTTCCATAACAAAGAAAAAGTGAAATCAAATTGGGAAGACAAAATCTCCGATGTATCAGAAATAATAAATTTAGGTATTAAGGTTTTTCAAAAAATTAAAAAAAGGAATTAATTTATGCAAAAAAACACAACAACTCATAAAAAAGCGGCCCCGGCTCCAAAAGCCCGTATTCATAAAAAACCAACAATTCAAAATCAAACGCAAAAAACTCATCGCTCTCAGACAAGTAAATTAAACGGAAAATTAAACGGATTTTTCAATGATAGCGATACAAATGTAGCCTTAGGCGCAGTAGCTTTAGCTATTGGTGGTGGACTTGCAGCCTTTTTCTTATTAAAACCAAATGAAGAAGTTGAAGAGCATTTTACAGATCAAGCTTATGATACAGTCAAAAATGCTTACGAATATGCGACCGATTACGCAGGAAACATCAGAGACTATGCAGGAAACATGAAAGATACAGCTTATGATATGTATGAGCAACCTTATTCAACCTCTCTTTTAGTAACAGGAATTATTAGCGGAACACTACTTGGTGCATCAGCTATTTATTTATTGTCAAACAGCTCAAACAGAAGTTCAGAAAATCTTATGGAAAAATTAACTGATATTATGGACACGGTAAAAGAAGCGGCTCATAATACAAGTGATAGCATTCAATCCAATAAATGGTTTAGTGCAGCTCAGGAAATTATTGAATCGCTTGTTGATAAAGCAGGTGAGTATAAAGACGATGTCACTCATCACAAAAGTCATTTTTTAAATGATGCTCTAGAGATCGGATTAAATGGTTTTCGCGTATGGCAAAACCTTAAGAAAAGATAGATTTTGAATATGCTTGTCTTTCACCTCCAGTTAATAAGGGTGAAAAGAGAAGCATATACAACTTCCAAGAAAAGCAATTATAAAGCAGGCCCCGAGGCTGTCAGGAAATAGGCCAGAATTTGATTTTTGAGAAATTTTTTCGTAGATTAGGCTTTGATGCAAGTTCATATACTCTTACGAGTAAGGCACTTGTATCAAGACCTAAGATTCGGAAAAATAGCCAAAAAGCAAACCGGGTATATTTTCTGACAGCCTCGTAGGCCTGCTTTATAATTATTCTTATTATCTTAATGCGTAACGATCCTGCATATCCTTAAAAAAAACACTTCTTACAAATAAATTATTATGACAATTGAAATATTATTTTTCATATTTTGGAAAGTGATTCTATGACTTCCAAGATGGAATAAGCTACACTATCGGCTTCAGGTAATCCAAATTTATCAGAAACCGATTTATTTTTTGGCCACCCCAACATGCAAACAATGATTTTAAGATTAGGCTTTTGTTGACGAAGTCTTTTACAAAGTTGTTCAGCGTAGCTCAAAACAAATGGGGCCACAATGACAATGCAAACCACTTCAATTTTTTCGTTTTCAATAAATTCAAGATTGTTTTCTAAATTTAAACTTTTTGCCTGTTCAACATCATAAGATTCTGCAATCAAAAATTGCGTTAAAATGTTACTTCCAAGCTTATCTCGGGCAGCTTTTGCAGGAATGCAGTATACCCTTTTTTTCAATTTTAAATCAGGATCTTGACTTTCGTTCCTGTTCGTTGCTTTCAAAAATTCTAAAATATCGTAAATTCCTTGGAAGACACTCTCTTTTTTTTCAATTGTAATCACATCAAGATATAGATCATTTTCAGCTTTGGCAATTACTGGGATTAAAATGGAATCAAAAAGTGATATGAGGGAATTGGTTTTTAAGTAATCTCCAATAAGATCAACGGATTCATTCGAATCATATTTCAGTAGTTGATTGTAATATTCTTCTTCAGGGTTAGAAACATGTTCTTCACGAAATAAATCGCTTATAAATTTCAACATGGATGAGTGCTTACTCAAAACGACAAGACAAACTGTCAATGGAGTAGATAAAAGAAGACCAATCGGCCCAAAAAACCATGTCCAAAACACAAAGGAGGAGACAAAGGCAAATGATGATATCCCTGCAGCTATGCTATAAAACATCGGCTCAATGAAATTGGCAGTGACAGTTGCAATAAACACAAAATAGGAAATGGTTAAGACGGGTAAGACCCAGGTATCAGCAATGATAAACGAAAAGGCAATCGGTAAAGTAGCCCCTATAAAAGGACCTACATAGGGAATATACTGGAAAATGGCTGCAAAATAACCCCATAAAATATAATTGGGAACCCCAATGAAATATAGACCGATGGAAACAATCATCCCATAGGAGATATTAACCATCGTTTGCCTAAAAAAAAAATCATACATTTTAGTGCTGATATCGTCCAAGGCACTAATTGTGGAACCCACTTTTCCGTGGCCCATAAATTTAATGATACGGCTTCTAATATCTCCTCGATTAAACAACATGAAAATGACAAGCAGAAGAATGATCCCCAAAGATGCGACAATATTTAAAAACGAGCCAAAAAGCGACTGCACAAATTGAATAAGGCCTCCGCTTAAATCAATTATTTTTAACTCTAAGGGGGGCAGATTTGTACTGTTTTCAGCTTTTGGTGTCAGGTAGACATCACTGAAATTTTCTTTAAAGTAATTATATAAATTCTCTTTTTGAAATTCAAACGCTTTTAACTTGGACTGAATATTTTCATTATAATACTCAGAATTAGATCCAAATAAATACAATTCCCGACTGAAAACGTAAACTGAAAAACCGATGAAAGTAAATACAATAATCACTACAATTAAAATTGCAAGAGCCTCTCCGACAAATTTTGCAAGCCTTGTGACAAGTGGAGAAAGAAGAAACGTCAAAAAGGCTGCAAGCGCAAAAAGAATAACCACGTTTTGCGCAAAATAAAGAGCAAATAGAGTAGAAGATATAATCAGCAATTTGTAAATGCCAAGTATGGCTGAATTCACTGCATTATTATTATTTGTCCGCATTTGAAAGTCGTCCCTTATAAATTCAATAATATTTTTTACTAGTGAGCCGGTAAAAAAAAATCTGAAACTTTTATTTTCCGGTACCGTCAGTATCTATCGGATTAAAAAAAATATTTGTCAATGAATTAATCTCTGTAACTTTAACTTATTAATTGCTATACGGAACTTATATGAATTTAGAAGGACATTATGCAACCCGAAGTAAAACCTAATATTTTTAGAAGGTCTCTTGATTGGTTTAATAGCTTTTTATTTTTTATTTGGGATTGCATCAAAAGCTTCCTTAACAATGATTGTTATGAAAAAGCGTCCGCTCTTTCATTTTATACCATGCTCTCAATTGTTCCTTTATTAGCCGTCCTATTTGGTATTTCAAGAGGTTTTGGGTTTGGCGCATCAGTTGAATCGCTTATTGCTGATCGATTCATTCAACAACCTGAAATTGCGAACAAACTCATTGAGTTTGCACATTCCAATCTTGAAAACATCAAAGGGGGTGTCATCACGGGAATCGGAAGTGCCTTCTTACTCTGGTCAGTAATCGGTCTTTTAAATAGTATTGAAACGATTACCAATAGAATTTTTAAAGTAACGGAGGGCAGAACATATTCATCTAAAATTAAGGAATACCTTACCTTTTTAATTATCGCCCCACTGATTTTCGTCATCTCTTCAGGCGTTAACATCTACCTTATTGCGCAAGTCACTCAATATACAGAATTTAACCCCATTGTCGCTGCTTTGAGTTCTGTTGTGCTGTTTTTTTTAAATCTGTTTCCATTTTTTCTGATTTGGATTTTATTTACATTGATTTATATTTTTATCCCCAATAAAAAAATCCCCTACTATGAAGCCATTATTGCAGGAGTCATTGCCGGAACGGCATTTCAAATTTGGCAATGGGTTTACATCCATTTGCAATTAATTCTTTCAAGTTATGGAGCCGTTTATGGCAGTTTTGCGGCCATTCCCTTATTTATGATCTACTTGCAGGTTAGCTGGTTGATTGTATTGGCAGGTGCTATCATTGCGACAGAAATTGAAAAAGGTTTTTTCAGAAAACACAACACCTACCCCCTCTCACTTAAAGTTGCAGCACTATTGACTGTCAATCATTGCATAGACGCTTTTGTAAAGGGCAAGCAACCCTATACAGCCCATCAACTTAGCAAAAAGCTTGGCATTACATTGGATGAACTACAACAGGTAACAGGCATTCTTTTAAAACATAATATCTTATCTAAAGTAAATTTTAATGATGATATTGGTTATTCTCCCGCACGATCCGTTCACGACATTACAATTAATCGTGTTTTAGACGCTATTGACAATAGCTATATCATTGCAAGCAGCATTTCAGATTCAGAAGATTTGCGTAAAATGGAAGGCATCTTGGTTGAGGTTCATCAAGCGACAGTCCCCATCGAGGACAAACCGCTGTATACAGGGGCATAAGGGACAACAGGGACTGTTTTAATTTTTTTCCTAACCGATTGTCAAGGTAAATTACCTTTGTGAAAAAGTAACTAAGTGATAAAATCTTAAAGCAATATTAAACTGTCCCTGCTGTCCCTGCTGTCCCTGCTGTCCCTGCTGTCCCTGCTGTCCCTGCTGTCCCTGCTGTCCCTGCTGTCCCCGCTGTCCCCGCTGTCCCTTTTCCTTTTCTAGCTCTTAGAGCCGTGTGACTTCGACGCGGTTATCTCTTTGTTGATAGAGGCTCTCCTCAATCGTTTTAATATCGAGCGCTTCACTTTGGAATGGCTCCACGGAAACGTTTGGAACTATGGGTTGTTTGGCTTCGGCTTTGACTTCAGACAATTTCGCTTGAGAATGCAACCTTTCAATCTGCTGCTCCAAGTCTTTTATTGAACTTGCAAGCTTGTTATTTTCTTGTGCCAAAGATTGAACGGAGTAATTTTTATCTTCCAAATCTTTATTTAGATTGATAATAATCTCATCCAGAGCAATTTTTGAAACATCATCTTCAAAAAGGAAAGCTTTAGGTAGAATATCTTCACCTTCATCATCTTCATCTTCTTTTTTTAAAGAGACAGCATTTTCAAATTGCATCATGAGCAAAAACAAGGTTAGTGAGCCGCCAATGGCAAAAACAAGACCGAAAGAAAAAAGACTCCAGGTTTTTCCAAGTGGGTTTGAACTCATGCCATAATAGCTTAGGAACATGATTGGAATAAAATAGAGAACGATAATGGCAAATGCAATGGTGTGTCTTGATCTAAACATAATATGCCTTTTTTTAGTTTGAAATTTTATTATAAATTCCAAGTCCAAAAAAATAAAGAAATAAAAGAAATAAACTTATCGCATAGAGGGTGTCTTTGGTAGGAAAAGGATTTTCCAAAGAAGAATGAGATCTATTTTTGCTGTCGTAATAGACATCAAAAGCTTTTTTAGCCTTAATTTTCATCGCATCGTCTGCAGACGAGGGATTTCTAAATTTGCGATCACTAAAAATTGTCTCACCAACCATTTTTTCACCATCGACAGCAAAGGCATAGGTAGCCCCTACCCTAAAATCTTCTTGCCCAATCTCTTCGACAAACCATTGAAGATCCTCGGCCTTTGCAAAAGATGTGAGGGAGTAATAGGTGTTTAAATGATAAAGTGAGCTTATGGCATAAAAGCTAAATGAGGCAAAAATTATTGTAAGAAGGCCCCATAAAACAGGATTTTTATGCATGCTTTGTAACCAAGTTCTTCATTTCCAATGGTAGAGGTGATTCAAAACGCATCGGTTTTTTTGTGATCGGGTGTTCAAATGCTAGCAAGTGAGCATGCAGACAAAGACGTTTCGCAGGGTTACTTGTCGAACCATATTTTTTGTCACCAACGATTGGGTGTCCGGCACTTTGACAATGTACTCGAATTTGGTTTTTACGTCCTGTTTCAAGTTTTAATTCCAATGCAGTGTAATTTCTTGCAGAGCTCGTTGCTCTAAAATGAGTGATTGCAATACGCCCCAAAGTTAGATCATTTGTTTCGCGAACGACATAATTCACATCTTCAACTAAATAAGATTCCCAAGTACCGGCAGATTCATCTAATTTACCCTCTACAATTGCTGTATAGGCACGTTCTAACTCATGCTTTTCAAACATTTTCTTTAAAACGACATAAGCATCGTCACTTAAAGCAAAAATCATAACGCCTGAAGTGTCTTGGTCTAGACGATGAACAACTTGTACTTTTTTAGGCTTTAATGATTTTTTTAAAAAACAATGTGCAGTATGGCTTGCATCAAAAACGGTTGCAACACTCAATAAACCGGAAGGTTTTTCGATGGCAATGATGTGCTGATCTTGATAGACAACTCTGATTTCGCCTGATTTTGTAATCTTGGCTTTATCTTGTACGGTAATCAGCTGATCGGGGAGCACTATGGTGCTACCCACTTTTTGAAGTTTACCGTCAACTGCAACGCGATCTTTTTTTAACCAATCACGTAGCGTATTTTTTGAGCTGCAAGAAGCAAATTCAGTAAGTGCTTCTAAAAGGGTCTGTTCTTTTTTGATAATGTATTTCATGAGTCAAATGATAGCAAATGAACCCATTAAAAGCAAATCAAAAAAATCAATTGCCTTTTATTATTACAATTGGCATGGTTAATTAAATTTTAATAATCTAGTTAACATTAAGAATACTTATGATTACAAATGCACCATCTTTTGAAACAAGCATATAATAATCCAAAAGTATGGAGAAATATTGGCATCACAGGATTAATGCACATTGATGCAGGAGATTCTGTGAATGAGTTCGGAATAAAAACAGGAAAAACAGGCACGTTCATTATTGAGAATAAGAATGAAATGAAGTATTCACAATATTCTTCGACATATGATTTATTCCCGACCCTTAAAGAATTACTAACGACCGGTAGCTGCCTCTCCGATGCACAAAATCCAGATGGTGGTATGTTTAAACTGGTTAAGCAAAGTTAGATTTACTTAAAGCTGTAACACCAATTCGTGAGCTACAGTATTTTAAAAAATTAATCCAAAGATTGCCATCTATTAAAAAAAGAGATAAGATTTTTTGATAATCAATTAAATGGATTAACAATGAACAGTATCTCATCTTCTTCAGCATTTGAAATTTTGCCACAAGATGTGCAAACTCTTATTTTTGAAGAATTCTTACCCGATGACAGTCCCATTCATTCTGTAAATGTGGCCTATAGAAACGCCTATTTAAAAAAACTTACGTTCGAGACAGAGAAAAAAATAGGGCTTTATGGCAAAAGCATCATTTTAGAAGGGATTCTTTGTAAAAGAAAAATTGACGAACTGAGCGACGAACTAAACAAGGAGGCCATCAGAAATGAAGAAAAACTTAACAGCTTGAGCATTTTTATCCTGAAACTTCGTCATTATAAAAATATTGAAAAAACAATTTATAACCTCTGCGGTGGCAAAAAGAAATATCATGAGTTAAAAATTTTACCATGGGAAGACTCCATGAAACATCTGTTCGGTTTAATGAAGATTGAAAAAATCAAACTTGGCGAATCTATCATGCGGGGAAGAGACCCTAATGACAATCCCTTCATTGCTATGCATGCGTATTTAAAAAAAGATTTTCATCTATTCGGTTATAGACATGAAACTTCTAAAATCATTGTTTTTCATCAAAGCACTTTTGACAATCGTTGGAATATTTTAGAAATTTTACCAAGACACATTAATCAACATAATGTTTCTATAGAGAGTAATAAAATTCGAGGGAATCTTACAAAAAAAGATATTTACCCTTTTTTAAAAGATCTAATGAATGGAAAAGCAGCTACTCTTATGGATGGTTTAGGTCATGACGCCATCTATAAACTTACCAAACAGGAATGAATCTTTAAAAAAAGTGCAACCTTTAAGATTCTTACTTGCCAATTTATTAACTACTGCATATAATTCTCTCTTAATAGATTAACCCTGAGAGGAACAAATGGCTAATGAAAAAGAAGAAGTAAAAAAAGTTAAGCGTCCAACAGCTCTAAAACGTGATATTCAAAACGAAAAAAAACGTTTGAGAAACAAGGCATTTAAATCGAAAGTAAGAACAGCAATTCGCAATTTTGAAGAAATTTTGCCAAAAGGCGAAGCTGAAGCAATTAAAGAAAAACTTAACGCAGTATACAGCATGATGGATAAAGGCGTTAAAAAAGGCGTTTTCAAAATCAATAAAGCAAGCCGTACAAAATCAAGATTAGCAGCTCGCTCCCTTGCAAAAAAGTAATTAACTTGTTTTAAAGCAATTGACCGGTTGTGTTTAAGGAAAAACTAAAGAATGAAAATATTTCGATACATATTCGCTTTTTTATTTAACATTCATGTTTTACTAGCTCTTGAGCCAACGGTCACTTTGCAAGTTCCTATGAGGGACGGCGTAGAACTTCCCATCGACCTTTATTTGCCCTGTAAAGATGCAAAAAATTTACCCTGCATTCTTTTACGCCTTCCCGGCGGAAGATGCGCAGAACCTTGGAAAAGCTACGCTGCTTTAAATGCTTATGGCTATGTTGTAGCCATACAAGACACAAGAAGCGCAATCGACTTGGAAGGTAAAACCTTTCCCTACTTAAGCGATGGCTGGTGGAAACATCAGGATGGCTATGACACTGTTGAATGGCTTGCAAAATCCGAATATACTAACGGAAAAATCGGTACCTTAGGTTTTTCAGCTGCAGGTCTTACACAAGTCCTTATGGCTCCGACCGCCCCCCCTTCCCTTAAATGCCAATACATTGGAACAGCTCCAGCCTCTCTTTATCATCATGCGATTTTTCCCGGTGGACAACTTTTAAAAAATCAAGTTGAAGGCTGGCTCGGGCTTTATGCAAAAGACCAGGGCGTCCTTGCCCAAGTGTGTAACCAACCCTTTTACAACCACTTTTGGGAACATTTAGATGCCGTTAAAATGGCCCATCTTGTTAAAGTTCCGGGACTGCACTATGGCGGATGGTATGACACCTTCTTGCAAGGCACATTGGACAGCTTTACTTCAAGACAAAATGAAGGAGCAATCGGCGCTCGTAATACTCAAAAACTGATCATCGGGCCTTGGACACACTATTTTCCTCTTTCGACCAAACTTGGTGACTTTGAAGTTCCAAAATTAGGCTATGCTCCACCTTTTGACATGAAGCCAAACCGCTGGTTTGACTATTACTTAAAAGATATAAAAAATGGAATGGATGAAATTCCTGCTGTTACTTATTATGTCATGGGTCCATTTTCTGATGAGCCGTCTTCGGGAAACGTCTGGAAATCATCTGATGTTTGGCCAGTACCCGCAACTCCTACTAGCTTTTATTTGAACGAAGATAAAAAAATCAGAAAAACGGCTTCTTTAGCTAATAAAACTGCCTTTACTTACCAGTATGATCCGCAAAATCCTGTTCCAACAATTGGCGGAAGCAATCTCTTTTTAGAATCCGGCCCAAAAGATCAGCAATCCATTGAACAGCGCGCCGATATTTTAACCTTCACATCAGAGCCCTTAGAAGAAGAAATTGAAATTACAGGGTGTATAACTGCAAAACTATTTTTTGCATCTGAATGCCTAGATACAGACATCGTTGTGCGGTTAACTGACGTATATCCTGATGGTCGTAGCATTTTAATTTTAGATGGCATGTATCGCACAGGTTTCCATCATGTTGAAAACCCTGATTTAACACTGCCAAAAGAAATAAATGTGGATCTCTGGTCAACAAGCTTAGTTTTTGCAAAAGGACACAAAATCCGCGTCTCTATCAGCAGCTCAAACTATCCAAAATACGAGAAGAACCTCAACGTCGGCCTAACTGGTGCAAATAAAGGCTTTTGCTTGGTTGCAAAAAACAGCCTCTTTGTCGGCAAAGACTACCCATCGCAAATTATTCTTCCTGTAATCCCCGCCAAATAAAGAATATAATTCAAGTTGTTAGTCGCGAATGCGACGAAAGTATGTAGCCACGGGTTAGGGTGTTAATCCTGTCACATTTTTCTAATGTAAAAATCACATGGTTCTAAGTCTTTTTTTCGCCAAATTTGCGATTGAGCGCTTCAAGGGACGGTTCTTGCATAACTGCATAACTTTTAATCAACCTCTTAAACCTTAAGCTTTTAAACTTGATTAAAAGTTATGCAGTTATGCAAGAACCGTCCCCAATCGTTATACTACGTGGCTTATTTTTTTCAATGCATTTTACCACGGGTTTTCATGCGTAACTACATGCTTTCGTCGCATCCGCGACTAGGTAGCAAGGGTCTTGGCGACCATCTCTTACGGATTATATAAAATAAAAAGGCATGAATATAGCACTATATGGTGCTAATCAATAATTTATTCCTTTGGTTATTTCGAAAAAATTACATCCTTTAGCAATTGACAATTAAACCTAAACTCCTTAAAATTAACCTTTTAATATAAAACTCCATCCAATAAAATGAGGAACAATTATGAATAATGTTACAAATAACAATTTTTATCCTGAAAATTATCATCTTGAAGGCCAACTTATTTCAGCCCCAAGTCCGGTAAGACCTGAATATGATGATCCTGAATGTGATTCTTCCTTTGAAGCCCCATTCATCATTTTAGAAACCTCGAATATTTCAGAAACTTCAACTTCAAAAAAACAAGCGACTTTTAAAAGAGCTCCCATTATTTTAGACTCAAAATTAGCCAATCTTCAGACTATTATGAAGGAAAAATTTGGGATTAAATATGTTCCAATGGCAGAGGCAATTAAAGATAGTAAAAGAAAAATGGATCAATGCTTGGCAGACAGTCTAAAACCAAAAGAAGTTAAGCGCGCTCGGCTGGAAACTTCCAACCAAATTATTATAGAAGAAAAGATAGTAGAAGAAAAAATTGTAATTGAGCCAAAAACGGATCTTGATTTTTTCCATTTGGCAAACGACAAAGCCGCATCTCACTTGGAATCAGATAAAAAAGAAGCATTAGATTTATATGCAAAAGCATTAAGCCTAACTACCGATGCAAATTTAAAGCTAGCAGCCTTCACGAAACGTGTAATCATTTATCAAGATCTTAATAATTTTGAAAATGCTCTAACTGAATTGCGTGAAATGGCAAAACTGCCATTAGGTGGAGTGGCCTTTAATGAAATCGGTCTAATTTATTTGGAAGGCCGTGGCACTATTGCAAAAGATGAAGAGTGGGCTTTACGTTATTTTAAACTTGGCGCTGAGGAAAACGATGTTGAAGCTCATTTAAACATTGCCAAATTGCATGATCACAGAAGAATTACTTCAACAACCGATAAATATAGAAAATTGCATAAAGATTTAGCGATTGCAACTTATAGCGAAATTGCTGCTTTAAAAAACGCTCCGGAATATTCGAACTTGGCTATTGTTAATCTAAGCTACTTAAAGCTTCTAAATAAAAAGGGATCCTTTTCACCGGCGGACTTAAATCAGGCAAAGGCGGACCTTGCAAAATTTAATAAAACTGATGCTAAAAATGATTGCAGAGTCTCTTTAATGAAGGCACTTGTTCATTATTTGATCAGTGCACAAAACAAAAAGACGCCATCTCATGAATTTAGTCTCTTTTTAGAAGATGCAGCCTCTAAGGGTAGCTTTGCAGCACAAGATATATTATTTCAAGATTTAACAAATCAAGAGGGTAAAATTGTTTTTGACTTGATCCTTTCAAAACTTTTGAAAGAACCAGAATTTATTTACACTAATTTGCCATACGAGCTTTAAATTTTAAGTTCGCTATTTTTAAATGCCTCATGAATGAACTCGGCTCGTTTATGAGGCAATTCGTCTTGTGGAATAACGTCACCGTAATTTGAAAGAAGGTGTGATCTTCTGCAATTGAAAAACAATTGGTTAAGTTCTAGATAAGTCAATCCACTGATCCAGCCAAGCTCTATTCCAAGTTTGATCAAGCTTATGGCATTTAAGGCCTCAACTGATTCAATCTGGTATGAATGTATTAAAATCGCGTACGCACGGCTGACAAGGTCTTTAATATGTGCATTCTGACTTGTTCTAATTTCGTTTCTTGCACGATTTTCTTCCGTTAATAATTTAGTTGTCAAAGCACGAATTGAAGAAATAATCATTTCTTCGGTAACCCCAAGCGTCTGATTGTTTCTTATAGCTAAAACATCCCCTATAAATTCATTTGGATTTCCTTGAATTCCTGTGATCAAGATCAACTCATCTGTATGTTTTTCAAGAATTTCATCAAGCTTATTCAGTTGTATTAAAGCAGAAAGTTGTAAAAAAACAGTTACCAAAAGCCCAGACCCCGTAAAAGAAGGGTCAGAGGTTAAAAATCCGAATTTTGAAGAAAATGCATAAAGAATTGCTTTTCCGATGGTAGATTCTGCCATTAAAAGTTCATTCCATTTATTTTCAAGTTCACCATGGCAATCGATGATTTTTAAACGGATATGGTCATGAATGTTAATGCAGGCCAAAAATTGACCTGTTTGGTCAATGATAAAAGCCTCTCCGACATGCGTATTTTGAAAACTTTGAATGCTTAAAAAATGTTCGACTAAAAATTGTTTGGCGAGCGGATTAATCTCTTCTGCTAATATGAGAGTGGGTTTCTGTTTTTGTTTTAATTTTAAAATTTCAGGATTAACAAGGTTGATGACTTGTTTTTGTCGCTCTGTATCTAGCTTTTCAGGAAATAAGTATTTTTCGATGTTACGATAAATCTCTAACGTTGAGGCAAGCCATATGTTGTTCTCATTATTAATCCAAGGGTTTGCAAGACTTAAAATAGTGTTTTCTTTTTCGTTACTGTTTTTCATCCGGTTCTCCTGAATTGTCAGTCAGCGCTTTAATTTGATCTCTAAGAATGGCTGCTTGCTCATAATCTTCTTGCTTTAACGTTTCAGTTAAAGCCTCATTTAAGGCAATCAGTTGAGCAGAAGGGTTGAATTTAAGAGTTTCGCCCGGAATCCTGCCGATATGTATAGGAGTATTTCTTTTTGCATTAGCCGCACGCGCAGAAATTTTTCCAAGGTTTAAAAGTTCCAGAATAATAATGTCTTTAAAAATCTCATAACAATTGCTGCACCCTAAAAGAGCCCCTACACGTAATGCTTGAAGCGTTGTGCCACAGTTTCCGCAAGCAACGCCGGTTTTAGTCGGATGGGACCCTGCCGTTTGCTCAACAAAACTTAACCCATGCAAACGTCTTTGTAGTTCGGGGCAATCTTTGCACATACTTGTATGTGTGTAGGTACCGTTTACAATTTCAGTATAGCGGACGGCAATTGGTTTTTTGCAATCACCGCACTCCAAGGGTCTTTCCGGAACATTTTCTTCAGAATTATTTTTAGGAGGTAAAGGCATAAAATAATTTTCCACGAGTGTTTGTGTAATTTATCCACACTATAAAAATTAAAAAAATAAATGTATACCTTTTCCTATCATTCCGTTTTTTTCTGTTTACGTATCGATATGAAATTTGCTAATTTGGAGTGCTGTGACCTGTCACAGCTTTGTTGCTCAAATCGACCTGGCGATTTGCCCATTCCAAAATGTTCATCCAAAAAACAATCTTTGCTTGTTTTGCTCCTTTGATTTTTTAAAAGTCAGGAAAACAAATCGCCAGGTCGATTTGAGCAACAAAGCTGTGCCAAGTCACAGCAATCCAAATTAGCAAATTTTTTTATAACGTTGTGGAAAAAAAAGAAAGTTTGGGGGCAAAAAAAAAGCATGAAATAAGATTTTACTCTTATTTCATGCTTATTTGAGACTTGATGGACTCGAACCATCGACACCCTCATTAAAAGTGAGATGCTCTACCGACTGAGCTAAAGTCTCAAACGTTGACCCCAAGGGGATTCGAACCCCTGTTATCGGAATGAAAATCCGGTGTCCTAGGCCAGACTAGACGATGGGGCCGTTTTCTTATTTTACTAGCTAACTAATGCGTGAACATTACGTTTGCTTTAAGAAGGTGTTATCTTATGATATTTGCATTTTTTTTTGCAACAAAAAAATGCAAATGTCAAAAAAAAGTTATTTCCCCTAAATCGTGCTGATTTCCTTTTCCTTTTTCACCGTGATTTCGTCCGATTCCTTGCAGAACTTATCTGTCATCTCTTGTATCTCTTTTTCGATTTTTTTTAAAACATCTTCTGTCAAATCACCGGCATTTTTTTGTTTTTTTGCTAATTCATTGAATTCGCGTCTTACATTTCTTATGCTAACCTTAGACTCTTCGCATCTTTTGTAAGCAAGCTTGATCATATCCTTTCTCATGGAATCATCCATCGGAGAAATCTTAATGCGCACACAATTAGCATCAACGATTGCATTGAAACCTAAATTGGCTTTTTCAATAGCTTTACCAATTGCGCTATTATTTTGTCTATCAAAAGGTGTGATGAGTAAAAGTCTAGGTTCAGGGGTTGTAACGGAAGCGATATCTTTGATGCGCGTTTGCTGTCCATACACATCTACAAAGATACTGTCTAGCATCGCAGGATTTGCTCTGCCTGTTCTAATTCCTTTAAGATCGTTTTTTAAATGTTCTTGTGCAAGAAGCATTTTAGCCTTGGCTTGTTCGGTGACCTTCATGTTTCTTTTTCTCCTCTTTTTAAGTATATGCTATATAGCATCCATTTTTTTAATTTTTTCTGCAAGAAATTGAAGATAAAAAAAATATTTATATATTAGAATTAATTTGATTAGATAAAATTAAATAATTTATTTGAGTTCATTCCATTTAGGATTTCCGTTTTTCTTAATTTTTAGCTTTAAATATTCGACTTTTTATGTTAAAATCAAAAGTATTATTTCTTAGCTTTTCATCACTTTTCTCATTCAAGAGATTCATCTAATTTATTAGGTATTGAAGAGTTTAAGATATACACTTTATTTTTGGAGAAAATAACAAATGTCAATCCCTGAAAGCACGACCCAAGATTCAACCTTTAGCTCTTATAAATATGGATTTGTAACAGATGTAGAAACCGACAAACTTCCAAAAGGCTTAAACGAAGATATTGTACGAGCAATTTCAGCAAAAAAAGAAGAGCCTGAATTCATGCTTGAATTCCGTCTAAAAGCCTATCGCAAATGGCTTGAGATGGAAGAGCCTCATTGGGTTAATGCAAGTTATCCAAAAATTGATTATCAAGATATTTGCTACTATTCAGCTCCCAAGAAAAAACCTTCATTAAACAGCTTGGACGAAGTCGACCCTGAAATTTTAAAAACATTTGAAAGACTTGGAATCCCGCTTGATGAGCAAATGCGCTTAAGCAATGTAGCTGTTGATATGGTCTTTGATTCAGTTTCCATAGGAACAACATTCAAGAAAAAGCTTGACGATGCAGGTGTTATTCTTTGTTCTATTTCTGAAGCGATAAAAAAATACCCTGAACTCATCAAAAAATATTTAGCAACTGTTGTTCCGGTCGGCGATAATTTCTTTTCCGCATTAAATTCTGCCGTATTTACCGATGGATCTTTTGTGTATGTTCCAAAAGGGGTGATTTCACCAATGGAGCTTTCCACTTATTTTCGCATCAACGACAAAGAAACAGGTCAATTCGAGCGCACATTGATTATTGCAGAAGAAGATTCTTTTGTCAGTTACCTAGAAGGCTGTACAGCACCTGCCTTTGACAACAATCAACTTCATGCGGCGGTTGTAGAATTAGTTGCCTTTGATAACGCCCAAATAAAATATGCCACGGTACAAAATTGGTACTCGGGAAACCCTGAAACTGGCCTTGGTGGCATTTATAACTTTGTAACTAAACGAGGACGAGCGGCAGGCAAAGGTTCTAAAATTTCCTGGAGCCAAGTTGAAGTTGGCGCCGCAATTACCTGGAAATACCCAAGCGTTATCCTTGAAGGTGATAACTCCGTTGGTGAATTTTACTCCGTTGCCTTAACAAATGGTAAAATGCAGGCAGATACCGGAACTAAAATGATCCACCTTGGAAAAAACAGCAAATCGACAATTATCTCAAAAGGTATTTCCGCAGATCAATCCCATAACAGTTACCGCGGTCTTGTTAAAGTTGCAAAAAAAGCAACTGGGGCAAGAAACTATACGCAATGCGATTCGATGTTAGTTGGAGATCAATGCTCTGCCAACACATTTCCATATATCGAAGTTTCCAATGCAACCTCCCAGGTTGAGCATGAAGCCTCTACTTCAAAAATCAATGATGAAATCCTGTTTTATTTTCAATCCAGGGGCTTTACTAAAGAAGATGCAGTTGGAATGGTTGTCAATGGGTTTTGCCGTGAAGTTATGAATAAGCTGCCTCTTGAATTTGCAGCGGAAGCCCAAAAATTATTAAGCATAAAGTTAGAAAACTCTGTAGGATAAAGATGTTAGAAATTAAAGATTTGCACGTATCAATTGATGGCAAAGAAATCCTAAAAGGATTGGACTTAAAAGTTAATAAAGGCGAAGTTCACGCCATTATGGGCCCTAATGGAGCCGGTAAATCAACGCTTGCAAAAGTGTTAGCAGGCCATCCAAGCTATGAGATCACACAAGGCGAAATTTGGTTTTTAGGACAAAATTTAACGGAACTTGAACCCGAAGAGCGCGCTCACCTTGGTCTTTTTATGAGCTTTCAATATCCGATCGAAATTCCAGGCGTTAGCAATGTGCAATTTTTGCGCCTTTCCTATAATGCCAAAGCAAAAGCTAACTTGTTGCCTGAATTATCTGTGGAAGAATTTGAAATTTTGCTTAAAGACAAAATGAAAATGATGGAAATAAAATCTGAATTCATGGAAAGAAATTTAAATGAGGGGTTTTCTGGCGGAGAAAAAAAACGCAATGAAATTTTACAAATGGCTATTTTAAATCCGACTCTTGCAATTTTAGATGAAACGGATTCAGGACTTGATATTGATGCCATGAGAATTGTTTCAAAGGGTGTAAATCAAATCATGAATCCTGAAATGGGACTCATCTTAATTACCCATTATCAGAGATTGCTCGACTACATTAAACCTGCATTCGTCCACGTCATGCTTGATGGTGTGATTACATTGTCCGGTAATGCTGATCTTGCATTACAGCTTGAAGAAAAAGGGTATGATTGGTTGGTTAAGTCACCGGAAACTGAGGAAGTTGTTTAATGACAAATACTTTAAATGGTAATAATTTAGATTTCCAAAGAACATTAGATGAGCTTTTTCTTGAAAAAGGCGATAAAGGAATGCTCCAAAAAATTAAAGTACAAGCCTTTGATCAATTTAAAGCTTTAGGACTGCCAACAAAAAAACAGGAAGCTTTCCGCTACGTTCCTTTGCGAAAATTTTTTGAAAAACAGTATCAATCTTCCTCTTTTAAACCGGAAATAAGCCTTGAAACTGTATACAAGTTTGTTTTACCTGAATGCCAAAACTCTTTTATTGTCTTGGTCAACGGTCGTTATTCAAAAGAATTATCAGATACTACAAAAGTTTCAGCCCGTGTTGTTATCTCTTCTTTAAATGAGGCGATGCATACCTATAGCTCATTTTTAACCAATCATTTTGCAAAGACTTTAAAAAATGAAACAGACCCATTTGCAGCCTTAAACGCTGCCCTCCAAAATGAAGGGATCTTTATTTATTTGCCACCTAAAACTGTTTTGGAAAAACCTATACAGATTCTTCATTTAATCGATACTCAAAATGAAGCATTGGTTTTGAATCCTCGTCTTCAAGTCTTTGTGGGCGCACAATCCTCCGTCGAATGCGTTTTAACCCATGAATTTTTATCGATTGGTGATCATTTTATAAATCATGTTTCTGATTTTGCCATCGAAGAAGACTCCCATGTGCGCCTCAATTGTATGATCACTAAAAAATCAGACGACTTTTTCCATTTTGAAGCAACTCGTGCGATTTTAAAGAAAAACAGCACTTTTGAAAGTATTTCTTTTTCAAACGGATCTTTAAGCATTCGACGCGATTATAAAATGACATTGATTGGTGAAAATGCAGAATGTGCTTTAAACAACCTTTGGATGCTAAAAGATAATAATGAGCAGCATTACCATATCCTCATTGATCATCAAGCCCCTAATTGCCGCTCAAGACAACTTTTTAAAGGCGCATTAGACGATTTTTCAAAATCAAGCTTTGAGGGTAAAATACTAGTAAAACAAGCAGCTCAGAAAACAGATGCTTTTCAACTCAATGCAAATTTACTTCTTAGCGACCATACAATGGCTTTTAGTAAACCAAATTTGGAAATTTTTGCAGACGATGTAAAAGCCTCCCACGGAGCTACATTTGGACAACTAGATCAGGAACAGCTTTTTTGCTTAAGATCTCGTGGCATTTCAGAATTTGAAGCTAAAAACTTATTACTTTTTGGTTTTTGCAAAGAAGTCATTGATTTGATCACAATCGAATCTCTTAAAACAATGTTAGTAGAACAAGCTAAAACATTTGGAAAAGAAATTAAAGATGGCTGATTTTTCTAAATTGAGAGAAGACTTTCCCTTATTAAAATCCAAAATGCATGGAAAGCCTCTTGTTTATTTAGATTCAGCAGCAACTGCACAAAAACCAAATTGTGTGATCGATGCTATCACAGACTTTTACCAAAACCATTATGGAACTGTTCACCGCACCATTTATGAGCTGTCGAGCTTTGCAACTCATAAGTACGAAGAGACAAGGGTAAAAGTTGCCAAGTTTTTAAATGCAAAAAAAAATGAAGAGATCATATTTACCCGTGGAACGACAGAATCAATCAATATGGTGGCCTATTCATTTGGAAAAGCGTTTATAAATCCTGGGGATGAAATCCTTATTTCAGAAATGGAACATCATTCAAATATCGTTCCTTGGCAAATCCTATGTGAAGATCGCGGCGCCATTCTTAAAGTCATTCCAATGAATGACTTAGGTGAGTTAAAGCTTGATGAATATGCCAAGCTATTAAATGCAAAAACAAAACTTGTTGCCATTACCCACGTTTCTAATGCATTGGGCACAGTCAATCCCATCAAAGAAATGGTCAAAATGGCCCATCAAATGGGTGCAAAATTTCTTGTCGATGGCGCACAAAGCGCACCTCACATGAAAATTGATGTGCAAGATTTGGATGCCGATTTTTATGTTTTTTCAGGACATAAACTTTATGGTCCGACAGGCATCGGCATTTTATATGGCAAGGAAGATCTATTAAATGCAATGCCACCTTATCAGGGTGGTGGAGACATGATCGAGAAAGTAACATTTGAAAAAACAACGTATAATACATTGCCTTTAAAATTTGAGGCAGGAACACCGCTGATTGCTGAAGTTATGGGCTTGAATGCTGCCATTGATTATATCAACAGTATTGGAATTGAAGCAATTTATGCCTATGAGCATGATCTTTTAGTTCACGCAACATCTCAAATGGAACAAATTCCTGAAATTCAAATGATTGGTAAAGCCGCTAATAAAGGCGCTATTTTAACATTTATAACAGATGGCATCCATTCACTGGACATTGCCACACTACTTGATCTGCAAGGCATTGCCATTCGATCAGGGCATCTTTGCACACAACCTGTCATGCGCCATTTTGGAATTACATCAACTGCAAGAGCCTCATTTGCCCTTTACAACAGTAAAGATGAAATTGATTTTTTTATTTCAGCCTTAAAAAACAGCATCCAACAGCTAAAATAGATGGCAGACTTCTGGTACTTGAAAACCAAAATATGAACCATTTTTTTAAAAGCAAAATAAACATACGGATCAAATTAAGAAAAATAAATATAAGGCAGGCCTTCAGCCGCTTTTTGGAGTGCGGTGACTCGTCACCGCTCTGCTGCTCAAATCGACTTGTCGATTTGCTATTAATTCTGAATTTTAATTTAAATTCAGAATTAATGGACCCGACAAGTCGGGTTTAGGGTAGAGCGGTGACGAGTCACCGCACTCCAAATGGTCCGACACACTCACGTCCTTTACACTTTAACACACTCACGTCCTTTACACTTTTTATGATATAATTATCTCTTTAATAATGAGGTGTTT
>Ga0105047_10001175_pt1 | contig 46486 bp, 42 predicted proteins | sample MAT04_FD_78384 | JGI IMG/M metagenome (GOLD analysis project Ga0105047, IMG submission 78384) | Freshwater microbial communities from Lake Fryxell liftoff mats and glacier meltwater in Antarctica - MAT-04 (megahit assembly) | ecosystem: Environmental > Aquatic > Freshwater > Ice > Liftoff... | reverse complement strand
TCCATCGTCGCTACGATTGTCCAAGCTTCCCGCCACGGAACCGGCTCCGCCGGGCCCCAGCAGCAAATCCATCGTCGCTACGATTGTCCAAGCTTCCCGCCACGGAACCGGCTCCGCCGGGCCGTAGGCGGACGGCCCCCTCGGGGGGTAGCGAGCGCAAGCGAGCTTGGGGGCTCCAGTTCATGCGGCCTGCATGCCGAGCAGCTGGCTCTCGCTGAACACCGGCGTGTCCTCGTCGCCCAGAGCGGCGACGGCGCGTGAACGTCCCTGGCGCTTGGCCTCGTACAGCGCCTGGTCGGCGCGGCGCAGCGCGGCGTCTATGCCTTCGCCGCCGCGCACCTGCACGAGGCCGAAGCTCAGGCTCAGCGCCGGCAGCGGCGTGGCCTGCACGCGGCGCTGCACCTCGGCGGCGATGCGCGCGGCCACGCCCATCGCGTGCTGCGTTGTCGTGCAGCGCAGCAGCAGCACGAACTCGTCGCCGCCGTGGCGGCCGGCGGCGTCGCGGGTGCGCAGGTGCTCCAGCACGCTGCCGGCCACCAGGCACAGTGCACGGTCGCCCGCGGGGTGGCCGAGGCGGTCGTTGACCTGCTTGAAGTGGTCGATGTCGAAGCGCAACAGCACCGCGCTGCCGAGCGGGTCGTTGCGCAGCGCACGGCCGGCGAGTTCGTCGAAGTGGCGGCGGTTGGGCACCTGCGTCAGCGCGTCCAGGTTGGCCAGCAGGCGCAGGCGGCGGCGCGATTCACGCAGCTGGCGCTCGGTGCGCTCGAAGACCAGCGTCAGCGCCACGAAACCCAGCACCAGGGCGCCCATCGCGGCGGCAAGCACCCGCGCCAGGCGCGCGGCGTCGGCCTGCCAGGCCGCGCTGGTGCCCGACAGCCCGGTGCCCAGCACCACGAGCCCGGGCGCGAAGGCCAGCACCGCGGTGGCGGCGGCCAGCGCCAGCACCGGCGTGGCTTCGCGGCCGCCGGCCACGGTGAGCATGATGGCCGCTGCGTAGAGGTGCAGCGCCAGGCCGCAGGCCAGTACCGACCAGGTGGCGGCGTCGCGCCAGAGCAACTCGGCCACGGCGGCCCCGAGCAGGCCGAGCGCCAGCAGCGCGGCGTCGATGCGCAGGCTGCCCAGCCAGCGCAGGCGGGCATGGAAGCGGCGCAGCCCCATCAGGGCGACCAGCGGGCCCTGCAGCAGCAGCGGGGCGGCCAGCGCCGGGCCCCAGGGGGCGGGCGCCAGCGTCAGGGCGGCGCCCGCGGTGCCCAGCCACAACGCCGCCACCCACCAGTGCCAGCCCGGGTAACGCTCACGGCGCAGGCCGAAGGCGCTGAGCGAGCCGGCAGCGGCGGCCAGCGCCGCGGTGGCGAACAGCAAGAGGTCTGTGGCGGGCGGCATGGTGGCGGCGATTGTCGGCAGCCCTGCGCCCCGTCTTGCCGCGCCTGCCGGCTTCATTGCAACGCTTTGCTACCGCTGCCACGGGCCTTCGGTACCATTCCGGGTTGACTTCAAGACCTGCGGAGCGGCCGGCATGGGCATGGATGTGGTGGATTACGAGATCAAGGGCGCCGAGATGCAGTTCGTCGAGGTCGAACTCGATCCCGGCGAGGCCGCCGTGGGCGAGGCCGGCAGCATGTTCTACATGGATACCGGCATCACGATGGACACCGTCTTCGGCGACGGCAGTGCGCAGCAAGGCGGCCTGTTCGGCAAGCTGCTGGGCGCCGGCAAGCGGCTGGTGACCGGGGAGTCGCTCTTCACCACGGTTTACACCAACGCCTCGAGCGCCAGGCAGCGCGTGGCCTTCGGCGCGCCCTACCCGGGCAAGATCCTGCCCATGGACCTGTCGCAGCTGGGCGGCACCCTGATCTGCCAGAAGGACGCCTTCCTGTGCGCGGCGCGCGGCGTCTCGCTGGGCATCGCGCTGCAGAAGAAGCTGGGCACCGGCTTCTTTGGCGGCGAGGGCTTCATCATGCAGAAGCTCGAAGGCGACGGCCTGGCGTTCGTGCATGCCGGCGGCACCGTGGTGCGGCGTGAACTGCACGCCGGGCAGTCGCTGCTGGTCGACACGGGTTGCGTGGTGGCCTACACGCCCAGCGTCGACTTCGAGATCCAGTACGTCGGCAAGATCAAGACCGCATTGTTCGGCGGCGAGGGCCTGTTCTTTGCCAAGCTCACGGGCCCGGGCACGATCTGGCTGCAGAGCCTGCCGTTCTCGCGCCTGGCTTCGCGCGTGTTCGCCGCGGCGCCGCAGCAGGGTGGCCGCAAGGAGGAGAGCACGCTGGGCGGGCTGGCCGTCGGGGGTGGTCTGCTGGGGGGGCTGCTGGGCGGCGACGACGAGTGACGAACCACACGTTTTCGGCCCACGATCCCATTACGGCACTTACGCGTGGATACCGGGCCGGCGCGCAGCGCTGGCTGGTGTGCGCTGCGCTGCTCGGCGCTGCGCTGGGTGCCCAGGCCGCGCCGCCGATCTTCGTGCTGAATTCGCAGGACGCCGACATCAGCATCATCGACCCGGTCACCTTCACGGTGCTGCGGCGCGTGCCCACGGGCAAGGAACCGCACCACCTCTACCTGGCCCCCGACGAGAAGACACTCATCGTGGCCAGCGCCACCGGCAACACGCTGACCTTCATCGATGCCGCCGACGGCAAGGTCCTGCGCACCGTGCGCGACATCGCCGACCCCTACCACCTGCGGTTTTCGCCCGACATGAAGTGGTTCGTGACGGCGGCCAACCGGCTGAACCACGTCGACCTCTACCGCTGGCAGGGCGCCACCGCCGAGCAGCCCTTCAAGCTGATCAAGCGCATCGAGGCGCCGAAGACCCCCAGCCACCTGAACATCGACAGCAAGAGCAGCGTGGTCTACGCCTCGCTTCAGGACAGCGACGAGCTGCTGGCCATCGACCTGGCGATGCAGACGCCGCGCTGGAAGGTCAAGGTCGGCAAGATGCCGGCCGACCTCTACCTCACGGCCGACGACCGCACGCTGCTCATCGGCCTCACCGGCGACCGCTTCGTCGAGGCCTGGGACGTCAGCGGCGCGCAGCCGAAACTGATCAAGCGCATTGCCACCGGCGAAGGTGCACACGCCTTCCGCGCCCGCGGCGACAAGCGCCATGTTTTTGTCAGCAACCGCGTCGCCAACACCATCAGCCTCATCGACACGCAGACGCTGGCCGTGGTGGCCGAGTACCCGGCACCCGGCGGCCCTGACTGCATGGAGATGCTGTCCGACAACCGCACGCTGATGGTCAGCTCGCGCTGGGCGCGCAAGCTCAGCTTCATCGACATCGAGCAGAAGAAGGTCGTGCGGCAGATCCCGGTCGGGCGTTCGCCGCACGGGGTATGGACGCTGGAACATGCGCCCAGGCAGTAGCGCCGTGCGCAGGAGCATGTTGGGCGCGCTGAGCGCTGCTGGCGCCCTGACCTTCGCGCTGACCCTCACGCTGGCGGCGGGCTTGGCCCAGGCCGCCGCGGCGGCTTGCGAGCGCCCGGTCTACCTCAGCTTCGACACCGGCCACATGGGCGTGGCGCCGCTGGTGGCCGAGGTGCTGCAGCGCCATGGCGTCAAGGCCACCTTCTTCCTCGCCAACGAACGCACGCAAGCGGGCGGCAGCAGCCTGGACGAGACCTGGGCGCCGTGGTGGAAGGCGCGCGCCGCCGAGGGCCACGCCTTCGGCTCGCACACCTGGGACCACGACAGCTGGGTAGCCGACGTGCCCGGCGGCCTGCGCCTGAAGCCATCGCAGGGCCCGCAGGCGGGCAAGGCGCGCACGCTGACGCCGGCCCAGTACTGCGCCGAACTCGACAAGCCCGCGTTGCGCCTGCAGGCGATGACCGGACAGCGCATGGGCGCCATCTTCCGCGCGCCGGGCGGCAAGACGTCGCCGGCGCTGCTCCAGGCGGCGGCGGCTTGCGGCTGGACCCATGTCGGCTGGGCGCCGGCGGGTTTCCTGGGGGATGAGTTGCCCAGCGACAAGTACCCCAATGCGCAACTGCTGCAACGTGCGCTGCGCGACATCCGCGAAGGTGACGTGCTGGTGGCCCACCTGGGCATCTGGTCGCGCCAGGACGCCTGGGCGCCGGCGGTGCTGGAACCGCTGATCAAGGGCCTGCAAGCCAAGGGCCTGTGTTTTGCGACGCTGCGCGAGCATCCGCAGTTCGGCGCCGCGGCGAAGCAGTTGCGGTGAACACCTTGATCGACGTCTTCGGTCGCGTGCAGCAGGCGCTGTTCGAAAGCCTGATGCAGCCGCTGCTCTTCGGCCTGGGCATGGGCAACCTGCTGGAAGACGGCTTCGTGGCCACCGGCTGGCTGCTGGTGGGGCTGCTGGAAATCGTCGTCATGCTGACGCTGTTCGGCGCCCTCGAACGCTGGCGCCCGGTGGAGCCGCTGACCGACCGCGCAGCGGTGCGTGTCGACGTGATCTACACGCTGATCCACCGCCTGGGCCTGTTTCGCGTGGCGCTCTTCTTCACCGTCGAGCCGTTGTGGACCGATCTGGTCGGCCAGCTGCGCGTGGCCGGCCTGCCGGCAGTTTCGCTCGACGACCTGTGGCCCGGCGTCACCGACCTCGCCTGGGTCAGCTTTGCGCTCTACCTGGTGCTCTTCGATGCCGTGCACTACGGCCTGCACCGCGCCCAGCACCGTTTCGGCTGGTGGTGGCAGCTGCACGCGCTGCACCACAGCCAGCGCCAGATGACGATGTGGTCGGACAACCGCAACCACCTGCTCGACAGCGTGCTCATCGACAGCGCCATCGTCGTGGTGGCGCTGGGCGTGGGCATCGCGCCGGCGCAGTTCGTCGGCGTGGTCGCAGTGACTCAGTTGCTGGAGAGCCTGTCGCACGCCAACCTGCGCCTGGACTTCGGGCGGCTGCTCGGCCGCGTGCTCGTCAGCCCGCGTTTCCACCGCCAGCACCACGGCATCGCCGAATGGCAGGGCACCGGCTCGCCGGGCGGCCACAACTTCGCGGTGCTGTTTCCGGTCTGGGACCTGCTCTTCGGCAGCGCGCGTTTCGACGGCGGCTACGGGCCCACCGGCGTGCCCGACCAGCTGCAGGGCCGCGACTACGGTCGCGGCTTCTGGGCCCAGCAGTGGCTGGGGCTGGCGCGGCTGGCGGGCCGATGAAGGACCTCTTCGACGCCTTCTGGCGCGCCGCCGCCTACTGCGTGCACCCCCGCGTCATCCTGTGGTCACTGCTGCCGCTGGTGGTGGGCGGCGGCGCCGTGGCGCTGCTCGGCTGGGCCTACTGGGAAGGCACCGTGGCCACGGTGCGCGGCGCGCTCGAGGAGTGGGAACTGGTGGCGGCCATGTTGCAGTGGCTGGAATCCATCGGCGCCAACCAGCTGCGCACGCTGATGGCGCCGCTGATCGTCGTCGCGCTGTCGGTGCCGGTGGTGGTGGTGGCCACGCTGCTGCTGGTGGCGCTGTTCGTCTCGCCGGCGGTGGTGGGCATGGTCGCAGCGCGGCGTTTCCCGACGCTCGAGCGGCGCCGCGGCGCCGCCTGGTGGCAGGGCCTGCTGTGGGCGCTGGCCTGCACCGTGGCGGCGCTGGTGGCGCTGGTGCTGAGTATCCCGCTGTGGTTCGTGCCGCCGCTGGTGCTGGTGCTGCCGCCACTGATCTGGGGCTGGCTCACCTGCCGCGTCTTCGCGTTCGATGTGCTGGCGGCGCACGCCACCGCACCCGAGCGGCGCTTCGTGCTGCGCAACCGCCGCTGGTCGCTGCTGACGATGGGCGTGGTCTGCGGCTACATCGGCGCGCTGCCTTCGCTGCTGTGGGCCGCCAGCGCGGCGGCGCTGATCTTTGCGCCGCTGCTGGTGGTGTTGTCGGTGTGGATGTACACGCTGGTCTTCGCCTTTGCCGCCAGCTGGTTCGCGCATTTCACGCTGGCCGAACTGCAGCGTTTGCGCGATGCGCAGACGCCGGTGCTGTCGGTCCTGCCCTCGAGCTTCGCCACCGATCCGCCCGCATGAACCTCACCCAGAACATCGGCCTCGTCATCGTCGGCGACGAGATCCTCTCCGGCAAGCGCCAGGACAAGCACCTGGCCAAGGTCATCGAACTGTTGAACGCGCGTGGCCTGGCGCTGTCCTGGGCGCGGTACGTGGGCGACGACCGGCCGCGCATCACGGCCGCGCTGCGTGACGCCTTCGCCAGCGGCGACCTCGTCTTCAGCTGCGGCGGCATCGGCGCCACGCCCGACGACCACACGCGCCAGTGCGCCGCCGCGGCGCTGGGGGTCGAACTCGCGCTGCACCCGCAGGCGCGGGAACTCATCTTCGAGCGCATGCGCGAGGTGGCCGCCGAGCAGGGCCTGCCCTTCGAGCCCGAGCGCGCCGACAACCTGCACCGCCTGAACATGGGCGTGTTCCCGGCTGGCGCCCAGATCATCCCCAACCCGTACAACAAGATCGCCGGCTTCAGCCTCGGCGACGTGCACTTCGTGCCCGGCTTCCCGGTCATGGCCTGGCCGATGATCGAGTGGGTGCTGGACCAGCGTTACGCCCACCTGCATGGAGGCGCGCGCACGGTGGAACGATCGGTGATCGTCTTCGGCGCCATGGAGGCGAGCCTGACGCCGCTGATGGAGGACATCGAGGCCCGCCACCCGGGCTGCAAGGTCTTCAGCCTGCCCAGCGTCGACCACCCGACCTACGGCCGCCATATCGAGCTGGGTGTGAAGGGCCGCGGCGACCCCGCCGAAGCCTATGCCGCACTGCGCGCCGGACTGGAGGCTGCCGGCGCCGAACTCGGCCCCGAACTGGTGCGCTGATGCACCGACAGCGCCACTTTGGTGCGTTCTGCGGGCGGCACACCAGCCCGTTCGCGAAAGCTTCCCGAGTGCATGCACCGTCAGCGGCCGCAGGCATGCTTTCTGCTAAATTCCCCTGCGCCTTGTTGGGGCCTTGCCCCGCACCGCCCGCACCCCGCCCGCATACCAATCCACGAGCCCCGCTAGGAGAGATCTGAATGGCAAAGACCGTTGCCGACGTGATGAAGATGGTGAAGGAAAACGAAGTCAAATTCGTCGACTTCCGCTTCACCGACACCCGCGGCAAGGAACAGCATGTGTCCGTGCCTGTGTCCGCTTTCGACGAAGACAAGTTCATCTCCGGCCATGCCTTCGACGGTTCGTCCATCGCCGGCTGGAAGGGCATCGAAGCCTCGGACATGCTGCTGATGCCCGACCCGAGCACGGCCAACCTCGACCCCTTCTTCGAAGAGCCGACGATCATCCTCAGCTGTGACGTGCTCGACCCCACCGACGGCAAGCCCTACGAGCGCGACCCGCGTTCGCTGGCCAAGCGCGCCGAGGCCTACCTGAAAAGCAGCGGTCTGGGCGACGCGGCCTACTTCGGCCCCGAGCCCGAGTTCTTCATCTTCGACCAGGTGCAGTGGACGAACGACATGTCGGGCTGCTCGTTCAAGATCGGCTCGGAAGAAGCGCCGTGGAACAGCGGCGCCAGCTTCGAAGGCGGCAACATGGGCCACCGCCCGACCGTCAAGGGTGGCTACTTCCCGGTGCCGCCGGTCGACAGCTTCCAGGACATGCGCAGCGAGATGTGCCTGATTCTCGAATCGCTGGGCATCCCGGTCGAAGTGCACCACCACGAAGTGGCCGGCCCCGGCCAGAACGAGCTCGGCACCAAGTTCAGCACTCTGGTGCAGCGCGCCGACTGGTCGCAGCTGCAGAAGTACGTCATCCATAACGTGGCCCACGCCTACGGCAAGACGGCCACCTTCATGCCCAAGCCCGTGGTCGGCGACAACGGCAGCGGCATGCACGTGCACCAGAGCGTGTGGAAGGACGGCAAGAACCTGTTCGCCGGCGACGGTTATGCCGGGCTGAGCGAGTTCGCGCTGTACTACATCGGCGGCATCATCAAGCACGCCCGCGCGCTGAACGCCATCACGAATCCGGGTACCAACAGCTACAAGCGCCTGGTGCCGGGCTTCGAGGCGCCGGTGAAGCTGGCCTATTCGGCGAAGAACCGCTCGGCGTCGATCCGCATCCCCTACGTCGCCAGCCCCAAGGGCCGTCGCGTCGAGGCGCGTTTCCCCGATCCGCTGATGAACCCCTACCTGGGCTTCAGCGCGCTGCTGATGGCGGGCCTGGATGGCGTGGAAAACAAGATCCACCCCGGCGACCCCGCCACCAAGGACCTCTACCACCTGCCGCCCGAAGAGAACGCGGCGATCCCGACCGTCTGCCACAGCCTGGACCAGGCGCTGGACTACCTGGACAAGGAGCGCGGCTTCCTGACCAAGGGTGGCGTCTTCACCGACTCCTACATCGACGCCTACATCGAGCTGAAGATGCAGGAAGTGACACGCTTCCGCATGGCCACGCACCCCTGCGAATTCGACATGTACTACTCGCTGTAGAGGGCAGCTGCCCTTGTTTGCGACAGCGGGCCTTCGGGCCCGCTTTCAATTGCCGCGGCGCGGCCGTTGCCGGCACCCGTTTGCGCTGGTCCACAATGCAGCCATGACCTTGCTGACCAAGCCCCTTGCCCGTGGCTGCGTGCTGGCCCTGCTGCTGTGGCCGGCCGTGGCCGTGCACGCCCAGGACAAGACCGTCTACCGCTGCCCCGGGCCGCCCGTGCTCTACACCGACGCGATGACGCCGCAGGAAGCCAAGGACAAGGGCTGCCGCGCGATCGAAGGCGTGCCGGTCACCGTGGTGCCGGCCACACCGCGCGCCCGTGCACCGGCGCCCACCACAGGTGCCTCGGCCCGCCCGGGCGAAGGGCGCGTCGACGCGGCCGATCAGCGTGCACGCGACAGCGACGCCAAGCGCATCCTCTCTGACGAGCTGAAGCGCGAGGAAGACCGCCTGGCCGAGATGAAGCGTGAGTTCAACAATGGCGAGCCCGAGCGTCGCGGCGACGAACGCAACTTCGCGAAGTACCAGGAACGCCTGGCCGAAATGCGCGCGGCGATCCAGCGCAAGGAAGCCGACATCGCTGCGCTGAAGCGCGAACTGGCCAAACTGCCCTCGTGAACGACACCGCCGACGGCCCCGACGGCAAGGCCGGGGCGCTCGGGCTGCCACCGGGCTTTGAAGCCTTCGACCTGCTGGCCTCGATGGTGGTGCTGGTGGCCGCCGACGGCCGTTGCCTGCACGCCAACTCGGCGCTCGAGAACACCATGGGTGTGTCACGCCGCGCGCTGCGGCGGGGCAACATGACCGACTGGCTGGCCGAGCCGCAGCAGCTGCGCGAGACGCTCGACCTCGTGGCGCGCAACCAGGTGGCCACCAGCCGCTTCGACGCCCAGCTCAAGCGCCAGCCCGCCGGCAGTGCCGACCTGCCGGTGCACGTCATCGTCAACCAGACGGAGTGGCCCGATCGCGTTCTGGTGGAGCTGATCGAGATCGAGCAGCAGACGCGCCTGGACCGCGAGGAGCGCACGCTGGGCCTGGCGCAGGCCAACAAGGAACTGGTGCGCAACCTGGCGCACGAGATCAAGAACCCGCTGGGTGGCATCCGTGGCGCGGCGCAGCTGCTGGCGATGGAGGTCACCAGCAAGGAGCTCACCGAGTACACGCAGGTCATCATCCACGAGGCCGACCGCCTGCAGGTGCTGGTCGACCGTCTGCTGGCGCCCCACCGGCGGCCGCACGTCGTGGCCGACGTCAACATCCACGAGGTCTGCGAACGGGTGCGCGCGCTGATCGTGGCCGAGTTCCCGCGCGGCCTCGAGGTGCTGCGCGACTACGACACCTCGATCCCCGAGTTCCGCGGTGACCGCGAGCAACTCATTCAGGCGGTGCTGAACATCGCGCACAACGCGACCCAGGCGCTGGCCACCGGCCCGGCCGACGGCAGTTCACCCTGCACGGGCCGCATCGCGCGCGGCGACGCCAAGCTGGCGCTGCGCACCCGCGTGGCGCGCCAGGCCACATTCGGCCGCCAGCGCTTCCGCTTGGCATTGGAATTGCATATCGAGGACAACGGGCCCGGTGTGCCCGAGGACATCCGTGAACGCATCTTCCAGCCCCTGGTGTCGGGGCGCGAAGGCGGTTCCGGCCTCGGGCTCACGCTGGCGCAGACGTTTGTGCAGCAGCATCAAGGCACGATCGAATGCGAGAGCGTGCCGGGGCACACGGTGTTCAAGATCCTGATTCCCTTGCCTTGAAGGGCGCCTTGCGGCGCAGTCCATCCGCATGAAACCCATCTGGGTCGTCGACGACGACCAATCCATCCGCTTCGTGCTCGAGAAGGCCCTGCAACGCGAGCAGTTCGCGGTGCGCACCTTCAGCAACCCGCGTGACGTGATCAAGGCGCTCGACGACGACGCGCCGCAGGTGCTGGTGAGCGACATCCGCATGCCCGGCGGCAGCGGCATCGACCTGCTGACCACGGTGAAGGCGCGCCACCCCGGGCTGCCCGTCATCATCATGACGGCCTTCAGCGACCTCGAAAGTGCCGTCAGCGCCTTCCAGGGCGGCGCCTTCGAATACCTGCCCAAACCCTTCGACGTGATGGCCGCGGTGGACCTCATCCGCCGCGCCGTCGAAGAAAGCCTGCGCGAGGAAGTCGCCGAGACGGCGCCGGTGCAGGCGCCCGAGATGCTGGGCCAGGCGCCGGCGATGCAGGACGTGTTCCGGGCCATCGGCCGCCTGAGCCAGAGCCAGGTGACGGTGATGATCACCGGCGAAAGTGGCACCGGCAAGGAACTGGTGGCGCGTGCGCTGCACAAGCACAGCCCGCGCGGGCAGGGGCCCTTCATCGCCATCAACACCGCGGCGATCCCGAAGGACCTGCTGGAAAGTGAACTCTTCGGCCACGAGCGTGGCGCCTTCACCGGCGCGCAGACCACGCGCCGCGGCCGCTTCGAACAGGCCGATGGGGGCACGCTCTTCCTCGACGAAATCGGCGACATGCCCTTCGACCTGCAGACGCGCCTGTTGCGTGTGCTGAGCGACGGGCAGTTCTACCGTGTCGGCGGCCACCAGCCGCTGAAGAGCAACGTGCGCGTGATTGCCGCGACGCACCAGAACCTGGAAGAGCGTGTGCGCCAGGGCGCCTTCCGCGAAGACCTGTTCCACCGCCTCAACGTCATCCGGCTGCGCCTGCCCGCGCTGCGCGAGCGGCGCGAGGACATCCCGATGCTGACGCGCTTCTTCCTCGGCAAGAGTGCGCGCGAGCTGGGCGTCGAGGCCAAGCGCATCACCGACACGGCGCTGGAACGCCTGGCCAACTTCGACTTCCCCGGCAACGTGCGCCAGCTCGAAAACCTGTGCCACTGGCTGACCGTGATGGCGCCGGCGCAGGTGGTGGAAGCCAAGGACCTGCCGCCCGAACTGATGGGCACGACGCCGGTGCAGGGCGCGGCCGAACCGGCACTGCCCGCACCCGGGCCGTCGGGCATGGCGCCGGCGGCGGCCGGTGCGGCGGCGGATGCGCCAGCACTGTCGACGCCGACCTGGCTCGGTGACCTGGAACGCGAGGCGAGGCGCCGCCTGGACGCCGGCGAGGCCGATGTCTGGGACGCGCTGACCAAGCAGTTCGAGGGCCGCCTCATCCACACCGCGCTCGAACTCACGCGCGGCCGCCGTATCGAGGCCGCGCAGCGCCTGGGCATCGGCCGCAACACCATCACGCGCAAGATCCAGGAACTGGGCCTGGACGACTGACGGTCAGTCTCAGGCCAGGGTGACGATCACCGGCGCGTGGTCGCTGGGGCGCTCGTTCTTGCGCACCGGCTTGTCGATGCTGCAGGCCTGTACACGCGACTTAAGCGCGTCGCTGACCAGGATGTGGTCGATACGCAGCCCCTGGTTCCTGCGGAAGGCCAGGTTGCGGTAGTCCCACCAGCTCCAGCTCTTGGGCGGCTGCTCGAAGAGGCGGAAGGCGTCGTGCAGGCCCAGCGCCTGCAGGCGCGCGAACTGTGCGCGCTCTTCGGGCGTGCAGTGGATCTGCCCGGCCCAGGCCACGGGGTCGTAGACATCGCGGTCTTCGGGAGCCACGTTGAAGTCGCCCATCAGCACCAGCTGCGGGTGGCGGGCCAGTTCGTCTTGCACCCAGTCGTGCAGCGCGTCCTGCCAGCGCATCTTGTAGACGAATTTCTCGCTGTCGGGCGCCTGGCCGTTGGGGAAGTAGGCGCCGATCACCCGCACCCCGTCCACCGTACCGGCGATGACCCGTGCCTGTCCGTCGTCGAGGCCGGGAATGTTCTTCACCGCGTCGGTGGCGTCGCTGCGGCTGAGCAGGGCCACGCCGTTGTAGGTCTTCTGGCCGTGGAAGACCACGCGGTAGCCGGCGGCCTCGATCTCGGCACGCGGGAACTTGTCGTCGGTCAGCTTGGTTTCCTGCAGCACGACAGCGTCCACCGGGTTGGCGGACAGCCAGTCGAGCAGCTGCGGCAGGCGCACGGCCAGGGAGTTGACGTTCCAGGTGGCAAGTTGCATGCGCCAACGATAGCGCCGACGGCCGCCTTCAGAAACTGGTCTTGGTCTTGACCAGCAACTGCACCTTCTTGACGTCGGCCGGCGCGTCGAGCGGGAACGCGAGGTCGATGTGCAGCACGCTGCTGAATGCGGCGCGCGCGCTGACGATGCGCAGGCCGATGCCGGCGTTGCGCAGCCAGCCCGGGTCCTGCAGGTTGGCGTTGGCGCCGCCCCAGGCCCGACCGGCGTCGAAGAAGGCCGCGCCGCCGATGCGGAACAGCTGCCACAGGTAGATGTCGGTGTAGAAACGCTCTTCGACCGTCAACAGCGCGCGGCGCGTGCCGCTCTGGTAGCGCAGCGGATAGCCGCGCAGGCCGTTGTCGCCGCCCAACTGCAGCGCTTCGGCCGGGTCGGGGTTCTTCAGCAGGTCGACCGCGCCCGCCGCATAGAAGAGCCAGCGCGGGCTCTGCGGCAGGTAGTACTGTGCCTGCAGTCCGGCGCGCTGCTGCAGCGGCTGGCCGTCGCTGTGGCGGCCGGACAGCGCTGCCGCCGCGATCAGCCGGTGCCCGTCGGCCGGCTCGAAGCCGCGGCTGAGCGAGGCGGCGTACAGCCAGGCGTTGCGCGTCGACCCCAGGGTGGTGGTGGCGCGGCCCAACTGCACCGTAGCCGCCAGGCCGAGCGCGAAGAACTCGGGGCGCCCGACGAGGTTGCGGTTCTGTTCCTTCTCGAAACGGTCCTCGATCAGCGCGTAGCGCACGAAGGGCGCCACACGTTTCCCGTCGGCGGGCAGCTGCGCCGGGGCCGTGAGCCCGGACTCGGGTGCGTAGGCGTCGACCTCGTGGCGCAGGCCCAGCGTGTAGCGGTGCGCCCAGCCGTCCCGCAGCCCCGGAGACCAGCCGCCGAAGACTTCACGCTGGTTCTGGCGCCGCCGGTACTGGCTGACCAGATTGCCGGCGTTGTAGACGGCGTCGATGCGGTCGTCGTTCGATACCGACAGGCCTGCCGCCCAGCGGCTGTCCAGCGCGCGGAAGGGCAGCCGGGCGGACAGCGCGTCGCGTCGACCGTCGCTGTTCGACGCGTGGTTGTAGCGCAGCGCAGCGGCGGTGCCGAAGGCGTGGTCGTTGAAGAACTCGAACTCGCTGCCGGAACGGTCGACGCCGTTCGAGCGGCCCACGCTGAGCGTGGTGCCGGTGCCCAGCAGGTTGTATTCGCGCAGGTGGATGCCGCTGCTGTTCGCGCCGCCCGCGCGGCCCGCGCTGGCGCCGACGTCCACCGTCCAGGTGTCGCGGGTCATGACCTCGATGTCGACGACGCCGTCGTGCCAGGCCCGCGGCCGGAACTGCACGTCGTAGAGGTAGCGGTTGTTGCGCAGCAGGCGTTCCGTCTCCTCGAGCACACGCACCGAGACCGGGTCGCCGCGCTTGAACAGCAGCTGGCGTTCGATGACGCCGGGGCGGGTCTGGATGTGCAGCCGGTTCGCCCAGCGGAAGAGCAGCTTGTCTTCCTTGGGATCGGTGGTGTCGAAGATGTCGCCGCTGAGGATGACGATCTCGCCGATGCGCGCGCCCGCGGCCTCGAGCTCGGCCCAGCCCGGCGGCACGGCGGCCGCCTGCGCCAGCACCGCGGCGGGCGCCATCGTCAGGCAGATCACGAGAGCGGCGGCGGCCAGACGCAACTTCATCGGCCCGGCCATGGAGCAGGAGACATCGTGGCGAATTTAGGCGCCGGTGCTGAAGACCGGCTGAAGCCTGGGGTCAGCGCTCGTCCGCGCCTGGGCGCTCAGGCGCGCGAATGGGCGGCGCTGTCGAGCAGGCCGTCCACCACCGCCAGCAGGCGCCGCAGGTCGAGCGGCTTGGTCACATAGTCGACGAAGCCGGCGCGGCGCGCGTCGTCGAGGTCGCTCTGCATCGCGTTGGCGCTGACGGCCACGACCGGGATGTCGCGCGTGCGTTCGTCGGCGCGCAGCCGGCGCAGCACCTCGAAGCCGTCGATGCCCGGCAGCTGGATGTCGAGCAGCACGAGGTCGGGCCGCTCCTGCGCGGCCATCACCAGGCCCGTCTCGGGCAGGCTGGCGATGAGCAGACGCAGCCCCCGGCGTTGCGCCAGCATGCCTTCCATCAGCACCTGGTTGACCGGGTTGTCTTCGATGTACAGCACGGTCTGCACCTTGGCGCCGGCGGGCGCGCTGGTGGCCGGTGCGGCCTCGGCCGGGGCCGTGGCGGCCGCCACCACGCTCACGATGCCGGCGCAGCCCAGCTCGACCCAGAAGGTGCTGCCCTGGCACGGGATGCTGCGCATGCCGATGCTGCCGCGCATCAGGTCGACGAGCCACTTGCTGAGTGCCAGCCCGATGCCGGCGCCCTCGACCTCGGACTGCTCGGCGTCCAGCCGCTCGAAGGCCTGGAACAGGCGCGTCTGCTGCGTCGCGCTGATGCCCGGGCCGGTGTCCTGCACCTCGATGCGCACGGTACGGGTGTCAGGCTCGCCCCACCAGGCCAGCTCGACATGGCCGCCAGGCCGGTTGTACTTGATGGCGTTGGACAACAGGTTCAGCAGCACCTGGCGCAGCCGTGTCGGGTCGGCCAGCACGCGGCAGCCGCCGGGCGGCGGCGGGCGCACACGCAGTGTGATGCCGCGTGCCGCGGCCATCGCCTGCACCAGCGGCAGGCAGTCGTCGACGAGCGGCTGCAGGTCCACCGGGCCGAGCTGCAGTTGCAGCGCGCCGGCCTCGATGCGGGCCAGGTCCAGCACCTCGTTGATCAGGCTCAGCAGGTGGCGCCCGCCGCGCATCAGTTCGTGCACACGGGCCTGCTGCGTGGCGCTGAGCGGGTCGTCGGCATCGCTTTGCAGCAGCTGTGCAAAACCCAGTACCGCGTTCAGCGGCGTGCGCAGCTCGTGCGACATGCGCGACAGGAAGTCCGACTTGGCGTGGTTGGCGCGTTCGGCCTCTTCCTTGGCGGCGCGCAGCGCGGCCTCGGCGGCCCTGCGCTCGGTGATGTCCCAGCCGTAGACGATGTAGCCCTCGAAGCTGCCGTCGGCGGCGACACGCGGGATGCCGTTGTCGGCAATCCAGCGCAGGCTGCCGTCGGCCTGGCGCAGGCGGTACTCGACCTCGTAGGCGGCGCGCTGCGGCACGGCGGCGCGGTAGGCGGTGCGGCAGACCTCGAGGTCGTCGGGGTGGATGCGCTCGGGCCAGGCGCAGGCCAGTTCTTCGGCCAGCGTGCGGCCGGTCTGCTGCAGCCAGCGCTGGTTGAACCACGTCGGCTTGCCGTCTGCATTGGCCAGACAGATCAGTGCCGGCGCGGCGTCGGCCAGGGTGCGGAAGCGTGTCTCGCTCTCGCTCAGTGCACGCTGTGCTTTCATGCTGGCCGTGACGTCGGTGTAGGTGCGCACCACACTGCCATCGTCTGACAGGCTGGTGCGCACCTCCAGCACCAGGCCGTCGCGGCGCGTGCGCTGGTAGAGCCGCGGGCGATCGAGGCCGCTGGAGGCGCCGACGTCGACCAGCCCGTGCTCCTCCTGGTAGCGCGAAAGCGCCGGCAGCGTAGGGTGGCTGCGCAGGACGTCGTCGCTGAGCTCCAGCAGGTCCAGCGCCCGCCGGTTCCAGGTCGTGATGTGGCCGTTGGCGTTGATCGTCAGCACGCCCTGCGACAGGCTCTGCAGCGTGGTCTCCAGCGCGCGCGACTTCTGCGCCAGCAACGCGCTGGTCTGGCGCAACTGCGCCTCGGCCTGCACACGTTCGGTGACGTCGGCGTAGAGCATGACGAAGCCGCCGCCGGGTGTCGGGTAGCGGCGCAGTTCGATGCTGCGGCCGCTGGGGCGCGTGCGCTGCGTCACCGAGACCGCGTGTTCGCGCAATGCGGCCAGGCGCCGCGCTGCCTCGGCCTCGGCGTCGCAGGGGCCGAACTCGCCGGCCTCGGCCATCAGCAGCAGCAGTTCGCCCAGCGGTGTGCCGGCCACCACGCGCGCGGGCGGCATGCCGGTGAAGTCGATGAAGCGCCGGTTCCAGGCCAGCAGGTGCAGGCCGGCGTCGAAGACGCTGATGCCTTCGCCGGCGTGGTCGAACACCAGCTGCAACAGATCTGCGCCCTGCATGCGGTCGTGCGGGCCGGGCAGAACACCGTGCGGGAGGGACATGGCGCATTCTGACCCGGCGCGGCGCGGCGCGTGCTGCGCTGCAAGCGTGCTTCAGCTCACCCCCGACCCGCCGATATGGAGCCATGACCGTGCGTCCCGTGGTCCCGTCGCGAACTGCTGACGCGCGTGGCCAACCAGTCCCACCTCGTCCTCGCCCCCGACCTCGACAGCTGCTACAGGCCTCAGCTACCAGGGCCAGCACGCGCTGCTCACCACGTTTGCGCCCATCAACCATCCTGAGCGCCAGCCGGGCCTTGACGCAGCACTCGGGTCACGAACTGCAGGACGTCATCGGCGAGCGGCCCGAATTGCTGCTGGGCGGCGACGAGGGCGCTGCGCTGCCCGAGGCACTGTGGCACAGCGTGGCGCTGCGCGGCACCTGACAGGGCGAGCTCACGCGGCGCCGCCGCACGCCGGCCCGACGCGGTGCGCGCCGGCGACACCGTCAGCTGGCGTGTCGGCCCGGCAGTGCTTGCTCAGCCCGGCTTGAGCGCGGGCCGGTGGCGCCCCGCCCGAGCGTCCGCCGTCAGGCGCGGCGGCGGTAGTTGACGAAGGCGAACGCGAAGTCGTTCGGCGCAGCGGCTTGTAGGCGTTCGCGCGCTTCCTCGACGAAGCCCTGGGCCGCAAAGGTGGGGAAGTGCACGTCGCCCGCGATGTCGGCGTCGATCTCGGTCAGCAGCAGCGTGTCGGCGAGCGGCAGCGCGGCGGCGTAAAGCTCGGCGCCGCCGATCACGAACACACGCTCGGCGCCTGCCGTTGCGGCCAGCGCGGCGTCGAGCGAGGGCAGGGCTTCGGCGCCGGCCGCCTGCCAGCCGGCATGGCGCGTGACCACGAGGTTGCGGCGCCCGGGCAGCGGGCGGAAGCGCTCGGGCAGCGAGTCCCAGGTCTTGCGACCCATGATCACCGGGCGGCCGCGCGTGGCGGCGCGGAAATGCGCCATGTCCTCGGGCAGGTACCAGGGCAGGGCATTGCCGCGGCCGATGACACGGCCGCGCGCCATCGCGGCGATGAGCACCAGTTCGCTCATGTGCGGGACTCGCCGCTCACACCGCCACCGGCGCCTTGATGGCCGGGTGCGGGTCGTAGCCTTCGACCGCGAAGTCCTCGTAGGCGTAATCGAAGATCGATGCCGGCCGGCGCTGGATGACGAGTGTGGGGTAGGGCCGTGGCGCGCGCGACAGTTGCAGCGCCACCTGCTCGGCGTGGTTGCTGTAGACATGGCAGTCGCCGCCGGTCCAGATGAAGTCGCCCACCTGCAAGTCGCACTGCTGGGCCAGCATGTGCGTCAGCAGCGCGTAGCTGGCGATATTGAAGGGCACGCCCAGGAAGATGTCGGCGCTGCGCTGGTAGAGCTGACAGCTCAACTTTCCTTCTGCGACGTAGAACTGGAAGAAGGCGTGGCAGGGCATCAGTGCCATCTTCGGCAGCTCGGCCACGTTCCACGCGCTGACGATGATGCGGCGGCTGTCGGGGTTGGTCCTCAATTGCTCGACGACCTGGGCGATCTGGTCGATGTGGCCGCCGTCGGGTGTGGGCCAGCTGCGCCACTGCACGCCGTAGACCGGGCCCAGGTCGCCGTCGGGCGCGGCCCACTCGTCCCAGATCGTCACGCCGCGTTCCTGCAGCCACCTGGCATTGCCGTCGCCGCGCAGGAACCACAGCAGTTCCAGGATCACGGCCTTCAGGAAGACCTTCTTGGTGGTGACGAGCGGGAAGCCCTCGGCCAGGTCGAAGCGCATCTGGTGGCCGAACACGCTTTTTGTGCCCGTGCCGGTGCGGTCGGCCTTGGCCACGCCGTGTGTGGCCACGTGGCGCATGAAGTCTTCGTATTGGGAACGGGTGGGGCGGGCTTGCATGGCGGCCGATTATCCCGGCGCTGCGTTCAGGCCGTCGCCGGCTGCATCTCGAACTGCATCGCCGCCAGCCGCGCATACAGGCCGCCGCGCGAGACCAGCGCGTCGTGCGTGCCGATGTCGACGATGCGCCCCTCGTCCAGCACGACGATGCGGTCGGCGCGCTGCACGGTGGCCAGGCGGTGGGCGATGACGATGGTGGTGCGGTTGGCCATCGCGGCTTCCAGCGCCTGCTGCACCACACGTTCGCTCTCGGCGTCGAGTGCACTGGTGGCCTCGTCCAGCAGCAGCAGCGGCGGGTTCTTCAGCATCGCGCGCGCGATGCTGATGCGCTGGCGCTGGCCGCCCGACAGCCGCACGCCGCGTTCGCCGAGGTAGGTGTCGTAGCCCTCGGGCAGCGCGGTGATGAACTCGTGCGCGAAGGCGGCCTGCGCCGCGGCCTTGACCTCGGCGTCGCTGGCCTCGGGGCGGCCGTAGCGGATGTTCTCCAGCGCGCTGGTCGAAAACACCGTGCTGTCCTGCGGCACGATGCCGATGCGCTGGCGCAGCGTGGCCAGCGGCAGTTCGGGCAGCGGCACGCCGTCGAGTTTCACCACGCCGCTCTTCACGTCGTAGAAGCGCAGCAGCAGTTGCAGCACCGTGCTCTTGCCGGCGCCGCTGGGGCCGACCAGCGCCACTGTCTCGCCGGGGCGTACGGCGAGCGTGAAGGCGTGCAGCGCCGCGGTCTTCGGGCGCGACGGGTAGTGGAACTCGACCTGCTCGAAGACCACCCCCGAGCCGCCCTGCACCGGCGGCAGTGGGCGCGGCACGGCCGGGTCGCCCACCGGCGACTTCGCGGCCAGCAGTTCCATCAGCCGCTCGGTGGCGCCGGCGGCGCGCAGCAGGTCGCCGTAGACCTCGGACAGCACCGCCACCGCGCCGACGAAGATGATCACGAAGACGACCGTCTGCCCCAGGTGACCGGCGCTGACAGTGCCGGCCAGTACCGCCTGCGTGCCCTGGTAGAGGCCCCACAGCAGCGCGCCGAAAGTGGCAGTGATCATGAAGGCCACCAGGAAGGCCCGCACGCGTGTGCGGCGGATGGCGGTATCGAAGGCGTTTTCGGTGCTGCGGTCGAAGCGTTGCGCCTCGCGCCCTTCCTGCACGTAGCTCTGCACCACCGGTATCTCGCCCAGCACTTCGGCGGCGATGGCACTGCTGTCGGCCACGCGGTCCTGGCTGGCGCGGCTGAGCTTGCGCACGCGGCGGCCGAAGTACAGGCTGGGCAGCACCACCAGCACCAGGATGCCCAGCACCTGCGTCATCACCCAGGGGTTGGTGACGATCAGCGCGATCAGCGCGCCGGCGCCCATCACCACGTTGCGCAGGCCCATGCTGAGGCTGCTGCCGACCACCGTCTGCACCAGCGTGGTGTCGGTGGTCAGGCGGCTCAGCACCTCGCCGGTCTTGGTGCTCTCGAAGAATTCCGGGCTCTGGCGCAGCACGTGGGCGTAGACGGCGTTGCGCAGGTCGGCCGTGATGCGTTCGCCCAGCCAGCTGACAACGTAGAAACGCGCCGCCGAGAAAACGCCCAGCGCCGCGGCGACGCCGAACAACGCCAGGAAGTGCTCGCGCAGCTGCATCACGCGCGCGCCGGGGTCGGCGGCCACCAGGCCCTGGTCGATCAGCACCTTCAGCGCCACCGGGAAGGCCAGCGTGCTGACGGCCGCCAGCACCAGGAAGACGATGGCCAGCCCGACCTGCAGGCGGTAGGGCCGGATGAAGGGACGCAGGCCCGACAGCGAGCGCGGCGTGGCGGCGGCGGGCCGCTGCGGTGGGGTGGACGGTGCGGTGGCCATGGCGCCGAGTCTATGCGGCAGCTTTACGGCCCTTCAGTTCGGTCCGCTTGTGGTCGAATACGCAAAGTGAGCCTGCTGCGATGACCCACGTACCCAAGCCTCCGCCCGATCGGCCCCTGCCGCCGCCGATGCCGCCCCCGGCTGCCGCCCCTGCCGCGGCGGGCCTGCGCGTGGGCGCCGCGGCGCTGATGCTGGGCGCGCTGGCGCTGTTGCTGGCCGCCACGGTGGCCTTTGCGCTGGTGCCGCTGTTCGGCGGTGCTGGCAGCGCCTGGGTTGCCGCGCTGGCGGCGGCGCTGGGCGTGGCGGTGGCGGGTGCGCCGGCGATCTGGCTGCTGCTGCAACGGGCCGCCGAGATGGCGCCCGGCGCCGGCCGCGCCGACGCCGCCCATGCGCCGCCGGCGGGCATGCCGCACGCACTTTTCGTGACGCTGGCCGAACGCGAGTTCGCGCGCGCCCGCCGCTATGGCACCGGCGCCGCGCTGGTGCTGGTCGACATCGACCGCTACAGCCGCCTGTGTCAGGCGCGCGGCGCCGCGGCCGGCACGGCGGTGCTGGCCGAGCTGCTGCGCCGCACCGCGCCGACCCTGCGCACGGCCGACGTGCTGACGCACTTCGGCGCCTCGCAGATGGCGGTTTTCCTCGTCCATGCCGACGCCACCGGCGCGCTCGACGTGGCCGAGCGCATCCGCGAGCGCAGCGAGCAGATGGAAGTCGTGTTCCCCGAGACACCGCAGGGCCTGCGCCTGCGAGTCACGGTCAGTGCCGGCGTGGCCCACCTGCGGCCCGCCCATCTCAGCCTGCAGGCCATGATCGACGACGCGCTGGACGCGGTGGCCGCGGCGCGCGCCGCCGGCGGCAACTGCGTGCGGGCGGCCCCGGTGGACAACTTGGCCGCGGGCCGTCCCGGCCCCTTTGCCGACCGCCGCAGCAAGACGCGGCCGCAGCCACCCCGGCCTCCCGGCGGGACCTGACGCGCCAAGCCGGCGCGCGGCGGGCCAGGGGTCTGGCCGGCGCGGCAAGCTGGGGCTCGTCGATGTCGACAACCGAGCCTCGATCTGGGCACGGGCAATCTTGCTGACACCGCAGGGTGCCGATGCTGCCGATGCTGCTGTGGCCGCCAGGCAGGCAGTGCAACCGGCCCCTTCAGCTGGCATGGATGCCACGCGCCAGGACGTCGAGGTGGCGCGCGCCGTGCTGGCCTGCGCGCAGGCGCGGAGGACCCGGTTGCGGCCGGCCGTGGTTTGGACTTCGCCCGCGTGCACAACGAAGTCGGGCTGGCCATCACGCGCGCCCGGCGCAAACGGTGAGGCCCCGGGCCTACAGCTTCAGCGCAGCCGCGTAGCCCGTCATCTCGAGGTAACCCAGGCCGACGCGCCGGCCCTGGGCGTCGAGCAGTTCGCTCAAGCCCTCCCAGTACACCGTGCCGGTGCCGGCGCGGCTGTCGAGTTCCTGCGCGTCGGCCAGAGCGCGCACGGTGTGGCGGCCGGCGGGGCTCGCGACCTGCCATTCCCCCGGGTAGCTGGCGGCGGTGGCCGGGCTGCGCCAGCGCCGGCCCGCCGTGAAGCGCACCTCGTCGGCGCTGAAGCTGCGCGCTGCCACGCCGGGCGCGCGGAAGCTGCCGCCGGCCCACAGCGTGCTGCCGTCGGCGCGGCGCAGCACGAAGGCGGTGAGCGCGCTGCCGTCGAAGAGGTTCATGCCCAGCCAGTCCCAGCCCACGGCGCCGGCGGCCAGGATCTCGTCGCTCCACTCGTGGTCCATCCAGGCGCGGCCCTGGCCGCGCGTGTCGCGGCCGTCCAGGCGCAGGCGGCCGCTGGCGGCGAGTTGCGGCTCGCTGTAGTAGTGGCTGGCCTGGCGCATTTCCGGGCCCTTGCGCGAAAAGCCGGCCTGGCCCTGCAGCAGCAGCGGCTGGGTGCGGGCGAGCGTGAGGTCCAGCGCCAGAGCGCCGCCCTGCGCCTGCGCGCGCCAGGCGCTGCCGTCGTCGTGCAGCGACCAGCCGGCCAACTGCACCGCGCCGCGGCCGACGGCGGCGTGGCCGGTGGCGGCCTCGGGCGCGCCGCTCCAGCGCACCATGCGCTGATCGTGCCCGTGTGTGCTGCCTGCCCCGGCCGGCGCCAGCGCGGTGACGGCCGCGTGTGCAAACAGCAGTTGCTTCGCGGCGAAGCGGCTGGTGTTGCCGCGCGCCAGCCCGGTGGCGCTGCGGAAGAAGGTGATCTGGAAGCCGTGCGTGGGCGCGGCTTCGCTGCCCAGCCAGCCGGTGGCGTACCACCACTCGGTGCGCGTGCCGGGGTGGGCGCCGTGGTCCTGCGGAAAGACCAGTACGCGGCCGGGGCGCACGGGGTCGGCGGCCGCGTCGACAGCGGTCGCGGTCGCGGTCGCCGTTGCCGGCTGCGCCCGCACCGGCAGCGCCGCCACCAGCGGCGCCAGCGCGCCGATCTGCTTCAGCCAGCGCCGGCGCTGCGGGTTCACCAGTCCTCCTTTACCGACAGCACGGCGGCGCGGCCGGCGGCGCGGCGCGCGCTGAAGGCGGCGGTGGCGGTGCCCGCCACCAGCACCGCGGCAGCCAGCAACGCCAGGCGGCCCCAGGGCAGCACCAGGTCCATCGTCCAATGAAAGCTCTGCGGGTTGACGACGAAAACCAGGACCATGCTCACCGCCAGGCCCAGCGCCAGGCCGACCAGCGTGCCGGCGGCCACCCAGGCGCCGCTTTCACCGGCAACCACGCCCACCACCTGCCGGCGTGTCAGGCCCAGGTGGGCGAGCAGGCCGAATTCCTTGCGCCGCGCCAGCACCTGCGCTGAAAGGCTCGCCGCGATGCCCACCAGCCCGATGGCGATGGCCACCGCCTGCAGGTAGTAGGTGACGGCGAAGCTGCGGTCGAAGATGCGCAGCGAGAGCTTGCGCAGTTCGGCGCTGGAGGCGAAGTCGAGCATGGCCGGGTCGGGCAGCAGCGCACGCAGCGCGTCCTGCACCGCGGCGGCGTTGGCGTCGGGCTGGAGCCACAGTGCGAGGTCGTTCAGGCGCTGGTCGCCGGTCAGGCGCCGGTAGTCGGCGTCGTCCATCACCACGGCGCCGAACTGGCGTGCGTAGTCGCGCCAGACACCGCGCACACGCACGGCCACCTGCTGCCCGGCCAGCGGCAGTTCCAGCCGCGAACCCGTCGCCGCGCCGTAGAGCGAGACCATGGCCTCGCTCACGAACACCCCCACCTCGCCGGGCTGCACCCGCGCCGCGGGCAGCGGCGCCTGCAGCAGCGGCAGCGCGGCCGCGGGGTCGGGCAGCGGGCGGGCGATCAGCGTCACGGCGGGCCGGTCCTCGGCCAGTTGCAGGCTGCGTGTGCGCGAGGCCATCACGCGCTCGACACCCGGCACGGCGGCTGCGCGGGCGGCGAAGTCGGGCGGCAGCCAGGCCTGCTCGGCGGTGCTGCCGGTGGCGGCGCTGCGGCCGTACAGGTCGGCCGGCAGCACGGTGGAGAGCCAGTTGCTGACCCCTTCGCGGAAGCTGGCCACCATCACCGTCAGCGCCACGCTCAGCGCCAGGCTGGCGACGACGCCGGCAACCGCCGCGGTGGCGGTGCGGCGCTGGAAACGTGCACGCTGCAGCGCCAGCAGCGGCAGCGCGCCCAGGCGCAGCGTGCGCGACGCCGGCACCGTGGCCAGCAGTGCGTGCACGACCGCTGGCACCAGCGCCACGCCGCCCAGCAGCAGCGCGGCCACGCCGACGTAGGCGGCCAGCGGCAGCCCGAACAGCGGCGGCGCAAAGGCCGCGGCGATGCCCAGCGCCAGCAGCGCCAGCCCCGGCCAGGCCGGCGGCGCGCTGCCGCCGGGCGTGCCCAGCCCCTTCAGCGCCAGTGCGGGCGAAATCTGCTCGGCCTGGCGCGCCGGCCACCAGCCCCCGACCACGGCCGAGGCTGTGCCCAGCAAGCCGAAGGCCAGGGTGCCCACCACGCCCACCTGCAGCGGCGGCACGATGCCCGGGAAGTAACCCCCGCCCAGGTCGCCGGCCAGGAAGCGCAATGCGGCGGCGGCCATGCCGGCCCCCATCAGCAGCCCCAGCACGCTGCCCACTGCGCCCAGCAGCGCACACTCGGCCAGCACCCAGGTGCGGCGCTGGCGTGCGGTGAGGCCCAGCACGCCGAGCAGCGCAAACGTCGGCGTGCGCTGCGCGACGCTGAGCGAGACCACCGAGAACACGAGGAACGCGCCGACGAACAGCGCCACCAGCGCCAGCACCGTGAGGTTGACGCGGTAGGCGCGCGACAGGTTGCTGACCCGCTGCTCGGCGTCGTCGGCCGCGGTGGTGGTCACCCCCGCGGGCAGCGCCAGCCGGGCCAGCAGCGTGGCGCGTTCGGTGCCGGGCGCAAGCCGCAGGTCGATGCGCGACAGCCGCCCCAGCAGCCCGAAGTGGACCTGCGCGCCGGCCAGGTCCATCACCACCAGCGGCGTGCCGCCCGCGGCGTTGCTGCCGGCCACCCGCAAGGCTTGCCAGCCCGGGCCCGACTGCAGGCGCAGCGTGCCGCCATCGGTCACGCCCAGCAGCTGGCGCGCCGCGGGGTTGGGGAAGGCAGCATCGGGGTCGAGGAAAACGAGGCGGTCTTCACCCTCGGCCGGGCGCGGCACGAGTGCCGGCGCCAGCGGCCCGGCGCGCAGCAGGTCCAGGCCCAGCACACGCAGTGCGATGCGTCGGCCGTCGGCGGCCTGCGCATAGGTGTCGACTTCGAGCACCGGGCTGGCCAGCGCCACGCCAGGGTCGGTGGCCACGCGGTCGAAGATTGCATCGTCGAAGCCTTCGCGCGCACCGCGCAGCGTGAGGTCGGGTTCGCCGTTGGCCGTGCGCACGGCCTGCGAGAACTCGGCCAGCGCCGAGTTGTTGATGAGGTGCACCGAGAACGCCAGCGCCACGCCCAGCGCCACGGCCAGCAAGGCCACGGCGTGGCGCCAGGGATGGTGGCGCCACTCGCGTGCAACGAGCATCGGCAGCATGTCAGCGGCTCCGCTGCGCTGGGGATATGCGGGGATCGACAGGACGTGTGCTGCAGGCGGCTGTTTGCGGCCTGTTGCGGACGTTGGCGACGTCTTGCGCTGTCTCGGCCTTTCGAGATGCGTTACGCAACCCACCTCGAAAGCTCGGGACACACGTGAACGTCCGCAACGGGCCGCAAGCCGACCACCGCAACAACCCGAGCACCCGCCCCGCGCAGTTCATGTCGCTACGGCCACGATGCCCGCCGGCGTCAGTCTCAGCACACGGTCGGCGCGTGCCGCGGCGGCGACGGAATGTGTCACCAGCAGGCAGGCCGAGCCGGTCTCGCGCACCTCGGCGCGCAGCACGTCGAGCACACGTTCGGCGGTGTCGGGGTCGAGGTTGCCCGTGGGCTCGTCCGCCAGGATCAGCCCCGGCGCGTGCACCACGGCGCGTGCGATGGCCACACGCTGCAGCTGCCCGCCCGAAAGCTGCGCCGGCATGCGTTCGCTCAGCTCACGCAGGCCGACCGCGGCCAGCACGGCGTGCACACGGGCTTCGTCGTGGCGGCCCAGCAGACGCAGTGGCAGGCTGACGTTTTCGGCCACCGTCAGGTGCGGCAGCACGTGGAAGGCCTGGAAGACGAAGCCGAGCTGGGCGCGGCGCAGGCGTGCGCAGCCGTCGTCGTCCAGCGTGGAGAGCTCGGTGCCGGCGATCTCGACGCGGCCCGTGTCGGCACGGTCCAGGCCCGCGATGCAGTTCAGCAGCGTGCTCTTGCCGACGCCCGACTCGCCCAGCAGGGCCACGAACTCACCGCGTTGCAGGTGCAGGCTGACGTCGTGGAAAACGGGCGTCTCGCCGAAGCGTTTGCCCAGGGATTTGAGGTACAGCATGGAAGCCGCTGATGATGCCCGACAACGCGAAACCGGGTCGGGGCTGCGTGCTATCGTGAAGCGGGCCTTGCAAGGAGGGGCTGCACACCATGGCTTATGAAATCGATCTGGCAGGCCGCGTGGCCTTCATCACCGGGGCGTCCAGCGGGTTGGGCGCGCAATTCGCCAAGACCCTGGCTGCCGCGGGCGCCGGGGTGGTGCTGGCCGCACGCCGCGTCGAACGACTGAAGGCACTGCGCGCCGAGATCGAGGCCGGAGGCGGCGACGCCCATGTCGTGGGCCTGGACGTTACCGACCCGGTGAGCATCCGCGCCGCGGTGGCGCATGCAGAGACCGAGATGGGCGCCATCGACATCCTGGTCAACAACTCGGGTGTCAGCATCACCGGCAAGCTCACCGACGTCACGCCCGACGACTATGACCACGTGATGGACACCAACACGCGCGGCGCCTTTTTCATGGCGCAGGAAGTAGCCAAACGCATGATCGCGCGCAGCAAGGGCGAGGCGCCGGGCACCTTCACGGGCGGGCGCATCGTCAACGTGGCGTCGATGGCCGGCCTGCGCGTGCTGGGCCAGATCGGCGTCTACGCGATGAGCAAGGCCGCGGTGATCCACATGACCAAGGCGATGGCGCTGGAGTGGGGCCGCTATGGCATCAACGTCAACGCGCTGTGCCCGGGTTACATCGACACCGAGATCAACCACCAGCACTGGCAGACCGAAGCCGGCCAGAAGCTGATCAGCATGCTGCCGCGCAAACGTGTCGGCCAGCCGGCCGACCTGGACGCCGCGCTGATGATGCTGTGTGCCAACCAGAGCCATTTCATCAACGGCGCCGTGATCGCGGCGGACGACGGCTTCGGCGTCTGAAGGCTCAGCCCGCATGAGGCACCTGACCCCGCTGGAAGCGCGTGTGCTGGGCGTGCTGATCGAGAAGCAGGCCACCGTTCCCGACACCTACCCGCTGAGCCTGAACGCGCTGCTGGCCGGCTGCAACCAGAAGACGGCGCGCAGCCCCGTGATCGAGGCCACCGAAGACGAGGCGCTGACCGCCATCGACGGCCTCAAGGGCCTGAGTCTGGTGTTCGAGGGCAGCAGCAGCCGCGTCGTGAAGTTCGAGCACAACACCGGCCGTGTGCTGCATGTGCCTTCGCAGGCCGTGGCGCTGCTGGCGGTGCTGATGCTGCGTGGCCCGCAGACGTCGGCGGAACTGCGGCTGAACAGCGAACGCCTGCACCGTTTTGCCGACATCTCGTCGGTGGAAGGTTTTCTCGACGAGCTGGCGGCGAAGGCCGAGCCGATGGTGATCAAGCTCAGCCGCGCGCCGGGCGAACGCGAGGCCCGCTGGGCCCAGCTGCTGTGCGGCGAGGTGGCGCAGCCCGCGGCACGCGCCGGCGGGCACGACGATGGCGCCGGCAGCGTGAGTGCCGGCGAGCTCAGTGCGCTGCGCAACGAGCAGACGCGCCTGGCCGCCGAAGTGGCCGATCTGAAGTCGCTGGTGCAGCGCCTGATGCGTGAACTTGGCGTCGAGTAGGCCGGGGCCATGCGTTTTGAACTGCCGGCGGACAAGCGGCTGGTGCACGAAATCGTCGTGCCCATGCGCTGGGGCGACATGGACGCGCTGGGCCACGTCAACAACACGGTCTACTTCCGCTACATGGAGATCGTGCGCATGGACTGGATCGCCCACGTCTGCGCGGGTCGCGCCGTGCAAGGCCAGGGCCCGACCATCGTCAACGCCTTCTGCAACTTTCTGCGCCAGCTGGAGTTTCCGGGCGACTTGCGCGTGACGATGTTCGTCGCCAACCCGGGGCGCAGCAGCTTCGAGACCTACCACACGCTGGAACGCAGCGACGAGCCCGGTGTGCTGCATGCGGAAGGCGGCGCGCGCACGGTGTGGACGGACTACGCCGCGAAAAAATCGGCGCCGCTGCCGGACTGGTTGCGCACCCGGCTCGTCTGACCTTGCGCGTCCTTCAAGGCACCGGGCTGTAGGGCCCGCCTTTTTCGAGGGCCCGCTGGTAGGCGGGCCGGGCGTGGATGCGGGCCAGCCAGTCGGTCAGCTTCGGGCAGCCGCTGCCCAGCCCGCCCGATGCGGCCAGCGCCTCGGCGGGGTAGCTCATCTGCACGTCGGCGGCGCTGAACTCGGCACCCGCGAACCAGGGCTGCTTCGCCAGTTCAGCTTCGATGAAGGCCAGCTGCTGCCTGATGTTGGGCGCGATGAAGCTCTTCGTCACCTGGTCGGCCACGCCCTTGACGATGGGTTTGATGAAAAACGGCACCGGCGCGCTGCGCACCTTCTCGAACACCAGCTTCATCACCAGGTAGGGCATGGCGCTGCCCTCGGCGAAGTGCAGCCAGTAGGTGAACTGGCGCCGCTCCGGCGTGCCCGCGGCGGGGCGCAGGCGGCCCTCGCCGTAGGCGTCGAGCAGGTACTCGATGATGGCGCCCGACTCGGCCACCGTGACGTCGCCGTCGGTGAGCACAGGGCTCTTGCCCAGCGCATGCACCTTCGCCAGTTCGGGCGGCGCCAGCAGCGTCTTCGGGTCGCGCGCGTAGCGCTTCACCTTGTAGGGCAGGCCCAGCTCTTCCAGCAGCCAGAGCAGGCGCTGCGAGCGGGAATTCTCGAGGTGGTGGACAGTAATCATGGCGGCGATGATGCAGCAGTGGCGCAAGGCGCGCCGGACCCGCTCAAGGCTGGCCGGAAAGCAGCCTGTTGACGAGTTCCGGCGTCGTCGCCGCCCCGGTCTTGCGCATCAGCCGCGCGCGGTAGACGTCCACCGTGCGCGGGCTGATGCCCAGGTGCCTGCCCATGCCCTTGCTGGTCAGCCCTTCGATCAGCAGCGCCGCCACCTCACGCTCGCGCGGCGTGAGTTCCAGCTTCAGCACACGCCGCGCCGAGAGGTCCTCGAAGGCCCAGATGCCTTCGGCGTGCGGGTCGGCCGGGTCCAGCGCGCGGCCGCTGACGTGGCACCAGAACAGCTCTCCCGCCGGCGCACCGGGGCCGGCGCCCAGGCGTTTCATCACACGCTCGTCGGCGTAGCGGCCCTGGGCGTCGAGCTGCGCGCTGATGCGGCTGCCGGTGCGCAGGAATTCGTCGGGCGAGGGGTAGAGCACCTCGAAGCTCTGGCCGATCAGCTGCTCGCGTTCGGCGCGGAACATGGCCAGCAGCTCGCGGTTGCAGTCGATCATCAGCCGCTGGCGCGACAGCACCATGCCGATGGGCGCCAGCTCGAAGGCGGCGTGGTGGTCGATGCCCGCCGGCACGCCCTTCACGCCGATCACAGCAGCGTGCAGGTGGCCGTGGCGTGGGTGGCCAGTTCGTCGTCGGCGCTGATGACCTGCATCTCGCCGAACACCAGCGAGCGGCTGCGCCCCAGCACCCGCGCCACGACGCGCGCCGCGCCGCCGCCGCCCGACACCGGCCGCAGGAAGCTCGTCTGCAGCTGCACCGTGTTCATCGGCTTGAAGCCGCCCAGCTGCGTCATCACCGCCAGCACCAGCGCGGTTTCGCAGGCGGCGGCCATGGTCTGGCTGCACAGCAGGCCGGCGTCGTCGACATGGCGGCGTGTGATCGGCAACGCCAGCGTCACCTCGCCCGCGCGCGCTTCCAGCACACGCAGGTCGAGTTCCTGCACCCAAGGCGCGAAAACATGGCGCAGGGCCGCGCTGAGCATCTCGATGTCGGCGAACGAGGCATGGGGGTCGGTAGCGGTCATCACGGGCTCCGGACAGGCAGCGCCTTCGGGAAGCGCTTTAGGCGATTTTACGTAGCCCCTACGCAAAGCACTACGTAGTACGCTAGCCCGCTTCACCACCACCGCGGAAGAGACCCAGCGCATGAACAAGATCTACCCCAGCGCCGCGGCGGCCCTGGAAGGCATCGTCCACGACGGCATGCTCATCGCCGTCGGCGGCTTCGGCCTGTGCGGCATCCCCGAGACGCTGACCGACGCGCTGTGCGCCACCGGCGTCAAGGGCATCACCGCCATCAGCAACAACGCCGGCACCGACGGCCACGGCCTGGGCAAGCTGCTGACGACGCGGCAGATCAGGAAGATGATCAGCAGCTATGTCGGCGAGAACAAGGAGTTCGAGCGCCAGTACCTGGCCGGTGAACTCGAACTCGAATTCACGCCGCAGGGCACGCTGGCCGAAAAGCTGCGCGCCGGCGGCGCCGGCATCCCGGCGTTCTACACACGCACCGGCGTCGGCACGCTGGTGGCCGAGGGCAAGGAAAGCCGCGAGTTTGACGGCCACACCTACATCATGGAACGCTCGCTGGTGCCCGACGTGAGCTTCGTGAAGGCCTGGAAGGCCGACCATTCAGGCAACCTCGTCTTCCGCCTCACGGCGCGCAACTTCAACCCGGCCGCGGCGATGGCCGGCAAGATCACCGTGGTCGAGGTCGAACACCTGGTGCCCACCGGCAGCATTGCACCCGACGACGTGCACCTGCCCGGCATCTACGTGCACCGCATCGTGCACGTACCCGACGGCGCGAAGTACATCGAAAAACGCACCATCACTGAAAAGGCGGGAGTCTGAAATGGCCGCCCCCACGCTCACTTCGTTCACTGCCCCCCAAGGGGGCGCGGCCTCCTTCGGGACGGCCCAGCAGGAGACCTGACATGGCCTGGACACACGACCAGATGGCCGCCCGCGCGGCGCAGGAGTTGCAGGACGGCTTCTACGTCAACCTCGGCATCGGCCTGCCCACGCTGGTGGCCAACTTTGTCAGCCCCGAAATAGAGGTCTGGCTGCAGAGCGAAAACGGCATGCTCGGCATCGGCCCCTTCCCGACCGAAGACCAGGTCGACGCCGACCTCATCAATGCCGGCAAGCAGACCGTGACCACGCTGCCCGGCAGCAGCATCTTCGGCAGCCACGACAGCTTCGCGATGATCCGCGGCGGCAAGGTCAACCTGTCGATCCTGGGCGCGATGCAGGTCAGTGAAAAGGGCGACCTGGCGAACTGGATGATCCCCGGCAAGATGGTCAAGGGCATGGGCGGCGCGATGGACCTGGTGGCCGGCGTGAAGAGCGTCGTCGTGCTGATGGAGCACGTGGCGCGGCGCAAGGACGGTGGCTTCGACCTCAAGATCCTGCCCGCGTGCACACTGCCGCTGACGGGCGTGGGCGTGGTCGACCGCATCATCACCGACCTGGCGGTGATGGACATCACCCCCCACGGCCTGAAGCTGGTGGAACTGGCGCCCGGCGTGACGATGGAAGAACTGCAGAGCAAGACCGGCGTGCCACTTGCCTGAGCACGGCGCGGCCGTGCCGTCGAGCCGCAATGCCGCGTCCCGCGCCGCGGTCCTGATCCTGGCCCTGGCCGGTTGCGCGCAGCCGCCGGGGCCTTCTTCTTCCAGCGCAAACGGCGGTGCGGTGCAGCCCGAGCGGGCCTCGGGCTGGGTCGACAAACCCGGCTGGGCCGTCACACGCCAGGCCGTGGCCGCCGCCAACCCGCTGGCCACCGAGGCGGGTTATCGCATCCTGCTGGCCGGCGGTTCGGCGCTCGACGCGGCCATTGCGGTGCAGATGGTGCTGAACCTGGTCGAACCGCAGTCCAGCGGCATCGGCGGCGGCGCGCTGCTGATGCACGCCGACGCTGCCGGCGCCGTGCAGGCCTGGGACGGGCGCGAGACGGCGCCGGCCGGCGCCGGCGAAAAGCTCTTTCTCGGCCCCGATGGCAAAACCGTGCCCTACGGCGAGGCCGTGTTCGGCGGCCGCGCGGTGGCCACGCCGGGGGCGCTGCGCATGCTCGAGGCCGCGCACCGCCAGCACGGCGTGCTGCCGTGGGCGCAGCTCTTCGCGCCGGCGATCGAACTCGCCGAGACGGGTTTCGAAGTCAGCCCGCGCCTGCACACCCTGCTGCAGGCCGACACGCTGCTGCGACGCGACGCGCTGGCCCGCGCCCACTACTACCGCGCCGACGGCAGCGCCCACCCGGTGGGCCACCTGCTGCGCAACCCGGCGCTGGCCGCGGTGCTGCGTGCCGTCGCCGCGCAGGGCAGTGCCGCGCTGCACGGCGGGCCAGTGGCGGCCGACCTGGTGGCACGTGTGCGCGGCCATGCGGTGCCGGGGCGGCTCAGCGCAGCCGATCTGGCCGGCTACACACCGCGCCTGCGCGAGGCGCTGTGCACGCCGTGGCTGACGGTCTACCGCGTCTGCGGCTTCCCGCCGCCTTCGTCGGGTCACCTCGCGATGATGCAGACGCTGGGCATGCTGGAACGCCTGCCAGGCGGCGTGGCGCCGCCGACGCTGGGTGTGCCGGGCGCTGACTGGCTGCACCTCTACACCGAGGCCACGCGCCTGGCCTTCGCCGATCGGGCGCGTTTTGTGGCCGACCCGGACTTCGTCGACGCGCCGGGCGGCAACTGGCGTTCACTGCTCGACGGCGCCTACCTGGCGCAGCGCGCCGCGCGGGTCGGCCCGCAGCGCACGGCGACTGTGCCGGCCGGCGTGCCCGCCGGTGCGCTGCAGGGTGCGTATGCGCCCATGCCCGAGCAGCCCGAACACGGCACCAGCCACATCAGCGTCGTCGACGCCCAGGGCCGCGCGGTGGCCATGACCACCACCATCGAGGCCGCCTTCGGTGCCCGTGTCATGAGCGACGGCGGCAGCGGCCTGCCCGGCGGCTTCCTGCTCAACAACCAGATGACCGACTTCGCGCTGGCGCCCACCGACGCCCAGGGCCGGCCGGTGGCCAACCGCATCCAGCCCGGCAAGCGCCCGCGTTCGAGCATGAGCCCGACGCTGGTCTTCGACGCGCGCAACGGCCGGCTGCTGATGACGCTGGGTTCACCCGGCGGGCCCTTCATCGTGCACTTCACGGCCAAGACGCTGCTGGGCATGGCGGCCTGGGGCCTGGACGCGCAGCGTGCCATCGACGTGTGCAACTTCGGCACGCTGGGCGGCCCGCTGTTCCTGGAGGCGGGGCGTTTTCCAGCGGCCACGGTGCAGGCGCTGCGCGGCCGTGGGCACCCGGTACAGGAGGTTGAACTCACCAGCGGCCTGCAGGCGGTGCAGCGCACGCCGCAAGGCTGGTTCGGCGGCGCCGACCCGCGGCGTGAAGGTGTGGTGCGCGGCGACTGACGGGGCCGCGCCGGCGGCTGGCTGCGGGCTGCGGCTCAGCGCTGCAGCGCGCGCGCCGCAGCGCCCACCAGCGCCGGGCCCTGGTAGATGAGTCCGGTGTAGATCTGCACCAGGTCGGCGCCGGCCGCGCGCTTGGCGCGTGCGTCGGCCGCGCTCATCACGCCGCCGACGCCGATGATCGGGTAGCCGGGCCCCAGCGCCGCGCGCAGCGCGCGGATGACGCGGTTGCTGGCCTCGAACAGTGGCCCACCGCTCAGGCCGCCGGCCTCGTCGGCATGGCGCTGGCCCTGCACCGCGTCGCGCGCGATGGTGGTGTTGGTGGCGATGACGCCGTCGACGCCGTTCTTGCGCAGCGTCGCGGCGATGACGCCGACCTGCGCCTCGTCCAGGTCGGGCGCGATCTTCACGAACATCGGCACCCTCTTGCCTTGCCGTTGTGCCAGCGCCTGCCGGCGCGTCTGCAAGGCCGAGAGCAACGCGTCGAGGGCCTCGTCGCTTTGCAGCGCACGCAGGTTCTTGGTGTTCGGGCTGCTGATGTTCACCGCCACGTAGTCGGCGTGCGCGTACACGCCGTCCAGGCAGATCAGGTAGTCGTCGACGGCGCGCTCGATCGGCGTGGCCGCGTTCTTGCCGATGTTCAGCCCCAGGATGCCGCCGGCCGCGCGGAAGCTGCGCGCGCGCTGCACGTTGGCCAGGAAGGCCTGCAGGCCCTGGTTGTTGAATCCCATGCGGTTGATCAGCGCCTGTTTCGGCGGGATGCGGAACATGCGCGGCTTGGGGTTGCCGGGCTGGGCCAGCGGCGTCACGGTGCCGACCTCGATATGGCCGAAGCCCATCGCGCCCAGGCCGTCGACGCACTCGCCGTTTTTGTCCAGCCCGGCGGCCAGGCCGATGCGGTTGGGGAAGTTCAGGCCGGCCACCGTGACCGGGTCGGCGACTCGGGCCTGCTGCCACAGGCACATCGCGGGCGTGTTCTGCAGCCGCGCCAGGCTGTGCATCGTGAGCTCGTGGGCCTGCTCGGGGTCGAGGCCGAACAGGAAGGGGCGGGCGAGGGCGTAGGGAACAAAAGGCATGGCGCAGATTGTCTCAGCAGGCACTCGATAATCGCTGCCATGACGCAAGACGAACTCAAGGCCCTGGTGGGGCAGGCGGCGCTGGCCTACGTGTTGCCCGGCGAACTGGTAGGTGTGGGCACCGGCAGCACGGTGAACCACTTCATCGACGCGCTGGCGACGCTGCAGCCGCCCGTCGCCGGTGCGGTGTCCAGCAGCCAGGCCAGCACGGCGCGGCTGCAGGCACACGGCATCCGCGTGCTGGAAGCCAGCGAGGTGCGGCGCCTGCCGGTCTATGTCGACGGCGCCGACGAAATCGACGGTTGCGGCTACATGATCAAGGGCGGCGGCGCGGCGCTGACGCGCGAGAAGATCGTCGCCGACCTGGCCGAGCGCTTCGTCTGCATCGCCGACGCGAGCAAGAGGGTCGAGGTGCTGGGCCGCTTTCCGCTGCCGGTGGAGGTGATCGCGATGGCCGCGCCCCAGCTGGAGCGGCGCTTCGCGGCGCTGGGTGGCACCGCCACGCTGCGCCGGCGCGCCGACGGCGCCGTGCAGCTCACCGACAACGGCCACCCGCTGCTCGACGTGCAGGGCCTGCGCATCGCCGACCCTCTGGCGATGGAGACCGAAATCAACCAGTGGCCCGGTGTCGTGACAGTGGGCCTGTTCGCGCGCCACCGTGCCAGCCTGTGCCTGCTGGGCGCGCCCGAAGGCGTGCAGACGCTGATGTTCTAATCGGGGTCGATTTCCTACCCCCATCCGAGGACCCGCTTTGGCAAAACCCAACTATTCGTTCGAGAAGCGCCAACGCGAGCTGGCCAAGAAGAAGAAGAAGGAAGAGAAGGAAAAGGAAAAGGCCGCGCGCAAGGCTGCTGGCCTGCCGCCCCTGGCCGACGAACCCGAAGACGCCGAGCCGCCGGCCGAGCCGGGTCAGCCGGCCGGCTGAAACTGAGCGGGCTGCGCGGGCTGCGCGGGCTGCGCGGTGCGGGCTGCGCGCACCGCCCAGCGTGCGGGATCGACGGCGTCGGCCAGGTCCTGTTCCAGCGGCCACGGCGTGCCGCTGGCCTGCGCGGCCACCAGGCGCGCCAGCAGTGGCGCCAGCGTCAGGCCGCGCGCCCCCAGCGCCGTCAGCACGAAGAGGCCGCGTTCACGCGGCAGCAGCCGCGCCTGGTCCAGGCGCTGCCCCGGCGGCAGGCCCGCCAGCGGCATGGCACCGGCGATGGGCAGACGGTCGTCGCTGTGCAGGCGCCAACCGGCGCGGCCCTGCCACAGCGCCGGGTCGGCCGGTGCCTGCAGACCGGTCAGACGCTGCAGGCGCTGCAGGTTGAGGCGGTGGTCTTCGTCGCGCAGCACGGGCGGGGCGCCGGTGATGTCGGGCTCGCCGGCCTCGCGCGTGGCGCCGCACAGCAGCCCCGCCGGCAGGCCGGGTCCGTGCAACGGAATCGCATAACCGTCGCCGGCCAATGGCAGCCGCAGCGCCGTCGGGCCGGCCCAGTGTGTGACCTGGCCACGGCTGTGCCACAGCGGCCACGGTGCATGGCCCAGTGGCGCCAGCAGCCGCGCCGCAGCGGCCGCATTGGCCAGCACCAGCGTCGGCGCCTGTGCCAGCACCCGGCCCTCGGCGTCACGCAGCTGCCATTCGTCGGCATGGCGGACGATGGTGTGCACGTCGATGCCGCCGACAAAGTGCACGCCTGGCGTCGACAGCGCGTGGCGCACCCAGGTGGCCGGGGCCACCCAGCCGCCGCCAGGGTAGTGCCAGGCCGGGTGCGCCAGGTGCAGGCCGGCCCGTGCGGACGCCGCCTCGGCCGTCAGCGCCTCGACGTAGTCCGGCGGCAGCCGCAGGCGCTGCAGCAGCGCCCGCATGGCGGCCAGCCCGCCATCTTCCTGCACCATGCGCAGCAGGCCGTCGGCGCTGCCGGGCACCGCGCCCGTGCTGACGGCCGCTGCGTACTCGGTGCGCGCCAGCAGCGCGGCGCTGCGGAACAGGCGCGCGTAGGGGCCGTCGTCGGCGTTCACGGTGCCGTGGAAGAGGCCGGCCGGGTTGCCCGAGGTCTCGGCAGCCGGGGCGGGGTGGCGGTCGAGCACCGTCACCCGCCAGCCCAGGTGCGCCAGCGCCTGCGCGGTGGCGGCACCGGCGAGCCCGGCGCCGACGACCAGCGCCTCGCGGCCCGCCGTGGCGGCCGAGGGTGGGCGGTGCGGCGTGAAACGCGGCGCCCAATCGGCCAGCGTGATCTCGCGTTTGCCGTCGGTACCCGGCGCCAGGCGCGGCACGAAGCCGGCGCTGCCGAGGTCGGCGCGCAGCGCGCTGGCGGCGCTGCAGGTGGCCAGCGTGGCGCCGGGCGCGGCGCGTGCGGCCAGCGCCTTCATCACGCGCGGCTGCCACATCGCGGGCTTGGGTGCCGGCGCGAAGCCGTCGAGGTAGAACGCGTCGGCCTGCAGCCGCAGTGTGGGCAGCAGCGCCGCGATGTCGCCCAGGGCCAGTAGCAGCTGCACGCGGCCGCCTTCGAAGTGCAGCAGGTGCAGGTTGGGGGTCAGCGGCGGCCAGGCCTGCAGCAGCGCGCCCGCCAGGCCGGGCAGGGTGGACGCGGCGTGGGCGCGCTGCAGGTCGGCGGCGCGCAGCGGGTGGCGTTCCACCGCGACGAAAAACAGCCGCTCGCAGCGTGCCGGGTCGCGCCGCCAGGCGTCCCAGGTGGCGAGGAAGTTGTGGCCGAGGCCGAAGCCGGTCTCGAGCACCGTGAAGGCCGCGCGCCCGGCCCAACGCTGCGGCAGGCCGTTGCCCTGAAGGTAGACATGGCGCGCCTGCGCCAGCGCGCCGGCCTGCGGGTGGTAGATGTCGTCGTAGAGCGGCGAGCGCGGCACGGCGTCGGCGCCGGCACTCCAGTCGATCTGCGCCGGCTCGATGGGCTGCGTCTTCACGGCGCCGTGTCGCCCTGTGCGGCGCGCTGCGCCAGCCAGGCCAGCAGCGGTTCACGCACCCCGGCCAGGTTGCGGTAGGCCAGCACGGCCGGGCTTATGCTGGCGATCGCATCGTGCAGCGCGGCCGCGCGCTGCGGCGTGTCCAGGGCTTCGGTCAAGGCTTGCACCTGGACGTGGATCGTGAACACCGCCTGCGCCTGTTCGGGCAGCGGTATGAAGGTCTGGTGCTCGGTGCGCCACCAGGCGCTGGCAGGTGTGGACTGCTGCCAGCGCTGCGGGTCGACACGCGCCGGGTGGGCGTGCAGGCGCGGATGGTCGCTGACATTCCAGACGAAGCGCTCCCAGCGCTCGGCACCGGTGGCCAGGCGCAGCAGGCCGGCGGTGGCCTTCAGCAGCAGCGTGTTGTCGGCCACCGGGCGATGGACCTCGCTGAAGTGCCGGCCCAGCTTTTCCTCCGGCGCCCAGTGGCTGGGCAGGGCCACGGCCAGCCAGGGGATGGTGCCCGAGGCGCCGTCGACGATGGCGAAGTCCTCGGCGAAGGCCAGGCTGGCCAGTGCCGCCTGGCGCCAGGGCTCGGGCAGGCCGAGCAGGCAGCGTGCGACCTCGTCGCCCAGGCCGAAGGAGCCAGCCTGCAATGGCAGCACTTCGCCGTCGTCGGCCACCGCGGTGCCCAGCCGCCTGGCCACCGCAAGCTGGCCGTCCCAGGCCCAGGCGTCGGGATGTTCCTGCGCGGCCTGCGTGTACAGCGCGGCCAGCGCCGGCGCCGCGTCGAAGCCCGGCAGGGCGCACAGCGCCTGCGGCCAGAAGGCCGACAGCACGGCCAGCTTCTCGCGCTGGTGGCGCGCGCCGGGTGCCAGCGGCGTGAGCTGCGGCGTGCCCGCGGCCAACCGGCGCAGGCCCGGCTGCATGCGGAAGGGTGCGGCGACGGCGGCGTCGAAGTCGAAGGGCATGGCGAGATGATGGCGGATGCCGCGCGGGCATGAAAAAGGCACCCCGCAGGGTGCCCTTGCGTCGGACGAAAAAGGCACCCCGCAGGGTGCCCTTGCGTCGGACGAAAATGGCACCCCGCAGGGTGCCCTTGTGTCGGACGAAAAAGGCACCTCGCAGGGTGCCCTTGCGTCGGACGAAAAAGGCACCCCGCAGGGTGCCCGTTCGGGTGTGCTGGAGCGCAGGGCTCAGACGCGCTTCTTGTACTCGTGCGTGCGCGTGTCGATTTCGATGTTGTCGCCGTTCTCGACGAAGATCGGTACGCTGATGACGAAGCCCGTGCCCACCAGCTTGGCCGGCTTGAGCACTTTGCCCGAGGTGTCGCCCTTGACGGCGGGGTCGGTCTCGATCTCGCGCACCACGGTGGTCGGCAGTTCGACCGAGATGGCCTTGCCGTCGTAGAACACCACTTCGACGGACATGTTGTCCTGCAGGTAGTTGATGGCGTCGCCCATGTTCTCGGCCTCGACCTCGAACTGGTTGTACTCGGCGTCCATGAACACATACATCGGGTCGGCGAAGTAGGTGTAGGTGCACTCCTTCTTGTCCAGCACGATCTGGTCCATCTTGTCGTCGGCCTTGAACACGAGTTCGGCACCCGAACCGTTGAGCAGGTTCTTCATCTTCATGCGCACGGTGGCGGCGTTGCGGCCCCCGCGGCTGTATTCGGTACGCAGGACGACCATCGGGTCCTTGCCCTGCATGATGACGTTGCCGGCCCGGATTTCTTGAGCAATCTTCATAGCGGTTTCCGTGGTTTGGGAGCCGACTGCATCCCGGCATTCGATCTTGATGCGGGTATGGCTGCGTGGGCCTGCTTGCTTGACGCAAAGCCCGCGATTCTAGCAGGCGTCAGGGTTTGCCTGGATGGGCCACCACGAAGGCGAGCAGCTGCGTGACGAGGTCGGGCTGGCGCAGCAGCGCAGCGCGCCAGGCCAGCGTCTCGGCCGCCCACGGTGTGGGCAGACCGGGCCAGTCTGCGCGCAGGCCGTTCCACGCCTGCCACAGGGCCGCCACCGCGGGCGGCGGCTGCCAGGCCTGCAGCAGCGCATGGAGCTTCGCGGCATGTGCGCCGTCATGCTGCGGATAGGCCTGCCAGACGAACGGCGCGCCGGCCCAGAGGGCGCGAACCAGCGAGTCTTCGCCGCGCACGAAGTTCAGGTCGGCCGACCACAGCAGACGGTCGAATCCGGCTTGGCTCAGCCAGGGCAGGCGGTGCAGACGCACGCCGGCGGGGGGCGCCGTCACCTGCTGCTGCGCCGGCCCCGGGGTCAGCAGCAGCAGCGTGGGCTGGTGTGCCAGGTCCTGCAGCAGCGCGGGCAGGGCAGGGTTGTCGTAGCAGAAGAGCGTGACCACCCGTTCGCCCGGCCGCACGGCGATGCCCTGCGCCCGCCACCAGGCCATGCGGTCGAAGGCCGCCCGTTCGGCCAGCAGCCCCGGCTCACGCAGCAAGCCGCCGGTGCGCGGCGTGAAGCCGGGGTAGTAGAACCACTTCGTCAGGCCAAGCCCCGGCCCTTGCAGTTGCGGCGACGGCAGGCCGTGCGAACGTTCGACATAGGCCTCGGCGCTGAGGTACTCGAGGTTGATCCACACCGGCGGCAGCGCGCGCCGCGCCATCGACTCGACCGTCGTCGCGGGCGGGTCGCAGCCGAAGGCCTCGATCACGACGTCGCCGGCTGCTGCCGGGCCCGGCCAGGGCAGCACCTCGACGCCGGCTGCGCCGCCGGGGGCCATGAAGGCCAGCGGCGCCACGTCGTCGATGACCAGGCGCACCCGCTGGCCGCGCGCCGCCAGGCCGGCCGCCAGGCGCCAGCAGACGCCGGCGTCGCCGAGGTTGTCGACGACGCGGCAATACACATCCCACAACAAGGCCGGCATCGCGTGATTATCGAAGCGGAGAGAATCGCGGCCGATGAACGCACCTGCCGACCGCCCGACCGATAGCGCAGACCGGCCCGTGCCGGCCGGGGCCGGCACGCCGGCGCGCGCGCGGCTGTTGGCCGAGGTGGTGGCGCTGCCGGCCCTGCCGGGTGTCTACCGCTGGTACGACGCGCAGGGCGGGCTGCTCTACGTCGGCAAGGCGCTCAACCTGAAGAAGCGCGTCGGCAGCTACCTGCAGAAGGACCACGACGGCACGCGCATCGGCCACATGGTGAGCCGCATCGCGCGGCTGGAAACCACCGTCGTGCGCAGCGAGGCCGAGGCGCTGCTGCTCGAGAACAACCTCATCAAGACGTTGGACCCCAAGTTCAACATCCTCTTCCGCGACGACAAGAGCTACCCGTATCTGAAGATCACGGGTACGCGCGCCGCCGACGGGGCGGGGACCCCGTCGGCTCAACGTTTCCCGCGCATGGCCTACTTCCGCGGCGCGGTCGACAAGAAGCACCGCTACTTCGGCCCCTACCCGAATGCCTGGGCGGTGAAGCAGACGATCCAGTTGATGCAGAAGGTGTTCCGCCTGCGCACCTGCGAGGACACGGTCTACAACCACCGCTCGCGGCCCTGCCTGCTGTACCAGATCCAGCGCTGCTCGGGCCCCTGCGTGGGCCTGATATCGAACGCGGACTACGCGCGCGACGTGCGCGATGCCGAGCGTTTCCTGCTCGGCGACACGCAGGAGGTGATCGACGACCTGCAGTCCAAGATGATGGTCTACGCCGAGGCGCTGGAGTTCGAGCAGGCCGCGGCGCTGCGCGACCGTATCGGCTCGCTTTCGAAGGTGCTGCACCAGCAAAGCATGGACGCGAGCAGCCTGTCGGCCTCGGAAAAGGACGTCGACATTCTGGCCGTGAAGGTGGCCGGCGGCCGCGCCTGCGTCAACCTGGCGATGGTGCGCGGCAGCCGTCACCTGGGTGACCGCGCCTACTTCCCGATCCACGTCGACGAAGGTGCCGCGCTCAGCGCCGAGCAAGCCGATGCCCGTTTCGAGGACGAACTGGCGGGCCCCGAGAACGCCCGCGCGATGCACAACTCGCCCGAGACCGCGGTGCTGGAAGCCTTCATCGCCCAGCATTACATCGGCCAGCCGGTGCCGCCGCAACTCGTCACCAGCCACCCCGTGGACAGCGCGCTGCTCGATGCGCTGAGCGAAACCAGCGGCGTGCGCGTGCGCGCCCAGCACCAGCCGCGCGAGCAGCGGCGCATCTGGCTGGAGATGGCGGCCAAGGGTGCCGAGCTTTCGCTGGCGCGACTGCTGGCCGAAGAAGGCTCGGCACAGGCCCGCACGCGGGCGCTGGTCGAGGCGCTGGACCTCGACGTCGCCGACCCGGCGGCGCTGCGCATCGAGTGCTTCGACATCAGCCACACCGCCGGCGAAGCGACGCAGGCCTCTTGCGTGGTCTACGAAAGCCATGCCATGCAGAGCGCGCAGTACCGGCGCTTCAACATCGAGGGCGTGACCGGCGGCGACGACTACGCCGCGATGCGCCAGGTGCTGACGCGGCGTTATGTCCGGCTGGCCGAGGCCGTGGCGGCCGGCAAGGCCGACACCGATACGGACACGGCCGGCAAGGCCGACACCGATACTGACACGGCCGGCAAGGCCGACACCCATACGGACATGGCCGGCAAGGCCGACACCGATACGGACACGGCCGGCAAGGCCGACACCGATACGGACACGGCCGGCAAGGCCGACACCGAGGCGGACACGGCCGGCAAAGCCGACACCGACACCGATACGGACACGGCCGGCAGGGCCGACACCGACACCGACACGACCGGCAAGGCCGACACCGAGGCGGACACGGCCGGAGTGGCCGACGTCGATGTGGCGACGGCCACCGAGAGCGCCGCGGCCGCGCCAGCCAAGTCCGCGGCGAAGACGCGCCGCCCCGCCGCCCGCCTGCCCGACCTCGTGCTCGTCGACGGCGGCCGTGGCCAGGTCAGCATGGCGCGCGAGGTGTTCCGGGAACTGGGCCTGGACATCGGCCTCATCGTCGGTGTCGAGAAGGGCGAAGGCCGCAAGGTCGGCCTCGAGGAACTGGTGTTCGCCGACGGCCGCGAAAAGGTCTACCTCGGGCACGATTCTGCAGCGCTGATGCTGGTGGCGCAGATCCGCGACGAGGCCCACCGCTTCGCCATCACCGGCATGCGTGCACGCCGTGCCAGCGTGCGCACCGGCGGCAGCAAGCTCGAGGACATCGCCGGTGTCGGCCCACGCAAGCGCGCACGCCTGCTGCAGCGTTTTGGCGGCCTGCGCGGCGTGGCCAGCGCCGGTGTCGAGGACCTGGCCAGCGTCGAAGGCATCTCGAAGGAACTGGCGGAGGAGATCTACCGTGCGCTGCACTGAAACCCGCCCGCGGCCGTGGCCGTGCGCCATCGTCTGGGGCGCCATCGTCCTGGCCGGCCTGAGCGGGTGCGCGCAGCGCTCCGCACCGGGAGCGGCGCCCGGCCGCGTGCCGGGTGCGCCGGCGGCAGCTGCCGTGCCGGCCTCGGTGCCACCGGCACCTGCTACGGCGGCCGGGCGCGTGCAGCCATTGCCGCCGCTGGCTTCGGCCAAGACGCCGTCGCCCGCGGTGCCCGTAGCGCGGGGCCCGATGCCACGCAACCCGCGTTACGTCACGCTTCTGCCGCCCTTGGCGCCGCGCAGCGAGGCTGCTTTGCGCGTCCAGTTCGCGCAGCGCCTGGTAGCGGCTCACCCCGACGGCAGCTACACCGCACGTACGCCCGACCGCCTGCTGGCGATCCCGGTGCTCGAGGTCGAGCTCAATGCCGACGGCAGCGTGCGCGACATCAAGGTGCTGCGCCGGCCCAGCACCGGCAACGAAGCCACCGCGCTGGCCATCGCCGCGGTGCGCCGCGCGGCGCCCTACGGCAACGTGTCGCGGCTGCCGCGCCCGTGGAAGGTGGTCGAGACCTTCCTCTTCGACGACGACCTTCGCTTCAAGCCCCGCACGCTCGACTTCGACTGAGCCTTTGAGCACGAGGCAAGCCGGTACCGCGCGGCTTGGGCACAATCGTCCGATGTTCCTGACCATCCCCACGCTGCTGACCTGGGCGCGCATCGCGGCCATTCCGCTGATCATTGGCGTGTACTACCTGGGCTGGGACATGGCGACCAAGAACCTGGTCGCCACCATCCTCTTTGTGCTGTTTTCGGCCACTGACTGGCTCGACGGCTGGCTGGCCCGCCGGCTCAACCAGACCTCGGCCTTTGGCGCCTTCCTCGACCCCGTGGCCGACAAGCTGCTGATCTGCGCCAGCCTGCTGGTGCTGCTGGGGCAGGGGCGCGTCGATCCGCTGATCGCGCTCATCATCATCGGCCGCGAGATCGCGATCTCGGCGCTGCGCGAGTGGATGGCGACCATCGGCGCCTCGCGCAGCGTGGCCGTGCACATGCTCGGCAAGCTCAAGACGGTGGCGCAGATGGTCGCCATTCCCTTCCTGCTCTACGACGGCCGGCTCTTCGGCTTCATCGACACGCGGCTGTGGGGCACCTGGCTGCTTGTGGTGGCGGCCGTGCTCACCGTCTGGTCGATGGTCTACTACCTGCGCAAGGCGATCCCGGAGATTCGGGCCAAGGCCCGATGAACACGGCCGGGGTCACGCCGGCTGCGCTGCAGCGCGGCGTACCGGTGCTGTTCGTGCTGATCTGGAGCACCGGATTCGTCGTCGCGCGTTACGGCATGCCGCATGCCGGGCCGATGGCCTTCCTGGCCCTGCGCTATCTGCTGTCGGTGCTGGCCTTCGGGTTGTGGATCGCCGCCGTGCGTGCGCCCTGGCCGCGCGGGCGTGCGCAGTGGGGGCACCTTGCGGTCACGGGCTTGCTGATGCATGGCGGCTACCTCGGCGGCGTGTGGGTGGCGGTGAAGGGCGGGCTGGGCGCGGGCATGGCAGCGCTGATCGTCGGCCTGCAGCCGGTGCTGACGGCGCTGTGGCTCAGCGCCATGGTCGGCGGTGCACAGCGCGTGCGGCCGCTGCAATGGCTGGGGCTGGCGCTGGGCCTGGCGGGCCTGGGTCTGGTCGTGGGCCACAAGCTGAACCTGGGCCAGGCCGCGCTGGCCAACATCGCGCCGGCCGTGCTGGCGCTGGCCAGCATCACCATCGGCACGCTCTACCAGAAGCGCTGGGTGGCGCCCTGCGACGTGCGCACCGCCAACACCGTGCAACTGACGGCCGCGCTGCTGGCCACGGCACCGCTGGCGCTGCTGGAGCCTTATGCGATCGACTGGCATCCGGAGATGCTGGCGGCGCTGGCCTGGTCGGTGCTGGTGCTGACGCTCGGCGGCAGTTCGCTGCTCTACATGCTGATACAACGCGGCGCGGCCACCGCGGTCACCAGCCTGATGTACCTGGTGCCGCCGTGTACCGCGGTGCTGGCCTGGTGGCTGTTCGACGAAGGGCTCACGGCGCTGGGCCTCTTCGGCCTGGCCTGCACCGCCGTCGGCGTGGCGCTGGTGGTGCGCGAGGTGCCGCCTGCACCGCGTGGTCCGCTGGCCTGAAAGCGCGGTACGCGATGGCGTTGGCCTATGTCAATTTCACAGGCCTTCGTGTGCCGCCGCACCCACGTCCACGGGGGACTTGGCTCTAGAATCCCGCCTCCGCTTGACACTGCCGAATGCAGCGGGATGTAATGCCCCGGCACCCCTCGCACCCTGCATGCGGGGCTCGGCAGGGCAGCCACGAAGTACCGAAATTCGACGACACCACTTGAGGGGAACCGCGAAGTGAACAAGAGTGAACTGATCGAGCACATCGCCAAGCAGGCTGACATTTCCAAAGCGGCTGCGTCGCGTTCACTCGAGGCGCTCATCGGCGCCGTCAAGACGACCCTGAAGAAGGGCGGCAGTGTCACCGTCACCGGTTTCGGCACCTTCACCGCCCCCAAGCGCGCCGCGCGCATGGGCCGCAACCCGCGCACCGGCGCGGCGATCAAGATCAAGGCCGCCAAGGTGCCCAAGTTCCGCCCCGGCAAGGGCCTGCGCGACGCCCTCTGAGGCCCAGCACCACCGGGTGCTTAGCTCAGCCGGTAGAGCGGCGCCCTTACAAGGCGTAGGTCGGCGGTTCGAACCCGTCAGCACCCACCACCTCGGCTAGAATTCCGGGCCCTTCCGGCAGCGGAAGGCGCCCTGCACGGGCCCGGGCGCCTGGCCTCGTCTAGCGAACTTGCCGCAGGCCTGCGGTGCACCGCCCAGCCCGTCCTGCCTGGCGCCTGGTCAGCTTTTTTCGCGCAGACTGCTGCGCGACCTTCCCCAGAGGTCCTGTCCGATGTTCGAGTTCATCCGCACCCACACCCGGCTGGCGCTGGGTTTCATGCTCCTGCTCATCATTCCGTCGTTCGTCTTCTTCGGCGTGCAGGGCTACTCGCAGTTCAACGACGCCAGCAACGACACGGTGGCCAAGGTCGATGGCAAGGGCATCACCCGCGCGGAATGGGACAGCAGCCACCAGCGTTACCTCGAGCAGCTGCGTCGCCAGTCACCCGACCTCGCGAGCGTGCCGCCGGACACCCCCGAGTTGCGCCGCGCCACCCTCGAAGGCCTGGTGCGTGAACGTGTGCTGATGGCCACGGCCACCAAGCTGCACCTGTTCCCGACCAACGAGCGCATGGCCCGGTTGTTCGACAGCGACCCGCAGTACGCCGGCCTGCGCGGCCCCGACGGCCGCATCAGCCGCGAGTTGCTGGTGGCCCAGGGCCTGACGCCTGAACTCTTCGACCAGCGGCTGCGCCAGGAGCTCGGCCTCAAGCAGGTGCTCGCCGGCATCCTGCAGACGGCGCCGGCATCGGCCACGCCGGCCACGGCCGCGCTCGACGCCTTCCTCGAGCGCCGCGCGGTGCAGCTGCAGCGCTTCGACCCCGCGGCCTACCGCGAGCGCATCAAGCCCAGCGACGCCGAAGTCGAGGCTTACTACAAGGCCAACGAGGCGCAGTTCCGTGCCCCCGAGCAGGCCACGATCGAATACGTGACGCTGGACCTCGCGACCGTCGGCAAGGGCATCGCGCTGAGCGAGGACGAACTGCGCAAGGCCTACACCGACGGCATCGCACGCTATTCGGTGCCCGAGGAACGCCGCGCCAGCCACATCCTGGTGAAGGCCGAGGCCGGCGCAGCGGCCCCCGAGCGCCAGAAGGCGCGCGCCAAGGCCGAGGCGCTGCTGGCCGAGGTGCGCAAGACGCCCGCCGCCTTCGCCGAACTGGCACGCACGAACTCCGACGACGCGGGTTCGGCCGCGCAGGGCGGCGACCTCGACTTCTTCGGCCGCGGCCAGATGGTCAAGCCCTTCGAGGAGAGCGCGTTTGCGCTCAAGCCCGGCGAGACCAGCGGCATCGTCGAAAGCGACTTCGGCTTCCACATCATCACCGTGACCGCCGTGCGCGGCGGCCAGACGCGCGCCTTCGAGGCGGTGCGCGC
>Ga0105047_10001173_pt1 | contig 46535 bp, 42 predicted proteins | sample MAT04_FD_78384 | JGI IMG/M metagenome (GOLD analysis project Ga0105047, IMG submission 78384) | Freshwater microbial communities from Lake Fryxell liftoff mats and glacier meltwater in Antarctica - MAT-04 (megahit assembly) | ecosystem: Environmental > Aquatic > Freshwater > Ice > Liftoff... | reverse complement strand
GGCCTCAGGGCGACCGGCCTCAGGGCGACCGGCCTCAGGGCGACCGGCCTCAGGGCGACCGGCCTCAGGGCGACCGGCCTCAGGGCGACCGGCCTCAGGGCGACCGGCCTCAGGGCGACCGGCAAGGCGGCAAGCCCCGCCACGGCAAGCCCGAAGGCAAAGGCGAGCCTCGCGGCGAAGGGCGCGGCGACCGCCCCAAGCACGACCGCCCCCAAGGCGAGCGACCGCAGGACAAGCCCCGCACATTTGAGGCGCGTCCCCCCCGGACCGAAAAGCCGATCGACCCCGACAACCCCTTCGCGGTTCTTGCCGCGCTAAAGACGCGGACGTAAGGCTTGGCGGGCCCCGGCGGTCCGAAACTCCCCACCGCCGAGCCGAAACTCCGGCTCGACAAATGGCTTTGGCAGGCGCGCTTCTTCAAGACACGCAGCCTCGCCGCCGAGGTGATCGAGGCGGGCCATCTGCGTCTGAACGGCCAACGCTGCACCAAGCACGGACATGCCGTGACGTCCGGCGATACGCTGACTTTCCCGCAAGCCGGACGCATACGCCTGATCCGGGTAATCGAAGCCGGCGCCCGGCGCGGCCCCTCAACCGAGGCCCGCAGGCTCTATCTCGACCTCGACGCTCCGTCTGCAGAGCCCTCCGACGACCGCGTTTTTCCGGACACAGGCGACACTTCACCTGCTTGAATCCCGCCCAAGGCTGCTCTACTGAAACTGCGCGCCGGACCGCATCCAACTGGCAGAACAAAGGGCTTATTCCTCATGACCTACGTGGTGATCGACAACTGCATCGCCTGCAAATACACCGATTGCGTCGAGGTCTGCCCGGTAGACTGCTTCTACGAAGGCGAGAACATGCTCGTCATCCATCCCGACGAATGCATCGACTGCGGAGTCTGTGAGCCGGAATGCCCGGCAGACGCCATCCGCCCGGATACAGAGCCGGACATGGAGAAGTGGGTCACTTTCAACCGCAAGTATTCGGAAATGTGGCCGGTGATCGTGACCCAGAAAGACCCGTTGCCAGAGGCTGCGACCCGGGACGGCGAGAAAGACAAGCTGGCGCGCTACTTCACTGAGTCGCCAGGCCAGGGCGGCTGAGTCCGAATCGCCTGCCTTACACTCAGTCGTGCCCCTTCTGGGTAAAAGCAGGCTGATACCCCCACAGTTTGCCCACCGATTCGCCGCAATTGCGTACAAAATCCCGTGTTAACCCGAAATTCACGCATCTACAGGGGGTGACAGCACGGCGTGGACCCTTGGAACGGTTGGAATCATGCCATTTTTGTGGTATGAAATATTTGTAAACCACCGTTGGACGCTTATGACTGCCGCTCAGGGGCTGCTGACCCTGGACAGTTCTTCCTTTGACAGAGATCAAGGATCGCCCGGAACAATGGGGTCCGGACGGTCATCTGTCACCTGAAGGGGCTCCATGAACCGAAGGACGACCTGAATGATCAAATCCAAAAAGCCCGAGTTCCGCCCGAATGAATTTGTTGTCTATCCTGCACATGGTGTGGGACGGATCATTTCCATCGAAGAGCAGGCCATTGCCGGGCTCACGCTGGAACTTTTCGTCATCTCCTTTGAAAAGGACAAGATGACGCTCCGGGTGCCGACGCACAAGGCCACGGAAATCGGCATGCGGGCCCTTTCCGCCCCCGACGTGGTGAGCAAGGCGCTGGATACTCTCAAAGGCAAGGCCAAGGTCAAGCGGGCGATGTGGTCGCGCCGCGCGCAGGAATATGAACAGAAGATCAACTCTGGCGACCTTTTGTCGATTGCCGAGGTCGTACGCGACCTCCACCGTTCCGACGATCAGCGCGAGCAATCGTATTCCGAGCGTCAGCTTTATGAAGCCGCGCTGGAACGTCTGACCCGCGAAGTGGCCGCAGTCTCCGGTGTGGACGAAGCCGGCGCGCAAAAGCGTGTGGAAGGCGTGCTCGTCGGCCGCGCGGCCTGAGCGGATCTAACAATCGAAGGAACGGCGGCTCCTCGTGGGGCCGCTGTCTTTGAAGGGCACGCGTTTAAAGGCGCGCTTTTCACGGGTTGTTCACAGAACAGCCCTTACGGGCGCGTTCTTCACGGCGCGACAGGAAAAAACCGCGCTGCCTCAAGATAGGCTCCCAGCCTGCCCGCCGCACACCAGTCCTGCTCAAGCCCATGGTCCCCGATCAGGATCACCTGATCCGCAGGCAACCGCCCGAGCGCCGTACGCATGCGGCCCCGGATCTCGCCAAACCGTGCCAATGCCCAGGGCGCCTGCTCCGCCCGCAGCAGCTCCGGGTTTTCCGCCTCAAGCAGGGAGGCTGCCAGCGGCGCTGTGGCAAGTCCGACTGCAGCACAGCCCTTCAGCCCCGCAATCCACGCAGCCCGCGCAACCGGCATTACCGGCACATGAAGATTGACCCGCAAGGCATTGGACGAAAAAAGAAACGCCACGACGTCGTGCCCTGTACTCGCCCGAACCGAGGCATAGGTCTTGTAGTCCAGACCCAGTTCCATCGCCCGCCGCACCCGCAGTCGCACCACCTCGATCGGCAAGGTCGGCAACAGCCGCTCCCGGGCGGCGCGCCAGCAGTGGGTGCGCCAGGCGACACCCGGCTCCATCGACGGCCCGTTATTATGCCCCATCATCCCCGTCTTCGACACGCCCCTGCCCCTTCACTTTTGCCCAAGAATCCTGCGGGAGGTCCGGAGGGTGCAAAACCCTCCGGGGGCCCCGCTCACCCGCCCTCTCAGACCCAATCCCGCAGCCGCGCCACATAGCGGGCCATCGTATCCACTTCCAGGTTCACCCGGTCCCCCACTGCCACATCCGCCCATGTTGTGGCCTTTTGCGTATGCGGGATGAAATTGATGCCGAAATCGCAGCCCTCCACCTCGTTCACAGTCAGAGAGGTGCCGTTCAGCGTGACTGAACCCTTCGGCGCAATAAACCGCGCAAGTGGCGCGGGCACACGGAAAGTCACCCGCAGGCTGTCGCCCTCGGGCCGCAGAGCCGTCACCTCGGCGACCCCGTCGACATGGCCCGAAACAATATGCCCGCCCAGCTCGTCCCCCACCCGCAGCGCGCGCTCCAGGTTGATGCGCGCGCCAGGCGCCCAGCTGGACAGGTTGGTCTTCGACACCGACTCTGCACTCACCTGCACGTCGAACCAGTTCTGCGGCGCGGTCCCCGCGTCTTTACCCGTGGCCACGACCGTCAGGCACACCCCGTCACAGGCGATAGAGGCGCCGATGTCGATACCACCTACGTCATAGCGCGTACCGATGCGCACCCGCAGGTCGCCGCGCTGATCTGCCGCCAATACGCGGCCGATGTCCGTCACGATGCCTGTGAACATGCCCCGCCCCCTTTTGCGATCCCGTTGCCCTTTGAGGTAGCGCCCTGCCCCCGCTTGCGCAAGATACCCCCGCCCGCTGCCTTCGCCGCCGCCGCCCTCGCCGCCGCCGCCCTCGCCGCCGGGATGCCAAAGATTTGCCGTGCTTGTCGCTATGCTGTTAATCAGATGATCAGGGGGGACGCGCAGTGTCTGCCCAAAGCGCGGGGCATATGAAACTTTCAGGCACGAACAGGCGGTTTTTGTTCCTGCAGGGTCCTCACGGCCCCTGGTTTCACCAGCTTGGCCGGATGCTGCAAGCGGCGGGGGCACAGGTCTGGCGCGTGGGCTTCAACCGGGGCGACCGCGCCTTCTGGCCCAGCTCGGCCAGTTTCATCCCCTATCGCGGCACGGTGGAGGATTGGCCCGAGGCTTGCGCCGCGCTGCTGGCCGCTCAGGGGATCACTGACCTTGTCCTTTACGGCGACACACGGCCGATTCACGCCCATGCCATCACCGCCGCCCGCGCATCCGGGCTGACGGTGCATGTCTTTGAGGAAGGGTATCTGCGCCCCTATTGGGTCAGTTATGAACGCGGCGGCGCCAACGGGCATTCGCGGCTGATGGATCTGAGCGTGGTCCAGATGCAACACGCTCTGGCCCGCGCCGACATGGACATGCCCGACGCCCCTGCCCGCTGGGGCGACATGCGACAGCACATGTTCTGGGGCGCGCTCTATCACTGGTTCGTGCTGACCGGCTTTTGGGATTATCGCAATTTCCGCCCCCACCGCGCACTCTCGGTGGGGCAGGAGTTTCTGCTTTACTGCAAACGCCTGACCTTGCTGCCCTTTCATGCGATAGAACGGCGGCTTGCCACTTTCCGCATCACCCATGGCGGTTTTCCCTATCATCTGGTGATCCTGCAACTGGAACACGACGCAAGCTTTCAGCGCCACTCCAGCTTCCGCAGCATGACAGAGTTTCTGGCCATGGTGATGGAGGGGTTCGCCAAAGGTGCCGCTCCGCACCATCACCTGGTCTTCAAGGCCCATCCGCTGGAGGACGGGCGCGTGCCGGTCGCCCGCGAAATCCGTCGCCTCGCGCGCAACCACGGCCTGATCGGACGGGTGCATTTCGTGCGGGGCGGCAAGCTTGCGCAGCTGCTGAACCACGCACGGTCGGCCGTCACGGTGAATTCCACCGCCGGTCAGCAGGTGCTCTGGCGCGGACTTCCGCTGAAGTGTTTTGGCGCCGCCGTCTATGCCAAGCCAGAGTTTGTGTCGGCACAACCGCTCGACCAGTTCTTTGCCCAACCCACCCGGCCGGACACCCGCGCCTATCGCGATTATCGGCATTTTCTGCTGGAAACTTCGCAGGTTGCAGGCGGTTTCTATTCTGCCCGCGGTCGTCGGGAACTGCTCCGCCAGGTGGTCGACATGATGCTGCAGTCCGAAGATCCCTATGAGGCGCTGCAGTCCGGGTGCGCGGCACCGCGGCAACAGTTGCGCGTTGTGAACTAGGCCGCGAATCAGTCGCTTTCATTTTCCGGCGGGGTTCTGTAGCTTTGCTCTCAAAACTTGAGGCAAATCCATAAGGAGCCCGAGCAGTGAAACGGATTTACCAAAGCGGGGCGCGAGCCCTGTTGTTGCTTGCGGCTGTGTCCTTTGTGGCATCCTGTGGCCTTCCCCGTCCCGGCCCCAACAAGCGCGAGATTTTTGAAGGGTCGGTCCTTAAACAGGGCGATGCCTTTGTGGTGACGGTGAACCCGCGGGTGACGCGTGCAACGTCTGTGGTCAAGGCGCTTGGCTTCGGCCGCGACTTCGAGAATGCAGGGCTCGTCGGATCCGATACCATCTCGGCTGGCGATGTGCTGGGGATCACGGTGTTTGAAAACGTGGCCGATGACCCGCTTCTGGGCAACACCGGTCAGCGCGTCTCGGCGCTGGATGAGGTGCAGGTGGATGGTCAGGGCTTCATCTTCATTCCCTATGCCGGGCGGATCAAGGCGTCAGGCCAGACACCGGACGGCCTGCGCCAGGCGATCACCCGCAAGCTGGACGCGCAAACCCCTGATCCGCAGATCACCGTGCGGCGGCTGGCAGGCGACGGCTCTTCGGTTACCGTATCGGGCGTTGTCACTGGCCAGGGCGTCTATCCGATCGAGAGCCCTACCCGCACGCTGTCTGGTATGCTCGCCCGCGCCGGTGGCGTGGCAATCGACCCCAGTACAGCCCTTGTGCGCGTGACACGCGGCGGGCAGACCGGACGCGTCTGGCTGAACGATCTGAATGACGACCCCGCGCTTGACATCGCGCTCCGCCCCGGCGACCGGATCGTGGTCGAGCAGGACACCCGCAAGTTCGTGGCCCTCGGGGCGACTGGCGCCCAAAGCCTTGTGCCGTTCGAGTCCGAAACCCTTTCGGCCATCGAGGCGATTGCAACCGTGGGCGGTCTGAATGCCGGAACCGCTGATCCCACCGGCGTCTTTGTCTTCCGCAACGAACCGGCAGAGATCGCAAATATCGTCCTCGGCCGCGATGACCTCGTGGGCGACCAGCGCTTTGTCTACGTGCTCGATCTGACGCAACCGACCGGAGTGTTTGAGGCGCGCGATTTCCTGATCCGCGATGGCGATACGGTCTATGTGACCGAAGCGCCCTATGTCCAGTGGAACCGCACGCTTTCGGCAATCACCGGCACCGCATCTACCGCTGACAGCCTGGCCTCGACCACCGGCCTCTGAGATGCCGGCCCCGGACGAACGTTCGATGGCCGCCGGGGTACCCCCCCGGCGGCTTTTCCATCAGAACCTGTCCTTCTTGCGCGACCGCCGCCTGTCGCGGATGCTGACGCTTGCAGGGCACGAGCTGCGCCCAGGCCTGCCGGGGCCGGGGGATGGCGTGGTGGTCTGGGGGCAAAGCCCGACGGCCCACCGGGGAGAGGCAGCAGCCGCGCGGCGGGGCGTGCCTCTGGTGCGGCTGGAGGATGGCTTTTTGCGCTCCATCCGCCCCGGGCGCATGGGGGATGCGACCATCGGTCTGCTGCTGGATGCCACGGGGGGCGTGCATTTCGACGCGGCCACCCCTTCGGCGCTGGAGCGGGTCCTGAGTGTCGAGCTTCTGGATGACGCTGCGCTTTTGACTCGGGCGCGTGACGGGATGGCACGGCTGCGGGCGCTGGATCTGTCAAAATACAATCTCCACGATCCGACCCTGCGCCCACCCCCCGCGGGCTATGTGCTTGTCATCGATCAGACGCGGGGTGACGCCTCTGTCCGGGCCTCGGGCGCCGGGGTGGCCGCATTCCGCGAGATGTTGGTTCTGGCACAAGAAGAGCATCCCCATGCACAGGTGCTGATCCGCACCCATCCGGAAACTACCGAGGGTCTGCGTCCGGGGCATTTCGGTCCGGGCGATGCGGGGGGCCGGGTGCGGATTGCGGACCCCAAGCTGTCGCCCTGGGCGCTGCTGGAGGGGGCGGTTGCGGTCTATACCGTCTCGTCGCAACTGGGGTTCGAGGCGATTCTGGCCGGGCACCGTCCGCATGTCTTCGGGACGCCATTCTATTCCGGATGGGGGTTGACGGCCGACCGCCAGCCTTTGCCCCGCCGCCGCCGTACCCTCACGCGGGCACAACTGTTTGCGGGCGCGATGCTTCTCGCGCCCCTGTGGTACGATCCTTGCCGCGACCGCCTGTGCAGCTTTGAGGCGGCGGTGGACCAGCTGGAGGCCGAGGTCCGCGCCTTTCGCGAGGATCGCCTCGGCCATGTGGCCGCGGGTATGCGGCTGTGGAAGCGCCGACGCCTGCAGGCCGTGTTCGGGCGGCAGAAGCCCCTTATCTTTCGCGATGATCCCGCCGAGGCCGCAGCGCTCGCCATGCGCCTTGGCCGACCCATGCTGATCTGGGAGGGCAAAGAGCCTGCCGGGTTTACACCCGGGGTTCCTGTCCGACGGGTGGAGGACGGTTTCCTGCGCTCCCGTGGTCTTGGCGCCGAACTGGTGCCACCCCTGTCGCTGGTGACGGATGACCTTGGCATCTACTACGACCCCGCCCGCCCCTCGCGGCTGGAGACGCTGATATCCACGCCCCTGCCACCCGGGGGCCGCGCGCGGGCTGAACGACTCGTGGCGCGGCTGCTGGCCGCCGGGATCACCAAATACAATCAGGGAGAGGACGTCGCGGGTCTGCCGGAGGGCGCGCGACTGCTGGTGCCCGGACAAGTGGAGAACGATGCCTCGATCCTGAAGGGCGCTGGTGATGTCCGCACCAACCTTGCGCTCTTGCAAGCGGTGCGGGCTGCGAACCCGGGCGCTGTGATCCTTTACAAGCCGCACCCGGATGTGGAGGCGGGCTTGCGCCCCGGTTTGGTTGACCGGGCGGCGCTGCTGGCGCTGGAGGCCATCGAGGTTCCCGGCGCCGACCCCGCTCTGCTGCTGCGTCCGGGGACAGAGGTCTGGACGATGACCTCGCTTCTGGGGTTCGAGGCGCTGCTGCGCGGCTTGCGGGTCACGACGCTCGGCGCGCCCTTTTATGCGGGCTGGGGCCTGACGCGCGACCTGGGGCCGGTGCCACAGCGGCGGCTGCGGCAGGCCGACGGCAGCCCTGTCCTGCGGCCCGACCTGATCCACCTGGCCCATGCCGCCCTGATCGCCTATCCGCGCGGTCATGACCCGGTCAGCCGCCGCCCCTGCCCGCCCGAGGTTGTGCTGGAGCGGTTGATTTCAGGCCCCTTGCCGCATCCGGGACGCTGGAACCGCATGTTGGCGAAACTGCAGGGACGTCTCGCCAGCCTGGCATGGCTCTGGCGCTGAGCTTTTGCTCGCCCTTTGGGTCCTCGCCCTTTGCGTCCTCGCGATGCGACGAGGAAGGAAGACGCCTTTCGCGGAGCGGTCCGTCCTGTTCAGCGCGGCGCGATCCGCAGCCAGATCCCGTCCTTTGCCCGCACCGTCAGATGCGCCACCGGCACCGGATCATGGCCCTCCACCCGCGCAAACCGCCACGCGCGCAACAAAATCGCCAGCAGCAGCACCCCTTCGACCATCGCGAACCCCGCTCCGGTGCAGACCCGCGGACCCGCCGAAAACGGCATGTAGGCATCCCGGGCCGAGGCCTTGCCCGCGTCTGTCTGCCAGCGGTCCGGGTCGAAGTCATCCGGCCTCTCCCACAGCCGTTCGTGGCGGTGCAGATGCCATGGCGACAGTACGATCTGCGCGCCCGGGGCCACGCTGCGTTCGCGCATCGTCTCGGACTGCCGGTTCTCGCGGACCATCATCGGCACGGGTGGATAAAGCCGCAGCACCTCGCGGAACACGTCGCGGGTAAAGCGCAGGCGCGACAGGGCGGCGAAGTCGGGGGACGCGCCAAGGGTGGCCGCCTCGGCCGCCACCCGATCCTGCGCTTCGGGGAACAGCGCCATGAGATAAAGCGCCCAGGCTAGGGCCGAGGCACTGGTTTCATGGCCTGCAAGGAAGAAGATCGCAACCTGATCGACCATCTCTGACGTCTCGAACCGCCGGCCGGTTTCAGGGTCAGCAGTAACCATGATCTTCGTTGCAAGGTCATCGGGCGCGGTGCCTGCGGAAATCTCGGCCGCCCGCGCCTCTGTCAGACGGGTGATCAGGCTGCGGATCGCCGCTGCTGCCGCCTTCGTCTCGCGCCGGTGCAGGCGGGGCATCCAGCGCGGCAAAGGCAGGAAGGCCGCAAGGTTGAGGATCGGCTGCGTGCGCTGATAGCGGCGAAACTCGGCAAAAACCCGGGAGGCGATCTCATTCTCGATAGGGATCGAGAAGAGGGTGCGGAAGATCACGTCGGCGGCGGCATGGCTCATCTCGGCCTCCACTTCTACCACGCCGGGTTTCAGGCGCGCAACCGCCGCCTGCCCTGCCGCAAGGATCGCGGGAAAGGTGTCGCGCAACCGCCCGCCTTCAAAGGCCGGGTCGATGATGCGGCGCTGGCGTTTCCAGACCTCACCATTCGTGACGAAAACCGAATTGCCCAGAAGCGGGGCCAGCCCCTCACGGATACGGTCGGATTTCGGGAAATCCTCGGGCCGTTCGTTCAGCACCCGGCGGATCAGGGCGGGGTCGTTGCACAAATAGCTGCGAAAGAACAGCGTGCGGAACTCGGCCATCCAGGCGCGGTAGAGGCGGGCGGGCTGGGCCGACAGGATATCGGCGCGAAACAGCCGCAGGTAGCTGAACAGCGACACCCCTTTGGGGCGGGAGGGGGGCTTAGGCGGGATCATTCGAGGCTGCGGTAGGGGTTCACCGGCGTCTCGATCCGGCTTTTCGACGGCGAACGGCCCGCATAGCGCTGCGCCAGTGTCAGGGGACCGGCGGTGATGCGGAAGTAGTCGTAGTCGCGGGGGCGGTCAAAGGCGCAAAGGTACTGGAAATGCAATCGGAAGAACCGCCACCGCAAGGCGCGCCACCGCTCGGGCGAAAGGGACTGGGTGAAGGCGGCCGAAATCACCAGCGGCCAGCGTTTGCCCTCAGGCGCCACCCCCGTCACCGAGACCGGATCGCACAGTGCAAAGGCGCAGCCATCGCCGGGCGCCGTTACGTCCACCCATGTCAGCGCGTCACTGGCCGAAAGATACGCAAGGTCCGCGCGCAGCCGCCCCGCGTTCGGCAGAAACGACAGCATCGGCACCACATGTCCCAGCGCCAGGAACCCGAGGGCGCCCCCCGCAGGCGGCCCTTCGCGGATCACATCCGCCAGCACCGACACCGCCAGATGCGCGCCGGACGAATGGCCGACAACCAGCACCTCATCATGCCCTCCGGTCATCGCAACCCGGATGCGGGTAGCGAACTCTGTGAGCCGGGCGTCTAGCGCGGGCGGGTTTGCGCCCCGGTGCTGCGCCGACCAGGCGTAGTCGTGCATGAGGTAATAGGCGTAAAAGCGGCTGTCCTGCGCCCGAAACCAGCGCAGGCCCAGGGGCAGGATCGCTGCCGCCGCCAAGAGACCGAGGCTCCAATGAACCTGAATCGCCAGCGCCGCAGCGACTGCGCCTGCGAGCCCCGCCACCAGCACCAGTTGCCCCAGAAGCGTCACCACCGGATAAAGTGCTGCAATCGCCGGTCCCTTCCGTAGCCGGATCAACCGCAAGAGCGCGCCGCTCGAAAGGTAAATCCACGCTGTCCGGCACATTTGCCCATAGGTCGCCCAGACCCCCTTCCCCATTGAGGAACGGACAAGGTCGGACCAAACCAGCACCTCAACTTCTGCCTCGACGGCCCTGCCGTCGATCTCGGCCGCGACGCGCCAGCCATAACTGCCTTTGGCGGTTTTCGGTTTCAGCGCAAGGGAATAGCCCGAGGTCTTCGCCTGCTCTGCCGCCTCCTTGCGGTAAAGCTCGCGGTAGCGACGGGGGTGAAAGGGGTCATAGCCGGGAATGTAGAACACCATCCGCCGGAATGGACGGCTGGCCGGGGCGGTGCCCTGGTCGTCGGTGATCTTGTTCAGCTGCATGTGGCCCCTGCCCGCTGCGTGCTGTCCTGTGGCACTGGAGTTTGGCAGAAATATGGAAAACTGCCAGCCTGCCCATCACCCCAGAAGCGGAACACCGAGGGCGTCGAACGTCTCCAGCAGCCACCAGCTGAAATCGGTGAACGCGCCTGTGATCAGCGCCAGCCCGACGACCAGCAAGAGCACGCCCATCGCGCGCTCGATCGTTTTCATGTGCCGCTTCAGCCGCTGCATCATGCCCATAGCCCGGTCGATGAAAGTCGCAGCCAGCAGGAAAGGCAGCCCAAGACCAAGCGCATAGACCGCCAGCAGTGCCGTGCCACGGGTCAGGCTGCCTTCCTGCGCGGCAAGGCTGAGGATCGAGCCGAGTTGCGGGCCGATGCAGGGTGTCCAGCCAAAGGCGAAGGCGAGGCCCAGCACATAGGCCCCAAAGGCAGAACCGCCCTTGTCCCCCACATCAAGACGCGCCTCGCGGTCCAGGATCGGGATGCGGAACACGCCCAGGAAATGCAGGCCAAATACGATGACGACCGCGCCTGATATCTGGCTGAAAATTTCCTGGTTGAGCAGGAAGAACGATCCGAAGGCCGAGGCGGCAAATCCAAGAAGCAGGAAAACGGTCGACAGCCCCAGCACGAAGAACATCGCAGGCAGGACGACCCGGCGGCGCGCAGTGGTGCCGCCCGTCATCTCGCCCATGCTGATGCCGCCCATGTAGGCGAGGTAGGGCGGCACGATGGGCAACACGCAGGGCGACAGGAACGACAGCACACCCGCCAGCAACGCCACGGTCAGCGCAGGCAAAAGTGCCGCATCCAGAATATCTATGCCGAACATGTGCCCTCGTGCCTGTCCTGCCCCACATACCCCGTCCGGCACGGTGCGTCACCCGGGATGCACGAAAGAGGGGGTCACAATGGCGTGGCCGTGATGTAACACCACACAGCGGAACCGGGGGTGCGGGCTTGAACGACGAGGTCGTGGTCGATTGCGAGGGGCTCTTGTGCCCATTGCCGGTGCTGCGCGCAAGGAAGCGGCTGCTGACCCTGCCTGCGGGCACCGTCATCTGCGTGCGGGCAACTGACGCTATGGCCGCTATCGACCTGCCGCATTTCTGTGCAGAGGCCGGGCATGAGTTTCTTGGGACAGAACAGGACGGGGCGGTGACCCTCTATCGCATCCGCGCGAACGTTGCGGCGAAAGAATAAGGGCGGCGGGTTTCCCCACCGCCCCTGATCCTTGCGACATGTTAACCGCGGGACCACCAACCCCTGCGCCGCGGCTTGGCCGGGACACCAGCGGTCGGATCCTCGCCGGGATCGTCGGCCGCAGTTTCGGGCGCGGCGCTTTCCGGAACTGGGGCAGGCGCGGGGACTGCCTCATCCACCTCTTCAGCCAGTGGCTCAGCGACTGGGGCTGGCTCCGGCGTGGCTTCGACTGCAGGCGCAAGGATGGTAACTGCGACCGCGGCAGGTTCTGCAACTTGCGTCGGTGCGACGACCGGCGTTTCTGTGGTTGCCGTCACTTCGGTACTGACGCCCACCGCCTCGGCCTTTGGTTTGCGCGGGGCGCGCGTGCGCTTGGGTTTGGCGGCCACGTCCGCCTCAGCCAAGACGACGGGCGCTGTGGCCTCGACCGGCTCGGCGGTGGCAGTAGGGGCGGCTGACTTGGGTTTACGCGTACGGCTGCGAGACACCTTGACCGGCGCTTCGGCAGGAACGTCGCCCATCGGGTCCGCGGCCGGCATGTCGTCTGGCGTAACGGCCAAGACGGCATCGTCCTCGTCTTCGCTGTCGTCACTCTCGTCGCCGTCTTCCCCGGCAACTGCGCTGCCCTCGTCTCCAGCACCATCCTTGCCACCCCGCCGACGCCGACGACGCCTGCGCTTCTTTTTGCCCGGTCCATCGGCCCGCTCGCCACGATCGTCCCGGTCGGCTGATTTCTCTTCCGGTGCCTTGTCCTCGGTTGCCTCGACGACTTCAGCCTCCTCGATATCATCCTCGATGATATCGGGATCCTCTTCATCATATTCCGCCACCGGCGCGCCCATCAACGAAGCGTTGCCCGAAATGGCAGCGCTGTCGGGAACCACGCGGATCGCGGTCTTGAACTTTTCGATCACGTAATCGGGCGATACCAGCGCACTATCGCATTCAATACGTACCGACATGCCATAGCGAGCCTCGATCAGCGCTATATGCTCTCGCTTCTGGTTGATCAGGAAGTTGATGATCCCGATCGGCGCTTTCAGCAGCACTTCCTTCGAGCGTTTCCGCGTACCCTCTTCCTCCAGCGCGCGCAGCACCTGCAGCCCGAGGCTGTCGTCCGATCGGATCAGGCCGGTGCCATGGCAATGCGGGCAGGGCTGGGTGGTCGATTCCAGCATGCCGGGGCGAAGGCGCTGACGGCTCATCTCCATAAGACCAAAGCCCGAGATGCGGCCCACCTGAATGCGGGCGCGGTCGGTCTTAAGCTTGTCCTTCAGACGCTTTTCGACAGTGGCGTTGTTACGCCGCTCTTCCATGTCGATGAAGTCGATGACGATCAGGCCCGCGAGGTCACGCAGGCGCAACTGACGCGCAACTTCTTCGGCGGCCTCGATGTTGGTTTTGAGCGCGGTATCCTCGATGGAGCCTTCCTTCGTCGCGCGACCGGAGTTCACGTCGATGGCGACCAACGCCTCGGTCACGCCGATGACGATGTAGCCGCCGGATTTCAGCTGCACGACCGGATTGAACATGCCCGCAAGGTAGCTTTCCACCTGAAAGCGCGCAAACAGCGGCTGCGGTTCGGCATAGCGCTGCACGAGCTTGGCATGGCTCGGCATGATCATGCGCATGAAATCCTTGGCGGTGCGGTAGCCCGCCTCGCCCTCGACCAGCACTTCGTCGATCTCTCGGCTGTAAAGGTCGCGAATCGACCTCTTGATGAGGTTGCCTTCCTCATAGATCGCTGCCGGTGCGATGGATTTGAGTGTAAGTTCCCGCACCTGTTCCCACAGACGCATGAGATACTCGTAATCGCGCCTGATCTCGGCCTTGGTGCGCTTGGCGCCCGCAGTGCGGATGATCAGCCCTGCACCTTCCGGCACCTCGATCTCACCCGCGATTTCCTTCAGCTTTTTACGGTCGGCAGCCACAGTGATCTTGCGGGAAATGCCGCCGCCGCGCGCGGTGTTGGGCATCAGCACGCAATACCGGCCCGCAAGGCTGAGGTAGGTTGTCAGAGCCGCACCCTTGTTGCCGCGTTCTTCCTTGACCACCTGAACCAGCATTATCTGGCGAACCTTGATCACTTCCTGGATCTTGTAGCGCCGGGCGCGTGGCTGGCGGGGGGCGCGGATTTCCTCGGCCACGTCCTCCTCGGCGATGGACTCGATCTCGTCATCGGTCTCGCTCGCATGATCCATGGCCCGGTAGGGCCTGCGATCCTCGCCGCCATTTTCACTGCCGTTCTCGGCGGAACCGTTCCCGTGGTCGTCGCCTGCCGGATGGTCCTCGTGAAGATCGTGCGACGGTGGCGGGGCGGTGTTGCCTTCTTCTTCGTTCTCCAGGTCAACCACATCCATGCCGGTAGGGCCTGTCACAACCTCATCTGTTTGCCGTGCTTCTGCCCGCGGGGCGGAGCGCGGCGAGCGGCGGCGCGAGCTGCGATTGTCTTCGTCGTCCTCGGCCCGTGCCAACGCGCGCTCTTCATCAAGCAACGCTTTACGGTCGGCCATCGGGATCTGGTAGTAATCGGGATGGATTTCTGCAAAGGCGAGGAAGCCGTGCCGGTTGCCGCCATAATCCACAAAGGCCGCCTGCAGCGAGGGTTCCACGCGCGTCACCTTGGCGAGGTAGATGTTCCCCGCAAGTTGGCGCTTGTTTATGGTCTCGAAGTCAAACTCTTCGACCTTGTTTCCGTCCACCACAACAACCCGAGTCTCCTCGGCATGGGTGGCGTCGATAAGCATTTTCTTAGACATATCAATCCATTGCGCCTGGCCACGCCGATTGCGCCACAGGGGAAAGCCCCTGGTGGGTGATCAACAAGAAAGAGGCGGCTTGTTCTGGCGGACGCGCGCACAGGCCTGCTGCGGGTCATGCCCGGTGGGCATCCTTCGCTTGCAGTTCTTGTTGTCGCACACATCATCGCGGTTCATATCCGGGCAACCTTGCGGTCACCCACCTGTTAAGGCCCGCATCATCAACGACTTGGCGGGCAATGCTGCAGCCTTGCGGCCGATACGGCTGCGCCGAGGGCGGCACGCAGGGGGCGCCGGAACCGACTTCGCAGAGAATAACTGCGCGAGGGGCAGCCCCCGCTTGCGCGAACCCTATCGGCAAACTGCGCAGAAACACAATGGTGAATCTGGGTCGCCCCTTCGCATCCCCGCCCACCCCGGTGCGGTCGGACTTGCCTCGGGCTTAAGGGTTCAATCAGACATATTCCGATCGAGTCAGACCATACTTCGCCATCTTCTCGTTCAGGGTGCGGCGCGGCAAACAAAGTTCGTCCATTACCGCAACGATGCTGCCCTTGTGGCGGCGCATGGTGTTGTCGATCAACATCCGCTCGAACGCCTCGACATAGTCCTTCAGCGGCTTGCCTTCGGTGGTCAGCTGCGGACCGGTCGCCTCGTTGTCGGCCATTAAAAGGCTCGCGATCGAGCCCGAGCCGCGCCGGTTCTGCAGGACCGCGCGTTCGGCGATGTTCACCAGCTGGCGCACGTTCCCGGGCCAGGGCGCCTGCAGCAACTGTGCGGCCTCTTGTGCGGTGACCTTCGGCGCCTCGCAACCGTATTCTTCAGCGAATTGTTCCGAAAGGCGGGTGAAGAGGGTCAAAATATCCTCACCCCGTGCCCGCAGGGGCGGCAGGACGATGGTCATCGCGCCCAAACGGTAAAAGAGATCGGGCCGCAGCACGGTTTCCACCGTCATGTCAGGCGCATGCACGTTGCAGATCGCGATGATCCTCGTCTCGGGCGGGGCGCCCTGTTCATTGATCACCGTCAGAAGCCGCGCCTGCAACGGATGGCTCAGCGCCTCGATATCCTCAAGACAGAGCGTACCGCCGCGGGCTTCCTCCACCAGCGGGATCGCGCCGTCATCGGCGGGACCAAACAGGCGGGCCGAGAGCTGATCCTCTGACCACGCAGCGCAAGAGATCGTCACGAACTTGCGCCCCGCACGCGGGCCCACGGCATGCAGCGCATGGGCCACCAGCGTCTTGCCGGTGCCGGTTTCGCCGTCGATCAGCACATGGCTGTCGGCCTGCCCCAGATCGAGGATATCTTCACGCAACCGCTCCATCGCCGGGCTCTGGCCCACGAGCTTTTTCATCAGGATCGAGCCGTCCGACAGCTCGCGCCGCAGCGCCCGGCTGTCCAGCGTCATGCGGCGGGCTTGTGTCGCGCGCTTGGCGAGTTCGGTCATCCGGTCGGGGTTGAACGGCTTTTCCAGAAAATCGAACGCCCCTGCCCGCATCGCCTCCACTGCCATGGGCACATCGCCATGCCCGGTGATCAGGATCACCGGCAGGCCGGAATCCTGCCCCATCAGCCGCTTCAGAAACGACATGCCATCCATGCCCGGCATCTTGATGTCTGACACGACAACACCCTGAAATTCTGGGCCGATCACCTTCAGCGCCTCTTCTGCGCTGCTATAGGTTTCGGTATCAAACCCCGAAAGCGCCAGCCACTGGCTGATCGACTGCCGCATGTCGGCCTCGTCATCGACGATCGCCACTTTCATTGCCCGTGCCATGCTGCCCTCATTCTGCTGCTTGTCTATCCTTGCCGAGGATCGGAAGCTGCATCTCGAACACGGCACCCCCACCTTCAGCGTTCCGTGCGGTCAGCCTGCCGCCCAGATCGGTCACAATACCAGATGAGATCGCAAGGCCGAGCCCGACCCCCTCCCCCGGCTTTTTCGTCGTGTAGAAAGGCTCGAAAAGGTTATCCAGATCCACGATCCCGGTGCCATTGTCGCGCACGGTCAGGGTCGCTGTCTCACCCGCAGCCAGCAGGATCTCGATCTGCGGGCCCTGCCGGTCCTTGGTCGCATCCAGTGCGTTGCGCAGAAGGTTGATGATCACCTGCTCCAGCCGGATGCGGTCGGCCATCACCATCACCGGCTGGCGCGGCAGGGCGCGGCTGATCTTGACCACGCGGCTTTTCAGCTGCGGCTCCATCATCGAAAGCGCCGAAGAGGTCGCGCTGCGCAGATCCACCGGCTCGAAGGCCTCGCCGCCCTTGCGGGCATAAGACTTCAGCTGGCGGGTAATTGCGCCCATCCGCTCGATCAGGTCATCAATCCTCTGGAAAGAAGACAGCGCCTCCTCCGGCCGCTTGCGCTGCAGCAAGAGCCGCGCCCCTGCCAGATAGGTCTTCATCGCAGCAAGCGGCTGGTTCAGCTCATGGCTGACAGCCGCGCTCATTTCGCCCAAGGCCGCGAGTTTCGACGACTGTGCAAGCGTCAACTCCGCCACCTCCAGGTCTTTCTGGACCTTCTCGCGCTCGACGATTTCGCGTTGGAGCCGCAGGTTCAGCGCGCGCAGCTCTGCCGACTCGCGCTGGAACCCCGCGCTTTGCGACAGGGCGCGCCGCGACATGACATAAAAGGTCAGCGCCATCAGGATGGCAAAACCCATGATTTCCAGCGCCAGAACCCCGTTCACACGTTCGCGCACGGAATCATAGGCGGTGAAGGTCACGATACGCCACCCCCGGAACGGCACGCGCGCCTCGGTCTTCATCACTGCCTCGCCGCGCAGATACGCGTCCGGCGGGTTCTGGGCCAGATCTGCCGTTGCCTGCAGCGCGCGCGACACGGCCGAGGGCGGGTCCTGCACCGCCAGCGCCTCATCCAGAATGCGGCCCCGCCAGCGCGGTTCCGTCGCAAGGATCACCCGGCCTTCGCTGTTGGTGACCAGCACCGCGTCCATCAGCCCTGCCCAGGAGCGTTCGTATTTCATCAAATCAACCGAGACGACGATCACCCCGAGCGCCCGACCGTCGCGCAGGATCGCGCGCGAATAGGTGAAATCGTACCCCCCCGCGTTTCGCTGCACGGCGGTAAAGATCGTCTCGTTGCTGCGCATGGCGTCGACGAAATAAGGGTCTGACCGGTGATCGGCGCCCAGAACGTTGCGGTCGGTGGCCCCACGCACCTGGCCGGAGCCGTCCAGCAGCCGGATTGATTCCACCCCTATCTCATCTTGCAAGGAAATCAGCTTGACCGAGGTCGTGGCATAGTTCGCCAAGTCGAGGGCGTCACCAAGTTCGGGGTCGCGCGACAACAAAAGCGGCACCACCGAGGTACGCTGCAGCTCGGTGATGATGTTGCCGGTATAAAGCGCAAGCCGCACTTCGGCGCGGTTGCGTGTGGCCTCGACAAAGCGTTCAGAAAGCCAGCGATTGGTCACAAAGACCACCGCCACGGCCAGCACAACCAGCAGGCCCACCACTACTTTGACGCGCAACGGAAGGCCGGACGCGTCTTCGGAAATCGTGGATGGGTCAGTCGTGTGCATGGTCACGACTTTAGGCTCTGGGCCGGGGGGGCTCAAGCCGGGCAGGGTCAGGCCAGCGCCATCCCGCGCATCAGCGCGGCAAACAAGGGCACGCCATCGGTGCCGCCGGTCACGGTGTCCACTACCCGCTCGGGGTGCGGCATCATCCCCAGAACGCGGCGGTTGGCCGACAGAACGCCTGCGATGTCGGCCATCGCCCCATTGGGGTTTTGCGCATAGGTAAAGGCAATGCGGTCCTGATCCTGAAGCTCTGTCAGGCCTGAGGCGTCGATGGTATAGTTGCCGTCATGATGCGCCACCGGCACGGCGATGTTCTGGCCTGCGCCGTAACCGCGCGTGAAATCGGACTGAAGGGTTGCGACCTTCAGTGTCACCGATCTGCAGATGAACGTAAGCCCCGCATTGCGCATCAGCGCGCCGGGCAGCAATCCCATCTCTGTCAGCACCTGAAAGCCGTTGCAGATGCCAAGCACATGCCCCCCGCGCGCCGCATGCGCCCGGATTGCGCCCGCCACCGGCGATTGCGCCGCAATTGCCCCGCAGCGCAGATAATCCCCGAACGAAAACCCGCCCGGAACCCCGACCACATCGACACCCGCCGGGAGGCTGGTCTCTTTGTGCCAGACCCTTGCCACATCAAACCCAGCCCGCTCGAAAGCCACGGCCAGATCGCGGTCGCAATTCGAACCCGGAAAAGTAACGACAGCAGCTTTCATGGCGGGGCCTCCGGCTGTTGGGATGCGCCGCGTTTACCGCAAAGCTGCCACTCTCGCCACCCTTTCGTTGCGCCCGCCCCGTCTTGGTGACCGCCCCGTCTTGGTGACCGCCCCGTCTTGGTGAGCGCCCCGTCTTGGTGACCGCCCCGTCTTGCTGGTTCAAATATCCCGGTTTCGGGGCGCGCCCGGGCCGAGGGGCAGCGCATCCTGCGTTGCCCCGTGCACTTTTGCACACCCGGGTCGTGTGACCGCCATGGTGTTTGCCCGTTGCTTTTGCATAAAATCTGCTTGCGTCTGCCCTGCCCCATCGCTATTTCCCGGCCGATGGAGTGCGGGCGTAGCTCAGTGGTAGAGCATAACCTTGCCAAGGTTAGGGTCGTGAGTTCGAATCTCATCGCCCGCTCCAATCAGCCACAAGGGCGTCGCCAGGCACCCGGTTCGGACGCGCCGGAAGCCTGAAGTTCTGGCAAGACCGGGGTTCGGGCAAAACCGAAAGTCAGGGTTCCATGCCGGTTGCTCCCCCCTCGCAGGTTACACGGGGCATTCTGTTCATGGTGCTCGCCATCGTGCTGTTCACCACGATGGATGCGGCGGCCAAGGGGTTGATCCAGCGTTATCCCGCTCCACAGGTGGTGTTTGCGCGATTTGCCGTGATGTTCGCCATCGTTCTGATCGTTTTGCGCGGTCGGGTGCCGGTGCTGCTGCGCACACGCCATCCGGTGCTGCATCTTGCGCGATCTGCGGCACAGTTTGGCGCAACGGGGCTGTTTTTCCTCAGTCTTACGCATATCGGCCTCGCCGAGGCCACCGCGCTGACCGACATCAACCCGGTGCTGATCGCGCTTGGCGCCGCCGTTTTCCTTGGCGAAAAGCTTGGACCGCGGCGGGTGGCTGCAATAATCGTGTCTCTGATCGGGGCGCTGATCGTGATCCGCCCCGGTCTTGGTGTCTTCTCGCCCTGGGCCCTTTTGCCCCTTGGCGCGGCCGTCTGCTACACCGCCAATGCGCTGATCACCCGCCTGCTCGGTCCGCGAGAAAGCGTGTGGACGCCGATGCTTTACGGCTCGCTTTTTGGCAGCCTTGCAGGCGCACTGACGCTGCCAGCGGTCTGGGTGCCGGTGGCGGTCGGTGACATGCCCTTGTTCCTTGCGGTGGGCGCGCTCGGCACGGCCGCGCAGCTTTGCATCATCCGCAGCTTCTCGATCACCGAAGCCTCGGTCGTGGCCCCCTTTGCCTATCTCGGGATCGTGTTCGCGACGGTCTGGGGAATCGTGCTTTATGGGGAATGGCCCGATACGATGACCCTCCTCGGGGCGCTTGTGATCGTCACCGCAGGACTTTATGTCTGGCACCGCGAAACCCTTGCGGTACGTAAGATTGCCGGATCCGGACAAGATGAGTGAGAACGAACCCTTCAAGCTGAACGACTGGCTGGTGGACCGGGCAGCGCGCGCGACGATCTGGGGGCTGTTGCTATTGCCCTATCGCTGGCGCGTTCCGCTTTGCGGGGCTTTAGTGTCCCGGTTGGTCGCGCCCTTGGCAGGCTACCGGCGCCGGATTCGCGACAACCTTGCGATGATCCTGCCCGACCTGCCGAAGACGGAGGTCGAGAGGATCGTCCTCGCGGTGCCGGACAATTTCGGTAGAGCACTGATCGAGCTTTATTCCGGAAAAGAATTCGTGGCTCAGTGTCGCCGCTTGCCCCTTACCGGCCCCGGCCTCGCGGCGCTGGACGAAGCCCACCGCGCAGGTCGTCCGGTGGTTCTGGTCACAGGGCATTTCGGCAACTACGAAGCCTGCCGTGCGGCGCTGCTCGGGTTGGGATACCGGGTTGGTGTGCTCTACAAGCCAATGACGAACAATTACTTCAACGCCCATTACGTTCGCGCGATGACCGTGATCGGAACCGAGAACTTTCCGCGCGGCCGCGCCGGTCTCGGCGGCATGATCCGGCATCTGCGCAGCGGCGGCATGCTCGGGATCCTGGTGGATCAGCACATGGGCCATGGTGCCCCGCTGACGTTCTTTGGCCGGGAGGCGCTGACCGCGCTCTCGGCGGCAGAGCTTGCGCTGAAGTATGATGCGCTGGTGGTTCCGACCTACGCGGCGCGGCAAGAGGATGGCCTTGCCTTCGAGATCATTGTCGAAGAGCCGGTGGCCCACGGCAGCCCCGAGGAAATGACGCAGCGCCTGAACGACAGCCTCGAGCGGATCGTTCGCCTTAATCTGGGTCAGTGGCTGTGGATTCACAAGCGCTGGAAGGGGCGCCGCTGACGGGCGCCGCTTTCTTGATCTTCTCCTATTTCGTGCGCGCAGCTGCCAGGATTTCGGACGGGCCCGGTTTTTGAATGAGGACTACACTCGGGCCCGCGCCCGGAACCGGAACCGTCATGTCCAGCGGCTCGGTCCCTGACCATGTGCCAAGCTGCTCCCACTTGGTCACGATGTTGTGGTACGTGATCGTCTTGCCACGGTTCTCGCCCCGTTCGATCTTCACCGTCTCGGATGGGCGATAGCGCACGAGGTGGATGATGGCAGGCTCGCTCAACGGTGCCGCAGCTTCGGCATGGATCACCAACCGGTCGCCGTCCCGCGTGACCGACAGGGTGACACCGCTTGCCAATTCGGCCTTTCGGGCAATCTGTTCTTTCGTGCGGACCGGGTCGTAGCCTTCGATCCGCTCCTGCCCCGACACGATCAACTGCGGAGTGTAAATGGTGCGCGATCCGCTGGCACGGGCGTAGGCCTTTTGCCGGTTGGTAAAGGCCGGGTTCGCAAAGCTGTCCTTCCAGCCGATGTAGTCCCAGTAATCGACGTGCATCGCCAGCAGGATCACGTTGGGATCATCGATCAGGGTTGCTGCGAACTCATCCGTCGGCGGGCACGAAGAACAGCCTTGCGAGGTGTAAAGCTCGACCACGACAGGATTAGTGGATTGGGCGATCATCGGCGTTGCTGCAGCAACCGCAATCCCCAGAACCAACCCGAAAGCGGCATGGCACAACTGTCGCGACATCACGTTATCCATTCACCTGTTTCATGTGCTGCACATTAGCCGCAGGCCGGCCGCGAAACCAATCAAGGTTTAGCGAGCCATGTTTCGCCCGGGGATGCCGCCAATCCGACCTGCCACTGGACGCGGACCTGGTCACGGACTCTTCATGATTTTCCCGCGCAAAGTTCTGGCCATACGGCATACAATTGCATACAATAACCGCGACCAAACACCCGCTCCTCCTGAGGGACGGAATCGTGCAGGGTCGTGCAAGACCCAATTCCGAGCCACGTCCAGTCAAGGAGTCGCCAGATGACCGTCATCGTCGGACATGACAGCCAGAACACCCGCCAGACATTGACAACCTCCGTCGGCCAGTCGGTCAGTTATTACTCTATTCCGGCGGCCGAGGCGGCAGGCCTGGGCAAGTTTACCCGACTACCCGCGGCGCTGAAGGTGGTGCTGGAAAACATGTTGCGGTTCGAAGACGGCAAGACGGTCACCGTTGACGACATCCGCGCCTTCTCTGAATGGGGCAAGCAGGGTGGCCGGAACCCGCGCGAGATCGCTTACCGCCCGGCGCGCGTGCTGATGCAGGATTTCACCGGCGTTCCGGCCGTCGTGGACCTTGCGGCCATGCGCGACGGGATCAAGGGTCTGGGCGGCAATGCCCAGCAGATCAACCCGCTGGCGCCGGTGGATCTGGTGATCGACCATTCGGTTATGATCGACGAATTCGGCACGCCCCGTGCCTTCCAGGCCAACGTGGACCGCGAGTATGAGCGGAACCTGGAACGCTATGTCTTTCTGAAATGGGGGCAGAAGGCCTTCAACAACTTTCGCGTGGTGCCGCCGGGCACGGGCATCTGCCATCAGGTGAATCTCGAATACCTCGCCCAAACCGTCTGGACCGATGCGGACCAGTCGGGGGCGCAGGTGGCTTATCCTGACACGCTCGTGGGCACCGACAGCCACACCACGATGGTCAACGGCCTCGCAGTCCTGGGTTGGGGCGTCGGCGGAATTGAGGCGGAAGCCGCGATGCTTGGCCAACCCGTTTCAATGCTGATCCCCGAAGTCGTGGGCTTCAGGCTTACAGGCCAGATGGTCGAAGGCACGACCGCCACCGACCTTGTACTGAAAGTGGTGCAGATGCTGCGCAAACACGGCGTGGTGAACAAGTTCGTCGAATTCTACGGCGAGGGGCTGGACCATCTGCCTTTGGCAGACCGCGCCACCATCGCAAACATGGCGCCCGAATACGGCGCGACCTGCGGCTTCTTCCCGATTGACGGCGAAACCCTGCGCTACATGCACATGACCGGCCGCGACGCAGCCCGGATCACCTTGGTGGAGGCCTATGCAAAAGCCAACGGTATGTGGCGCGATGCGAGCTATGATCCGATCTATACCTCGACGCTGCATCTCGACATGGCCGAAATCGTCCCTGCCATTTCGGGGCCCAAACGCCCGCAGGACTTTTTGCCGCTGACCACCGCCGCCACCGCATTTGGCGACTACATCCGCACGACACGTAAACTGCCCGCCGTCCCCGAAGTGCAAACCGAAGACTGGAAAGAAGAAGGCGGCGCGTTGACCCCGCCCGAACTGCCTGGCAGCTTCCACGGCTTTTCCTCCGCCAACGTGGCCGGCGAAGGTTACACCCTGCGCGACGGGTCGGTCGTTATCGCAGCGATCACGTCCTGCACCAACACCTCAAACCCCTATGTCATGATCGCCGCAGGCCTCGTCGCCCGGAAAGCCCGCGCGCTCGGCATCACCCGCAAGCCCTGGGTCAAGACCTCCCTCGCCCCCGGATCACAGGTCGTGTCCGAATACCTCAACGCGGCCGGCCTGCAAGACGACCTTGACGCCATCGGCTTCAACCTCGTGGGGTATGGCTGCACCACCTGCATCGGCAATTCCGGCCCGCTTCAGCCTGAAATTTCCGCCGCCATCACCGAGGGCGACATCGTCGCAGCCGCCGTCCTGTCCGGCAACCGCAATTTCGAAGGCCGAATTTCCCCTGACGTGCGCGCCAATTATCTCGCCAGCCCGCCTCTGGTCGTCGCTTATGCGCTGGCGGGCGACATGAATATAGACATCACCAAAACTGCCCTTGGCCAAGGAACCAATGGTCCGGTCTATCTGCGCGATGTCTGGCCCACCAACGCCGAAATCGCCGAAATCGTCGAGGCGACAGTGACCCGGGAGGCCTTTCAAAAGAAATACGCCGATGTCTTCAAGGGCGATGCCAAATGGCAAGCCGTCGAGGTTACCGATTCCGAGACCTATGATTGGCCAGCCTCGTCAACCTACATCCAGAACCCGCCATATTTCCGTGACATGGCCAAGACCCCGGGCGTCATCAGCGACATAACCGGCGCACGTGTGCTTGCTATCTTGGGCGACATGATCACCACCGACCACATCTCACCGGCAGGCTCCTTCAAACCTACAACTCCGGCCGGAAGATACCTCGCCGAACGTCAGGTCCCGGTCAGCGAGTTCAACTCCTACGGTTCGCGTCGCGGCAACCACGAGGTGATGATGCGCGGAACGTTTGCCAACATCCGCATCAAGAACGAAATGCTGGACGGCATCGAAGGTGGCTACACGATCGACCCCGATGGTGCCCGCGCCTCGATCTACGATGCATCGATGGCCTATCAGGCGGCGGGCACGCCTCTGGTGATCTTTGGCGGTATAGAATACGGCGCGGGCTCCAGTCGCGACTGGGCAGCCAAGGGGACGGCGCTGTTGGGCGTCAAGGCCGTGATCGCCGAAAGCTTCGAGCGTATCCACCGCTCCAACCTCGTGGGGATGGGCGTCATTCCTTTCGAGTTCACTGAAGGAGCGACCCGCAAGTCCCTGAACCTGAAGGGGGATGAGACTATATCGATAGCCGGTCTGTCGGGCGATCTGAAACCCTTGAGCCTCGTGCCGTGCACGGTCACCTATGCGGATGGCACGATGAAAACCATCCAGATCAAATGCCGCATCGATACCGAGATCGAGATCGAATACGTGGAGCATGGCGGCGTGCTGCACTATGTACTGCGCGATCTGGCGAAAGCGGGCTGATTGTGACAAGGGCGGCCCGGTCGCCGCCCTCATCCTCTCGTCAAGAAAAAGTTGCTCCGCCCCATCGAGCCAAGCCTGCGAACCTGGCCCGCGAACCAAGCCCGCGAAAAATGCTATGCACGCGGTTTTTGACCGAGGCGCAGTGTCAGCCGCAGTGCAAGGGACCCGACATCGCCCCGACCGCAACCGGCCAGAGCGTGAACAGCCCCCCCGCATCGGCGCGACACGTAAGGATGGGGCGATTCTCGCCATTGTTGTGGAACAGGCAGGCAAAATCGGCGCCATCCGTCTGGCCAAGGATGACATTCTCACCATCCATCGTCGGAAAGAAGAACATCCGAGTCTCCGCGCCCGCGCAATCCTCCAGCCGGAGGCCGCGACCCATGACGGTGATGCTCACCCGATCGTCCATGAAACGCGGCGGCAAGGCGCTGTCGCGCCCGACCCGTTCGTAGGTTCCGGCAAAATAGGCAGGCCCTGGCACACCTGGCCCTGCAAGGCACGGAACCGGCGCAACGGCCAGGAACAGAATAAGGGTGCAAAAGCGAGTTAGCATGTGCAGATGCTAGCACAGATAGATGATGCGCCAAGACCTGATCGAGCGGAACTTCTTGTGGTTTTCAACGTTTTATCCAGTGCTATCCCGGATGTTATTCCAATTGTGTTGATAGGTACCATTCCCATGAAGAACCTTGCCCAGTCCGTCACTTCCCGCGTGCTCAGCATGCAGCCCTTCGCCGCCTTGCCGGTGGGGGAGTTTGCGCTTTGGGCGATGTTCCTGACGCTGCTCTCGCAAACCTAATCAGCCAGACCTAATCGGCCGCCAGCGCAGCCTCCAGCGCGGGAACGAAGCGGGCCTCGTAATCCGTGCCGACCAGCGGTCCCACGAACTTGAAGGCGACTGTCCCATCGCCACGGATGATGAACGTCTCGGGCGGCGCGGTAACGCCCCATTCCACGCGGTTTCGACCCTTCGGATCAGTTGCAATGGCGAAAAACGGGTTGCCCTCGTCGGCCAGGTAGGCCTGCGCCTTGGCGTCATCATCCATCATGTTGACGCCCGCCACGCGGATCCCTTTCGCGGCCATAGCCCGCAGCACCGGATGTTCCGCCCGACATGGCGGGCACCATGACGCCCAGAAGTTCAGCACCGTCACTTCACCCGACCGCAAGTCAGCGTTGGTGACCAGCGGCAGCGCGCCAAGTGGGGTTGCAGGCAGCACCGGCGCAGGGCGGTCGAGGAAAACCGATGGCAGGTCTGACGGGTTCCCGCGCTGCATGCTTAGCCAGAACATGGTTGCCAGTGCTGCGAAAATCACCGGCGGCAGGATGAGGAATACCCTACCCATTGTCGCGCCCAGCCCTCGCTTCCACCTGGGCCAGCCGGGCCTTGATACGCCGCGCCTGCCACAACGACAAAAGCACCAGACCCCCAAGCAGCAGGATTGTCGCGGCGTAAGAGGCGAGGACCACCCCCGCATATTTGCCCAGATCGGGCATCATGCCATCCTCTCGCGCGCAAGCAGGGCGGACAGCCGCCGCGCGCGCACTTCGGTACGCATCCTCCACAGCACCATTGTGACAAAGAACAACACGAACCCCGCGATGCAGACGACGAGCGGCAGCCAGAACACGTCCGAAACATTCTCTTTCTTATCAAGGCTGAGCGAGGCGCCCTGATGCAACCCCTGGTTCCAGAAATTCACGGCATAGCGGCTGAGGAGGGCAAACACGGACCCCACAAGGCACAAAACCGAAGTGAGGTCGGCCGCAGTATCCGGATCTTCGATGGCGCCCCAGAGGGCGATATAGCCGAGGTAGAACAGTGCAAGGATCAGAAAGCTGGTCAGTCGCGGGTCCCAGGCCCACCACGTGCCCCACATCGGCTGGCCCCAAAGCGCCCCTGTCACCAGCGCAATCAGCGTGAAGGTCAACCCGACCGGCGCCGCAGCCTTGGCTGCCAGCGCCGAGACGTGATGCCGCCGGACCAGCCAGATCAGGCTGGTGACCAGCATCATCATCCAGGCATTGATCGCCATCATCGCTCCCGGCACATGGATGTAGATGATCTTTACCGTCGATCCCTGGCGGAAATCATCCGGCGTGAAGAAGAACCCCCAGACCAGCCCGACCACAAGGCAGCCTGCGGCCAGTGCTACCGCCCAGGGCAGCACCCGGGAGGAGGTTTCCATAAACTTGCGCGGATTGGCGTATTTCCAGATCGACATGGGGTTTCGATAGGTCCCTTTTGGTGCGGCCTCAAGTCAATATCTTGTCAGCACCTAACGCAGATTGGCGCGGATTGCCGCAGCCGCGGCAAAGGGCAGAAACCCGGCCGACCCGGCCGTGATCGCCACCAGGAGCGCAAGCGGGGTCGCCACCTCCAGCCCCGCTGCCCCACGCCGCACTATCTCGGCCCCAAAGATCAGTGTCGGCACATAAAGCGGCAGAACCAGCAGCGAGAGCAAAAGCCCGCCCCGCTTCAGCCCCACAACAAGGCTCGCGGCAAAGGCGCCGATGATGCTGAGGGCGGGCGTCCCTAGCACGAGCGAGATCACCAGCCACAGATACCCCTCCGGTGGCAAGTTCATGAGCACCCCCAACACAGGCGCCATCAGCGCCAGAGGCAGCATTGTCATTACCCAATGCGCCAGCGCCTTGACCGCCACCACCCCCTCCAGCGGAACCGGGGCGGTGGCCAATAGCTCCAGCGAGCCGTCCTCGAAATCCAGCTGGAACATCCGGTCGAGGCTGAGCAGGCAAGCGAGCAGCGCACCGACCCACAGGATGCCGGGCGCAATGCGTCCCAGGATGCTGCCCTCCGGCCCCACGCCAAGCGGCACCAGCACCGCCACCATGAGGAAGAAGGCGAGCCCCAGGCCAAAGCCGCCCCCCGCCCGCATCGCAAGCCTGATGTCGCGCAGCAAAAGCGCGATCATCCGAGGGCCTCGGCAAAGCCATCGCGCCCTAAGACGACGGTCGGCTTTGCGCGCCAGGGCTGCAGGTCCAACTCCCGCCCTTGCAGCCCGAGGTCAATATGGGTGGCCACGATCGCGACGCCCCCGCCGCCCAGGTGCCGCCGCATCACTTCGCCGAAAAGCGCAACCGACGCCGCATCCAGCGACACAGTCGGCTCATCCAGAAGCCAGACCGGCCGACCCGTGACCAGCAGCCGCGCAAGCCCCAACCGCCGTTTCTGTCCCGCCGACAGTTCTGCCGCCCGCCTTTCTGACAAAGCGCCGAGCTGCATCTCCTTCAGCACCGGCGCAATCGCGAGCCCGCCGTGCACGGCCGCCCAAAAGGCCAGATTCTCTGCCACCGTGAGCTGCGCCTTCAGCCCGTCAGCATGAGCCGCATAGGCGACCGTCTCGGGCGGCACAGAAACCGTGCCGGCCAGCGGCAGTTGCAACCCGGCCAGCGTGCGCAGCAGCGTGGTCTTGCCCAGACCGTTCGGCCCACGCAAGACCAGCGCCTCACCTGCGCTCACCGCAAAGGTCAGCCCCTCCAGCAGTGGTACGCCCCCGCGGGCAATCGCCAGGTCAGTCACAGATATTCTCATGCGCCAGCCCTAGCCGAAGCGGGTCGCGCCGAAAAGGGGTGCAGAAAAAGGCCAGGCATGGCCAAGCCCCGGTCGCTGCGCTATCTGCGGGGGGCAACAGGAGGACCCCATGCTCAATCCCCGCCCCTTTGGCCGCACCGGCCGCACCACCACCCCCGTAGGCTTCGGCGCCTGGGCCATCGGCGGCACCTGGGGCGAGGTGACGGAAGCCGACGCCCGCGAAACGCTGCACGCGGCGCTCGATACCGGACAGACCTTCATCGACACCGCCGATGTTTATGGCGATGGCCGCTCGGAACGTATCATCGCCGCTGTGCTGGCCGAACGTCCCGGTCCCCGCCCGTTTGTTGCCACCAAAGCTGGACGCCGCCTGTCGCCTCACACGGCCGAGGCCTACACGGGTGCCACCATCGAGGCGTTCATCGACCGTTCGCGCGAAAACCTGCAGATGGATTGCCTCGACCTCGTACAGCTCCATTGCCCGCCCACACCGGTCTTCTCGAACGCCGCCCTCTTTTCCGCGATGGAAGACATGAAGGCCCGTGGCAAAATCGCGGCTTACGGTGTTTCGGTCGAACGGATCGACGAGGCGATGGTCGCGATCCGCCAGCCCGGTGTCGTCTCGGTGCAGATTATCTACAACCTGTTCCGCCAGCGCCCCGCCGAGGCGCTCTTTGCCGCCACCCGCGCGGCAAACGTCGCGATCATCGCCCGTGTGCCGCTCGCTTCCGGGCTTCTCACCGGCAAGATGACGCGGCATTCCGCTTTCGCCGCCGATGATCACCGCAGCTTCAACCGCAATGGCGAAGCGTTTGACAAGGGCGAGACCTTCTCGGGCGTCCCCTATGACCTGGCGCTGCAGGCGGTGGAGGAACTCCGCCCCCTCGTGCCCGAAGGAACCACCATGGGCGCCTTCGCCCTGCGCTGGATCCTGATGGAGGAGGCGGTCACTGTCGTCATCCCGGGCGCCAAGACCGCGTTTCAGGCCCGCGCCAACAGTGCCGCGGCCAGCCTGCCGCCGATCAGCCCAGAAACGATGGCCGCTGCCCGCGACGTCTACCGCCGCCTGATCGCACCCGAGGTGCATCACCTCTGGTAAGCGCCAAGCCGTTTCATCTATTCATAAATATCCCCGCCGGAGGCTTTGACAGCCGAGGCGGGGCCAGCCCCTCTCAGGTCACGGGCAAGAGCGCTGCGGCAATCCGGCGCCCCTCACTCAACAACACGTTGTAGGTGCGGCAGGCGGCAGGCGAATTCATCACTTCCACCCCGATCCCGCCCGCTTCCACTGCGTCGCGAAAGCGGCACGGCACATGCGCGATCTCCGTCCCCATCCCCACGAACAATACATCGATCCGCCCGGCAAGGCTCAAAGGTGCCGCCGTATCCTCAAGCCCGCCCCAAACCCCGGCACCCCAGGGCGTGATCAGGCACGGCCCGCGCAAGAGATGCCCGCCAACCCGAAAGAAGCCTGGCCCATAGCCCTCGATCGGCATGGCTGTGCCATAGGATATCTCGGTCAGCCGCATGCGTCAGGCGTCGATATCGGCGTATTTCCCACCGACTTTTCCACCTTTCGGCTTGTCACTGCGATCAAGCCCGATGAACAGCACGAGGTTTTTTGCCACAAAGATCGAGGAATAGGTGCCGAGCACCACCCCGAAGAAGATCGCAAACGAGAATCCTCGGATCACGTCGCCGCCAAAAATCAGCATCGCCGCCAGCGCAATCAGCGTGGTGACCGAGGTCATCAGCGTCCGGCTCAGCGTTTCGTTTACCGACAGGTTCATCACGTCGCGCAGGGGCGTGGTCTTGTATTTCTGCAGGTTCTCGCGCAGCCGGTCGAACACCACCACCGTATCGTTGATCGAATAACCAAGGATCGTCAGCAGGGCTGCGATGATCGACAGATCAAACTTCAGCTGGAACAGTGCAAAGACCCCGATGGTGATGAAGATGTCATGCACCAGCGCAATCACCCCGCCGAGGGCATACTGCCATTCGAACCGCACCCAGATGTAGATGAGGATGCCAAGGCTCGCCGCCACCATCGAGGCGATGGCCTTCCAGATCAGCTCGCGCGACACCTTGGGTCCGACGGATTCCACGGCCGCAAAGGTGATCGCCGGGTCATGTGCCTTCAGCGCGGCCTCGGTGGTCGCAATCGTTTCAGGCGTCACCGCTTCTCCGCCCTCTTGTGCCGCGATCCGGATCATCGCGACATGCTGATCCACGGCAAAAGACGGATCGAATACTTCGGTAATGACCACATCGCCAAGATCGAGGTTGGCCATGCTTTCGCGGTAAGCGCCCACATCGACGGGGGTCGAACTTTCGGTACGGATCGTGGTGCCGCCCTTGAACTCGATCCCATAGTTCAGGCCCAGCACCGCCCATAGGACGATTGCCACCACCGTCAGCATCATCGAGCCGCCAAAGGTGATCCACTGATACTTGAAGAAGTTGATATCGGTCTTTTCGGGAGCCAGCCGCAAACGCCATGCCATGGTGATACTCCCTATACCTGAACTGGTCCGGGGCGCCTGCGGGCGTACCAGAATTCGACAATCGCCCGCGTGACGTATAGCGCAGTAAAGACCGACGAGATGATGCCGATCCCCAGCGTGATCGCAAAGCCGCGCACTGGACCCGCGCCTACGGCAAACAGCACAGAGGCGGTGATGAAGGTGGTGATGTTGGCATCGATGATCGCACTCAACGCACGTTCATAGCCCAGCTCGATCGCGCGGGCCGGGTTCTTGTTGGCGCGCAACTCCTCGCGAATTCGCTCGAACACCAGAACGTTGGCGTCCACCGCCATCCCGATCGTCAGCACGATGCCCGCGATGCCAGGAAGGGTCAGCGTCCCCCCCACAATCGACAGCGCACCGAAGATCAGGGCGATGTTCACTGCCAACGTAACGGTCGCGAAAATTCCGAACAGGCCATAGGACAACCACATGTACAAAACGACCGCCACCATCGCGACAAGTGCGGCAGTTCGGCCCGCATCGATGCTGTCCTGCCCCAGTTCGGGTCCGACGGTCCGTTCTTCGAGGAATATAAGGTCGGCCGGCAACGCACCTGCGCGCAACAGCACCGCAAGTTTGGTGCTTTCCTCGACCGAAAAGTTGCCGGTGATGATGCCGCTGCCGCCGGGGATATGCTGGTTGATCACAGGGGCCGAAATGACTTCATCATCCAGCACGATGGCAAACGGTTTACCCACGTTGCGCGCCGTGTAGTCGCCGAACTTCCGCCCGCCCGAGCTGTTGAACTGGAAGCTGACCGAAGGCCGGTTGTTCTGGTCAAAGGACGGCTGCGCGTTGGTAAGCTCTTCGCCGGTCACCACCGGGGTTTCCTCGACGATGTAATAGGTGCCCGGCTCATCCATCGAGGGCAGGATCAGGTTGCGTGGTCCGGGGTCCAGGGCTGCGTTCGAGGTGATCGAAACAACGGGGTTGAACGTGAGTTTGGCCGTGGTGCCGATGAGCGCCTTCAGCTCGGTGGCCGAACCGATGCCCGGAACCTGGATCAGCACCCGGTCGGTGCCCTGGCGCTGGATCGTGGGTTCGCGCGTACCGACCTCATCCACCCGGCGGCGCACGATCTCGACCGTCTGCTGCAGGGTGCGGTTATCGGTTGCGACCTTTTCGGCCTCCGAAAGCTGGATCACCAGATCCTCGCCCTGAGAGGTGACTTCGAAATCATAAGACCCGGCGCCGGAAAGGCTGACAACCGGGGTCGCAAGCGCGTCTACTGCCTCCAGCGCCGCCGACATGCCACCGGGGGTCGAGATGGCGACCCGCAGCACCCCATCTGGCGATGGCTGGCGGCGGACGGCACCAACCTGGTCGCGCACCCCGCGCAGCGCGTCGCGCACATCCGGCCACAACGCATCCATTCTGGCCTTGTAGACTTCCTCAAGTTGCACTTCGGCCAGAAGATGCGCGCCACCGCGCAGATCAAGCCCCAGGTTCACCAGCGCCGAGGGCAGGAATTCAGGCCAGACCCCAATCGCCGCAGCCTGGTCCGGCGTCGCGGAGCCGCCTGCCTTGTCGACCGCCTCGAGTGCATCGTTGTGCTGCTCGACCCGGCTGTAGAACAGGTTCGGTGTCGCAGCCGCGATCCCGGACAGGCAAACGAGCAGGATCAGCAGGCGCTTCCACAGCGGCGTTGGGGTCATCTTTGCAATCTCAGCTGTTCGCGGCGGGTTCGGTCTTGTTCAAAACCTGCACGATCGTAGACTTCAGCACCTTGACCTTCACCCCTTCGGCGATCTCGACCTGAACCTGCCCATCGTCGCCGACATTGGTGACCTTGCCCAGAATGCCACCTTGCGTGACCACCTGATCCCCGCGCCGCAGCGCTTCGACCATCATCTTGTGGTCCTTCAGCTTTTTCTGCTGCGGACGGATCAAAAGGAAATACATGATCGCGAAGATCAGGATCAGCGGCACAAAGCTGGCAAAGGCGCCAGCAGCGCCGGCGCCTGCATCCTGTGCGAAGGCGGGGGTCACGAACATAGGGATCCTCTCAGTGAACCTGGGCCCGTTCGGGGCCATATCTGGGGCCGTATTGCCGCGCACCCTATCCGCAGCCTCCCGAATAGGCAAGGCAGGGGGGCATGGCAAGGCCACCGCTCACGCGGGCGTCGGAACCGGGTCCCCATGAGGGATGTCAGACAATACGGGCCAGCGGCGTGCGTTGCAGCACAGCCGTAGCGGCCCATGATCCGAAAAACGCCACCAGTGCGCCAAGAGACCGGTCTACATCGGGCCCGAACAGCTTGAAGGCCACCAGCATGAAAATCGGGTGCATGAGGTAGATCCCGAAAGCAAAGCTTGCAAGCGTGGTCGGCCAGCGCCCGTCGATACGGATGCGCCAGACCATCTCGAACACCAGCGCCGCAAGAATCATTTGCACCGAGGCAAATTCCGGCAGGAGGACGGTCAAGACCAGGCTTATGATGGCGGCCGCGATCACCGGGATACCGCTATGCCCCATCCGGTGCGCAGTCGCAGAAATCCCGCCATAAAGGAACAGTGGCAGCGAGAAGAACCACTGTGGCAACGGTTGCGGGATCTTTTCTTCGGCCACGAACCACGCGGCCAACCCGGCTTCGGCGTGCAAAAGCGCGAAGGGCACCGAAATCAGCCCCAGAAGAACGCAGGCCACGATCAGTTCCTGCCGAGTCTGAATCTGGATAGAGATCGTCGGGATCACCACCAGAAAGATCATCACGAACGGCAGGAACCACAGGTGGATATAGGGCCCGATCAGCAAGGATCCTGGCTCCGTCAGCAGGGGCGCCACTCCTGGCGCGCGCTGGAACCATTCGTACACAATACGGAACACCACACACCAGAAAAGCCATGGGACCGCAATTCTTTGTGCGCGCGAGAGCCAGAACTTCGCGCCTTTTGACCGCTCGAACGAGCCCACGGCGAGGAAGGAGGTGAGCACAAGAAAGATCGCGAGGGCGAGGTAGCCCACATCGGCATAAGGCGCGCGGGCATGATCCCAAACGATCCCGAAACAGGCCACGAAGCGCAAAAGATCGATCGACCGGCGATAGTCAACCGAGCTTTTGGAATTCTGCCCAGCCATGTCGCACCCTTGAACGCATATTCGTCATTCGTTTTGAACGCATTATTGCAATAGCTGTGCCGGATTGAGTTGAACAGTCATGTGTTCGGAAACTCAAGGGTTCCATTGTAGCGCGAACGCGATCCCGGTCTTTGCGGCGTCTACAGGATTTTGCAGTTCACCCGGACGGCGCAATCGGGCATATCACCCTCGATCCGCCGTTCTGAACAAGGCTTAGCCATGCATGACATCCGCGCCATCCGCGATAACCCCGCAGCCTTCGACGCAGGCCTTGCCCGGCGTGGCTTGGCGGCGCAAGCATCGGCATTGCTCGCGCTGGACGAGGCGCGGCGGGGAAAGATCCATGCCGCCGAAACGGCGCAGGCCGCGCAGAACGCAGCCTCGAAGGAGGCAGGTGCCGCCAAGGGCCGGGGGGATGAGGCGGAATTCGCGCGACTGCGCGCGCTGGTCTCGGACAAGAAGGCCGAAATCGCAGCGCAGACCGATGCCGCCGCAGTTGACGACGCGGCCTTGCGGATGGCGCTTTTGTCGATCCCGAACCTGCCCCTTGCCGAAGTGCCCGATGGCGCGGATGAGACCGGCAATGTGGAAATCCGCCGTTGGGGTATGCCGCGTGCCTTCGATTTCACCCCGAAGGAGCATTTCGAGATTGCGGGCGTGGCCCCGGGGATGGATTTCGCCACCGCAGCCAAACTGTCGGGCACCCGCTTTGTCGTGCTGAAGGGCGCGGTGATCCGGGTGCACCGGGCGTTGGCGCAGTTCATGCTCGACACTCACATCGCCGAACACGGCCTGACCGAGGTCTGGACCCCCGTCCTGGTGAAGGAGGAGGCGATGTATGGCACCAACAACCTGCCGAAATTCGCCGAAGACAGCTATCAGACCACCAATGGCTGGTGGCTGATCCCCACTGCCGAAGTCACGCTGACCAACATGGTGGCGGGCGACATCCTCGACCCCGCCACCCTGCCGATCCGGATGACGGCGCAAACCCAATGCTTCCGCTCCGAAGCGGGTTCTGCGGGCAAGGACACCGCGGGCATGCTGCGCCAGCACCAGTTCGAAAAGGTCGAGATGGTGACGATCTGCATCCCGGACACCGCACTGGCAGAGCATGACCGCATGACCCGCTGCGCCGAAGCCATTCTGGAAAAGCTCGGCATCCCCTACCGTACCGTCGTGCTGTGCGCCGGTGACATGGGGTTCGGCGCACAGAAGACCCATGATCTTGAGGCGTGGCTGCCCGGGCAGAACACCTACCGCGAGATCAGCTCGGTTTCGACCTGCGGCAGTTTTCAGGCGCGCCGGATGAACGCGCGCTATCGACCGGCCAAATCTGACACCGGCGGCGGGAAGCCTGCGTTTGTGTCCACCCTCAACGGTTCGGGTCTGGCTGTGGGCCGCTGTCTGATTGCGGTGCTGGAAAACGGCCAGCTTGCGGATGGCTCGGTTGACCTTCCGGCCGTGCTGCACCCCTATCTGGGCGGCAAGACCAGAATTTTGGCAAATGGCACGCTGGAATAGAAACCAAATCGCATGGCGCTGCGTATGACCCCTATGGACAGAACAAGATCCCTCCTCCTCGTCGCCGCCACGCTGGCCTTCGGCGTGGCGCCTTTCATCACGGCGCCCTTCGACGGCTATGACCCCGGCATGTTTCCCGTCCGGGTGGAGCGGCCCTATATTCAGCCCGCAGGATATGCCTTCGCGATCTGGAGCTTGATCTACATCTGGCTCTTTGCCCACGCCCTGTTCGGCGCGTGGAAGCGGGCGGAAGATCCGGCATGGGACCGGGTCCGCTGGCCGATGATCATCTCGGTGGGCATTGGCGCCGTCTGGCTGGCGATTGCCGGAACGAGCCCGATCCTTGCCACCATCACGATCTGGATCATGGCCCTCGCCGCGATCACCGCCTTGCTGCGGGCAGATACGGCGGTAGACCGCTGGATGTTAAGCGCCCCGGTCGCGATCCTGGCAGGCTGGCTGTCGGCGGCAGCGGCGGTGTCACTGGGGGTAGTACTTGCGGGGTTTGGGCTGCTAGACAATACCGCCTCGGCGGGCGCGATGCTGGCGCTGGTGCTGGCCATCGCCGTGACGGTGCAGATGCGGGTGCCGCGGATGCCGGTCTACGGGCTGACGGTGATCTGGGCGCTGGCCGGAGTGGTCGCAATCAACGCCGCGGACGCGGTGACCGTTGCAGTTATGGCAGCCTCGGGCATCGTCGTGATGGCCGTCACGCTTTGGTCTGCGCGCAAGACTTGACCGACGGCCTTGCTGCGTGGCGTCATGGTGCCAGAAAAGCGGTGCCCATGCTGAGCTATACCGAAGTGATCGAGACGAGCGGGGTGAAAGTACCCTTCGTCCCCGCTATCATCACGCCGAAGATCGAACGTCCGATGCGCAGCAGTCGCTACGAATCCGGCGAATGCGCCGCCCTGCGGCGCATTCTGCGCGTCGGCGACCGGGTGCTGGAGCTTGGCGCGGGTGTGGGACTTCTGTCCACCGTCTCTGCGCTCGTGCCGGGGGTGCAGAGCGTGACCGCCATCGAGGCGAACCCGGATCTGATCCCGCTCATCCGCGAAACATACCGGCTGAACGGTGTGGCACGGGTGGACCTGCGCAACGGCGTGGCCACTGCGGAAGAGGGTCCTGACGTGGACTTCTACATCCGCCCGGACTTCTGGGCCTCATCACTGGAACCCGGCTCGCGCAGTTACAGTAAAATCGCAACTTTGCCGCGCTATGCCCTGAAAACCTTGATGAAAGAGGTCAATCCAACCGTCATCGTCTGCGATATCGAAGGCGGCGAGATGGGATTGTTTGACGCGGCCGACCTCTCGGGCGTGCGGGCGCTGGTGATCGAGTTCCACGCCAAGGTTTACGGCGAAGATGGGGTCACGGCGATTTTGAACCTGCTGGCCGCCAAAGGGTTCGACCGCGCGCCTAAGAACAAGGCGGGCTCGACCGTTCAACATCTGGAACGCCGCGCGGCCCTTCCAGGCCCCGCACGGACGTATCGCCCCTGGCCCATGCAGTCCCCCCGGATGATGATTGCCACCTGCATGAAGGATGAGGGGCCGTTCATCCTTGAATGGCTCGCCTGGCACAAGGCCGTTGGTGTGACCGACATCGTGGTCTTTACAAACGATTGCTCGGACGGGACTGACCACCTGCTCGACCGGCTTCAGGATATGGGGCACCTTGTGCATCTGCCGAACCCGGCGGCGGCGCTGAACTCGACGGCGTTCCAGCCCATTGCGCTTGCTTATGCAGGACACTTGCGGCAGATGCGCGAGGCGGATCTGTTTCTGTCGATGGATGTGGATGAGTTTCTGAATATCGGCGTCGGCGATGGCACGATCCAGGCCCTGTTGCAGGCGGCGGGGGAGTTCGACGTGCTGTCGGTCACCGAGGTGAACCACGGCGCAAACGGCCATCAACACTATGCCCGTGGCTGGCTGACCGAGCTTTTCCCCGCGCATCAGAGTCTGCGTCCCGGAAAAATGAAATCACGACGCGGGGTTAAAAGCCTGGTGCGGCTCTCAGCGAAGGTCGAAAAGCTGCGCAACCATCGACCTGACATGCGGGGCGATCTCGGGCCGGTCGTCTGGCTCGACGGGTCGGGGCGTCCGCTCTCGACGCTTGCCGCCGATCCCGGGGAGAACGGGCTTGACTGCCGCGGAACCTATGACCTTGTTCGGCTTGAGCATTTCGCGCTGCGCTCGCTTGACAGCTATCTGGCCAAGATGGACCGGGGCGACGTGGTGGTTGCGGGCAGGCAGGTGTCGCAGAAGTACTGGCGCCAGCGCAACCGGAATGAAGAGGTGACCGCAGGAAACCGGGGCATCCACGGCGCCGCCAAGCAATGGTCAGCAGCGCATCTGGAAACGGACGCCGGCCTTATGGCGTTGCATGAAGTGGCCTGCACCGCGCATGCGGCAAAGATTGCGCTTCTGGTCACGCAAGCGAAGTTCCGGGTGCGGCGCGACTGGGCGCTGGCCTTGGCGTGGTGACGCGCCCGCTCAGCGCTTCAGACTTTCCCGCCCCTTGCCTTCAACGTGTTTACGCAACCGGCTCGGGGTGTGGAACTTCTGGTTCTTGAACGGGTTCTCCGAGGCCTGACTGCGGAAGAACAGCCGGATCGGCGTGCCAGGCATTTCGAAATGGTCGCGCAACCCGTTGACGAGATAGCGCTTGTAGCTCTCTGGCAGCTCTTCGGGGCGCGAGCATTTGATGACGAAGCCAGGGGGCCGCGTCTTGACCTGCGTCATGTAGCGCAGCTTGATGCGGTGGCCACCGGGGGCTGGCGGCGGGTGCGCTTCAGTCATCGCACCCAGCCAGGAATTGAGCCGCGCGGTGGGGATGCGGCGGTTCCAGACGTCATGGGCACGGCGGATTGCATCATGAAGCCGGTCCAGCCCGCGGCCCGTCTTGGCCGAAACGGTGACCAGCGGCGCACCGCGCAGTTGCGGCAGAAGGCGGTCGAACATCTCTTTCAGTTCGGCCAGTTTTTCCTGCTTTTCACCTTCGAGGTCCCATTTGTTGACAGCCAGAACCACGGCCCGGCCCTCAGTCTCGGCAAAGTCGGCGATGCGGAGGTCCTGGGTTTCAAACGGGATGTCGACGTCCAGAAGAACCACGACCACCTCGGCAAACCGAACCGCGCGGATCCCGTCCGAAACGCTGAGTTTCTCCAGCTTTTCAACGATCTTCGCGCGTTTCCTCATGCCTGCCGTGTCAAAGATCCGGATCGGCGTGCCCTGCCATTCGGCACGCACGGAAATGGCGTCGCGGGTGATCCCGGCCTCCGGCCCCGTCAGCAGCCGGTCATAGCCGAGGATCTTGTTGATCAACGTCGATTTCCCGGCATTGGGCCGGCCGATCACCGCGATCTGCAAGGGCTTCTTTGCCGTGGGCAGGTGGGCGTTCTCGTCCGCCTCCAGCTCCGCCTCGGCTTCGCTCAGGTCGATGTCTACCTCTGGCGCATTCTCGGCCTCGCGCTCGGCAAACTCGGCCTCATAGGGTTTGAGCATGCGGTAAAGGTCGTCTATCCCCTCCCCATGTTCGGCGGAAAGGCGTAAGGGCTCGCCTAGCCCAAGGCTCCAGCCTTCCAGCGCGCCCGCATCGCCCGCCTTACCCTCTGCCTTGTTGACGCCAAGAATGACCCGCGCGCCCTTCTTGCGCAGGATATCGGCGAAGACTTCGTCCGAGGGGGTAACGCCCACGCGCCCGTCGATCAGAAAGAGGCTGATGTCGGCCATGTCGACGGCCCGTTCCGTCAGACGGCGCATGCGGCCCTGCAGGCTGTCGTCGGTGACCTCCTCCAGCCCTGCCGTGTCGATCACGGTGAAACGCAGGTCAAAGAGCTTGGCATCGCCCTCGCGCAGGTCGCGCGTGACACCCGGCTGATCATCCACCAACGCAAGCTTGCGGCCCACCAGGCGGTTGAACAGGGTCGATTTGCCCACATTGGGGCGGCCCACGATGGCGAGGGTAAAGCTCATTTCACTGTTCCGGCTATAGACAAGCGACCCCCTTACAGGGGAATGCCCTTAACGGAAAGCGTGAAGTTGCCCGTTGCCACCCACGACATAGAGGCCCCCCCCCGCAAGCGCAGGTTGCGCCGCTGCCCCTCCGGGGATATCCGCGCTGCCCGTCAGGCTGCCATCGGTCGGATCGAACAGGCGCAAGAGCCCGTCGGACGACGCGACTACCAACCGGCCCCCGGCCAGAACCGGTCCGTAATGCGCAGCGATGCCCTTGCGGCGCCTTGGCTTGTCCTTGTCGAAATAAGTCAGATCCGATGCCCAGATCACCGCGCCGGTCGACGCATCCAGCCGCACCAGCTGCGCCTCGTCATTCACGAGAAAGAGCGAGCCGCCAGCGACAACGATGGGTCCCATCGCCCCCTCGTCTGCCGACCATATCCGCTCGCCCGTGTCAGAGGCGACGGCGACCGTGCGACCCGCGGCGGTCCCTGCGTAGATGGTGCCATCCGCGATGACCGGATCGCCGGTTACATCCGGGCTGAGCGCATAGGCGCGGCCCAGACGCTTCCCTGCAAGCGAAACCTGCCAGATCTTTGCACCCGTTCCCGCCCGCAGCACAGCCATAAGATCGCCTGCGTTCGAGGGGAAAAATACCGTGGTGTCAGAAACCGCGGGAGAGGCGGTGCCAAGCATGCCGGTCGAGCCGGGCGTTCCGATCACCTGCCAGATCACCCGGCCATCGGCGGCGGCAACCGCCCAGGCCGATCCGTCGCGGCCACCGACATAGACCGCGTTGCCATCCACCGAAGGTGCGCCGACGATGGGTGCATCCAGCCGCTGACGCCAACGCACGGCACCGCTTGCCGGGTCCAGGGCGACCAGTTCACCATACCCTGTCGTCGCAAAGACCGACCCTGACCCTACCGCAAGACCGCCACCAGAGACTTCACCGCCCCGATCGAAAGCAGCCGTCAGGTCTGCCGACCAAAGTGCCCCGCCGTTCGTGGCCGTGGCCGAGACGGTGGCCATCGCGTCCATGGTGAAAATCCGCCCGTCCGCCACCACAGGCGCCGCCGCGATCCGGTTGCGGCGACTGTTGGCCGAGCCGATGTTGGCCGACCATACCCGCTCCGGCGCCGCCGACAGCGCAGAGTGCGGCATCAGGTGACGGGCGTTACCGGCGCGTTGCGTCCAGTCGGCATTCGCCGTGATTGCAGGCAACGCGATCGGCAGGCTTTCCGATATCGGCAGCGGCGAAGGAGCCAGCGGAGCAGGCTCTCCCTCCACCACAACCGAAGCCTCAAGCGGCGTGCGAATCGGAAATCGCTCGCCCGGCAGTACCACTTCGCGCTCGCCACAACTGATGAGCAGGGTCAGCGCAGCTACGCCAAAACCAAGCCGGCCGAATTGTCCGAGTTGTTGTCGCGTTACGTTCACTGAAAGGCTCCCTGTGTCATTCCCAACCCACCGCTCACTGCAGTCTCAGCCGCCATCCAACGCGGGCTCTGTCGCCGCGCCGGATTGCACGACCGGCTCGGGCGGCGTACCGCCGAGGGCAGTGATCACCTGCCCCGCCCGGTTTCGCAAGGCGCCGGATGCCGCCTGATCCTGCGCGAGGGTAATCAACGCAGCAATCGCGTCGACCGGTTTGCCCTCTTCGATCAGCAGATAGGCGAGTTGTTCCTGCCCGAGCGGCCCAAACGGGCGACCCGGTGCCGCCACCGGCTCCAGCGCGCTCCGACGGTCGGCCAGCGGCATCTCGGCCCCCGCAAGGATCACGCGCCGTAAGGTGGCCAGATCGCGGTAGGCTTCGGGCAGCGCAGGCATCGCGATGATCGCATCCAGCGCCGCCAGAGTCTGAGCGCGGCTGCCTGCAGGGGTGCCTGCCGCGTTCTCGGCGGGGTCAGAGGCAAGGATCAGTTGCAAGAGCCCTGCCTGATCACCTGTCGCTGCAATCGCTGTCAGGGCGCCGCGCCGCTCTTCGGGGGCACCCAGATCCAGCGCATCCGAAACCGCGTCGCCAAAGGCTTCGGCAGTAGCGGATGCCCGCGATTTGGAATATTCGCTCCAAGCCGCGCCCCCAACAATAGCGACCACTGCGACGACGCCGATCCAGCCATATTTGCGAAACATCGCAAACAGCTTGTCGCGGCGGACCTCTTCGGTCACCTCGTCGATGAAACTCTCGTTATTGCTCAAAAGGGGCACTCCGGCGCGCATTGTCCTGCCGGTCCGTCTTACACGCGAAGCGCCGCCCTTGCCAAGCCCTGCCCGGGGGTAGCGTTGCGCGCTCGGCGGTGGCGCACTGCAGCAGGCCCGCATTTGCAAGACGAGCAGCGGAAAAGTGGTCTTGGAGGTTTACCCCGCCTGCGCCCCGGCCAGCGGGGAACCGCAATGCAAGGTCAATTTTCCCGCGCACGTCGTCTTCTTGGTTCAAGTCTCTTCGGGATCGCTTTTTGGTTCCGCCGCCGGTTTTGGACACCAACCGAAGCGTCCCGTCCCGTCCCGGGCCATGGGCAGTTTCCGACCGGATCAGGCTGCTTTCGCCTCTTCGCTCGACTGGCGTTCCCACATCGCGGTATAACGGCCGCCTTGCATCAGCAGCACCTCGTGCCGCCCCTGCTCGACAATCTGGCCATCCTCGAGAACCACGATGCAATCCGAATCCGCGATGGTCGACAGCCTGTGGGCAATAGTGATCACCGTACGCCCCCGGCCCATCTCGGCCAGCGAATCCTGGATCGAGCGTTCGGTCTGACTGTCCAGCGCCGACGTTGCCTCGTCCAGCACCAGAATGGCTGGGTTTTTCAGCAGTGTGCGGGCGATGCCCACGCGCTGCTTCTCGCCGCCCGACAGCTTCAAGCCACGTTCGCCCACGGTCGTGTCATAGCCATCGGGCAGCGACTCGATGAAGTCGTGGATACGTGCCGCGCGGGCAGCCGCCTCCACCTCCGCTGATGTCGCATTGTCACGGCCATAGGCGATATTGTAATAGATAGTGTCGTTGAACAGCACCGTATCCTGCGGCACCACGCCGATCGCCTGATGCAAAGAGCTTTGCGTCACATCGCGGATATCCACCCCGTCAATGCGGATCGCTCCGCCCGTCACGTCATAAAACCTGAACAGAAGCCGCCCGATCGTCGACTTCCCCGACCCGGAGGTGCCCACAAGTGCCAGCTTCTCCCCCGGCCCGACGCGCAGGGTAATGCCTTTGAGGATCAGGCGCTCGGGGTCGTAGGCAAATATCACGTCTTGCAGCACCACTTCGCCCGCACCGACAACCAAGGGCTTTGCCCCCGGTTTGTCCACCACCTCGGATGGCTGGCCAAGCAAACCAAACATCTCGCCCATGTCCACCAGCGACTGCCGGATTTCGCGGTAAACCGTTCCGAGGAAGTTCAGCGGCAAGGTGATCTGAATCATGTAGGCGTTGACCAGCACGAAATCGCCCACGGTAAACTCACCCCGTTGCACGCCTGCCGCACTCATCGCCATGACGATTACGAGGCCTGCGGTGATCAGTGCGCTTTGGCCGACGTTGAGAAAGCTGAGGCTGATCCCGGTTTTGACCGCGGCGCTCTCATACCCCTCCATCGCGCTGTCATAGCGCTTGGCCTCGCGGGTCTCGGCGTTGAAATACTTAACGGTTTCGTAGTTCAACAGGCTGTCGATGGCCTTCTGGTTGGCATCGGTGTCCTGATCGTTCATCTGGCGGCGCAGCTTCACGCGCCATTCGGTCACCTTGAAGGTGAAGGTGACGTAAAGCGCTATGGTGACGACCACGACCGCCATGTATTCCCAGCCGAACACCACCGCAAAAATGATCGCCACCATGGTCAGCTCCAGGATCAGCGGACCGATGGACAAAAGCATGAAGCGCAGCAGGAAATCGACGCCCTTCACCCCCCGCTCGATGATCCGGCTGAGACCGCCGGTCTTGCGCGTGATATGATAGCGCAAGGACAGGCGGTGAATGTGGGTAAACGTTTCCAGCGCCAACCGCCGCAGCGCCCTTTGCCCCACACGGACGAACACCGCATCGCGCAACTCGCCAAAAAGCACCGCACCTAGACGTGCCACGCCATAGGCCACCGTAAGTCCGATGGCCGAAAGACCGAGGAGCGTGCCCGCATCCGGCGTGTCGCCCGCCAGGGCATCCACCGCCTGCTTGTACAAGAACGGCGTCGTCACCGACACCAGCTTGGCCAGCACCAGCATCACCAGGGCCACGACCACCCGCCGCTTGACCCAGGTTTGCCCCGGGGGCCACAGATACGGACCCACCCGGGCGATGGTTTGCCAGCCACTCGCGCTCCCATGTTGGTCGGCGGAGGTGGCAGTGCGTGTCAGGCGGCGCATCGGGAAATTCCTGGCCCGCGCTCTTGGATTGATCGGCGCAGGCGAATGTGGCAGAAGAGATCAACATTTCACGGGTAGTTGAAGGATGGAGCAAAGTAAAGCCCTCGCCGCCCTGCAAGCCCTGTCGCATCCGGCGCGGCTGGAGCTTGTACGTCTGCTGGTGCCAGAGGGCGAAACAGGCCTCTGCGCAGGTGACATCGCAGGCAGGCTCTGCCTCTCGGCCTCGCGGCTTTCCTTTCACCTCTCGGCGCTCGAGGCAGCGGGGCTCTTGCGCTCGCGCAAGGTGGCGCGGCATGTGATTTACCGCGTCGATCCGCAAGGCATGGGGCAGACGATTTCCTATCTTCTCAGCGATTGCTGCCGCGACCACCCGGAAGTGCATGCCTGCTGCGCACATCCCCCGCAGGCGGTCGCCAAGCTCAGTCCCCCGCCGGAACCATGAAGACCTGACCGGGATAGATCAGGTCGGGGTCGCGGATCTTGTCCTTGTTGGCTTCAAAGACCTGTACGTAAAGCACGCCTTCGCCGAACTCTTTCTCGGCGATGCCCCAGAGCGTGAAGCCAGGCTGGACCGTGATCGAGACTGGACGGATCGCGGGGGGCGCTTCGGCGGTGACTTCTGTCACCGGCAGGGCCTGCGGCGCAGCAGACGTTGCGGCACTTTCTGCGCCAGGGGCGGCCTCAGGCTCGGGCTCGGGTAACGGCTCTGCCACAAGTTCAGGCACAAGTTCAGGAACTGGTACAGGGGCCTCGATCACCGTTTCCCCGACAACCGGCTCCGGGACGGTCGCGGGTGCGGCCTCGGACGCCACGGGCACAGCCTCTGGCGCAACCAGCGGTTCCGCGGGCACGACGGGCGCTTCTGCAATCGCCACAACCTCGGGCGCCGCGGAGGCTTCGGGAACGGCCGGTGCTGGGACCACCTGCTCCACCACAACGGGCGCCGCCGTGGGTTCCGGCGCGACGGCCACAGCCTCGGCGGTAGCCGAATTCTCAGCGTTCAAGACACTCGCCAGCGCCTCTCGCGTTTCCCGCAGGAAGGGCGTCTCGATGCGCGAAGTGACCGTGCCTGCGGCGTCGATCTGATCAACCCGCAAGGTGTAAACGCCGGGACCAATCTCTGGCATGGTTGAAAACCAAGCCCCCTCGTCCAGAATTAGGGCGGTCACAAGCGGCGCATTGTCGACATAAAGCCGGACGAACTGCCCGGCCTGCCCGCGCCCCCCTACCTGAACTTCACCCGCCGGGGTGTAAGTGATCGCATCCAGCGAGACATTGGCAACCACAACCGGGTCAGGCGCGACTTTCGGCTGCAGCACGCGCGCGCCTTCTTCGGTGACCAGAATTGCGGCCGGCGCTGCTGGAACTGCCTCCGCGGGCATAGGGGCAGCTTCTGCGGGCGCCACCGGCGCAGCCTCTGCTGGGGCCGCAGGCGCCACGGGCGCCGCCTCCGCTTGCGTCACCGGAACGGTCGCTTCAGGCGCGGCCTCTACCGGCGCCACGGGCGCAGGGTCGGGGGTCACGGCAAGTGCCGCCACAACGTCGTCTTCTGCCGCAAGCGAGGATGGTACTTCGCCTTCAGCGGGCTTTGGGGCCGCTTCCGGCACGGCTATTGCCACTTCTGGCTCCGGCGGGCCGGGAATGGCCTCCAGCGCCACGGTGGCTTCCGACACAAGAACCCTGCCATCCGCCAGTTCAGATTCCAGGGACATCAGGCTCGGCTGATCCGTTGCAGCCAGGGTGAAAAGTGTGGCGAACTGCCCGGCTGAGGATGCAAGCGCTTCTGCCACCGCAACCCCGTCCACCCGCACCCGCACCGTTGACAGCGGTTCTGCCTGCCCTGCCACGACCGCGGATCCATCCGCCTCGACCCGCCAGCTGTCGAAACTGGGCAGAGCCGGGGCGGGTTTCGCTTCAGGCGCCGAGGCAATTTCCGTCTCGGGCACCGCAGCCGCAGGGGTCGTCGGCTGAGCCGGAGCAACCGGCGCTTCGGGTTGCGCCTCGCTCAGCGCAGGCGAAGGCGCCTCCGCCCCCCTGTTCAGCACAAGATACCCGGCCCCTATGCCCGCCACGCCCAGCAAGGACAGGACGGCTGCACGCCCCCCTGCCCCCAGTTCCGCCCAAAACGCCATACAACTTCCCCATGTCGGCAGAGCCTGTTCCCGACCCCTGCTTCCCTTCCCTACAAGAACCCCTATATCTCAGGGGGACGCAACAATTTTTCGGGAATTTTCGTGGTTTTGCCCGCCTCTTCGCCTGCGCAACGCTCCATTTGTGTCTTCTGCGGCTCACGCTTGGGGTCCAACCCTGCCCATGCCGCCGCCGCCCGCAGCTTTGGCCAAGCGATCGCCGAACAGGGCTGGCGCCTCGTCTATGGCGCGGGCGACGTCGGCCTGAT
>Ga0105047_10001172_pt1 | contig 46535 bp, 41 predicted proteins | sample MAT04_FD_78384 | JGI IMG/M metagenome (GOLD analysis project Ga0105047, IMG submission 78384) | Freshwater microbial communities from Lake Fryxell liftoff mats and glacier meltwater in Antarctica - MAT-04 (megahit assembly) | ecosystem: Environmental > Aquatic > Freshwater > Ice > Liftoff... | reverse complement strand
TCCATCTTGTTCACTAACGAGAAGATCGGGATCGCGCGCTGCTTGCAGACGCGGAACAGCTTCTTCGTCTGGGCTTCGACGCCCTTCGCGCAGTCGAGGAGCATGACCGCGCCGTTGACGGCGTGGAGCGTTCGATACGTGTCCTCGCTGAAGTCGGCGTGGCCGGGAGTATCGAGCAGGTTCATCTGCAGCCCGCGATACGGGAACTGCATGACGCTGGTCGTGATCGAGATGCCTCGTTCACGCTCGAGCTCCATCCAGTCGCTGACGGCGGAAGCGCGACCGCGCTTCGCCTTCACGGCGCCCGCCGTCTGGATGGCTCCGCCGTAAAGGAGGAGCTTCTCCGTCAGCGTTGTCTTGCCGGCGTCCGGGTGCGAGATGATCGCAAACGTCTTCCGGCGGTTGACCTCGTGGGTCAGGAGCGCGTCAGTCATGGCGAGGACAGCGTTCCTTAGCTCGAATGCTGGGTTTTCGCCGGAAAATCGCGATCTGGCGGTCCGAGCGGTAGCCTTCGAGCGTGGGAAAGCGCGCGTGGGTATCGGCGGTGGTGAGCGTGGTCGTGGCGGGGGTCGTCGTCTCGCACGCGAATGTGGCGCGGTCGCAGGATGATCAGGCGGATGCCGGGGTCGAGGCCGGGGCGAGATCGGGCACGGGCACGGGCACGGGCACGGGCACGGGCGAGACACGCGAGGCTGGGGGCTGCGGTCAGGGGATGATCGAGGTGGAGGGGGACTACTGCCCCGAGCTCCCCGAGCAGAAGTGCCTGAAGTGGGCGTCGACGACCAGCAAGGGGCGATGCGCCGAGTTCGCGCCGTCCGAGGCCTGCGCCGCGCCCACCGTACGGAAGCACTTCTGTATGGACAAGTTCGAGTACCCCAACCAGCCCGGCGAGAACCCGCTCGTGATGAAGAACTGGTTCGAGGCCAAGGCGCTGTGCGGCGCGGCGGGCAAGCGCCTCTGCAACGACAGCGAGTGGACCCTCGCCTGCGAGGGGCCCGAGCGCCTCCCCTACCCCTACGGCCACACGCGCGACGCCTCCGCCTGCAACATCGACAAGGCGCCCATCAACCCGCACGAGGAAGACCTCCGCAACGTCCAGCGCCGCGACGCCGAGGCCAAGCGCCTCTGGCAAGGCGAGGCCAGCGGCTCCCGCGATCGCTGCAAGAGCGCCTTCGGCGTCCAGGACATGACCGGCAACGTCGACGAGTGGGTCGTCAACGAGAAGGGCAAGCCCCACAAGAGCGGCCTCAAGGGCGGCTACTGGAGCTGGGTCCGCGGTCGCTGCCGCCCGCTCACCGACGGCCACGCCGAGGACTTCCGCTACTACCAGATCGGCTTCCGCTGCTGCTCCGACGCGCCCGGCAGTCCCACTACCGCTTCGCGCTGAAGAGCTTCTCGCGGGCCGCGCCCGCGATGAGCGACAGCGCCGGATGGTCGATGCGCCGCTCCGCGGTGATCGCGTAGTACTTCGCACGCAGCGGCTTCAGCGCGGGGCCTCGGCGCGTGCCGCGCCGTTGCCCCTTTCTTCGACCCGCGGACAAATGCGATACGCTCCCGCTGTGATCGTGCGTCCGTCCGCCTTGGCCCTCGCGCTCCTGTCGAGCGTCGCTGCGTGCACGGGCACGAGCACGGAGTCGCCCGCGACAGACCCTCTCGCTCTCCCCGTGCACGATCCCCGCGCGCCTTCTCCTTCTCCCTCCTCTCCGCCTCACACCCGCGTCGACGGCCACGCCTTCCCCGATCACGTCATCGCCCTCACCTGGGACGACGGCCCCGACACGAGCACGCTGCAGCTCGCGAGCTACCTGAAGAGCCATCGCATCTCGGCGACCTTCTTCGTCGTCAGCTCGTGGGTCGACGGCCTCTCGGACGACCCGGGCGACGGCAAGGGCGTCTTCCAGAGCGGCTACGAGTTCCTTCCGGTCCTCGGCGATCTCGTCGAGCTCGGGCATCGCGTCGCGAACCACACGCTCAATCACGTGGTGCTGCGAGAGTCCGTGGGCGCGAGGACGGTGGACCGCGAGCTCCGCGAAAACCAGCGGAACCTCGACCCGTTCCTGACGAACGAGCTGCGCCTGTTCCGCGCGCCAGGCGGCGGCTGGGGCTCGTTCGCGCAGAACATCGTCGACAAGGACCCGTACCTCGGGCGCATGGTCGGCCCCATCGCGTGGGACGTCGACCGCAAGGACTGGGACGAATCGCTCAACTGCCGCGGGCCGCGCGGCATCTACGAGTGCGAGCGCCTCGGACCGGGTGGCTCGCGGCGCATGAAGCCGGCGGTCGTCGCGGCGCGGTACGTCGGGGCGATCGAGAGCGCGGGCCACGGCATCGTCCTCCTCCATGATCGCGTGGGCCACGTCGGCTCGACCTACGGGCTCGAGGTCGCGCAGGCAATGATCCCGCAGCTCGAGGCGCGCGGGTTCGTCTTCGCGGCGCCTGTGCTGAAGTTCTCGCCTCTCCTCGTCCGCCGTCACGAGGCCGATCTCTCGGAGGCGCATGCGCACTGGAGCGCGTCGGCGCTCGGCATCGGAGACGTCAACGGCGACGGGCGCGACGATGCGTGCGGACGCGATGCGCACGGGATCAGCTGCGCGATCTCCGTGCAGAGCACATCGAGCGGCGACGGTGCGATGCCGAAGACCGTGTTCAGGAGCGTGGCGAGAGGGCGAGCGGCCACGGGGTCGGCCGCGGCCGCATGGGTCCCGGCCGGGACCATCCACCTGGCAGACGTGACGGGCGATGGCCGCGCCGATGTCTGCGTCGCCGCGCCCGAAGGCATCGCCTGCGCCGCGTCGAACGTCGTCGGCGAGCTCGGCCCGTTCGGCACGTGGTCTCTCGACGATCACGCGGCTTCGATGCGCTTCGCGGACATCGACGGTGACGGCAGGGCGGACGCCTGCATGCGCACCAGCGCGGGCATCTCCTGCGCACGCAGCGTCGGTCGCCGCTTCGACGCCGCGCACGCGTGGCTGGCCGACATGACGGACGCGCGCGGCTGGCGTGACACGAAGTACGCCGCCACCGTCCAGCTCGCGGACGTCGACGGCGACGGCCGCGCGGACGTGTGCGGGCGTGGCCCGAACGGCGTCCAGTGCGCGCTCTCGACAGGCAAGGGCTTCGGCAAGCTCGACCGGTGGTCCATTGCGCCAGAGCTCGCGGAAGGCGCGCTTCACTTCGGCGACCTCAACGGCGACGGCCGCGACGACGTCTGCGGCCACACCCACGAGGGCATCGTGTGCGCGCTGTCGACCGCGCGCGGCTTCACGAAGCCGACGCTCTGGCTCGCGCTCGCCTCGGACCTCGCGGACACGCAGCTCGGCGACGTCAACGGCGACGGCCGCGCCGACCTCTGCGGCCGCACGCCCGAAGGCCTCGCCTGCGCCCTCGCCCCCTGATCGACGGCCGCGGAGCTTGCGCCCCTGGGGCCGCCGCGAGACATTCGCCCCACGATGGACGACACGTTGACGCGCCTGGCGTTCCGCGTGCAGGGGGGCGATGTCGAGGCCGCCCGCCTGCTGCTCGTCGAAGCACGTGATCGCCAGCACTCCGCGTACTTCGAGCGCGCCGCGAAGGCGCTCGCAGGCGGCCCCTCGCTCCTCGGCCTCCTCGAGGTCGCGATCGATCCGAACGAGCGCGCACGCGTCCGCGAGCTCCTCCCGCCGCCTGCCGAGGCCGCCGGCATGTTCACCCCGGCCGCCGTCGACCTCGAGGCGATCGATCGCGTGGGCCCCTCCGCGCTCGTCACCACCGCGCGCTGGATGATCGAAGGGCTCCACGCCGTGCCCCGCTACGGCACGGGCCTCCCCTACCTCGGTGCGGCGCTCGCGGGCCCCTGGCTCCACGTGCTGCGCGCGTTCGGCTCGCGCGTCGAGGCGCCATGGGTCGCGCTCCGTGTCATCGTCGCGCTCGACCCGGCGAAGAAGGCGCTCACCGATGCGCTCGTGAAGGGCTTCTTCGTCGCGTTCGGTGACCGCGCAGCCACGCCGGTGCAGACCGTGCTCGCCAACGACGCGCCCGCCGTGCGCCGCCCCCTCTGGGCCAAGCTCGTCCTCGATCATCCGGACCGCATCGACGACCCCACGCTTTGCGCCCTCCTCGACGACGCGACCACGCGCGAGCTCGCGATGAACGCGCTCCTGCAGCGCGGTCCCGCCGCCGCGAAGCACGCGATGCCGTTCCTCCACGCGAGCGCCCCCGGAACACGCCGCGCAGTCGCCGGACTCCTCGCGGTCACGGGCGACAGCTCCGCCATCCCGATCCTCCGCCAGGCGATCGCGCGCGAGCGCGACGCACGCACACGCGTGCAGCTCACCTCGGCGCTCGAGAAGCTCTCCGGCGCCGAGCCGCTCGTCCCGCGAACCACCGGCGAGGACGTGCTCGTCGCACGCGCTCGCGCCGCGCTCCTGGCGCCACGCCAGCCCAAGCCTCCCGCGTGGCTCGCCGGCACCGAGATCCCCCGCCTTCTCTGGCGCGACGGCGAGCCCGTCACACGCGCCGAGATCGACGCTCTCGCCGGCCGCCTCGCGCTGCTCCGCACGACCCACGCCGATACGATCGTCCCCGACGTTCGCCGCGCGCTCGACCCGGCCTCTGCGCGAACGCTCCTCGCCTCGATCCGCGACGCGTTCGTCGCGTCCGAGGAGCGCAAGGTCTTCCCCGAGTGGCTGCTCCGCTCGATCGCGCTCCTCCTCCCCGAGCACGACGTCGACCTCGCGTGCGAGGAGATCGACGAGAACCTGCGGACCTCCGCGCGCGAGCGATGGCAGCGCCGGCCCGGCGGTGACGTCGAGCTCGTGTGGGATCCCGAAGCGCTCGCGAGCTCGCCGTGCCGCGTCGCCTTCGCGTGGCTCGTGCACTGGGCAGAGACGGGCCCCAAGCGCCGCGACCGCGAGAAGGCTCAGCGTGCGCTCATGCTCGCGACGCGCTCGGTCCCCGAAGGCGAGCGCCCCTTCGCGGCGCTTCGTCGCTTCGGCCTCGACGACGACGGCGCGCGCCACTTCCACGCGGAGCCCACGCCCGACGGCGCCGAGCCGGAGCTCGGAGAGCTGACCGTCCGCGTACGCAACGGCGGCGCGATCGAGGTCAGCGGCCCGGGCGGCCTCGCGATCCTCCGCCTGCCCGCCGACGAGCTCGGCAAGCGCGTGAAGAGACACGTCACCGAGCTCGAGGAAGCCCTGCTCGACGCACGGCGTACGCTCGCCGAGGCCTACGCCGACAAGCTGATCGTCGAGGTGCGCTTCGTCAGGCAGCTCCTCCTCGGGCACCCGCTGTGGAGACCCATCGCGCAGGGCTGCGTCGTGCGCCGCGAAGGCGCGCCGCACACGCTCCGGGTCTTCGACGAATCGCTCGCGGAGCTGCCCGACGCGGAGCGCGTCCGGTTCGTCCTCTCGCAGGTCGAAGGCTGAGTCGTCGGCGCGAAGTCGGCAACGAGCCGAGCCCAGCCCAGCCGCTTCGAGCCCCGTGCGGCTGGACAATTAGAGCGAAAGCTCTACTGTCCGGCCCGCGCCGATGAAGACACTCGAAGGTTCGTTCCTCAGTCTCGCCTTGGCCGCCGTCATCGTGACGGCGTGCGGCTCGAGTTCGAAGCAGGGCTTCGAGGACACCGTCGACGGAGGTCCGGGGAGTAGCGGCGGCCTCGGCCCCACGCTCTCGCCTGCCGAAGCGTGCGTCGACGGGCGCATCTGCGTCGGCCAGGACATCTTCAAGTGCGGCGCCGACGGCAAGGCCTCGAGCGAGAAGCTGGGCGACTGCTACGGCGCCGACCAGGCGTGCGTCGGCGGCGCCTGCAAGTCCGGCTGCGAGGCCGTCGCGACGCAGGGCTCCAACGTCGGCTGCGAGTTCTGGGCGGTCGACCTCGACCAGGAATACGACTTCACCAACAACGCGGCCGGCGCGGCGTGGGGCGTCGTCATCGCGAACCCCGGCGGGCAGCCCGCCGACGTCGCGATCGAGCAGAACGACGCGCCCGTCGGACAGCCCGCGCAGGTCACGCTGACGAAGCACGTCCTCATCCCGAGCGGCGGCGTCGAGACCGTGACCATGCCGACGCGCGAGGTCGACGGCAGCCTCAACGGCACGAACGAGGGTGCGGGCACCGTGCTCTCCTCGCGCGCGTTCCGCATCACGTCGTCGGCGCCCATCGTCGTCTACCAGCTCAACGCGCTCGCGCAGACGTTCTCGAACGACGGCTCGCTGCTGATCCCGACGAACGGTCTCGGCAAGGTCCATCGCGTCCTCGCGTGGCCGACGGGCAACCCGATCTCGGTTCTCGGCCTGCCGCTGAGTCGCGCGTACATCACGGTGGTCGGCGTCACGGCCGGCACCAACGTCACCATCCGCACGTCGACCCCCACCGTCGCGGGAGCGGGCTACCCCGCGCTCGCGAAGGACGGCGAGGTCACCGTGAAGCTCGGGCCCTTCGACGTCTTCAACCTCGAGTCCGACGGCATGCCCGGCGACTTCTCGGGCTCCACGGTCATCGCCGATCAGCCGGTCGTCGTCTTCACCGGGACGGAGCTGTCCGGCTCCCCCGGCAACACCGCCGGCATCCCCACGCCTCCGGGCGGCGGAGACTCGTGCTGCCTCGACCACCTCGAGGAGCAGCTCTTCCCCGTCGAATCGTACGGCAAGAACTTCGCGATCCCGCACAGCGCCATCCGGTCGACGACCGGCTACATCGAGCCCGACGTCATCCGCATCATGGGCGTCGCGGCGACCGCGACGGTGAAGACCAACCTCGCGCCGCCGAACGACTCGTTCACCCTCGCGCCGGGCGAGGTGAAGGAGACCTGGACGCAGAAGGACTTCGTCCTCGAGGCGACCGAGCCGGTCGCCGTGGGGCAGGTCCTCGTCTCGCAGCAGCAGATCGACGGTCCGTACACGGGTGATCCTTCGCTCACCATCTTCCCCGCCGTCGACCAGTTCCGTCGCAACTACCTCTTCGCGGTGCCGACGTCGTGGGACACGAACTTCGTGGTCATCTCGATGCCGAAGGGCACGAACGTGACGATCGACGGCACCCCCATCCCCGCGTCGTGCGCCTCGCGTGCGATGGGGAAGGTCGCCGGCACCGACTACGAGTCACGCACGTGCGCGCTCGCCGCGGGCCCCCACAAGATGGTGGGCGACAAGGCGTTCGGCATCACTGCGTACGGCTACGGTCGCGCGGGCTCGTACGCATTCGTGGGCGGCGCGAACGTGACGAAGATCTACTCGCCGCCGGTCATCAAGTAGAGCGGCTCACCGCCTCGGCGGCGGCCCCCTCTTGTTCCTTCGCCCGCTCGCGCTCGGCGACGCGCTCACGCTCGCCATCGGGGTCGTGGACGCGGGCGTGGCCGTGGACGCGTCCGCGTCCGCGCTCGCCGATGCGCCGGCGCTCCCCGTCGCCCCGGCGCTCGCCGCCATCGTCGTCGCGGCCGGCGCCTCCGACGCGCTCGGCGGCGACGTCACCACCGCCACACGCGGCGCACGCCACGACGCCGGCAACCGCGCCGTGACCCACGGAGCAATCTGATGCCGGTAGTGGACGCCGGCGCCCGACGTCGCACACGCAAGGACGAAGAGCAGCACGAGGCGCCCCACGCGTCGCGGCTTCGGGCGTGACCCGACGGTCGCATCGAGCGACGCAGGCGACGGGTTACGTACGATCGCGGGAGCGCCCAGCGCCGGATTCTGCTGGAGCGGCAGGGCCTGCACAGTCGGCTGCTCGCCGAACGGCGGCGCGGGTCGCGGAGCCGGGAGCGGGCTGCGCTCGCTGTCGGGATGCGGCGCGACCTTCCCCGTCGCTGGATTGTAGAACATTCGCACTGTCCCGCCCGCGGCGGACTTCGCATCGAGCTCGGCGCGCGCCTCGTCGACACCGATCAGCGGGCGCCGCGGCGCCGCCGACTCGAGGAACAGCGCCTGCGCGGGCGCCGTCGTCGGAGGAGCCTTCGCCGTGCGCGTCTCCTCCGGCTCCAGGCCCGGGTCCTCCGGCTCCAGGCCCGGGTCCTCCCCGAGGATCGGGACCGTCTGGGCCCGCGCGCGCGCCGTGGCGACGAGCTCCGCCTGCACGGCGTCGGTCTTCGTCTCCTCCTCGTAGTCGTCGTCGCCCGCATCGCGCGCCGCGCTCGCACGAATGAGAGCGGCGACGTTGGCGCCGGGCCTCGCGGTCACCTCGCTGTGGTCGCTGAGCTCGCTGAGCTCCGTCTCCCACTCCGACGGCTCGGGCGGTCGTCCTGCCGCCGGGATCGGCGCAGGACGTCGCGGCGCCTCGGCGAAGGTCGCCGACAGCGACGCGATCGACGCAGCGGGACCGAGACCACGCACGAGCAGTTGAGGCTCGAGGGTCGTGGGCTCGCTATCCGCAGCCGAGGCGGTGTCGGTCGATACGCGGATCGGCGACGCCCCCGTACGAGTGATCGTGATCTCGGAGATCATCGAGGGGTCTACCCCGACATTGATCTCCGTGACCGCGTCGTCGTCCGAGTCGTCGCTCCCCACAGCCTATGGGGTCATCGTACCGAACCTGCCGGCGTAAACGCTACCAGTCGGGCGGAGCCTGGGGACCGGGGACAATCCCGGCGATATCCGGGTCTTCGCCGCCCGGGGTAACCGGCTTGTTCTCCTTGTCGCGCTTGCGGTCCTCGCGTTTCGCGCTCTTTTCGCGCTGACGCTCCTGCCGCTGCCGTTCTTTTTGACGCTTGTTGACGCTGGGATTGGACATCGTGGTGTTCCTTTCCGCGGCGCTCGGTTACCGAGCCCCGCCTCGAAGGCTCTCAGGTTCCGGTCGGGCGGCTCCCGCCGCGATAGCGACGACGCCGTGCGCGGGGGGGATGGGGGGACCGCGCGTCCGTGGAAGCAGAATTTACGGACGTGACATTACTCGGACCTTGCCCGATGGGCGAGCCTCTTCCGCGCTCGGGCGATGACGATCTCTGCTCGGGCCTACGGTCGGGCATGGGCGGGCGCGGTCGCTGGACCTCTTGCGCGACACCTTGCGGAAGTGCAACGCGCTCAGCCAGCGGGATGCGCTGACGGATGACCTTCTCGATGTCCGCGAGGAGCCCACGCTCCTCCTCGTCGCAGAAGGCGATCGCCCGACCGCCGGCGCCGGCGCGGGCCGTGCGACCGATGCGGTGCACGTACTGCTCGGGCACCTCGGGAAGATCGTAGTTGACGACGTGCGTGATGCCGTCGACGTCGATGCCGCGGGCGGCGATGTCGGTCGCGATGAGGACGGGGATGTCGCCGTTCTTGAAGCCGTCGAGCGCGCGCTCGCGTGCGCCCTGCGACTTGTTCCCGTGGATGGCCGCGGCGCGGATGTTCGCGCGGTCGAGCTGCTCCACGAGCTTGTTCGCGCCGTGCTTCGTGCGCGTGAACACGAGCGCGCGATGAACGCCCTCGGAGCGGAGCACGTGCTCGAGGAGCGCGCGCTTGTCGCGCTTGGCGACGTGGTGGACGGTCTGCTCGATCTTCTCGGCGGTCGTCGCCTGGGGGACGACCTCGATGCGAACCGGGTTGATCAGGATGCGCGAGGAGAGCTCGGCGATCGCCGGCGGCATCGTCGCGGAGAAGAACAGCGTCTGACGCTTGACCGGCACTTCGCGAACGATGCGGCGGACGTCGTGGATGAAGCCCATGTCGAGCATGCGATCGGCCTCGTCGAGGACGAAGATCTCGACGGCATCGAGCTTCACGAAGCGCTGCTCCATGAGGTCGAGGAGGCGACCGGGCGTGGCGATGAGGATGTCCGGCTTGCGATGGAGGGCCTCCTCTTGACCGCGCTGGCCGACGCCGCCGTAGATCACGGTGTTCGTCAGGCCGAGGTTCTTGCCGTAGGCCCACGTGCGCTCGCTGATCTGCGCGGCGAGCTCGCGCGTCGGCGCGAGGACGAGCGCACGGATGCGACCGTTCTTCGGCTGGGCGGCGAGGCGCTGGAGGATCGGGAGGACGAACGCGGCGGTCTTGCCGGTGCCGGTCTGCGCGCACCCGAGGACGTCACGACCTTCGAGCACGTGCGGGATGCAGCGCTGCTGAACGGGCGTGGGCGTCTCGTAGCCTTCGGAGGCGACGGCCTTGAGGAGCGGAGCGGAGAGGCCGAGAGCGGCGAAGGCGGAGACCTTGGCGGGCTCGGTGGAGGGAGCGGGGAGCGGGGGGAGCGGCTCGACACGCGTCGAGCGGGGTACTGCTTGATTCACTTGATTGGACTCGGATCTCGCGGCGTGGCCACCTCGTGAGGAGGTGGCAGTTCGATCGCTTGGGGCTCGCGCTACGCCGCTTGTGGAGGCGCGAGCTGGCATACGCGTGGTTGCGTTCGCCGGATTGGGTTTGTCGTGCGCGCCGGGCGGAGGTGCCACCGCGCGCGGATTTTGGGGGGGACGACGATTCACGCGGTCATGACCGATACGTCGCCGTACCGACGTACCGGAGGACGCGCTCGCACGAGGCGTTGCCGACCTGCCCGAGGCAGGTGTCTTCGCCTTCGAACTTCTCGTCTCCGTGCCGCAGCGCACGCATGATGCCGTTCGTCAGGTCGTGCCCGCCGTCCTGACAGGACGGATCGCTGCACGGGACCTCGAACATCGCCGGCGCGTGAGCGACGACGACACGACGAATGTGAGAGACCTCGGCCGAGACAGCGCCGGTGCGCCGCTCTTCGAGGTCGAGGCGAAGCCCGTCGAGCTTGGGGACCTCGGTCTGGAGACGCGGAGCTTCGTCCTCGCGCTTGCGGCGCTCGGCAAAGCGATTGGCCGCATCCCTGTTCCGTCGGTTCATCAAGCGAGCACCCGCCCCTCGTTACTGCGCTTCGTCGTCACTGGCACGAGCGCCAGGACCTGACGCATGAAAACAGCTGACCCATGACTCACTCTCTCGATTCAGGGCGGCTGGTGCTGCTGATGCTCGTTGAGGAGCTGGACAGTAGGACAGTAGAGAAGGACCTGCTCCGACAAGCCGCCGGTTTCGGAGAAGGGGGACGCGGTATGTACCGCATCACGCACGGGAGCCGTCGCAAAACGTTCTCGTGAGGGCCCACCCTAGCGCATGTCGGCTGGAAAGCAAATACCGGGCCCGGCTTGCCCTCGCGCCGCAGCGTCACGCGCACGCGCCTCTGCGCGCCCGTCGACAGCGAGCGCACGCGTGTGCGACGGTCCGTTCATGTCCTTCGTTGCCCAGGCCGAGCGCACCATCGGGGCCCCACCGCAACGCGTGTTCGATCAGCTCGTCGACGTGGCCTCGTGGCCGACGTGGATGCCGCGGTCGTTCGTGCCCGTCCTTCGCAGCGGCACGCCCTCGCCGCTCCGGCTCGGCGACCGCATCAGGGTGAAGGTCGCGGGCGGGCCGCTCCCGACCACGATCCGCGTGAGCAAGCTGGTGCGACCGACCGAGCTCGTGTGGCGTGGCGGCGTTCGAGGCCTCCTCTGGGCCGAGCATCGCTTCGTGCTCGAACCCGTCGGCGACCGGCGCACCCGCGTCCGGTCGATCGAGACGTGGCACGGCGCGCTCGCCCGCGTGCTCCGGGGGTTCGTGCTCCCCCTCGCCATTCGCGTCGGCAACGAGCAGCTCGCGGCGCTCGACGGCGCCGCGGCTCACTCGCACGACGTGAACTGACTACTCGGCGAGGAACGCCGTCACCGACGACGCGAGCTTCGCGGCCTCGCACGACGGCGCGAGGTGGCCGCACGGCCCGTCGAGCGTCACGACCGTCGCGCGCTCCCCCATCGCGCGAGCGAAGGCGCGCGCCGGGATCGGGCTGACCATGTGATCGTGCTCGGCGACCACGAACATCGCCTTGGCCTTCACGCGCTTCGCGCTCGCGTCGAGCGAACCGCCGTACGCGCGCGTGACGTCGTGCGCGAGCATCGCCTCGAGCTGTCGGTGCCAGTCGTTCCAGTCGAACGACGTGTCGGCCTCGCGCTCGCCGACCCACGTGGGGAATGCATCGCGGCTCGTCTCGCCGGCGCGATACGCGGGCGTCGTGAGCGCGAGCGCGTGGAGGTCGAGCACGGCGCGAATGAGCGGCCGCCCGTCGTAGTTGCCGCCCTTGAACGCGGCGTCGTCCTGGAGCGCGTGCAGCTCGGTCGTCCAGAGGAGGAGATCGTTCGAGGTGAGCTGCGGAGTGCCGACGATGGGCACGATGCGATCGACGAAGTCCGGATGCGTGACGCCCCACTCGATCGCCTGCATCCCGCCCATCGAGATGCCCATGACGGCGCGGAGGTGCGTGACGCCGAGCACCTCGGTGAGCATGCGACGCTGGCTCTCCACCATGTCGCGGATGGTGAAGCGCGGGAACGACAGGCGCGGCTGCGTGCGGCTGTTCGACGGCGACGTGGAGACGCCGTCACCGAGCGCGTCGACGAGGACGACGAAGAAGCGCTTCGTGTCGACCAGCTTGCCCGGGACGATGTCGACGAGCGGCCTCGTCGTCCCGCTGAACCACGTCGGAAAGAGCACGACGTTCGATCTCGTGGCGTCGAGCGTCCCGAAGGTCCGATAGCCCACGCGGCATCCCTCGATCTTCTGGCCCGACTCGAGGGGGCAGGCTTCGAGCTCGGCAAACTTCTGCTCGGGGTCGACCGCGACGGGAGGCGTGGTCCTCACGTGGCTCGCGGCCTCGGGGGGCGCGCACTTGGTGGCGGGCGCGCACGCGGCCGTCCCGAACAAGGAGAGAGCGGCGATCGGAAAGAACGGACGCAAGATCTCACGTCTCCGAGGGTCCACGAGCCCGAGGATACAGGAGTTCCCCGAACCGCCGTGGTTGACTCGGGCGGGGCGCCGGGACATTGGGTCGGGACGATGGCCGACCCCCGAACCACGTTGGAACCGCGCTTCGAGGCTGCCCTGCGCGCCGCGCTCGGCGACGAGCTCGCCAGGACGGATCCCGTCCTCCGCCGCTCCGATCGCGCCGACTTCCAGGCCGACGTCGCGATGGCGCTCGCGAAGAAGGTCGGCAAGCCGCCCCGCGACGTCGCGAAGATGATCATGGATCACCTCGACGTGACGGGCATCTGCGACAAGGTCGAGATCGCCGGCCCCGGCTTCATCAACCTCACGCTCTCCGACGAGTGGCTGAGCCGCGCGACCACCGAGGTCGCGCGCGACGCGAGCGGAGGCATCGCCCCCGCGAAGGCGCCCGAGACGGTCGTCGTCGACTACTCCGCGCCGAACGTCGCGAAGGAGATGCACGTCGGCCACGTCCGCAGCACCGTCATCGGCGACAGCCTCGCGCGCGTGCTCGAGGCGCTCGGCAACAAGGTGCTCCGGCAGAACCACGTCGGCGACTGGGGCACGCCCTTCGGCATGCTCATCGAGCACCTGCTCGACCTCGGCGAGGAGGCCGCGCTCGCGACGTCCATCACCGATCTCGATGCATTCTACAAGCAAGCCCGCACCAAGTTCGACGAGGACCAGGCGTTCGCCGAGCGGTCGCGCCAGCGCGTCGTGCTCCTCCAGGGCGGTGACGAGCAGACCCTCGCGCTGTGGAAGCGCTTCACCGACGCGTCGAAGCGCTACTTCGGCGCCGTCTACGAGAAGCTCGGCATCACGCTGAAGGACGAGCACGTCCGCGGCGAGAGCTTCTACAACCCGATGCTCCCCGGCATCGTGGAGGAGCTCGCGAAGAAGGGCCTCACCGAGGTGAGCGACGGCGCCGTCTGCGCCTTCCCCGAGGGCTTCACGAACAAGGAGGGCGCGCGCCTGCCGCTCATCGTCCGCAAGCAGGACGGCGGCTACGGCTACGCGGCCACCGATCTCGCGGCGCTCCTCTCGCGCACGCGCGACCTCGGCGCCACGCGCCTCCTCTACGTCGTCGGCGCGCCGCAGCAGCAGCACTTCGCGATGGTGTTCGCCGTGGCGAAGGCCGCGGGCTGGCTCCACGAGCCCGCGCGCGCCGAGCACGTCGCGTTCGGGTCGATCCTCGGCCCCGACAAGAAGATGTTCAAGACCCGCGCGGGCGGCACGATCAAGCTCGCGGAGCTCCTCGACGAGGCCGTGCAGCGCGCCGCCGCGGCCGTCGCGGAGAAGAACCCCGAGCTCGACGAGGCCACGCGCGCCGCCGTCGCTCGGAAGATCGGCGTCGGCGCGTTGAAGTACGCCGACCTCTCGAGCGATCGCATCAAGGACTACATCTTCGACTGGGATCGCATGCTCGCGTTCGAGGGCAACACCGCCGCGTACCTCCAGTACGTGCACGCGCGGGTGCGCTCGATCTTCCGCAAGGCCGAGGCGGCCGACATCGAGGCCGCGAAGACGGCCGACATCGTCCTGCGCGAGCCGGCCGAGCACGCGCTCGCGCTCGAGCTCCTCGGCCTCGGCGGCGTCGTCGCCTCCGTCGCGGAGACGCTGCAGCCCCACCGGCTGTGCACCTACCTGTTCGCGGTGGCGACGCGGTTCAACACGTTCTTCGATCAGTGCTCGGTGCTGAAGGCGGAGGACTCGGCGACGCGGCGCTCGCGGCTCGCGCTCGCCGATCTCACCGCGCGCGTGCTCGCCAGGGGGCTCGACCTCCTCGGCATCGAAGCGCCCGAGCGGATGTGAGGGCTCAGCCCGAGCGGAGGAGCTCGGGCGCCTCGACGACGGTCGCGCCGGAGCGCGACCCGGCGAGCACCCTCCACTCGTCGGGTTGCGAAGGGCCTCCGCCTGCCGTCACGCGCACACGCACGAGCAGCTGACGGAGCAGCCACGACGCCTCGAGGTTCTTCCGCACCGCGCGGGTCGCGCGATCGAGCACGACGAGGGGAGCTGCGACGAGGACCGCGCAGAGCACGGTCATGACGATGCCGGCGTCGAGCTTGTCGATGTGGAGAAGTCGCGACGGAAGCGCGCTCGACAGGAGCACCGGCCACGCGAGCATCGCGAGCACGACGAGCGGCATGAGCACGGAACGGAGCCGCCCCAGGGTGACGACGCGCTCGCGACACGCGTCGCAGCAGAGGCATCGCACGGTCGTCGAGCGCTGCGTCTTACCGGCCGTGTCGGCCGTCTGCGCGGCGACACTCGGGATGTCGATGAGGAACGAGGCCGTCGACACCGTGCCCGCGAGACAGAGCGGACACGCGGGTCCGTCAGGCCATGGCGCGGGCGGAGCCGCCCCCGCGGCGTCCGACGGCGCCCCGGCCCGAACGACGCTGGTCCGCCGAAGACACTTCGGACAGCGCTCCGAGAGCTCGCCCTCGAACGTCGCCTCGCAGTTGGTGCACGAGAGAAGCACCGACGAAGCGTATCAGGGCTTCGCTGGCGCGCGGGGTCGGCCGCCTATGCGAGCGAGCGCGTCCACGCGAGGGGCTCGAGCGGCGGGTCGAGGGTCGCGCGGGTGAGACGGTTCGCATAGGTCGACAGCGTGTAGGCCCCACGCCGAGGACGACGTCGAGGGCCTGCTCTCTCGTGAAGCCGTGCGTGAGGAAGGCCTCGAGCGCGGCGTCGCCGACCTCGCCCTTCGTGCAACAATTGACCGGTGCGGTTATGCTTGCGCGAGCTCGACGAGGAAGAGCCGCCCTTTCGCGCATTCAATGATTGGGTCGCGGCGCGATTCGGCTTTCATGAGTCGACACGTGGGTGGAAGAACATGCTGGTGCAGTCCCTCGGGGACGACGGGGCGATGGCTCTCGAGCGCTTCTTCACCGCGCTGGACGAGTTTCGTAGGACGGGATCGCCTCGAGCACGGTGAACGTGCGCGCCGCGGTCGCCCTGTGTTCCACCTCGACGGCCTTCGAGCCGCGCTCGACCGCATCGCCGACCAGCACACGGAGACCACGCAGGCGCTTCATCGTGCGCATGTCGTCATCCCTTCGAGCACCACCCCTGCGCGCCATTTGCGAACGTGCTCGGAGACTGCCGGGTGACACGCTTCGGGAGCGGTCTCCAGGCGGGGCTTGCTACGGTCGACGAGATGGCGCGCTCCTCTTCCTGGTGGTCCGCACGCTCGCTCACGAGGGCCGCATTGATTGCGGCGCTCGCGCTCGTTGCATGCTCGCGTGCGCCGAGCGCAGGGACTGCGGGCACCGGTGCGGCCGCCAGCGCCGGCCCGGTCGCCGCGACCGATCCCCCCGGCACGTACATGGGGCGAACGCTTGCGTCTCCCATGAGCTACCAGGGCGCCGACTGGCTCGATCGCGCCGACCGCGAGACGACCGAGCAACCCGAGCACGTGCTCGACGTGCTCGGCGTGAAGGAGGGCATGACCGTCGCCGACGTCGGCGCGGGCTCGGGCTACTTCACGGTGCGCATCGGCAAGCGCGTCGGCCCGCGCGGGCGCGTCCTCGCGACCGACCTCCAGCCGGAGATGCTCGACTTGTTGCGCACGAAGGTGGCGAAGGCGAACCTCCTCAACGTGGTGCCCGTCCTCGCGACCGAGAGCGACGCCAGGCTACCTCGCAAGGAGCTCGATCTCGTCCTGATGGTGGACGTCTACCACGAGCTCCCGAGGCCCGCGGCGACGCTCGCGCAGGTGCGCGTCTCGCTCCGCCCCGAAGGCCGCCTGGCGCTCGTCGAGTACCGCGGCGAGGACCCGGACGTGCCGATCAAGCCCGAGCACAAGACGACCCTCGCCCAGGTGAGGCGCGAGCTCGAGGCCAACGGCTTCGTCTTCCGCTCGAGCGACGAGTCGCTGCCGCAGCAGCGCATCATCGTGTTTTCTGGTGGGGCTCCGCACCTCGCTCCGCGAGCCTCCCCGTGAGGGCAACCTGTCCGGCGGGATTCGCCTTCGGCGAACGGCGCCGCAGACGGCGCCGATTTCACGCCTCGGTTGGGGGAGACTGCCGGGATGCCACGGAGCACCTCATCGCTCGACGCTGTCACGCTCCTTGTGAGGCGGACGGGCAGCCGGGCGGCGGGCGCCGCATGGATCACTTGATCGTCATGCCGCCGTCGACGTAGAGCGCGCTTCCGGTGACGAACGACGACGCGTCGGTCGCGAGGAACACGGCGGCGCTCGCGAGCTCCTCGGGGCGTGCGACACGGCCAAGCGCGTGGAGCGACGCGATGTGCGCCGCGGACTCGGGCGTCGCCCCCATGGTCGTACGGAACATCGGCGTATCGACCCCGCCGGGACCGAGCCGCCGCTGTGCATCGCGCGGACGGCCGAGCGCGCGGCGAGGAAGGTGCCCACGAGGTTCACGTCCACCGCGGCGCGGAAGTCGGTCAGGCTCTGGTCCGCGACAGGCCCGGGGTTGCCGAACGTGCCGTGGCTCGCGATGAGCACGTCGAGCCGCCCGCTCTCGTCGGCGACGCGCTTGAAGAGCGCCTCCACCTACCCCTCGTCCGCGACGTCGGCCTGCACGAACGGAGATCCAGCGTCTTGCCGGCCTCCGCGATGGCGGCCGCGCCGGCTTCCTTTCGGCGCCCGCTCACGTAGATGGTCGACGCGAAGCTCCGCGTCGGTACGCTGATCGGGATCCGCGACGCCGTGGTCGCCGGCCTCGGGCTCGGTCTCCTCCCGGAGTTCGTCGTGGTGAGCGCGCTCTCGGCGCGCACGCTGCGCGTCGTCTTGCCGCGCGCGAAGCTACGCCCAGTCACCGTCCACGCACTCTATCGAACCGAGCTCCGTGGCTCACGACGCATCCAAGCGGTCATCGCACACCTTCGCGCCACGATGCCGCTGGCGGAGCTGTCCGTCTACAGGCTCCCAAGGATTCGAGCGTACGAGCGCTTGCGCTCGGCGTGGTCGTGAATGCCTGCCGTCACCATGACCTCGTCCGCCTTCGTTCGATGCGCGAGCGCACGGAGCACCTCCCCTACCCGCTCCGGCCCGCCCACCGTCACACGCGCGCGGTTCGCGCGACGTATCTGTTCCTCCTCGGCGTCGAACTCGTAGGCGCGCGCCTCCTCGACGCTCGGCAGCGGCAGATCGCGAAGGCCCTGACCGAACCTCGCCCACGACAGATCGCTGCTGCTCGCGAGCTCGTCGGCGTGCGCGTCACTCTCGCCGCACGCGACGGCGACCGCGACGATCGCATGAGGTGAAGCGCGCAGCGGCGACGGTTTGAACTCGGAGCGATAGCGGAGCAGCGCGGCCTCCGCGCCGCTCGGGTCGAAGTGATGCGCATACGCGTACCCGAGCCCGAGCCCAGCCGCGACCATCGCGCTCTCCTCGCTCGCGCCGAGGAGGTAGAGCTCCGGCGCCTCCACGCCGGTCGGCACCGCCTTCAGCGGCCCGAAGCGGACGAGCGGATCGGGGTCGCTCGTGAGCAAACCGAGGAGCTCCCGGAGCTGCTCCGGAAAACCGTCCGCCCCGAGGAGCTCCCGGGAGCGGCGAAGCGCGAGCGCAGTCTTGTTGTCCGTGCCCGCGGCCCGCCCGACCCCGAGATCGATGCGTCCGGGGTGCAGGGCATGGAGGGCGCGAAACGTCTCGGCAACCTTGAGAGCACTATGATTGGGCAGCATGATCCCGCCTGAACCGACGCGGATCCGCGCGGTCGCGGCGGCGACCGTCGCGATGAGGACCTCGGGCGACGAGCTCGCAAGCCCCGCCGCATTGTGGTGCTCGGCGAGCCAGTAGCGCGTAAGTCCGAGCGCATCGGCGTGGCGCGCCAGATCGACCGTGTTCCGCAGGGCGCCGGCGGCCGTGGTCCCGGAGGGGACCGGCGACAGGTCGAGCACGCTCAGAGCGGGAGCGGAGGGCACCAGGGGTTCGAGCATACCTCGGACTTCTGGACGATTCTTCCGCACGCCCCGCCGGGCCCCTGCTACGGAGTGCTCAGATGGCAGACACTTTCGAGGGGATAATCGGACCGGAGCTCGCGAGCGCGATCGCGAAGAAGGGCTATACGACCCTCACCCCAGTGCAGCAGGCGGTCCTCGACCCCGCGCTGGCAGGGCGTGATCTGCGGATCAGCTCGCAGACGGGCTCGGGAAAGACGATCGCGATCGGCTTCACCGTACGCGACGTCATCAAGGGCGACACCGCCCCCTCCCCCAAGGGCGCCGCAAGGCCCCGCGCCCTCGTCGTCGCGCCGACGCGCGAGCTCGCCAAGCAGGTCGAGGTCGAGCTCTCGTGGCTCTACGCGCCGATGCGAGTCTCGGTCGCTTCGGTCACGGGCGGCGGCAACTTCCGCGACGAGCGCCGCGCGCTCGGCGCCGGTCCCGCGATCGTCGTCGGCACCCCGGGTCGCCTCCTCGACCATCTCACGCGCGGCGCCATCGAAGGCACGCAGCTCGGCGCGGTCGTGCTCGACGAGGCCGATCGCATGCTCGACCTCGGCTTCCGCGACGACCTCGAGGCCATCCTCGCGTTCGCTCCCGCCGATCACCGCACGCACCTCGTCTCGGCGACGTTCCCGCGCGAGGTCCTGGCGCTCGCCAACCGCGTGCAGAAGGACCCCGCCCGCATCGAAGGTACGCCCATGGGCGCCGCCAACGAGGACATCGAGCACCTCGTCCACCTCGTGCTCCCGCACGAGCGCCTCGACGCGATCGTCAACCTCCTGCTCGAGACGCCCGACGGCACGACGCTCATCTTCGCGCGCACCCGCGCCGACGTCGGCGAGCTCACGCACCTCCTCGGCGACGCCGGCTTCATCGTCGACTCGCTCTCCGGCGAGATGGAGCAGCGCGAGCGCAACAAGGCGCTCGCGGCGTTCAAGCGTGGCGACCTCCACGCGCTGATCGCGACGGACGTCGCGGCGCGCGGCATCGACGTCGCCGACGTCGCACGCGTGCTCCATGCCGAGCCGCCGATGGATCCCGACTCCTATACCCACCGCAGCGGTCGGACCGGCCGCGCGGGGCGCAAGGGCAAGAGCTCCGTCATCGTCATCCCGCCGGCGCTGAACCGCGTCTCGGGCCTCCTCAAGCGGGCAGGCGTGCGCTGGCGCATCGACCCGGTGCCCACCGCCGAGACGATCGAGACCGCACGCGAGGAGCGCCTCTTCGAGGCGCTGACCACCGTGGTCCCCCCGGAGGACCCGAGCGAGCCGGTCGCCGAGGACGCGCGCGTCGGCGGGCCCATCGAGGCCGACGACCGCTCGTGGACGCTGGCGAAGCGACTCGTCGAGGCCGGCGAGGGCACGCGCGCGCTCGCACGCATGATCGCACGCACGCGGGCCAGTGGCCCGGAGGCTCGGCGCATCACGCCGGTGCTTCCGCCCGGCCAGAAGCGCAAGCCGTGGGAGCAGCCGGTCGGCCCGGGGATGGCCGCGGCTCGCAACGAGGGCCGTCCGTTCGCGGAGCACCGCACGTTCGGCGAGCCCCGCGGCCTGCGGCCCGATCGCGCCGGAGACGACGCGGGCGACCGCGGCCCGCGCCACGACGATCGCGACGCGCAGCCGCGCCGTGAATTCGGGCGCGAGGCCGGCCCGCCGCGCACGCCGCGCGACGCCGCGACCGACGCCGGCTCGTGGGTGCCCTTCCGCATCTCATGGGGACAGATCCACGGCGCCGACGCGCGCCGCCTCCTCGCGATGGCCTGCCGTCGCGGTGGCATCAAGGGGAGCGACGTCGGGGCAATCCGTGTAACTCGCACGTATTCGACGATCGACGTCTCGAGCGCCGCTGCACCGACGTTCGAGCGCGCGACCCGCGAGCCCGACCCGCGCGACCCGCGCGTGAAGATCCGTCCGGCCAGCGAGGTCGAGCACGGCGACGAGCGCGACGGACGAGACCGGAGGCCCGACAGCGGCGACCCGAAGCCGGAGGCGTCCGAGACCGTGGCGGCGAAGAGCTCGCGGAACATCGTTCCGGTCGACCTGCCGTCCAGCCCTTCGGCGAAGAGCTCGCGTCACGTCATCGAGGTCGAGCTGCCGTCGAAGCTGGCGGCAAGGAGCTACCGTGACATCGTCGACGCGGAGGAGGAGCCCAAGCCCGTCCCCGCGGCGAAGAGCTCACGCCACGCGGTTCGCGTCGAGCCGGCCGTCCGGCCGGCCGCGAAGAGCTATCGCGACATCGTCGACGAGGAGCCCGCCCCGCCCGCGAAGAGCTCGCGGAAGCTCATCGCCGACGCTCCCTCGAAGGCGGCGGCCAGGAGCTCGCGCGACGTCGCCGAGACCGAGCACGCCCCCAAGCCGGCCGCGAAGAGCGTGCGCACGCTCGTGATCGATCGCCCGTCCCGCAGCGCACGCGACATCGACGCGGACGAGCCCACGCGCGCGCCCGCCACCACCGAGGTCGACCGCCCGTCCAAGACGGCCCGCGCCGCGACCGGCGACCGCCGGCCGAAGCCCTCGCAGCCCGAGCGCTACGCTCGCCGCCCCGCGACTCCCCGAGCCGACGAGCGCCCCACCGAGGAGCACCCGCGTCCCTCGAACGACGGACCGCGACCCGACGGCGATCGCCCCCGTCCGCCCTTCGATCGCTCGCGTCCGTCGAACGACCGCGGCAACGACCGGCCGCGTCCGCCCTACGACGCCCATCGCCAGCGCCCCTCCGGCGACGGACCGCGCCCTGGCGGCGACCGCCCCCGCCCGCCGTACGAGGGACCGCGCCCCGGTGGCGACCGCCCGCGTCCGCCCTATCAAGGCGGGCAAGGCGGGCCGCGTCCCTCGAACGACGGGCCGCGCCCCCCGTACGATCGCTCGAGGCCGCAGGGCGACGGACCGCGCCCTGGTGGCGACCGCCCGCGTCCGCCCTATCAAGGCGGACCGCGCCCCGGTGGCGACGCACCGCGACCGGGTGGCGATCGCCCCCGTCCGCCGAGCGACGGACCGCGCCCTGGCGGCGACCGGCCTCGCCCGCCGTATCAGGGCGGACCGCGCCCCGGCGGCGGAGCGCCCCCGTCGCGTCACGGCGACGCGCGACCGAAGCACAAGAAGCGCTGACCTTCCGCGATGGTCGCAACCACGCGCGGGGCCAAGCGCCCGCACGATTGCCCCTGTTTCTCCGGCGAGCGCTACGTGGCGTGCTGCGCGCCTTTCCATCGCGGCGAGCGCGAGGCCGAGACCCCGGTGGTGCTCATGCGATCGCGCTACGCGGCCTTCGCCCTGGGGCTCGGTGAGTACCTCGTGCGCACGCTCTCGAAGGACCATGCGGACCTCGAGCTGCCGCGCGACGTGCTGGTCCGTGAGCTCTCGGGCGCACGACAGCGCCAGCGCTTCATGGGGCTACGGATCCTGCACGAGGAGATCACCGGCAACGTCGGCAAGGTCATGTTCTTCGCCCGGATCTTCGAGAAGGGCGTCGACGGGTCCTTCGTCGAGCGGTCCGAGTTCCTGCGCGAGGGTGCCGTGTGGCGGTACGCCTCGGGCATCCTGGTGCCCAGGGCCGACCTTCCAGAGTCACTGGACACGCTCACCCCTGCGGACATATTTGGATTACGCACGCGCGAGTGACTGCTAGGGTCCCGCAGACAATGAAGGACAATCGCCTCGCCGCTTTTCGCACGGCGCTCGAACAGCTGATGTCGGCGATGGACGCGACCGTCCGCATCGCCCGCTGGACCGAGGCACCCGAGGCCATTCCCGCACCGCTCCAGAAGGCCGCGTCGCAGATCGACGAGCGCCTCGCGAACGCCGTGAAGCTCGCGGAGACGAAGGTCGTCGGCGCCCCCCAGGTGACGGCGCGCATCAACGCGATGAGCGAGTGCATCCGCAGGCTCGACGAGGCCTTCAAGGCGTACCGCACCGAGGTCGACGGCGCCCCCGGGACCGAGGCCGAGGCCGCGCTCTCGCTCGACGCGGCCATCGCCGAGGTCAAGGACACCGACAACAAGATCGCGTGACCGCCTGACCAGCGCGCTCAGACCGATACCGCCGGCGCGCGAGTCACGCTGACAGAACGAAAAAGCGCGAGGTGTGACCACCTCGCGCTTCGTCGTTTCCGGCTTCCGCCTAGGCGGCAGGCCAGTGCGTCAGACGCTGATCACCAGCGGCCGCCGCCACCACCGCCACCGCCACGACCGCCACCGCCACCGCCACGGCCGCCGCGACCACCGCCACCGCCGCCGTAGCCGCCGCCGCCGCCACCCCCGAAGCCGCCGCCGCCGCCGCCGCCGCCGCGGTTCGGACGCTCCTCGGCCTCGTTGACGCGGAGTGCGCGCCCGTCGACGAGGGCGCCGTTCATCTCGGCAATGGCCTTGGCCGCGTCGCCCGCGGTGCCCATGGTCACGAAGCCGAAGCCGCGCGACTGGCCGGTCGTGCGATCGGTCACGACGTGCGCGTCGGTGACTTCGCCGAACGCGGCGAAGGCGGAACGAAGGGTCTCAGTGGTGGAGTCGAACGAGAGGTTGCCGACATACAGACGATTGCCCATGGATTTTCTCGACTTGTTTGAGCGACTCGCACAGAGATGAAGATCGGGCCGCCCATAGAGTCGCGTTCGGGCTTAGCGAGATCCGGGGGTAGGCCCCCGCCGCACGCGGTCGTGCGCGTCCGAGAAACCGTGTCGAAGCCGAACGCTCAAAGCAAACCTTGAGAGAGTATCGTCGTCGTACGCAGACTCTTCGTGACCGGTCGGTTTTAACCCCGAATGCCGGGCTTCGCAAGCCCACGCCCGAGATGCCCCCCGAGAGCCAGCTCAAACGCACAATTCGCGCATTCGCGGGCTTTTGCATGGTCGCGGTTGGAGTCCTGCACTTCGTCGCTCCGGCGGGCTTCGTGAAGATCGTCCCGGCCTGGCTTCCGGCTCCGCTTTTCCTCGTCCTGGTGAGCGGTTTCTTCGAGATCCTGGGAGGCTTAGGGCTCTTCGTCCGGCGGGCTCACCGCCTCGCCGCCTGGGGGCTCATCGCGCTCTACGTGGCGGTGTTCCCGGCCAACATCAACATGGCCGTCCATGGAATCCAGCCTGACGGGACGCACATCCCTGCGTTGATGCTCTGGGCTCGCCTCCCCTTCCAGGCGGTCCTCATCTGGCTCGCCTGGTGGCTCTCACGGTCGCCCGTCGAGCCGGCCGCTCCGGTTGCGAAGCCATGAGCCCGGAGGACCTGGAGCGCCGGCGGCCGGTCTGGGACGTGATGTCCGACGTGTTCCTCGACACCGAGACGCGCTGGGAGATGCCGCGGATCGCGCTCGTGCTCGCCCGGTCGGGATACTCGGCCGAGGAGCTCGAGGCGATCTGGGAGCACGAGATCGTCCCCGAATGCGCGTGGAACCTGCTCCAGCCCGCCGGTCAGTGGGCGCTCTTCGTCGTCGACGAGGAGAGGCTGACCGAGCGCGCCGACGGCAAGCGGCCCCTGCTCGACCGCATGATGGGAGTCGCGTCGCCGCTCGTCGTGGGCGGGCAGTGGCGCGCCGTCGGGGCGATGCGCGAGGCGCTCCTCGCGCTGTCCGCCGACGAGGGCGCGCAGGCCGCGCGAGCGGCGATGTGGACGGCGTTCGTTCACGCGTACATCGACGGCAGGGCCGACCAGCCGGCTCTCCCCGCGGCCGATGTGGAGATGCTGCAGGCGACGGGCGCCGAAGGGCCGGAGCTGGTCGCGGCGTTCGAGGCGGTGCGGCCGGTGTTTCGCTCGCTCCTGCTCCGCGACGAGCGCGCGCACGAGGACCGGCGAGCAGCCGCGGTGCGCGAGCTGATCGCGCGCGCCACGGCGACGCCGTGAAGTCCCTCTGCCGGGCGCTCCTCGTGATGAACCTCCTCTACTGCGTGCTCGCGGTGGTGCAGGAGGGCGTGCCGGGCTGGCACATGTTCGAGTCGGTCGAGCCGCTCGACCACGTGCTCCGCGATCGCGACGGCCGCACGGTCGACGTGCGCGCGTGGCTGCCGCGTGGCGCGAACCTCGTCGATCGCGGCGAGCTGCGGAAGATCGTGGCGTTCGTCTGCGAGAAGGAGCGCGTGCCTCGGGCCCCGTTCACCTACGCGGAGCCGAGCACCGGCCTCGATGTCACGCTCGGGGCGGAGGGCACCGGCCCGAAAGGTTGCATCGTACATGCACCTCGCTGAGGCCCTCCGACCGCGGGCGCTCGAGCGGTTCGATGCTCGTGCGGTGACGTGGTTCCTGCGCCTCTACGGGCTCGCGCTGGTGGTCGACGTCGCGACGGAGGTGACGGCGGGCGTGTGGGGCGTCCACACCGGGCAGCTCTACCCGTGGCGGCACCTCGGCATCGTCCCGCTCTACCCGGCGAGCGTCCTCGCGGTCGAGTGGGCGCTGCGGGCGGCGGCGGGGCTCGCGCTCGTCGTGGGCGCGCGCCACGCGAGGGTGGTCGGGGCGGCGGTGCGCGTGGCGGCGCTCGTGCTCTTCGTCGCGGTGCTCGAGCGCTACTCGAACCACGGGGTCTTGCTCTTCCTGCTCGCGTTCTACCTGACGCTCGCGCCGCTCGACGTGACGTCGGCGACGTTCGAGGAGCGCGACCACCCGGCGCTCGGCCTCGTGCGCGCGCAGCTCGCGATCGTCTACGTGTTCACCGCGGTGAACAAGCTGGCGCACGGCTTCGCGGCCGGGCAGACGCTGTCGAACCTGCTGGGCACCCCGCTGCCCCAGGGCGCGGCCAGGGCGCTCTCGGTGGGCGTGGTCGTCGCCGAGCTCGCCTTGCCGCTCGTGCTCCTGCGCTGGCCGCGGGCGGGGCTCGCCTTCGTCATCGCGATGCACGTCGCCTTCGCGGCGCTGCTCCCGGGCGTCGCCTCGTTCGGCCTCGCGATGGTCGCGATGGCCGTGCTGTTCATTCGTCGCGCTTAAACGAAGCCGCCGCGCGGGGAAGACCCAGCGCGGCGGCAGCGAGCTCGGAAGCTCGGCTCAGTGCTTGCGCGTCGCGACGGTGCGGTTGAACCGGTCGTGGTTCTTGTGCATGGTCACCTGGTACGTGAACCCGGTGCCCTGGTCGCCCATGAGCGCGGACCAGTGAAGGAAGAAGTACCAGAGGCGGTACCAGCGCTCGCCGTACGCCTTGATGACCTCGGCCTTGTTCGAGACCCAGAGGTCGCGCCAGGCGCGGAGCGTGAGGATGTAGTGCGAGCTCATACGCTCGACGTCAGAGACCTCGAAGCCGGCCTTCTCGGCCGCCGCGAGCATCGCCGAGAGCGGCAGGCTCGCGTCGGCACCCGGGAAGATGTAGCGCGCCATGAAGAGCGCCCAGATGAGGTCCTCGGGCTTCAGCGAGAGCGCCGTGAGCGGGTTCTGCGGGGCGTAGAGGTTGCGGATGCCCGTCCACTGGAGGACGAAGAGGCCGTCGTCCTCGAGGAGGGAGTGGACCTTGTCGAAGTAGCCCGCCAGGTTCTTGATGCCGACGTGCTCGACCATCTCGAGCGAGACGATCTTGTCGAACTTGCCCTGGACGTTGCGGTAGTCGCAGACCTCGACCTTCGCGAGGTCCTCGACGCCGTACTTCTTGATGCGGTCGGTACCGAAGTCGACCTGCTCCTGGGCGAGCGTGACGCCGCGGGTCTTCGCGCCGAACTCGCGCGCCGCGCGAGCCACGAAGGTTCCCCAGCCGCAGCCGATGTCGAGGAGGGTCTCCCCCTTCTTCAGCTCGAGCTTCTCGCAGCAGCGATCGATCTTCTTGTACTGCGCGTCCTCGAGAGAGGTCTCGGGCGTCTCGTACCAGGCGGCCGTGTAGACCATCGCCTCGCCGAGGCACCAGCCGAAGAAGTCGTTTCCTCGGTTGTAGTGCTCACCGACGACGCGGCTGTCCTGGCTCTTCGAGTGGATCAGCGTCTCGGGGAAGAAGTTGGTGACCGCCCACTTGAAGTGGCCGGGCGTCAGCTTGAACGAGACGAGGTCGTGCCGCGCCTCGAAGAAGGGCTCCCACTTGTCTGCGGGAATGTCGACCCGACCGGCGATGTACGCTTCGTACAGCTCGGACATCGGGACCTTCTTGCTCGACCACTCGCTCTGCAAGCTGTGATCCTCGAAGGTGACAAAATCACTGACGGTCTTCTTCATGCGAGTGCCGGTCTCCGTTTGGCCGACCTTCTAGCCACGACTGCCCCCGCGGTCTAGGCGTTTTGACGCAGCTGGAGCTCGGCGCGGGCCGGATCCCTCGGGCGCCCGGTGTTTTCCGGGCCGAGGTCGCCCGCGAACACTGCACGATCACGCAGTTTCGGCCACGTCGAGCAGGCTCCGCGGGCTGTCCTCCGCCCACGTCTTCCGCAGCGCCGTCATGGCCGCGGTGTTCTGCGGCATCCTGGTGTGGAGAAACCACCGCGGCGTCTAGGCGACTGGTGTGAATCGGCGCGCGCGACGCGGTCGGCGTGGTCCCAGGGGACGGTCGCAGCCGGTGAGCTCCGAGAACGGGCACGGGCGGCACGTTCACGTGCACGTTTACGGGCGAGATGCCGCGTTTGACACCAGTCTCCTAGACCTCAGCGCGGGGTCTTCGTCGGGGCGCACGTGGAGGAGCCCGCGCCGACGATGAGCATGCCCGTGTCCGGGACCACGACCGTCGAGACGTCCGTGATGGGCGAGTAGCGCGTGACGACCGAGCGATCGCTCCCAGTGAAGAGCCAGAAGTCGCCTCCCCACTGTGCGAACGCGAAGGCCGAGTCGGCGTCGGTCGCCGACGTCCGGTAGGTCACCTCGGTCGCGCCCGTCGTCTTGTTCAGGCCCGCGACGACGCCCGAGCCGACGCTGAACGCGTAGAGCGACGTATCGAGCCCCGTGAGCTCGGTGCGACCGAACGTCAGCGAGCCCAGGAAATTCAGCTGGAACGTCTTCGTGTCGAGCGAGGCGAGGCCCTTGCCCGCGACGTAGAGCGTCTCGCCGTTCGCCGTGTCGCCGTTCCGCGAGTAGCCCATGCCGAACGTCGTGAAGCCCGTCTGGCCGGGCACGAACGCCGTCGGCTTGCACGTCGCGTCCGTCGTGTTCACCGCATAGAGGCGGCCGTCCATGTACTCGACCCACGCCGTGCCGCGACGGTCGATGGCCATCGAGAACGTGCCGGCAGTCGTCGGGCAACCGAGCGTGCCGATGCGAACGAACGCCAGCGTGTCCGGGTAGAAGCGGTAGAGGACCTTGTCGGTGGCGACGACGTAGATCTGCTTCGTCTCCTGCGTGCACTCGAGCGCGTCGGGCGGCAGCGTGACCGCGCCCGCCTCCCCGAACGAGCCGGCCTCCGTGCCCGCGTCGGGCGCCGGGTCGACGGGCGCAGACTCGAACGTCGTGCTCGTGTCGGCCTTCGCGCAGCTCAGGCTCGGCGCGACGAACGAGGCCGCCGCCGCGAGGATCAGCGCGCGCGAGCGGACGCTCACTTGACCGGCCCCCCTGCGTCGCAGTCGCGTGTGAGGCACTTGCCGGTGACGCACGGCTGACCGGGCCCGAGGGGACACGGCGTCGTGCAGCTGCCGCAGTGGAGCGGGTCGGTCGAGAGGTTCGCCTCGCAGCCGTTCTCGACGTTGCCGTCGCAGTCCGCGAAGCCCGGGTAACACACGTACGAGCACTCGCCGGCAACGCACGCCGGGCTCCCGCCGCCGGGATGGCGCGGGCTCGCGTTGGCCGGGCCGGGACACGTGATGCCGCAGCCGCCGCAGTTCCGCGCGTCGACGTTCACGTCGACGCAGTTGCCGTTGCAGTTCGTGGTGCCGGCCGGACAGAGACACGTGCCGCTGTCGCACGACTGACCGAGCTCGCACTTGTGGCCGCACGCACCGCAGTTGTCCGGATCGTTGCCGAGCAGCTTCTCGCAGCCGTCGCCGCAGAAGTCGTTGTTGCAGTCGGCGAAGCCGGGCGCGCACGTGAGGTCGCACGACGCCGTCATGCACTGCCACTTGGTATGGGCCGGACTCACGGCGGGCCCGCACTTCCACGCGGGGTCGGCCGGGTCGGCCGGGGCCTTGCAGACGTTGCCGCACGCGCCGCAGTTCAGGTTGTCGGAGTCGAGCTTCACGCACTCCGCCGCGCACTGCACGTAGCCGTTCGGGCACCCGCAGGCGCCTCGCCAGCAGCTCACGCCCTCCTTGCACGCGTTGCCGCACGCGCCGCAGTTGGCCGGGTCGCTGTCGGTCGGCGTCTCGCAGCCGTCGGAGGCGGAGTGATTGCAGTCGGCCGTCAGCGCATCGCAGACGACACGGCACTGCCCGGCGTTGCACACGAAGCTACCGTTCGTCGCCTTGGTGGGGCAGCGCTCGTCACACGTGCCGCAGTGGTCGACGTCGTTCGAGAGGTTCGTCGTGCAGATGCCGCGCTCGCCCGGGCACGTCGCGTAGGGCGCGGGGCAATCGGTGCTGATGCAGTAGATCTGCGAGGGGCCGTCACCCGCGTCGGTGGCGAAGACCGGCAGGCTGTCCGCGTCGGCCTCGGAGCTCACCGAGCGCGCGCACGCCGAATGGAGCGAGAGCGACAGCACGCCGAAGGCCGCGAGAGGGGCGAGCCGTGAGAGCGAGGGGAGGTTCATGAGAGCGAGGCCCGGGCACGCGAACGACCGCGGTGCTCGTAACGGACTACGCGCGCGGACGCAAGACGTGCGCCGCGCGATTCGCCCGGGTTTTCCGAGGTCGCGCGATCTCTAACGCCCCCGCGGCGCGCAGAGGCGCACGGATCCCGACACTTGGTCGGACTAACTCGCCAGCTCGTCGGGAACCAGGAGGACTTTCCCCTTCGCCTTGCGATCGTGGAGGTAGTGATGCGCCGCCGCGGCCTCCGAGAACTTGAAGGTGCGATCGACGTGCGGCTTGATCGTGCCCGCCTCGTAGAGACCGACCAGCGACGCGAACTGCTCGCCGAGCATCTCGAGCTCTCCGAAGAGGTGGCCCATGTTGACGCCCTGGACCGACTTGTTGTCGTCCATGAGCTTCATCGGGCTCCACTTCTTCACCTGGAGGACCTGACCGAGGGCGTGAATCAGGCTGCGCGTCTTGCCGGAGCCCGCCGCCGAGAGACCGAATGCGACGAGGCGACCGGCGGGCGCGAGCAGCTCGTAGCCGAGCGTCCAGCTCTTGCCGCCGACCGGGTCGAGCACGAGGTCGACACCGCGGCCGTTCGTGAGCGCGCGGACCTCGGCGACGTAGTCCGCCTCGTTCGCGATCGGATGCTGGCATCCGCGCGCGCGGATGAAGTCGTGCTTCGACGTGGAAGCGATGCCGAAGATCTCGCAGCCGCGAGACTGCGCGAGCTCGATCGCCGCGAGGCCGACGCCTCCCGCCGCGGAGTGGATGAGCACGCTCGACTTGGGCCGCAGGTTGCCCGTGAACAGCATCATGTGGTGCGCCGTCAGGTAGACGACCGGGAGCGCAGCGGCCTCCTCGAACGTCATGGCGGCGGGCATCTCGAACGCCTGAGCTTCCTTCACGACGAGCGTGTCCGTGTAGCCGCCGAACCTCGGCATGCCGAAGACGCGAGCGCCCTCCTTCACGCGCGTGACGCCCTTTCCGACGGCATCCACGATGCCGGAGACCTCGTACCCGACGACGCACGGGACCTTCGGCGCATCCGGGTAGAGACCGACGCGCGCCATCAGATCCGCGAAATTGATACCCGCTGCGTGCACGCGGATGCGAACCTCTCCGTCGGTCGGGGTCGGGTCGGGCGCCTCGCGCACCTGGAGCACTTCGGGGGGACCGGCCTTCGTGATCCAGACTTGGCGCATGTGATCGCCTCCGATGCTACGTGAAACAAAACCGTCGCGAGCGCGACTTCGAGCCAGCGCCATCGGCGTGACGATCATGCTCGCGAGCGCGGGGCACGCGGCGGCGCAGCCCGCGCAGGCGCCGCCTCCTCCGGGGCTGCCCGGCGTGCCGGTGATGCCGCCGCGCCAGCAAGGCACGCCCGACGTCGCGTATCCCGACGGCGCGAGCGGCGACGGCGTGGTGGTGCTCATCGTGCTGGTCGATGCGCAAGGGTCGGTCGGCGACGTCACGCCCGCGTCGGGCGAGGAGCCCTTCGTCACCGCCGCGGTGACGGCGGCGCGCGGGTGGAGGTTCGATCCGGCGACGCGCAACGGCGCTCCGCTCGCGGCACGGATCAAGATGGAGATCGTGTTCCACGCGCCCGCGCCGATCGAGCCAGAGGTCCCCGCGGTCGACACGCCCGCGCCGATCGGACCGGGGTTGCCCCCTCCCCCGCCTCCGCCGGTCGTCGACGAGGTGGACGTGCGAGGGCAGCGTCCTGCGCCGGGCGCGACGTCGCTCGGACGCGCCGAGGTGCGCCAGCTCCCGGGCGCGTTCGGCGATCCGTTCCGCGCGCTCGACGCGCTGCCCGGCGTGACGCCGATCGTCTCGGGTCTTCCGTTCTTCTACGTGCGCGGCGCTCCGCCCGGCAACGTCGGGTACTTCCTCGACGGCGTGCGTGTGCCCTACCTGTTCCACGTCGGAGCCGGACCATCGGTCATTCACCCCGGCATGGTCGATACGGTCGATCTCTATCCCGGCGGCTATCCCGCGCGCTTCGGTCGATACGCGGGCGGCATCGTGTCCGCCGAGACGGCGGCGCCGCGCACCGACCTCCACGGCGAGGGCAACATCCGCCTCTTCGACGCGGGCGCGCTCGTCGAGACCGGCTTCGACGGCGGGCGCGGGACGGCGCTCGTCGCCGGTCGGTACTCGTACACGGCGGCGATCCTCTCGCTCATCGCGAAGGACACGCGGCTCGACTATCGCGACTACTCGGCCCGCGCGACGTACGACGTGACGCCGGACGATCGCGTGAGCCTGCTCACGTTCGGCTCGTACGACCTCGTCGCGCAGACGGCGGCCGGCATCGAGAGCGTCCTCTTCGCGTCCGAGTTCTACCGGCTCGACACGCGCTGGGACCACCGCTTCGGCCCGCGGACGAACGTGCGCGTGGCCGTGACGGGCGGCTTCGATCAGACGCGCATCCCCGGTCAGCCGCGCAACTCGCAGGACACGCTCGGCTCGGTACGCGCCGCGCTCACGCACGTCGCCTCCGAGCACGTGACGCTCCGCGCCGGCGGCGACGCCACGATCGACCACTACACCGCCGACACGCGGCCCTACGCAGACCCCGACGACCCGGACACGAAGCGCTTCAACGCGCTCTTCCCTCCGCGCAACGACGTGAGCTTCGGCACGTGGGCCGACGTGAAGCTCGATCTCGGCCCTTGGGAGCTCGTCCCCGGCATGCGCGTCGACGTCTACAACTCCGACGGGACGACCGCGGTCGGCGTCGACCCGCGCATCGGGTCACGGCTCCATGTCGCGAAGCCGGTGCACGTCATCCACACGCTGGGCATCGCGCATCAGCCGCCTTCGTTCCTCATCCCGATCCCCGGGCTCGCGATCGGTAGCCTGCGCGGCGGGCTGCAGCGGAGCATCCAGTCGAGCGCGGGCATCGAGATCGCCCTGCCCGAGGCGACGACGGCGACGTTCACCGTGTTCGACAACGTGTTCCAGAACATGAGCGACACGCTGGGTGTCACGCAGGGCAACGTGATCGACAACAGCCTCAAGGAGTCGCGCAGCCTCGGCTCGGCGGTCGGCGGCGAGGTCTACATCAAGCGAAAGCTCACGCGCCGGTTCGGCGGCTACGTCTCGTACACGATCTCGCGCTCCACCCGCAGCGTGGACCGAGAGCACTTCCTGAGCGCCTTCGATCGCACGCACGTCGCGAACATCGCCGCCGCATTCGACCTCGGCAAGCTCTGGCGCGCCGGGACGCGCTTCACGATCTACACCGGAACGCCGATCGTGCCGCCGGGCGGACAGGGGCTGATCCCGCCGCCGCGCTCGCTCTCGCCGGAGCGTGACCCGCTCTTCTACCGTCTCGACCTCCGGCTCGAGAAGCGGTGGAACCTGACGAAGACGGTCTGGCTGTCGTTCGTCGCCGAGATCTTGAACGCTACACTTCACACCGAGGTGCTGCAGGGGCAGACCATCGGGCCCGTGACGATCCCCAGTATCGGCGTCGAGGGAGCGTTCTGACGATGCGAAGGTTCTTCACCCTCGTTCTCCTCGCGTGCGGCGCTGGTGGCCTCGCCGCGGCCGGCATGGCCGCGCTCGACGCGTGCGTCCCCGCGGACGACCGCGCCACGCCGGGCAAGCTCACGCTCACGGTGTCGCCGAGCCCGGCGGTCCAGAACGGCGTCGTCACCGCGGACGGCTGGAGCGTGGTCTTCGAGCGGGTGCTGGTGGGGATCGGGCGCGCATCGCTCGGCAACACGTGCGCGCGCTACTCGGACTCGAGCTACGACCGGCTGCTCGACGTCACGTCGAGGAGCGGACAGAAGCTGAGCATCCTCTACGGCATCGGGCAGTGCGACCTGCGGTTCCGCGTGTCGGCACCGTCGAGCGACGTGGTGCTCGGCGAGGGAGTCTCGGAGGACCAGAAGACCGAGCTCCGCACGCCCGGCGGAGACCCGTACGTGCCGCTCGGAGGCGTCGCGATGGACGTGACCGGCGCGGCGACGCGTGCCGGCGTCACGAAGCGCTTCCATCTCGTGTTCCGGCCGCGCGTCCGCTACGCGAATTGCAAGCTCGAGGCCGACGCAGGGCTGGCGGTCGACCTGCGCTCGGAGGTCGAGCAGGTCTTCGACATCCGCATCGAGGCCGAGGCGGTGCTGCGTGACGACGTGGACGCGGCGACGGCATCGCTCCGCTTCGAGCCCTTCGCGGCGGCGGACAAGGACGGCGACGGCACCGTCACGCTGGACGAGCTGCGAGCAGTGCCGATCGCGAGCGTGCGTGACGCCGGGGCGTTCGAGGCGGGCGTCTACGAGTTCGACGACGACGCGGGCATCTTCCGCGCGGGTCGCGCGATCGCGATCGAGTCGCTGGGCGACTACGTGTACGAGCTGCTCTTGCCGTCGCTGCCGCGCTTCCGCGGTACCGGCACGTGTGGCGCGGGAGTCGGCCAGGGCCGAGGCCCGGGATAGGGACGGCACGGCCGCTGCGCATCGAGTAGGCTCCGTGGATGCTGTCGATCGGTGCGGCCGAGCTCGTCGTGATCCTGGTGATCGTGGCGATGCTCGTCATCCCGATCCTGATCGTGGTCGGCATCTTCCTCGGCAAGAAGAAGAGCCAGAGCAGCAACGCCGCGGCGAACCTCGTCCAGTGCCGCGCGTGCGGGCGGCCCGGCGCGCCGGGCGCGCAGGTGTGCCCGGAGTGTGGGACGCCTCGTTAGCCGGGACGACAACGCATCGGCGTCGCAGGTCGCACGCGTGCTCGTGCTCGCCGTCCGAGGGCTGTAACCTGCCGGGCATGCGCGCTGTCCGCTGTCACGAGCTCACCGGTCCCACGAGCCTCCACGTCGACGAGATCCCCTCCCCTCCGCCGCCGGGTCAGGGCGAGGTCCTGATCGACGTCCACGCCGCGGGCCTCAACTTTCCGGACGTCCTCCTCACGTACGGCAAGTATCAGTTCAAGGCCGACCCGCCGTTCATCCCCGGCGGTGAGGGCGCCGGCGTCGTTCGCGCGGTGGGTCCGTCGGTCGAGGGCCTCGCGGTCGGCGACCGCGTGGCGTTCATCGTCATGAACGGCGCCTTTGCCGAGCAGGTCATCGCGCCGGCGGCAGGCGTCGTGAAGCTCCCCGACGCCGTGTCGTTCGAGGTCGGCGCCGCGACGCTCCTCACGTACGCGACGACGTTCCACGCGCTCGTCGATCGCGCCGCGCTGAAGGCCGGCGAGACGATGCTCGTGCTCGGCGCCGCGGGGGGCGTCGGCACGGCCGCCATCGAGCTCGGCAAGCTCCTCGGGGCGCGCGTGATCGCCGCTGCCTCCTCCGACGAGAAGATTGCATACTGCAAGGAGATCGGCGCCGACGAGGGCATCAACTACGCGCGCGAGGACCTGAAGGAGCGCGCGAAGCTCCTCACCCACGGCAACGGCGCCGACGTCGTCTACGACCCCGTCGGCGGCGCGTACGCCGAGGCGGCGCTCCGGGGGATCGCCTGGGAGGGCCGCTACCTGGTCGTCGGGTTCGCCGCCGGCGAGATCCCGAAGATCCCGCTGAACCTCGTCCTCCTCAAGGGCTGCCAGATCGTCGGCGTGTTCTGGGGCTCGTTCACGATGCGTGATCCGGCGAAGAACCGGGCGAGCTCGGAGCGCCTCCTCGCCTGGGTGGCCGAGGGCAAGCTCCGGCCGCACGTCGACACGGTCATGAAGCTCGACGCGGCCCTGGCGGCGTTCGAGCGGATGGAGCGGCGCGACGTGAAGGGCAAGCTCGTCCTCGTTCCCTGAGGGTATGCTCGCTCTCCGATGTGGGAGCTCCGGACCCCCGCGCGCGCATGACCGACGACCCGAGAGAGACCTTCGAGCGGCGCCTGGTCCGCGAGATGCTCGGCGCCGAGCGCGTCCGCGCGCGGCTCCTGTTCGCGATCGCCACCATCGTCCTGTTCGCGCTGGTCACCGCGTCAGGCGCCTACCCCGAGGCCGTCGCCTCGCTCCTCCACGGTCGCTTCGACCGCGCGCCGGTCGGCCTCTTCCTCATCGTCGTGGCAGGCTTCGAGCTCTACGTCCTCTTCTGGATCCGGAGGCTCCTCGAGCGCGACGAGGCTCCTCGTCCGGGCCGCCGTTACCTGCACGCCTTCGTCGAGACGAGCATGCCGACGGCGGTCATCCTCTTCTACGCGTCGAGCGACGGCCCCGTTCAGGCGCTGCTCATGCCCTCCGCGTTCGTCTACTTCATCTTCATCCTCCTCTCGACGCTCGGGCTCGATTTCTTCCTCTGCACGTTCACGGGCCTCGTCGCCGCCGGCGAGTACGCGCTCATCGCGCTCCTCTGGGGCTCGAACGACACGCGCGTCGTCGAGCCTGCGCTCTCGTCGGTCCCGCATCACCTCGGCAAGGCCGTCATCCTTCTCGTGAGCGGCGTCGCGGCCGGGTTCGTCGCGCGCCGGCTCCGGAGCAGCTTCACGAGCGCCATCGAGTCCGTGGGGGAGCGCGCGCGGATCCTCGGCGTGTTCGGCCAGCACGTCTCGCCCGAGGTGGTCGAGCGTCTCGTGGCCGGCAAGACCGAGGTGAAGAGCGAGGTGCGCAACGTTTGCGTGATGTTCCTCGACATCCGCAACTTCACCGCGTTCTCCGAGAACAAGACGCCCGGCGAGGTCGTCGACTACCTGAACGAGGTCTTCGAGGCGACGATCGAGGCGGTCGTGAGCCGCCATGGGATCGTGAACAAGTTCCTGGGCGACGGCTACATGGCCGTGTTCGGCGCGCCGATCGCGGAGGGCAACGCGAGCCGCGCCGCCGTCGATGCGGCCCTCGACATCGTCGAGCGCGTCGAACGGCTCGTGGCCGAGGGGAAGATCCCGCCCACGAAGGTGGGCATCGGCCTCCACACCGGCGACGCCGTCGTCGGCAACATCGGCTCGGCCCAGCGCCGGGAATACACGGTGATCGGCGACGTCGTGAACGTCGCGTCACGCATCGAGGCCCTCAACAAGGAGCTCTCTTCGATGGTCCTCGTCTCCGACGAGACCTGGGTCGCCAGCGGCCGTACCGACGTGAACGCCGTGGCGCACGAGGCCATCCAGGTGCGCGGGCGCAAGCAGCCGGTCCGGATCTGGCAGCTCGCCTGACCACGAGCGCGGGCGCAAGGGCGATCGCTCCTCATGGCAGACTCGTGACGAACGGCCCCCCCCTACTCGACTATGAAAATGGCGTGGCGACGAATCACGCGGTGAGCGGCCTCTACACCTACGCAGAGTTCGGGCTCGTACTGACGGCGTTCCTGCCGGTGATGGCAGTGTCCTCCCTCCTTCATCGGGGCGACCCGACCCAGCGCATCCCCGGCCGCTGGATGAGGCGCCTCGGGCGCACGGCGAGCCGGCTCACGCCGCTGTGGAAGTTCGAGATCGAGGGCGAGCGCCCGGCCGACATCGACCACAAGGCCTACGTCGTCGTCGCCAACCACGAGTCGCAGGCCGACCCCTTCCTCCTCTCGTTCCTTCCGTGGGACATGCGGTGGGTCGCCAAGGAGGAGCTCTTCCGGCCGCCGATGACGGGCTGGGTGATGCGCTTCGGCGGCGACATCCCGATCCGTCGCGGCGAGGGCGAGAGCGTTCGCGAGATGATGAAGGAGTGCGAGCGCGCGCTCGCCGCCGGCATCTCGGTGATGATGTTCCCCGAGGGCACCCGCTCGAAGGACGGCGAGCTCCTCCGCTTCCGCGACGGCGCATTCAGCCTCGCGATCGCCGCCGGCGTGCCGATCCTACCCATCGCGCTCGCCGGCACCCGTCAGATGCGCCCGAAGCATTCGAAGTGGTTCGGCAAGGCCCACGCGTGCGCGAAGATCCTCCCGCCCATCTCCACGACGGGGCTCGGCACCGACGACGTCGCCTCCCTGCGCGACCGCACGCGTGACGCGATCGGGGCAGCCCTCCCCGACCTTCGTACGCGATACGGGAATTTTCGACATGAGGGAGATACGCCGGTGAGTCAGCGCTGATCCCGTCCGGATCCACCGCCGGGCGGTGATCTCCCGTTCGCTACTTCTTCATCGCGCGCATCTGCAGCACGCGGAACGCGGCGCGCACGCCGCGGAGCAGGGCGCTGTCGTCCCCCTTGCCGGTGAGCGAGCCGTCGAAGCCCATGCGCGCGTAGTCCTTCGCCACCTCCTGGTCGGAGGTGAACAGGTAGAACAGGCACGTCCTGCCGCTCGTCGCCGAAGCGCCGCGAAGCGACTGGATGACCGCGCCTCCGTTGAAGCCCGGCATGTGAAAATCGATCAGCGCGAGATCGCAGTCGACGAGGTGCCTCGCGGCGCCGACCGTCTGGCTCGTCGTGGTGACGCGATAGCCGTCGGCCTCGAGCACGCGGCGCGCGTTGTCGAGGATGACCGCGCTGTCGTCGATGATGAGGACGTGCTTGCCCGGGAGCTTCGCGCCGCTGAGGGTGATGCGCGTGGTTCCCGGCGACGTCGCGTCCTCGGGCGCCGGCGTCGGCGCGGCCGAGGTGCGCGAGCGGAGGCCCGTGGCGACGGGGGGCGTCCCCGAGAACGGAGACGAGCCCGACGAGGTGCCGGACGCGCTCGACGTGCCGGACGCGGCCGAGCCGGCCGAAGGCATCGACGACGACGAGGGCGAGGACCGAAGCGGGATGCGCTGCGACGAGGACGGCTGCGCCACGCTCATCCGCGAGGAGCTCGGAGGCCGACCGGGACCGCCGGTCGTGCCCGCGAGCATGCCGGCCACGCGCCGCGCGCGCACGTCGAGCGTCTTCTTCGCGACCCGCTGGATCCACTCCGCGATTTCCGGCGTACGCGCGAGAGGCGCTGCCCCCTCGATGGCGCCGGCGAGGTGACGGGCGCTCTGGAAGCGATCGGTCGTCGACCTCGCGAGCGCGCGCATCACGACGGCATCGAGGGCGGGCGGGATACCGGGGCGCACCGTGCTCGGCGGGTCCTGCGTGCCCTCGAGCACCTTGCGGACGAGCTGCCCCTCCGTCTCCGCCTCGAAGAGGCGCCGCCCCGCGAGCATCTCCCAGAGGACGATCGCCATGGCGTAGAGGTCGGTGAGCTTCGTCACCTCGTGGCGCTCGAGCTGCTCGGGCGCCATGTACGCGACCTTGCCCTTGAGCTCGCCCGTGCGCGTCTGCTGGAGGCGCACCGCCGCCTTCGCGACGCCGAAGTCGAGCAGCCGGGTGATGCCGTCGATGCCCACCACGATGTTCTGCGGCGAGACGTCACGATGGACGATCTCGAGCGGCCGGCCGTTCGCGTCGGTCGCCTCGTGCACCGCGTGGAGCGCCTGGAGCGCCGCGCACACGATGCCGGCGACGATGGGCGCCGGGATCGAGATCGCCTGCTCGCGGCAAGCCCTCACGAGCTTGCTGACGGTCTCGCCCTCGACGTACTCCATGACGAGACAGAGGTCGTCGTCGGTGCTGACCACCTCGACGGTCTCGACGAGGTTCCGGTGCTTCACGCTCCCGGCGAGCGCGAGCTCGTCGAGGAACATCGTGATCAGCTCGGGGCTCGAGCCCTGGACGTCCATCTTCTTGATGGCGAGCGGCTGCGTCGAGCCGACGGCGTGGCCGATGTAGATCGTCGCCATCCCTCCTCGGGCGAGCTCGCCGCAGAGAACGTAGTTACCGATCGTTGTGGGACCATCACGCACGCAGTGCTCTCTTACTTGATGATCACGCGGTCGGTCGCGTACTTGAACGACATCGAGTAGGCCGCCGCATTGAGACAGGCCTGGAGCGGCACGACCGCACCGTTCTTGTCCTTGCAGGTGGTCACGCGCTTCGTGGTCGGGTCGGCGGAGAGGGCGTAGGGCGCGCCGGCGCCAGCGGCCGGTGCCGTGGGGTCGACCTGATCGGGCTGGGTCTTCTTGATCGCGGTGATGTTGATGATGACCTTGACGGTGCATCCGCCGACGAAGATGTCGATCATGCGATTCGCCGCCGAGTAGCCCTCGATGCACGCACTCGCGCCGCCCGGAAGGAGCGAGGCCGGCGGCGCCGTCGTGTCGAGCGACGTCGCGGCGATGTTGCCGCACAGCTGTCCGGTCGGCGACCCGGCCGTGCCGCCGCCCGACGCGAAGCTCTGGAGCGTCGGCAGGAGGTGCTCGGCGGCGACGTGACCCGGGGGAGCCGCTGCAGCGGCGGTCGTCGGGACGCTCGCGGCGGCGATCGGCATCGTGATCTTCGCGCCCGACACGGCGAGGCTCGCGAGCGCGCCGCCGACCGAGGTGATGAGGTTGAGCCGACCCGTCGCGCTGAGAACGCTGCCCGTGAACGTGCCCGTCAGCGTGGCGCGCGGGGTGCGCGTCGCGTCGATCGTGGAGAGCGTCGGGGCGTACCACCAGTCGAGATCGCTCGTTCCGCTGTAGGGCGGCGCGTTGCTCGGCGGCGCCCCGGAGAGATTGCCGACGGTCACCGCGCCGGCCGCACCCGTAAGGTCCCCGTTGAACGTGAACAGCGCAGAGACCGAGCCGTCCTTGATGCTGTCGTCGAGATCGGTCTGGAACGAGGAGCGCGCGACGCTCGCGATCGCGCCGCCCAGCGCATTCGCGGTGCAGTAGGCGTCGGTGCCGAACTGCATCTTCATGCCGATGACGCGCTGGCTCTGCTCGAACTTGCAGGCGCTGTCGCAGGCGTCGAGCTTGGTCAGGTTGCCGTCGTCGCACTGCTCGTTCTTCACCGGGTCGCGGAATCCGTCGCCGCAGACCGAGGGCTTGCAGACGGCCGCGATGCAGATGCTCCCGACGCCGCAGGTGATGCCGTCGCCCTTGTTCGCGCCGGCCACGCACTTCTGCCCCGCGTTGCCGCCCACCATCACGGCGGTGCACGTGGGCGCGGCGTGACACGCGTTCGGGTCGACGCACGAGCCCTGCGTGCCCGGCCCCGAGCACGAGAACTTGCAGATCGTCTCGCAGCCCGTGCCCGGCCCGTTGCTCGCGCCGAGGTCGCATTCCTCGCCGCCCTCGAGGATGCCGTTACCGCACGTCGCCGTCGGTGAGATGCACGCGCCCGTCTTGCAGACGAGCCCGGCGCCGCAGGCCTGTCCGTTCTTCGTGGCGTCGGGCGTCGTCCCGCAGCGGTGGTCGGCGGCGCACGTCGCGGTGTTGCACGGCGTCGCCGGGCAGTCCGTGGCGGGGTTCACGCACGAGGCCTTGCAGGTCTTCTCGCAGCCTGTGCCGGGCCCGTTCGCGTCGCCGTTGTCACAGGTCTCGGGCGCCGTGACGACGGCGTCACCGCAGAGCCCGTCGACGCAGTCGGCGCCCTTGCAGAGCTTGCCCGGACCGCAGCTCGCGCCAGTCGGCTTGGGGCCGCCGACCTTGCACGTATGGGTCGCGTCATCGCAGGTGCCGGTCGACGCGCACGAGTCCTGCGCCGAGCAGTTGCGCGTCGCATCGGCCGACAGGCACGTGTGCTTGCAGGTCGTCTCGCATCCGGAGCCCGGTCCGTTGAGCGCGCCGCGGTCGCATTCCTCCGGCGCCGTCACGAGGCCGTCGCCGCACGAAGGGTCGGAGCAGACGCCGCGCACGCAGAGCTTCGTTCCGCCGGCGCACGGCGCGCCGTCGGCGACACCGAAGCACGCGGACGTGCCGTCGACGTTGCCGCCGTCCGGAGTCTCCGGCGCGCCCGGGTCTTCAGGCGTGCCGCAAGCGACGTGTGTCATCGCGACGACGAGCGCGATGAAGATCGACGACGTCAGAAAGCGCAGAAGTCGCGTCTTCTCATGAGCCCCACCCATCCCACGAGGATATCAGTCGCGCGCGAATGGAGCGCGAATGGAGCAAGCGTCAGAGACCGACGCCGCCGTCGGAGAGGTTGCAGGGCGCCGCGCACTTCTGCTGCGCACATGCGACGAGTCCCACGAGGTACGTAGCGATGACGGGGTCCGCTGCGCTCTGGATTCCCGCGTCTGCCGCGCATGGGAGCCCGCAATTGATCTTGTCGTCCAATGTGAGCAGCTCGAAGCACGCCTCCCGCTCGATGCAGGCGAAGGCAGGCTTGCACCGAGGGTCGCCCTGGCACTCTTCGATGAGACCCGAGCAGGTCTCGGGCTTCTCGAGGCAGAGGAGGCAGCCGGTACCGCGTGCGTTCGCGTCCTTCTCGACGATGACAGGCTCGACGCTGAGACACGCCGACAGCAAGCGGAAGCTCGCCACGAGGATCGCAAACGTCATCAGGAGGAGGAGTGCGCGGCGCATGGCTCAGGGCAGAAAATCGTACTGGAGGCCGAGGGAGGTCCGGAACGTGTCGAGCGGGAGGAGCGACGGAGCAAGATCGGCTCCGCCTTCGTAGACCTGCTGCGCCCCCACGACGTACGGCCCGTGATCGGCGATCGCGTACGTCGCCGTCAGACGATACGAGAGGCCGCGAAGGAACGGGAGCGGGCCGGAGACCGTCGCGCGCGTCTCGAGCTGCGCCGGGGCGTAGTTGCCGGTCGGCCAGCCGCCGTCGTACGCGCGGTCGATGGGGCGCTTGCCGACGTAGTGCGTCGCGAGGGCGAGGGTCGGCCAGTCACCGGGGATGTCGTAGGCGACGCGCGCGTTGCCGAAGACCTGCGGGGCGACGGCGAGCGGCGCGCTGGGCAGGCCTGCCTCGTCGCGCCGCGCGATCGCGGCGGTCACGTTGAGACCGTAGTGGAGCTGCTGCTCCTTCCCTGCCGTGCCCTCGAACGTGCCGTTGAGGCCGTAGTTGTCGATCTGCGAGACGTTGCGGAACTGACCGACGCCGAACGTCGCGAGCGAGAGCTCGCCTCGGCTCACCGCCTCGCGCTGCTCGGCGACGCTGAGGATGTGGTTCGCGACGAGGTCCTGCCACCACGAGCGGAAGACGCCGAAGAGCAGCCGCTGCGCGCCGAGCTTCTGCTCGAACGAGGCCTCGACCGAGCGCACGCGCTCCGGCGAGAGCGTGCCCGCGACCGGGAGCTGCACCGTGCTCGTGTAGTCGGTCTCCGCGTAGGTCGGCGACCTGAACGCCTCCGCGTAGCTCCCCTTCAGCGTGCCGCCGTGCCACGTGCGCACCGCCGCCGCGAAGCGCGGAGAGACGACGCCGTCGAAGCGCGTCTCCTTGTCGAGGCGCGCGCCGAGGTTGAAGCTGAGCCAGCGCGTCGGGAGGATCGTCTGCTGGAGGTACGCGCCGATCAGGGTGTCGTTGCGATCGATGACGCCCTGGCTCGACTGGAGCGCGCGACCGGTGTCGAAGTCCCGGAAGTCGACCTTGTTCTTGATCTCACGGAGGCGCCCGTCGATGCCGAGCGTCGTGACGAGCTGCGAGGTCTGGAGCCAGTCGAGATCGGTGCGGAGCTCGAGGCCCGCCCAGCGCGTGCGCCCCCGCCCCTGGATCGCGCACGTGTTGGCGGACGAGTCGCCGGCGCCGAGGCAGGCCGCCTTCTCCGACGCGTTGACGTCGGCGAGCCAGTCCCAGCCGTCGACGTAGCCGCGCGAGGTGAGCCGCGCGATCGACCCGAGCTGCGCGCGATGCGTGACGTCGACGCCGATGCGCCGATCGCGCTCGTGCGAGTCGGGGTCGTCGAAGTCCTGGAAGACCTTCGTGTAACGCGAGCGATACGGCGACGCGTGGTCGTACGAGCTCAGCTGGACGTTCACCTCGAAGTCGCCGAGGGCGAGCCGGAGGAAGCCCGAGGGGAGACGCGTGTAGTACCCATCCTTCGCGACGCCGCCCCAGTAGCCGTTCTCGGGGCCGTTGCGCGAGTAGCGGTACGGGCGCGCGCTCGTGCCGTCGATGCCGCCGTAGCGGTACGGGTAGAAGAACGCGGGCCCGTCGTGCTTGTAGTACTCGACGCCGACGGTCAGATCGGCCGGGTCCTTCGCGAACGGGGTCTTGAACGTGACGCCGGCGCCGACGAGGCCGCGCCACGACCTGCCCGGCTCGACCTCGCCGACGGCGTGGACACCGGACCAGTCCTTCGCGCGCTTGGTCACGACGTTGATGACGCCGAGCATGGCGTTGGACCCGTAGAGGACGGAGCCCGGACCGAGGATGACCTCGATGTGGTCGACCATCTCGAGGGGGATCGCCGCGCCGCGGCCGAAGCTCGCGCGGCCGAACAGCGGCTCGTTCTGCGTGTGCCCGTTGACGAGCAACAGCATGTGGTCGCCGTTGTCGTTCGGGATGAGCACGCCGCGCGCGCCGATGTCGACGACGTGCTGCGAGTCGGAGGTGACCGCGCCGAGGGAGAGGTAATCGATGGCCTCGGCGAGCGTGCGGATGCCGTAGCGACGCAGGTCCTCGGCGGTGACCGTGGTGACCGTGGCCGGCGCGGTGGTCCCGACCTCGGAGGTCTTCGACGCGGCGACGACGACGTTCTCGTTGAGGAGGCCCTCGAGCTCGCTCGTGTCGTCGTCGGCGCGAGCGGCCGAGGACGAGAGCGCGGTCGCGGCGACGGCGAGCATCGCGAGGAGGTGCCGGCGGGTGCTCATTCGTGCACCTTCGCGAGCTTGAGGAGCTCGGCCTTGAACGCGACCTCTTGCTTCTTCGCCTGCCCGAGGTGGACGACGATCTTCGGCTTGCCGGAGACGAGGTCGAAGCCGAGCACGATGCCCTTCGGCACCTCGGCGGCGTCGGCGGCCACGCTGAGGACGTTGACGCCCTCGAGGGCCGACCGGATGGCAGGCACCTCGTCGGCGAGGCCCGGCGCGAGATACACGATCGCGATGTGCTTCGTGCGGCACGTGTCGGCGAGGGCCTTCGCGCCGCCGAACGGCGCGGTCGTCTCGTCGTGCGGGAGGCCGCCGATCTTGTCGACCCCGCCGAGCGCGCTCGTCATGTGCTTGGCGAAGCTGTTCGACGCGTCGCTCTTCGCGTTCACGAGGATGAGCACGTGGACGCGGTCGCCGGCGCGGGCCGCGAGGTTGCGATCGTAGGAGGCGACCTTGGCGACGAGCTCGGCCTGCAGCGCGACGGGGACCGTGGCCTCGTCCGCGAGGCTCGTGCGCGGCGAAAGGAGCACGCATGCGACGACGCTCGTCGCGAGCGCGAATCTCCCCAGCGCTGAACGGCACCCCACAGTCACGCCAGGCCGGTCTACCATGTCCGGCTGGGAACGCCGTGAACAACCAGCGTCTCCAGCCCCCGGTCGCAGGTCAGCCCCGCGGCCTCTCGATCGGGACGAAGCTGACGTCCGCCACGCTGGCGGTGCTCGTCCTGGTGTCGGTCCTTCTCTATCGCGAGCTCACGCGGCGCGAGCGTCAGTCGCTGCTCGCGGCAAAGGAGACGGCGGCGATGATGGTCGCCGACCTCTTCGCGGCCTCGCTCTCCGCGCCCCTGGATTTCGCGGACAACGAGGCCATCGAGACGGAGCTGAGGCACCTCGAGAAGAACGGCGAGGTCGACTGCGCCGCGGTCTTCCTGAAGGACGCCGCCGCGCCCGTCGCGAAGCTCGCGCGCGCCTGTGACGCTTCCGCCCCCATCGACGGGGCCCAGGTCGGTCGCGGCGTCTTCCACGAGGACCGGGTCGAGGTGATGCGCCTCGTCGTCGGACGGGACAACGCGGTCGTCGGCCGGATGCGCATCGTGTTCTCGCTCGCGCGCGAGAACGCGGCGTTCGCCGAGAGCCGCCGGCAAATCTTCTGGCTCACGTTCCTGCTCGCCGCCGGGACCGCGGCGGTGCTCATCGTGATCTCGCGCACGCAGATCGTGAGCCCGCTGCGTCGTCTGTCGGACGCCGCGAGGCGAGTGGGCGGAGGAGACCTCGCGACGCGCGTCGACGTGCGCTCCAACGACGAGCTCGGCCAGCTTGCGACCGCCTTCAACCGGATGAGCGAGGAGATCGGCGATCGCGAGCGGCGCCTCGCGGCGGCCACGCAGAACCTCCGCGATCTCTTCGATCACATGGGTCAGGCCATCGTCGCGTTCGACCGCGAGGGCAAGGTTCGCGGCGCGGTCTCCCGGCAAGCGACCAAGGTCTTCGCGATGCCCGACCTCGACGCGCGGCCGATCCGGGAGCTCCTCTTCGGGACGAAGGCCGACTCGGAGGCCGAGGCCCAGGCCTTCGTCGAGTGGCAGGAGAACGCGTTCGACATCCCGCTCGAGGACTGGTCGTCGTTCGCGGAGCTCGCCCCGAAGGAGGTGACGCTCCAGCGCGAGAAGGGCGGCGCGGTGGTGCCGCTCGAGCTCGAGTTCCGTCCCGTCGCGAAGGATGGCAAGGTCGATCGCGTGATGGTCCTCGCGACCGACGTGAGCGAGAAGCGAAAGCTCGAACAGGCCGTCGTCACGCAGGAGGAGGAGCACGCGAAGCGCATGGCGGCGATGCGGAGGCTCGTCGCCGGCGGCGCGCAGCTCTTCGTGCGATTCGTCGCGACCGCGCGGGAGCGCGTCGCGCGGTTCTTCGAGCGCCTCGACGACGACGCGCTCTCGCTCGCTCCGCTCGACCTCGCGACGGTCGAGGAGATCTTCCGCCACGTGCACACGATGAAGGGGGAGGCGCGCGCGTTCGATCTCCTCGAGCTCGAGGCGGCCTTCGAGACGCTCGAGGACACGCTCGCCGCCCTGCGCCGCAACGCGGAGGCGCTCGCCGAGCGTGAAGTCGCAGACGAGGCGGCCTCCGCGATACGCGCGGGGCTCTTCCGGGCCGAGTCGGCGGTGGAGCGCGCGCGCCAGGACTTCGTCGCGGCTTCGCCCATCGGCAGCGCCGCGCTCGAGCAGGCCTCCGTGCAGCGCTCGGACCTCGACTCCGTGCTCGCGCTCGCGGGCGTTCACGACAACGAGCTCACGCGAGCCATCAAGCGGCTCGCGGCGCGGCCGTTCGGCGAGGCGCTCGCGACGATCGCCGAGCGCGCGCCCGACTGGGCGGCGCGCGACGGAAAGCGCGTCGAGCTCGTCGTCGAGGGCCGCGAGGTGCGCATCCCGCCGGCGCTCTCGGACGTGCTCGCAGGCGTGATGACCCACCTCGTGAGGAACTCGGTCGCGCACGGCATCGAGCCCGAGGAGGAGCGCGCGAAGGCCGGAAAGCCCCTCGTCGGCTCGGTGTGGGCGTCGGCGCAGGAGGGCGAGCGCGGTCCCGTCATCGTGGTCGAGGACGACGGCGCGGGCATCGATCTCGAGCGCGTCGTCGCTCGCGCGCGTGCGCTCGGGCTCGTGAGCGAGGAAGCGCCCGTCGACCCCACCGAGCTCGTGTTCTTGCCGGGGCTATCGACGCGCGACGCGAGCGACGGCCTCGCGGGCCGCGGCATCGGCCTCGACGCCGTGCGCGCGTACGTCCGCGAAGCGGGCTACGGCGTCCGCTTCGTCACCGAAAAGGGCCACGGCACCAAATTCATCCTCGCCCCCCTCGTCTAGTACCGCGCGCCCGAAGTTCATACCGGGTCGCAGAAGGGAGATCGGGCACGGGCACGGGCACGTGGAGACCGAGATTGGCGTCGGGGTTACTGGCGCAGTGCGAGCATCCAGGGAAACTG
>Ga0105047_10001169_pt1 | contig 46549 bp, 45 predicted proteins | sample MAT04_FD_78384 | JGI IMG/M metagenome (GOLD analysis project Ga0105047, IMG submission 78384) | Freshwater microbial communities from Lake Fryxell liftoff mats and glacier meltwater in Antarctica - MAT-04 (megahit assembly) | ecosystem: Environmental > Aquatic > Freshwater > Ice > Liftoff... | reverse complement strand
TCCCACTCGATCGTCCCCGGCGGCTTCGAGGTGATGTCGTAGACTACGCGGTTGACGCCCTTGACCTCGTTGATGATGCGGGTGGCGGTGGCGCCGAGGAAGTTCATGTCGAAGGCGTAGAAGTCGGCGGTCATGCCGTCGGTCGAGGTCACGGCGCGCAGCCCGACGACGTATTCGTAGGTGCGGCCGTCGCCCATCACGCCCACGGTCTTGACCGGCAGCAACACCGCGAACGCCTGCCAGATCGTGTCGTACAGACCGGCCTTGCGGATCTGATCGATATAGACCGCGTCGGCGTTGCGGAGAATCTCCAGCTTTTCCGCGGTGATCTCGCCGGGGCAGCGGATCGCCAGCCCGGGACCCGGGAACGGATGGCGGCCGACGAACACGTCCGGCAGGCCGAGCTCGCGGCCGAGCGCGCGGACCTCGTCCTTGAACAATTCGCGCAAGGGTTCGACCAGCTTCATGTTCATGCGTTCGGGCAGACCGCCGACATTGTGGTGTGACTTGATGGTTACCGACGGCCCGCCGGTGAACGACACGCTCTCGATCACGTCGGGATACAGCGTGCCCTGCGCCAGGAAGTCGGCGCCGCCGACCACCTTGGCCTCGGCGTCGAACACGTCGATGAACAATTTGCCGATGATCTTGCGCTTCTGCTCCGGGTCGGTGACGCCTTTGAGCGCGCCGAGGAACGTATCAGCCGCGTCCACATGCACCAGCGGGATGTTGTAGTGGTGGCGGAACAGGTCGACGACGGATTTGCCCTCGTCCTTGCGCAGCAACCCGTGATCGACGAACACGCAGGTCAGCTGATCGCCGATCGCTTCGTGGATCAGCACCGCGGCGACCGCGGAGTCGACGCCGCCGGACAGGCCGCAGATCACCTTGCCCTGCCCGACCTGAGCGCGGATCTTCTCGATCGCCTCCTCGCGGAAGGCGCGCATCGTCCAGTCGCCGGTCAGGCCCGCGACCTTGCGGACGAAGTTGCGCAGGATTTTCGCGCCGTCCGGCGTATGCACCACCTCGGGGTGGAATTGCATCGCGTAGAACTTGCGCGAATCGTCGGCGATCACCGCGATCGGCGAGCCCGCCGCCTTGGCGACGCCGCGGAAGCCTTCGGGCAGTTTGGTGACGCGGTCGCCGTGGCTCATCCAGACGTCGTACTGGCCGCCCTTCTGCCAGACGCCGTCGAACAGCGCGCAGTCGTCGGTGATCTCGATCGTGGCGCGGCCGAATTCGCGGTGATGCCCGCCCTCGACGGTGCCGCCGAGCTGCGCCGCCATGGTCTGCTCGCCGTAGCAGATGCCGAGCACCGGGACGCCGGCCTGAAGGATCGCCATCGGCGCCTTGGGCGCGTCGGCGTCCAGCACCGAGGCCGGCCCGCCGGACAGGATCACGGCCTTCGGCTTCATCTCGGCGAAGGCGGCTTCGGCCTTCTGGAACGGCACGATCTCGGAATAGACCCCCTCCTCGCGGACGCGGCGGGCAATCAATTGCGTGACCTGCGAGCCGAAATCGACGATCAGGATTTTTTCGTGGATCGCGGCGACGTGCGGCGAGGAATCGGCGGCGGAAGCGGAGGATGTGCTGGGGGCTGTCATGGGCAGCAGATACGCGACCGCAGCCCGGCTCGCAACCGGGAAAAGGGGTGCAGCGGCCAACATCCAGTGCCAGCCTCGTTCACCCCCGTCATCCTGAGGCGCCGCCGCGAAGCGGCGGCCTCGACGGATGCAGTTCTGCGCCCCCGAGCCCGCGACGTCGCCCTTTCGAGGCTCCAGCCGAGCGCAAGGCGCTCAGCGCTCGCCCCTCAGGGTGACGGCTATCAAGCGCCCGATTTGCGCAGCAAGCTTACAAAGAAACCGTCGGTGCCGGTCCGCAGCGGGCTCATCAGCAGCCCCTCGGGCGTGGTCCGGGTGGCGGCCAGGAAGTCCTCGGCCTTGTCCCACAACGCGGCGGCGACCTCGGCCGGCGGGGTCACGGCGAACTCCGGGTGGCCGGCGACGAAGGCCTTGACCTGCCCGCCATTCTCCGCCGGCAACACCGAACAGGTGACATAGGCGATCCGCCCGCCCGGCTTCACCAGAGTGGCGGCCCGGGCCAGCACCTCGGCCTGGTCCTTCAGCCGGATTTCCAGCGCGCCCGGCCGCATCCGCCATTTCGCGTCGGGGTTGCGCCGCCAGGTGCCGGTGCCGGTGCACGGCGCATCAACCAGCACCAGATCGGCGGAAGCGTGGATGTCGGACAGCGTGTCGCCCGGCCCCTTCGGGGCGCGGATATCGCAATTATGCACGCCGGCGCGCGACAGCCGCTCGTGGATCGGCGCGAGCTGGCGCTTGTCGGAGTCGGTCGCGATCAGCCGCCCCTTGCCCTGCATCATCGCCGCCAGCGCCAGGGTCTTGCCGCCGGCGCCGGCGCAGAGGTCGATCACCTGCTCGCCGGGCTTTGCGGCCGACAGCAGCGCCGCGAGCTGCGAGCCCTCGTCCTGCACCTCGACCGCACCCTTGATGAAGTCCTGCTCGGCCTGCACGCCCGGATTGCGGGCGTCGGCGCCGAGTTCGATCCGCAGACCCAGCGGCGACCACGGCGTCCCGCTCGCGCCGAGATGCGCCAACGACGCCAGAACCTTCTCCCGCTTCGCCCTCAGCGTATTGACCCGCAGATCGAGCGGCGCCCGGCTCGCCATGGCGGTGGCCTCCGCCACGCGGTCGTCGCCGAACATTTCGGCGAAGGCGCCGTCGAGCCATTCGGGATAATCGCCAGCGACGTGCGGCGGCGCGCCGTCCAGCGTGCGCCCGGACAAGGCGGCATGCTCGGCGTCGGACAAAGGCTGCGGCGAAAACCGGCCGCCGTCGCACAGCGCCGCGATCGCGTCAGGCGTCATGGCGCGCTCGACCTTGAGCATCCCGAGGACGCGCGAGCGCGCGCTGTCGTCGTCCATGATGAAGGCGCTGGAGGCGCGGCGGCGCAGCACGTCCCAGACCAGGCCGGCGATCGCAGCACGATCGCCGGAGCCGGCGTAGCGATGCGCCGTCCCCCATTCCTTCAGGGCCTTGGCGGCGGGAATCCGCTGGCCGTCGATGGTGGCGATCAGGTCGATGGCTGCGGACAGCCGTGCGGCGGGGGTCATTCAGATCTTTCAGTTCGAGTAGCAATCAGTGGTCAGATCAGCAGCAGGATACGCAGGGCGAAGTAGATCCACATCGCCATCAGCACCAGCGCTCCTGCCAACCACACCGGGCCGCGGCGCCGGATATCGTTCGAGGTGACGAAGACGCCGGCATGGGCGAAGCGCGCGACCACGAACACCCAGGACAGCAGCACCATCACCAGATCGACGTGCCGCAACGGCAGCGCCAGCGCAATCAGCAGATAGAACAGCACCGGCAGCTCGAACTGGTTGCGCAAGCAATTGCCGAACTGGGTGACGCGGTCCGGCCACGCCTGCTGGCCGAGCGCGATGTCCCGCATTTTGGTCTGGCCGGAGGTGATCGCCCTGGTGCGGGCGGCGAAGGTGCCTAACATCAGCGCGAAGGTCAGCCCGATCAGGACGAACACCGGCAGCAGCACCATCTGGACCGACATGGCGGAGCCCTCCCCTGATTGGCCTGCTTCGCTATAGCGACCGCACCCCATCATGACAATCGATCGGCCGGTTTGAACCTGCATGGCTGCATCGGAGACCCACGCCTGACGAGGTTCCGGTCCATTCGAGCCGAGTAACGGTGTCATGTCGTATTTTTGGGCGGGTGTGACGGCTGTGATCGAGACGATGGGCGGCGGCGTCACCGCTGTCGTGAGCGCAGCCGTGCAGTTGTTCGGGCTGACCTCGGACGCACCGGACGGCGCGGCCGGTCTCACAACCTCGGCATTGGCTGGCGCCGCCGCTGCGCTTGCTCTGGCGATCGCGCTCAAGCTGTATTTCAGCCGCCGCGAGCGCACCACGCGCGACATCCTCAGAGATGGCGCGACGGTCAGCTTCGTGATCGGCCTCGTTTGCTTCGTCGCCTACGACATGCGGCACGCGGCGCTGGACTATCTCGGTCTCAACGGTTCCAAACCCGCGGTGGAGTTCGAGATCCGGTTGCCCGCCTCGGCCTTCGCCGCGCTCGGCCGCGACGCCCAGATCGAGTTGCACACCGACCGCAACCAGACCATCGGCCGACTGCAGAGCACCGCCATGGTCGACGACGGCCATCCGGTGCTGCGCGGCTCGGTACCGATCGACTTCCGAACCGCAGATCGGATGGTGATCCTGAACCTGCCCGGCGAGGGCCAGCATCTGTTCAAACTGAGGCTCGCCGCCAACCCGAGCCGCACCGCGGTGTTCGGCCCGTGGCATCTCGCGGACCGCGTAACGTCGCCGAACAAGCCCGAGGCTCCGCGCGACGCCACCGCGATCCGCTATCGCGTGATGTAGCGGAACGCGGTTACGCGCGATCCGGCCCGATGCGAACGAGTTGCTTGCCGAAATTGGCGCCCTTCAGCAGGCCGATGAACGCTGACGGCGCGCTCTCGACGCCCTCGGTGACGAACTCGCGATACTTCACCTTGCCGTCGCGGACCCACTCCGACATATCCCGCAAGAACTCCTGACGCCGTCCCGCGAAATCGCTGACGATGAAGCCGCGGATGGTGAGCCGCTTGGTCAGCACATGACGCATCATCGCGCCCGCCCATTTCGGCGTCGGCGGCGCTTCGAAGGCGTTGTATTGCGCGATCAGGCCGCACACCGGAATGCGGGCGAAAGCGTTGAGCAGCGGAAACACCGCCTCGAACACCTCGCCGCCGACATTCTCGAAATACACGTCGATCCCTTTCGGACACGCCGCCTTCAGCTTGGCGGCGAGGTCCGGATCGCGGTGGTCTAGGCAGTCATCGAAGCCGAGCTCGTTCTTGACGTAGTCGCATTTCGCCTTGCCGCCGGCGATGCCGACCGCGCGCGCCCCCTTGATTTTCGCGATCTGTCCGACCGCGGAGCCGACCGCGCCGGAGGCCGCGGCGACCACGACGGTCTCGCCTTCCTTCGGCTGGCCGATGTCCAGCAGCCCGGTGTAGGCCGTCATGCCCGGCATCCCCAGCACGCCGACTGCGGTCGAGATCGGCCCGAGCGACGGATCGATCTTGCGCAGCGGCTTCGGATCGGCGAGCGCGTGGGTCTGCCAGCCGGCATGCGCCAGCACGATATCGCCCTTGGCGAAGCCCGGGCTGTTGGAATCGAGCACCTCGCAAACCGTGCCGCCTTCCATCACGCCGCCGACAGGCACCGGCTGGGCATAAGACGGTCCGTCGCTCATGCGGCCGCGCATATAAGGGTCGAGCGACAGCCAGATCGTGCGCAGCAGCACCTGCCCCTCGCCCGGCGCCGGCACGTCAAACTCCTCGAGACGGAAATTCGCCGCCGTCGGCTCCCCAGTCGGACGCGAGGCAAGAACGATACGCTGACCCTTGGACATGCTGTTTCCTTGTTGTTGTTGGTTGTTGTTGATTGGGAACGATTGGCGCGACTGTAAGCGAGGCTATCGCGTTCGCCAACTGCGGCGGGCATGATTCACGCCGGCGGCGCTTTGGCGGCGCCGGCCCACCCCGCGTTCGTCATTCCGGGGCGCTCACGAGTGAGCGAACCCGGAATCCTTCTTGGTAACAACTTCCGGATTCCGGTTTCGCGCGTTTGACGCGCGCCCCGGAATGACCACCAATTCAGCTCACACCCCGCCCGGATAGTTCGGGCTCTCGCGGGTGATGACGACGTCGTGGACGTGGCTTTCGCGCAGGCCGGCGCCGGTGATGCGGACAAAATCGGCCTTGTCGTGAAGTTCTGTGAGCGTGCGGGCGCCGACGTAACCCATCGCGGCGCGCAGACCACCGGCGAGCTGATGGACGACATTGCCGACCGGGCCCTTGTAGGGCACCTGGCCCTCGATGCCTTCCGGCACCAGCTTCAGCGTGTCCTTGATGTCCTGCTGGAAGTAGCGGTCGGCCGAGCCGCGCGACATCGCGCCGACCGAGCCCATGCCGCGATACGCCTTGTAGGAGCGGCCCTGCCACAAGAACACTTCGCCGGGGGTTTCGTCGGTGCCGGCGAGCAGCGAGCCGACCATGGCGATGTCGGCGCCAGCGGCGAGCGCCTTGGCGAGGTCGCCGGAATATTTGATGCCGCCGTCGGCGATCACCGGGATATCGGCCTTTTTCGCCGCCTCGACCGCATCCATGATCGCGGTGAGCTGCGGCACGCCGACGCCGGCGACCATCCGCGTGGTGCAGATCGAGCCCGGGCCGATGCCGACCTTGATGGCGTCGGCGCCGGCGTCGATCAGCGCCTGCGCGCCATCGCGTGTCGCGATGTTGCCGGCCACGACCTGAACCGCGTTGGAGAGCCGCTTGATCCGGTTCACCGCCTCGAGCACGCGGGCCGAATGGCCGTGCGCGGTGTCGACGACGATGACGTCGACGCCGGCCTCGATCAGGGCCTCGGTGCGTTCAAAGCCGCCTTCGCCGACGGTGGTGGCGGCGGCGACGCGGAGGCGGCCCTGCGCGTCCTTGCTGGCGAGCGGATGCGCGACCGCCTTCTCCATGTCCTTGACGGTGATCAGGCCGACGCAGCGATACTGATCATCGACCACCAGCAGCTTCTCGATGCGGTGCTTGTGCAGCATCCGCTTGGCCTCGTCCTGGCTGACGCCCTCGCGCACCGTCACGAGGTTCTCGTGCGTCATCAGTTCCGAGACCTTCTGCGACGGGTCGGTCGCAAAGCGCACGTCGCGGTTGGTCAGGATGCCGATCAGCTTGCCCGGGCCGCGGCCCTCGGCGCCGGTCACCACCGGGATGCCGGAGAAGCCGTATTGGTTCATCAATGCCAGCGCGTCGGCGAGCTTGGCGTCGGGGCCGATGGTCAGCGGATTGACCACCATGCCGGATTCGAATTTCTTGACCTGGCGGACCTGAGCGGCCTGGCCCTCGGGATCGAAGTTGCGATGAATGACGCCGATGCCGCCGACCTGCGCCATCGCGATCGCCATCCGCGCCTCGGTCACGGTGTCCATCGCCGAGGCGATGATCGGGACATTCAACGGGATCGCCCGGGTGATGCGGGACCGGATGTCGACCTCGGACGGCATCACGTCGGAGGGGCCTGGCTTCAGCAACACGTCGTCGAACGTGTAGGCTTCGCGAAATTGCTGAGATCCGTTCAATGAAGCCATTGCCAACTCCGTTCAGCGGCCGGTTGCGCCGCGTTCAAACTCGGGAGACGGGAGCCGCGTTCGGCGCCACAGCAGCAGCGCCGTCGAATCGAGCCCGTCGGTAGGGTTGGCGGTGGTCGATAGCATGGCGGTATGACGAATCAAAGGGGCAAAGCCTGTCCGGCCCAATCCGCCCCCCAGACATTGCTCAACCGGCCGCGAGCGAGCCGAAAACCACGGGAACATCAGGGATTTCCACGATCGTGTCCCGGGCTGCGCGCAGCACCTGCCGGTCGCCTTCGGGCACCGAAGCCAGATCGCCGTCCTTGAAGAAGCCGATTGCACGAAGCGGTAACCCCGGATCCCTGCCGAACATCTTGCTGAAACCACCCAGCGCGCGCCGCAGGGAAACGCCGGACGACAGCAAGGCCGCGATGTCGCGGTAGTCCTTTGCTTCCGCCCGATCGAGGATCGCCTTCAATTTCGTTGCCAGCAAATCCTCGGGCGACGCGACCAGCAAGACGGCGTCGGTGGTTTTCAGGGGCGGATTGATCCGGCCAAGGCCGAGACCGCCAAAAAACGACAGCTTCACCCGCCCCGACGGCACTCCGGAGTTGAAAACCAGCGTATTCTTGTCTTCCTGAATGATCGCCGCATCTTTTGTCAGGGGAAACGCCTCGGCCAATTCGCTCTTGTCGAGCGGTTGCGACCGGAAGAAATCGAAATCGATCGATACGCGATGACCGAGATGCAGCGCGACCGCAGTTCCGCCGTAGAGCACGAAGTTCAGATCGCCAGCCGGTTCTAGCGAACGCCAGATTTGGCGTTGCGGCTCGGGCAGAACTTCCAGCTTGGGCTCAAAGGTCCTCAGCATCGAATGCTCTCTCGGGAGGCGTTTCCGGCAATGCGCGCCCCGTCGCGCGCTGCAGGCGACCGCGCCAGAACTCCCACGACCGCGGGTCGATCCAGCCCGGCTCGGCGCTCAGCATGGCGTCAGCCAGCGCGTCGGAGCCCAAATTCCGCTCGAGCTCGAGGCCTTCGGCGAAGGTTGCAAAGCTCATCGCCTGCGCCAACAGCCGCGCCTCGGAGCGCGGCGCGGCTCCGATCGGCTCCCACCAGAAATACTTCCGTTCGAGATCGGAAGCCAGTTGAGGCGGAAGGCGCAAAGCGAGGGTCATCGAGCCGAATTATAGCACATCACCAGATCGATTGCGAACCGCCTCGCTCGCCACTCAGCGCCGGTAGGCCGGCGGCGCGCCGTGCTCGCGGATCGCCTCGACCACCTCGCGGTGCATCCGCTTTTCCCGCTCCATCCGGACCGCGATCAAAGCGTGCAGCGACGGCAGCAGCAGCAGCGGCTGGAAGATCAGGCCGAGAATGACGCAAACCACCAGCAGCACCAGATTGAACACGGCCGACAGCGGCTGGCCGTTGAGCAGCAGGCCGAGCGGCGGCAGGAAAGCGGCAAGCAGGTAGATCATCGGCGGAACTCCCTCCAGACGTGGGCTCCGGCAAAGGGCTTTCGGATGCGCGCCGGTCACGCAAGATTTAGGTGCTGAGAGGCCGTCCGCAATAGCGGGAGCTGCGACCGGATGGTACACGCGGGGCTCCCGCCCCGGCCGAAATCCCGCATGAACAAAGAACGACTGATCCCGCTGATCGTGGCCGCCGCGTTGTTCATGGAGAACATGGACGCTACCGTGATCGCCACCTCGCTGCCGGCGATCGCGGCCGATATCGGCACCTCGCCGCTGACGCTGAAGCTCGCGATCACCTCCTATCTGCTGTCGCTCGCGGTGTTCATCCCGGCCTCGGGCTGGACCGCCGACCGGTTCGGCGCCCGGACCGTATTCTCGGCCGCGATCGCGGTGTTCATGGTCGGCTCGATCGGCTGCGCGCTGTCGAGTTCGATCACCGATTTCGTCGCCGCCCGCATCCTGCAGGGGCTGGGCGGCGCGATGATGACTCCGGTCGGACGGCTGGTGCTGCTGCGCTCGATCGACAAGAGCGCGCTGGTCAGCGCGATGGCGTGGATGACCTTGCCCGCGCTGATCGGGCCGGTGATCGGGCCGCCGCTCGGCGGCTTCATCACCACCTATTTCTCGTGGCACTGGATCTTCCTGATCAACATCCCGATCGGCCTTGTCGGCATCTTCTTCGCGCAACGCTACATCGACCCGATCCGCAGCGAGAATCCCGAACGCTTCGACCTCTACGGGCTGGTGCTGGCCGGGATCGGACTCGCCGGGATCGCCTTCGGCCTGTCGGTCGCCGGGCTCGGTCTGCTGCCTTGGCCGATCGTGACCGGACTGATCGCGGTCGGCGCGATCTCGATGACGCTCTACCTGCTGCACGCCCGCCGCACTACCTCGCCGGTGCTGGATTTCTCGCTGATGCGGCTGACGACGCTGCGCGCCAGCATGATCGGCGGTTTCCTGTTCAGGCTCGGAATCGGCGCGCTGCCGTTCCTGCTGCCGCTGTTGATGCAGATCGGCTTCGGGCTGACGCCGTTCCAGTCCGGCCTCGTCACCTTCGCCTCCTCGGCCGGCGCGATGGGCATGAAACCGCTGGCGGCGCGGATCATCCGCACCTTCGGCTTCCGCAACATCATGACCATCAACGCGCTGATCAGCTCGGTGTTTCTCGCCGCCTGCGCGCTGTTCACGCCGGCGACGCCGCTGCTGCTGATCATGATCATCCTGCTGGTCGGCGGCTTCTTCCGCTCGCTGCAGTTCACCGCGATCAATACCGTGGCTTATGCCGAGGTTCAGAGCGCACAGATGAGCCGCGCCACCACGCTGGTCAGCGTCGGCCAGCAACTGGCGATCTCGGCCGGCGTCGCGATCGGCGCGTTCTCGGTCGAGACCACCATGGCGTGGCGTCACACCACCACGCTCAGCGCCGACGATTTCGCCCCGGCCTTTATCGTGGTCGCGGTGATGGCGGCGCTGTCGGCGTATTTCTTCTGGCGGATGCCGGACGACGCCGGTAGCGAGATTTCGGGGCGCAAGGCGATCGAAATCTCGAGCAAAAAAGCCGCAGCCGGCGCCGCGGCCAAGACGGCGAGCGAAGAAACCCAGGATGCGCGCGATCAGAGATTGGGTTAGCGCCGGCAGACGATCACGACCGGATGGTTCGTCGGCCCGGACAGGGCCCGGATGTTCCGTCCCGCGCTAGCTCAGAGCCTCCCAGCCCCGGTCGTTCGACTTGTTGTGCCGAACCGCCAAGCGCAGCACATCGCTGCAGATCGGGCACCGGAAATGCGGCACGTCGAACTTTGCGTTCGCGTGCTCGACCGCAACCAGTTCGCGATCAACGCCGCACCCTCGGCACATCGGAGTCGGGATATCCATGCCTGTCGCCGATTCGTGAATGAGAATCGACCGACCGTATTGGAATTGAGGTCATCAACTCTGTAAATTGATACCAGACGCTGAAATTGACTCATTAATTAACTGCAATGTCTGCAAGTAATTCCCAACACTACAGCATGATACCGAGAAGTGAGCGTCGGATCTCGGAAAACATCACGCGCCGACAACAAACTGAAGCTGAACAAACTGGAGCTGGACGACGATTCGAAGGTAACTCATCCTGCTCGACGGCTTCGTCGCCCGTCGCCGTCACTCATCGACTGTTTCAGGGGCCACGATTGGCACACCGCGAAATCCCATCGCCAGCACGTAGCGCTCCGAGGAATCCTTGCGGCTGGCCGCCGGCTTGACGTGCTTCACCGTGGCGAAGTCGCGCTTGAGCTGCGTCATCAGCGTCGCGTCGGCGCCGCTCTGAAACACCTTGGCGACGAAGGTGCCGCCGGGCTTCAGCACTTCGCTCGCGAACTGCGCGGCGCTCTCGACCAGACCGACGATACGAAGCTGATCGGTCTTGCGATGCCCGGTGGTGTTCGCAGCCATGTCGCTCATCACCACGTCGGCGCCGCCGCCGAGCATCTCGCGAAGCCGATCCGGCGCGGCGTCGTCGAGAAAATCGAGCTGCGCGAAAGTCACGCCGGGGATCTCCCCCATCTCCAGCAGATCGATCGCGATCACCTTGCCGCGGCCGTCCGCAGCGCCGACCCGCTTGGCGGCGATCTGGCTCCAGCCGCCGGGCGCTGCGCCGAGGTCGGCCACGGCGAGACCCGATTTGAGGAAATGATACTTGTCGTCGATCTCGAGCAGCTTGTAGGCGGCGCGCGAGCGATAGCCGTCGCGCTTGGCCTGCGCGACGTAAGGGTCATTGAGCTGGCGCTCGAGCCATAGCTTCGACGACAGCTTCATTCTGCCGGCGCTTTTGACGGTGACGCGCATCCGTCCTGTGGTGTCTTTAGCCATGGTCCTGCCTATTTGTTCGCGCCGCGTGCTTAGCAGACCGGTGCGGAAAGACCAGTGAAACCACGGTTCAGGCGGCGCCGAGCACGCCGTCCTCGCGCATCATCTCGACCAGCATGCCTTCGCGCAGGCCCCTGTCGGCGACCCGCAGCCGCGGCAGCGGGAACGCGGCGCGCACGGCGTCGAGGATCGCGCAGCCCGCCAGCACCAGATCGGCCCGTTCCGTGCCGATGCAATGGTTCTGGGCGCGGTCGTGATAGCTCATGCTGCGCAGCCGGTCGATCGTCATCGTCAGTTCGTCGTCGCTCATCCAGATCCCGTCGACGCGGCGACGGTCGTAGCGGATCAGATCGAGATACAGCCCCGCCAGCGTCGTCACCGTGCCGGAGGTGCCAAGCAGATGCAGGCCGCCGAGGTCGCCGCCGTGCTCGGCTGCAAACGGCGCGACATGCGCCGTGACCTCATCGATCATCGCCGCATAGGTCTGCGGCGTCACCACCTTGCCGCCGAACTGCTCGGCCAGGGTCACCACCCCGAGCGGGATCGACATCCACGCCTTGATCCGCGGCGGCAGGTCGGGCCGCGCCGGATCGCGCGCGAGCCGCACCAGCTCGCTGGAGCCGCCGCCGATATCGAACAGCACCGCGCCGCGGCCGGTCGGATCGACCAGCGGCGAGCAGCCGATCGCGGCGAGCCGAGCCTCGGTCTCACGGTCGATGATCTCCAGCCGAATCCCGGTGGCGTGGGCGACCTTGTCACAAAACTCGTCGGCATTGACGGCAGCCCGGCAGGCCTCGGTCGCGATCAGCCGCAGCCGCTTCGCCTTGCGCTGCCTGATCTTGTCCTGGCAGATCGCCAGCGCGGAGATCGCCCGCGCAATCGCGGCGTCGCTGATCCGCCCGGTGACGGACACGCCCTCGCCGAGCCGGATGATCCGCGAGAACGAGTCCACCACGCGAAAGCTGTCGCCCGCCGGCCGCGCGACCAGCAGCCGGCAGTTGTTGGTGCCGAGATCAAGCGCAGCATAGACACCGCCGTGCGGCGCCATAGACCCGTGCTCATCCTCGGCGATCGCAACATGCGCGTGGTGCGGAGCTTCGCACGGCGCAAGGCCGCTCCGAAGCCGCGTCTCCTCATTCATCAATTCGGTCTTTCGTGGCCCGTCCGGCCGACGTCGAAATCATGCTCACAGAAAGTTTAGCAGCGCACAGCCGTGGCGCAACCCATCCGCACGGCCCGCATGCCGTATCGTGCGTTGTCGGACTGGCGCCACTCAATTATTTGGGGACGTCGCAGTCCTTCCAGCATAATCCCGAAAAGTGGACGCCGGTTTTCGGAAAAGATCATGCCCAAACAACAAGCTACAGCTGGATGACGATTTGGAGATCAGTCTTCTTGCTCGCGTAAACTCCGCGAAAACGGCCGCGCCACGGGGCTTTTCGCATCATCCTTTCCAGGCGCGGGACCAAACCTGATGCAGGACCATACCTCGAACGCGTCGCTCGACATCGCTATCGCACTGCAAAAATTCGGCGTCGGCCAGCCGGTCCGGCGCAAGGAAGACGACACGCTGGTTCGCGGCAAGGGACACTACACCGACGATTTCAACCTGCCCGGTCAGCTGTTTGCGGTGATGGTCCGCAGCCCGCACGCCCATGGGGTGCTTCGCGGCATCGACCCCGAGGCGGCGCGCGGCATGGCGGGCGTCCGCGGCGTGTTCACCGGCGCGGACCTCGCCAACGCCGGTTACGCCCCGTTCACCTGCGGCCTGCCGCTCAAGAATCGCGACGGCACGCCGCTGCATCAGACCAACCGCCACGCGCTGGCCACCGACAAGGTCCGCTTCGTCGGCGATCCGGTGGCGTGCGTGGTCGCCGACACTTTGGCGCAGGCGCGTGACGCCGCGGAGGCCGTCGAGCTCGACATCGAGCCGCTGCCCGCCGTCACCGAGGCCGACGAAGCGACCAAGCCCGGCGCGCCGCAGCTCTACGATCACATCGAAAACAACGTCGCGCTCGATTATCACTTCGGCGACGCCGAGGCCGTGAACGCCGCCTTCGCTTCGGCCGCGCATGTCACCCGGCTCGACATCGAGAACAGCCGCGTCGCGGTGGTGTCGATGGAGCCGCGCGCAGGCCTCGCCTGCTACGACAGGAACGACGGCCGCTACACCATTCAGGTGCCGACCCAGGGCGTCGCCGGCAACCGCAACGGCCTCGCCAAATTGCTCGGCGTGCCCAACGACAAGGTCCGCCTGCTCACAGGCCATGTCGGCGGCTCATTCGGGATGAAGAACATCAACTATCCCGAATATATCTGCATCCTGCATGCGGCGAAGGCGCTCGGACGTCCGGTGAAGTGGACCGACGAGCGCTCGACCGCGTTCCTGTCCGACAGCCACGGCCGCGGCCAGCAGATCCACGCCGAGCTTGCGCTCGACGCCGCCGGCAAGTTCCTGGCGATCCGCATCTCCGGCACCGGCAATCTCGGCGCCTACATCACCGGCGTTGCGCCGCTGCCGCTGTCGCTCAACATCGGCAAGAATATCGGCAGCGTCTATCGCACGCCGCTGCTTTCGGTCGACATCAAATGCGTGCTCACCAACGTCACGCTGATGGGCGCCTATCGCGGCGCCGGGCGTCCCGAGGCCAATTACTATCTCGAACGACTGATCGACCGCGCCGCCGATGAAATGAGCATCGACCGGCTGACACTGCGCAAGCGCAACTTCATCAAGCCGTCGCAGATGCCGTTCAAGGCCTGTTCGGGCGTCACCTATGATTGCGGCGACTTCGCCGGCGTGTTCGCGCACGCGCTGGAGCTGGCGGACTACGCCGGCTTTTCGAAGCGCAAGAAGGACAGCCGCAAGCGCGGCAGGCTGCGCGGCATCGCGGTCGGCTCCTATCTCGAAGTCACCGCGCCGCCGAACAGCGAACTCGGCAAGATCGTGTTCGAAGCCGATGGCCGCGTGAGGCTGATCACCGGCACGCTCGACTACGGCCAGGGCCACGCCACGCCGTTCGCGCAGGTGATGAGCGCCCAACTCGGCGTGCCGTTCGAGAGCGTCACGCTCGAACAGGGCGACAGCGATCTCGTCCACACCGGCAACGGCACCGGCGGCTCGCGCTCGATCACCGCGAGCGGCATGGCGATCGTCGAGGCCGCCGCGCAGGTCATCGCCAAGGGCAAGGCCGCGGCGTCACATCTGCTGGAAACCTCGGAAGCCGATATCGAATTTTCGGGCGGGCGATTCACCGTCGCCGGCACCGACCGCAGCATCGGCATCATCGAGCTGGCGCAGCGGCTGCGCGACAGCAAGATGCCCGACGGCGCGCCGTCGTCGCTCGACGTCGATCACACCGTCAAGGAAGTGCCGTCGACCTTCCCGAACGGCTGCCACGTCGCCGAGGTCGAGATCGATCCCGACACCGGCGTCACCCAGGTGGTGCGCTACGTCGCGGTCAATGATTTCGGCGTCGTGGTCAATCCGATGATCGTCGCGGGCCAGTTGCACGGCGGCGTGGCGCAGGGCATCGGCCAGGCGCTGATGGAGAAAGTGAGCTACGACGCCGACGGCCAGCCGATCACCGGCTCGCTGCAGGATTACGCCCTGCCGCGCGCCGAGGATATTCCGGCGATGACGATCGGCGACCATCCGGTGCCGACCACCAACAATCCGCTCGGCACCAAGGGCTGCGGCGAAGCCGGCTGCGCGGGTAGCATGTCCACCGTGGTCAATGCCGCGCTCGACGCCCTGCGAGATTTCGGCGTGACCCAACTCGACATGCCGCTGACCTCCGAGAAGGTCTGGCGGGCGATCAAGGACGCCAAGGCGACGCAGGCGGCTTGAGCGTGCTCCCCTCTCCCATTGAGGGAAGAGGGGGCCTGAGCGAAGCGAAGGCGGATGGAGGAGTCACCGCTTTTGGCGTACGACCCCTCCACCTCCACAGCCGTCATCCGCGGGCTTGACCCGCGGATCCATCGCGCGCGTCGCGCGCCTGCATCATGCGAAGAAGATCGATCGCCGGGTCAAGCCCGGCGATGACCGCTGTGTGTCGTCAGTCCTTCTTCACGTGCGGGCAGCCGCCGTCCTTCATCGGACGGAACGCCTGGTCGCCGGGGACTTCGGCGAGCACCTTATAGTAGTCCCACGGCGCCTTGGATTCTTCCGGCTTCTTCACCTCGAACAGGAACATCGAGTGCACCATGCGGCCGTCCTCACGCAGGAAGCCGTTGTCGGTGAAGGCGTCGCGCACAGGCATTTCGCGCATCTTCGTCAGCACCGTCTTGGTGTCCTTCGTGCCGGCCGCCTTCACCGCCTTGAGATAATGCAGCGTGGCGCTGTAGGTCGCGGCCTGGTTCATCGTCGGCATCCGCTTCATCCGCTCGAAATACTTGTTGCCGAAGGCGCGGGTGCGGTCGTTGAGGTCCCAGTAATAGGCTTCGGTGATGATCAGCCCGTTCGCCATCTTCAGCCCGAGGCTATGGATGTCGGAGATGAACATCACGATGCCAGCGAGCTTCTGACCGCCGGCGACAATGCCGAACTCCGCCGCCTGCTTGATGGTGTTGATGGTGTCGCCGCCGCCATTGGCCATGCCGATGATCTTGGCCTTGGACGACTGCGCCTGCAGCAGGAATGACGAGAAGTCGGCGTTGTTCAACGGATGCCGCGCATTGCCGACCACTTTGCCGCCGGCCGCCTTCACCACCTCGCCGGTGTCGCGTTCGATCGAATGGCCGAACAGATAGTCGGCGGTGATGAAGAACCAGCTATCGCCGCCGTTCTTGACGATCGCCGAGCCCACGGTGTGCGCATTCGAGTAAGTGTCGTAGGTCCAGTGCGCGGTGTAAGGCGAGCAGGATTTTCCGGTGATGTCCGACGACGCCGCGTCGGTGACGATCATGATCTTCTCGAACCGCTTCGACATCTCCATCGCGGCGAGCGCGGTGGCCGAGGTCGGCAGATCGACGATCATGTCGACGCCCTCGTTCTCGTACCATTTCCGCGCCAGCGACGCGGCGATGTCGGGCTTGTTCTGGACGTCGGCGCTGAGGAATTCGATCGGCTGACCGAACATCGTGCCGCCCATCTCCTCGATCGCCATCTTGGCGGCTTCGGCGTTGCCGGCGCCGCCGATGTCGGAATACACCGACTGGAAGTCGCTGAGCAGGCCGATCTTCAGCGGCCCCTGTTGCGCGAAAGCGGACGCGCCGAACAGCAGCGGAGCGGCCAGCGTCAGCGCCGCCGCGTATTTCATGAATCGCATTGTTTCCTCCGGATTGTTTTTGTTGGTTTCAGTCGGCCGTCTCGCTGGCCCAGCGCCCCTGGCTGTTGTGCAACTCTCCTTCTATCTTGTTCCCTCTCTTTCTATCTTGAAAAATCGAATCCGACAGATGCGACGTCGCGCCGCCTGCCCGTCCGCGTGGCGGAATAAGTGCGATCTCAGGCGGCCGCCTGCTCGCGCGGTTGAATGATCGCGATATGGTGGCAGTGCGCAACCGGCGTCGTGCCGCCCGCAACGATCAGCGCGTCGAGTTCGACGAAGCGGTGGCCCTTCTTGTCGTAGTTCGCAGTGACCCTGGCGCGCGCAGCCAGCGTGTCGTCGCCATGCGCGGCTGCGAGTAACTGCATCCTGGACCCGACATGGATCCACGGCCCGAGTACGACGTTGTCCACGAGGACCCGGTTCATGATGCGCTGCAGGGCGCCGGGATGCACCAGGTTGTTCTGCAGGAAGATCGGATCGGCCTCGCGCACCTCGGCGAGATAGTTGCGCAGCGCCTCGCCGCCCCACACCACCGGCCTGGTGCCGAGCCATTGCCCGGCCGCGAACACCTCGGGACCGATCGGCGGCCGGGTCGCGACCGGCGCGGTCTCGGGATAATCGCAAAGATCGAACGCCGGCGCACGCTCCGGCAGCGCGGCGGACCCGGTGGCGCATAGCGCGCTGCCGCTTTCGACCTCGATCGCCAGCGCACCGCCCTGCTCGCTGCCGCCGACGACCGCGGTTTCGCCGTCATAGACCGGCTTGACGAACCGCGCCTCGATCAGCCCGCGCTCGAGGAAATCCCGGCCCCAGCGCGCGATCGGCAGATGCATCATATAGGCCATCACCTCGACCCCGGGCACCAGCCCACCGGAAAAGCCGAACCGCTGCGCCACGGTGTCGTCGTGCATCTTGTTTTCGGATTGTTTGGCGGTGTTGTAGGCGCTGACGCGATAAGGCTCGAGCCGTGCGGTCATGGTTTCTCCCGGTTTGTTCGATCTTGTTGGCGATCGTGCCCGGCGATGCTACGCCAGCGCCGCAGCGGGCGTAAAGCCGTTCGCCGCGCCCTGCCACCGACCGAGACCGCATGACCGAACCCGCGCCCACCCGCATCTATGTTGACGCCGACGCCTGTCCGGTGAAGGACGAAATCTACAAGGTCGCGGAGCGCCACGGCCTGCCGGTCAGCGTGGTCGCCGGCGCCTTCATCCGCGTGCCGGCGCATCCCTTGATCGAGCGGATCGCCGCCGGTTCCGGGATGGACGCCGCCGACGACTGGATTGCGGAACGCGTCCAGCCGGGCGATATCGTCGTCACCGCCGACGTTCCGCTGGCGAGCCGCTGCGTCAAGGCGGGAGCGGAGGTGCTCGCGCCGAACGGCAAGCCGTTCTCCGAGGAGTCGATCGGCATGACGCTGGCGGTGCGCAATCTGATGACCGATTTGCGCTCGTCGGGCGAAGTGACCGGCGGCCCGCGGGCGTTCTCCCCGAGGGACCGCTCGACGTTTCTCGCAGCACTCGACACCACGATCCGCCGGATCGCCCGCCGCCGCGCGTCGCCGCCGGCGCAACAACAGAATTGATGGACGCCCGATGGCCCCGCCGCTGATCCAGTTGAAAGACATCGCGCTGACCTTCGGCGGCGCACCGCTGTTCGACGGCGTCGAACTGAGCGTGTCGGCCGGCGATCGCCTCTGCCTGATCGGCCGCAACGGCTCCGGCAAATCAACGCTGCTGAAGATCGTCGCCGGCCTGATCGAGTCCGACCGCGGCAGCCGCTTCGTGCAGCCCGGCGCGACCATCCGCTATCTGCCGCAGGAGCCGGACTTCGCCGGCTTCAAGACCACGCTGGCCTATGTCGAGGCCGGCCTCGCGCCAGGCGACGAACACTATCAGGCATCCTATCTGCTGGAGCAGCTCGGCCTGCACGGCGACGAGGACCCCGCCCATCTGTCCGGCGGCGAAGCGCGCCGCGCCGCGCTGGCGCGGATGCTGGCGCCCGATCCGGACATTCTCCTGATCGACGAGCCGACCAACCACCTCGATTTGCTGACGATCGAATGGCTGGAAAGCGATCTCGCGCAACGCAAGAGCGCGATCGTGATGATCAGCCACGACCGTCGCTTCCTCGCCAATTTGTCGCGCGCCACCGCCTGGCTCGACCGCGGCGTGATCCGCCAGATCGACCGCGGCTTCGCCGCCTTCGAATCCTGGCGCGACGAGGTGCTGGCGGAAGAAGAGCGCGATCAGCACAAGCTCGACCGCAAGATCGTCGCCGAAGAGCACTGGCTGCGCTACGGCGTCTCCGGCCGCCGCAAACGCAACGTCAAACGGCTCGCCGGTCTGCACGAGCTGCGCGCATCGCGCCGCGACTATCGCGGCCCGACCGGCAGCGCCAACCTCGCCGCCGCCGAAGCCGACAAGTCCGGCAAGCTGGTGATCGAGGCGAAGAGCATCAGCAAGGCGTGGGGCGATCGCAGCATCGTCGACAGCTTCTCGATCCGGGTCAATCGCGGCGACCGCATCGGCATCGTCGGCCCCAACGGCGCCGGCAAGACCACGCTGATCAGCCTGTTGACCGGCCAGCTTCCGCCCGACAGCGGCAGCATCCGGCTCGGCACCAATCTCGAAATCGCCACGCTCGATCAGCACCGCGACAGCCTCGACGCCAAGACCTCGCTCGCCGAAGCGCTGACCGGCGGCCGCGGCGATCAGGTGATGGTCGGCGGCAAGCCGCGCCACGTCATCGGCTACATGAAGGACTTCCTGTTCAAGCAGGAGCAGGCGCGCACGCCGCTGGAGGCGCTGTCCGGCGGCGAGCGCGGCCGGCTGATGCTGGCGCGCGCGCTGGCGAAGCCGTCGAACCTGCTGGTGCTGGACGAGCCCACCAACGACCTCGATCTCGAGACGCTCGACGTGCTCGAGGAAATGCTCGGCGATTATGACGGAACCGTCATCCTGATCAGCCATGACCGCGACTTCCTCGACCGCGTCGTGACCTCGGTGATCGCGCCGGACGGCGACGGCCGCTGGATCGAATATGCCGGCGGCTATTCGGACATGCTGAAACAGCGCGGCGCCGACCTCACCCGCGCCCCGGCGAAGGCCGCGGCCGAGGCGAGCGCTGCGAAATCCGCTGCGCCCTCGCCCGCAGCATCCGCATCGCCATCGCCGAAGCGCAAACTCAGCTTCAACGAGAAGCACGCGCTCGAAACTCTGCCGAAGACCATCGCCAAGCTCGAAGCCGAAATCGCCAAATTGCAGGGCGAACTCGACGACCCGCAACTCTACGCCCGCGACCGCGCCAAGTTCGACAAGGCCTCCGCCGCGATGGCCAAAGCGCACGAAGCCCTGCACGACGCCGAGCACCGCTGGCTGGAGTTGGAGATGCTGCGCGACGAGATCGAAAGCGCGTGAGCTGAACGCAAGGAGCCTGCCGATGACCACGCCGCTCGCCGCCAGGATCGCCCGCGACATCGGCACGCCCGCGCTGGTGATCGACATGGACCGCGTCGAGCGCAACATCGCGCGGGTGCAGGCGCTCTGCGATGCGGCCGGCGTCGCCAACAGGCCGCATATCAAGACCCACAAATCCCCGCTGCTCGCCCAGATGCAGATTGCCGCCGGCGCCAGGGGCATCACCTGCCAGAAGGTCGGCGAGGCCGAGGTGATGGCCGACGCCGGCATCGACGATATCCTGATCAGCTACAATCTGATCGGGGAGGAAAAGATGGCGCGGCTCGGCGCGCTGCACGCGCGCGCCGAGATGGTCGTTGCAGCCGACAACGAGGTGGTGATCGCCGGCCTGCCGGCCGCGGCCGCGCGCGCCGGCCGCCCGCTCGGCGTCGTGGTCGAATGCGACACCGGCCGCGCCCGCGCCGGGGTCGAGACGCCCGCGGAAGCGATCGCGCTCGCGCGGTCCATCGCCGCGTCCGAAGGGCTGATTTTCAAGGGCTTCATGCTGTATCCGACCGAGACCGGCTGGCCGCAGGCGCAGCGCTTTTTCGACGAGGCGCTGGCCGGAATCCGCGCGCACGGCCTCGACGCCGCGATGGTCTCGACCGGCGGCTCGCCGAACCTGAAAAATCTCGGCCAGCTCGCGGGGGCGACCGAGCATCGTCCCGGCACCTACGTCTACAACGACAGGATGCAGGTTGCGGCCGGCGTCGCGAGCTGGGACGATTGCGCGTTGACGATCTACTCCACCGTGGTCAGCCGCGCCGCGCCGGAGCGCGGCATCCTCGACGCCGGCTCGAAAACGCTGACCTCGGACCCCGGCGGCGGCCTCGACGGCTTCGGCCTGATCCTCGACCATCCCGAAGCCCGGATCGCGCGCTTCGCCGAGGAGCACGGCTTTCTCGATCTGTCGCGCAGCAACTCCCGCCCCGCCATCGGCGACGTCGTCCGCATCGTGCCAAACCACGTCTGCGTCGTCGTCAATATGGTCGACGAGGTGGTGATGGTCCGCGGCGACGAAATTTTGGGAACGCTGCCCGTCGCAGCGCGGGGCAGACTGAAGTAACAGTCTTTCAGTCCGTCATTCCAGGGCGCTTGTGCAGGAAGCGAACCCGGAATGACAAACACTTAGTCAGTAGATTTTCTCCCCAGCCACGCCAGCGCGCCGCGGCCCGCTGCGGCCCCCGTCGCGAAACATGCTGTCAGCAGATAGCCGCCGGTCGGCGCTTCCCAATCCAGCATCTCGCCGGCCGCGAACACGCCGGGCAATTTACGCAGCATGGAAGTGTCGTCAAATTCGGCGAAGGCGATGCCGCCCGCCGTCGAGATCGCCCGCGCGATCGGCGCGATGCCCGTCAACCGCACCGGCACGGCGTTGATCAGCGCGGCGCATTCGGCCGGCGGCAGAGACGCCAATGACAATCCCTGCCGGTGCGCGGCCTCCTGCAGCAGGCCGATCCCGGCCGGCGGAAGCCCCGCCGCCTTGCGCAGAAACGTCGACAGCGACTGCTTGCCTTTGGGCTTCGTCAGTCGCGACGTCAGTTCGTCGGCTGAAAGATCCGGCCGCAGCGCGATCATCAGCGTCGCCTCGCCATCCGCGAGGATCGCATCGCGCAAGCCGGCCGACAGCGCATAGACCGCGCCGCCTTCGAGGCCGGTCTTGGTGACGATCGCCTCACCGCGAATGGCGCGCCCGCCGCATGACAGCGCGATGTTTTTCAGCGGCGCTCCTTGATACTTCTCGGCGAACAGCTCCGACCAGTCGACCGTGAAGCCGCAATTCGCCGGCTTCAGCGGCGCGATCGCGATGCCTTTCGCCGCCAGCAGATCGACGAAGCCGCCATCGGAGCCGAGCTTCGGCCAGCTCGCGCCGCCGAGCGCCAGCACGGTCGCACGCGCTGCGATGGCGCGCGGCCCGTCGAACGTGTCGAACAGTAATCGGCCGTGATCGTCCCAGCCGGTCCAGCGATGCCGCAGCTTCAGTTGCACGCCCTGCGCATCCAGCCGCCGCAGCCAGGCGCGCAGCAGCGGCGAGGCCTTCATCGCCACCGGAAACACCCGGCCGCTGGAGCCGACGAAAGTCGGCTGACCGAGCTCCTCCGCCCAGGCCCGCAGCGCATCCGGCGGAAACGCTTCGATCGCCGGCCGCAGCCGCTGCTGCGCAGCGCCGTAGCGTGCGAGGACATCGGCCAGCGGTTCGCTGTGAGTGAGATTGAGACCGCCGCGGCCGGCGAGCAGGAATTTCCGCGCTGCCGAGCTCATGCCGTCGAACACGGTCACGCGCGCGCCGCCTTGCGCCGCCACCTCCGCCGCCATCAGGCCCGCAGGTCCGGCGCCGATCACGGCGACGTCGATGGTGGAAGCGTCGGTCACGAGTCACCCGGGCGCGATTGAATTGCTCTCAGCAATCGGCCAATCGGGCCTGCCGCGCAACCCATCATTGCGAAAGATGCCCCCTCCGCAACGACGTCATTCCGGGGCGCGACCGCAGGTCGCGAACCCGGAATCCCGAGATGCCCTGAACTTCTGGATTCCGGGTTCGCCCCTGATGGCGCGCCCCGGAATGACGAGGCGAGAAGCTGCGGCCGAACGCGAAGCGCGGCCGCGGCCGCGCCCCCTCACCTCACATCTTGATGCCGAGCCGCGCCGCGGCCTGGGCGACGTATTTCTGCGTCTGCTGGAACGCGCCTTCGAGCGCCTGGGCCTTCGAGGCGTCGCTGATCTCGGCGAAATGCGCGGCGATCGCGTCGGGCGTCCACTCGTCCTCAGCCAGATTGACGCCTTCGGTCTCGATGATCTTGATCACCGCGAACGAGCCCGCACCCGCGCCCATGATGGTGCGGGTCGGCGCGTTGTCGCCCAGCATATAGAGCACCGCCGGCGTGATCGCCTCGGGCTTCATCAGCGCCAGCGCCTGCGGCGGCAGCAGTTCCTCGGTCATCCGCGTGGCCGCGGTCGGCGACACCGTGTTGACGCGGATGTCGGTCTTGCGGCCTTCCTGGGCGAGCACGTTCATCAGCCCGACGATGCCGGCTTTCGCCGCGCCATAATTGGCCTGACCGAAATTGCCGAACATGCCGGACGACGACGTCGTCAGCACGATGCGGCCGTAGTTGCGCTCGCGCATCCCGTCCCACACCGCCTTGCAGCAGTAGAACGTGCCGGCGAGATGCACGTCGATCACCTTCTGGAAATCGCTCAGCTCCATCTTGCCGAACGATTTGTCGCGCAGGATGCCGGCATTGGCGACCAGCAGATCGACACTGCCCCACTCCTTGGTGGCCTTCTCGACCATCGCCTGGACCTGCTCGTAATTCGAGACGTCGGCGCCGTCGGCCATCGCGACGCCGCCGGCCTTGCGGATCTCCTCGACCACGGTCTCCGCTGCCGTCATCGAGCCGCCGGTGCCGTCGCGCACGCCGCCGAAATCGTTGACCACCACCTTGGCGCCGCGCGCCGCGAGGCCGAGCGCATGTGCGCGTCCCAAACCGTTGCCCGCGCCGGTGACGATGGCGACGCGTCCGTCGAACCTGATTGTCATGATGTGATGTCCTGAAGTGTTACGCGAAGTAGATCAGGCCGAGCCAGTCGGCGACCAGCGCCGAGCGCTTCTCGCCCTCGATTTCGACGTTGACGCTGGTACGCGACAGCAACTCGTTCGGCTTGCGCAGAGTAGCTTCCGCCAGCATGAAGCGGCCGCGAACCCGCGAGCCGGCCTTCACCGGCGAGATGAACCGCAACCGGTCGAAGCCGTAATTGACGCCCATCGTCACGCCCTTGATGCGCGGCATCGCCTCGTAGGAGAACACGCTCAGCATCGACAGCGTCAGAAAGCCGTGCGCGATCGAGGCGCCGAACGGTGTCTCGCGCGCCGCGCGCTCGGGATCGACGTGGATGAACTGCCAGTCCTCGGTGCAGTCGGCGAATGCATCGATCCGCTTCTGGTCGAGAACATGCCATTCCGACACCCCGATCTCGGTGCCGACCATCTTCATATACGCGTCGCGTTCGACTTCAGCGCTCATTCAATCCTCGCGGTTTGGAGGCCGCATAGTCCACAAAGGAGGCAGCGCGCCAAGCAAAATTTTCCTGGGGGTATCGGGCCGCTACGGCAGCAGCGCAACCCGGCCGATGGCGCGGCGCTCGATCAACAGCCGCATCCCACTCGCCCATTGCGCGAGCGGCAGCCGATGCGACACGTTCGGACGGATCTTGCCTTGCGCGGCGAGATCGAACAGTCCGGCGATGCGCTGCTCGCCGAGGGCGGGATCGCGCCGCACCGCCTCGCCGGCGCGGACGCCGACGACGCTCGCGCCCTTCATCAGGATCAGGTTGGTGCGCGCGAGCCCGATGCCGCCGGTGAAGCCGACGATCAGCAGCCGCGCGCCCCAATTGATACAACGCACGCTGTCCTCGAAGATTTCGCCCCCGACCGGATCGAACACCACATCGGCGCCGCGGCCACCGGTGATACGCTTCACGGCATCGCGAAACGGCTCGCGGCTGTAGAGGACGCCATGATCGGCGCCGCGCGCGCGCGCCACCTCGAGCTTCTCCTCGGAGGACGCCGCCGCGATCACGGTGGCGCCGAGATATTTGCCGAGCTCGACCGCGGCAAGGCCGACGCCGCCGCCGGCGCCATGCACCAGCAGCACTTCACCCTTTTGCAGATGTCCGCGATCCACCAGCCCGTGCCAGGCGGTGCCGTGGCCGGCGAGAAACGTCGCGGCCTCCGCATAGTCGAAATTCGGCGGCATCGGCGTCAGTTGAGACGCCGCCACCGCGACCTCCTCCGCATAGGCGCCGAACCGCAGCTTGACGATCACCCGGTCGCCGACCTTGGCGTTGGTGACGCCCTCGCCGATCTCGATCACGTCGCCGGCCGCCTCGACGCCGGGAATGAACGGCAGTTCGGGCTTGAGCTGATACTCGCCCGCGCACATCAGAATGTCGGGAAAGTTGATGCCCGCCGCGCGGATCGCGACCCGCGCCTCACCCGCCTGCAACGGCTTGCGTTCGATCTCTTCCAACCGCAACACCTCGGGCGGACCGAGTTCGCGGCACACCACCGCCTTTGGCATCAGGCGGCACTCGCCGATGCGCTGGATTTGCGACGCGCCAAGGCCTCGAGCACCAGCGGCAGCCGGTCGTTGCCGAAATACATGTCGGTGGTGTCGACGAAGATGGTCGGCGATCCGAAGCCGCCGCGCGCCATCACCTCGTCGGTGTTGGCCTTGAGCTGATCCTTGATCGCGGGCTCAGAAATCGCCGCGAACAACGCCTGCGGATCGACGCCGACGCGCTTGCAGATCGCGCTCAGGACCTCGTCGTTGGAAATGTCCTGATCGTCGCCCCAATAGGCTTCGAACACCGCGGTCGCGAACGGCGCCATCGCGTCCGGCCTGTCGCGCAGCAGCGCCAGGCAGCCGCGCATCGCCTTGACGCTGTTCACCGGAAACACCGAGGGCGGCATCTTGATCGCGAGCCCGGCCGAACGCGACCAGTCGCGGAGATCCTTCAGCATGTAGCGCGCCTTCAACGGCACCGGCGTCTTGCGGGATTCATAGACGCTGGGATTGACCGAGTTGAAAATGCCCCCGACCAGGATCGGCCGCCAGCTGATCTCGACCCCCGCCTCCTTGGCCAGCGGCTGGATGTTGTGAAAGGCGAGATAGGTCCAGGGACTGGAACAGTCGAAGAAGAATTCGAGCATGGCGGGGTTTCCGTTTGTTGTTGTTACTTGTTCAAAACTCTCGACCCGTCATTCCGGCTTGCCGCGCAGCGGCGAACCCGGACTCCAGAGGTTCAGGACACCTCGGGATTCCGGGTTCGCGCCTTCGGCGCGCCCCGGAATGACGAACGTAAGGTACATGCATGTCTCACTGCTGCTGCGCACCCTGTGCGTCCGCGTGCGCCAGAGCGTCGACGCCGAACAGCAGCTTGCGGGCTTGTTCGTCCATCGGCTTGCGATCCTCCTTGCCGAGCGCCAGCCCGGCCTGCAGCTTCGGCCGCGCCCTGAGTAGCGCGTACCAGCGCTTCACATGCGGATAGTCGTCGAGCGTCAGCCCCTGCGCCTTGTGGGTCATGATCCAGGGGAAGCACGCCATGTCGGCGATCGAATAGTCCCCGGCGATGTAGTCGCGGTCAGCCAGCCGCGCGTCGAGCACGCCGTAGAGCCGCTTCGCCTCGCGGGTGTAGCGCTCGATCGCGTAAGGTATCTTTTCCGGCGCGTAGAGCAGGAAATGGCCGTTTTGGCCGAGCATCGGACCGAGGCCCGCCATCTGCCACATCAGCCACTGCATCACCTCGAACCGCGGCCGTGCCGCGGCCGGCATGAACCGGCCGGATTTTTCCGCGAGATAGATCAGGATCGCGCCGCTTTCGAAGATCGACAGCGGCCCGCCGCCGTCAGCCGGCGCATGATCGACGATCGCCGGCATCCGGCCGTTGGGGCTGAGCTTCAGATAGTCCGGTTTGTGCTGGTCGCCGCGGCCGAGTTGCATCGGCGCCACCTTGTAGGGCAGGCCGCATTCCTCCAGCATGATCGAGATTTTCCAGCCGTTCGGCGTCGGCGCGTAATACAGCTCGATCATGCGGACTCCCTTCACGGGTTGTTTTGCCCATCCTAGCCCGGCCGCGCGGGGCTTGTCACCTCGGTGTCGCGCTGCTGTACGCCGGAGCGCGGACATGGCAGACAGAACTGCAACGACATGCCCCGGGGAGAGGTCAGATGCTGTTTCCGACCACGATCGCAGGCTCCTTGCCGAAGCCGGAATGGCTCGCCGAGCCCAACACATTATGGGCGCCGTGGAAATCCAGCGGCGACGAACTCTCCCGCGCCAAGCGCGACGCGACCATCCTGGCGCTGAAGCTGCAGGAAGATTCCGGCGTCGATATCGTCACCGACGGCGAGCAGGCGCGGCAGCATTTCGTCCACGGCTTTCTCGAGGCGGTCGAGGGCATCGATTTCGCCCACAAGGTCGAGATGGGCATCCGCAACGACCGCTATAAGGCGATGGTGCCGCAGGTGGTTGCGCCCTTGCGGCTGAAGGGCCGCGTCCACGCATTCGAGGCGCAGGCCGCGCGCGCTCACACCACGCATCGGATCAAATTCACGTTGCCCGGTCCGATGACCATCATCGACACCATCGCGGATCAATACTACGGCGACCGCGTCAAGATGGCGTTCGCCTTCGCCGAGTTGCTGAACCAGGAAGCCAAGGCGCTGGCCGCCGACGGCATCGACATGATCCAGTTCGACGAGCCGGCGTTCAACGTCTACATGAGCGAAGCCGCCGACTGGGGCGTCAAGGCGCTGGAGCGCGCCGCCGAAGGGCTCACTTGCGCCACCGCCGTGCACATCTGCTACGGCTACGGCATCAAGGCCAATACCGACTGGAAGGAAACCCTCGGCGCCGAGTGGCGGCAATACGAGGACATCTTCCCGGCGATCGACAGAAGCGCGATCCAGCAGGTCGCGGTCGAGTGCCGCAACTCCAAGGTTCCGCTGGAATTGCTGTCGCTGCTCAAGGGCAAGATCGTGCAGGCCGGCGTCATCGACGTCGCCAGCGACACGGTCGAGACCGCCGAAGACGTCTGCGCCACCATCGAAGCGGTGATGAAGCACGTGCCGAAGAGCAACATCGTCGCCACCACGAATTGCGGCATGGCCCCGATGCGCCGCGACATCGCCGAAGCCAAGCTCGCCGCGCTGGGCGCGGGTGCGGAGTTGGCGCGGAAGAAGTTCGGGTAGTCGCGCGCCGAACATCCAGCATCGTCATCCCCGATCGTCCGTCATTCCGGGGCGCGCGCAGCGCGAACCCGGAATCCCGAGATGCCCTGAACCTCGGGATTCCGGGCCTGCGCGCCAAGGCGCGCATCCCGGAATGACGTGGTCAGTTTGTGCGCGACGTCGGATGCACCACAGGTCGATAGCCCGCGTCGAGCGCGCACAGGGTCGATGGCGGGGTAAGTAACAAGGTATCGACCAGCGGCTGGCCGACAGCTTGATAGCCCTCCAACGACCAGCGCAGCGCCCGACCCTGCCAGATCAACCAGCAGTCGGGCGGACCGCCGGACAGCTCATAGTCGCCCGCGGGTGATCCAGCGCCGCCGCGCGCCGCCACCATCGCGCCGTCCGGCAACTGCTCGACCGCGCACGGCAACGGATGCAGCCGCTTTGCGCGAGCGTCGAGCCGTTCGCGATGCAATCTCGCATCGATCGCTTTCGCGCCGACCCGCGGAAGTCCGTTGCCCCTCGCCCAGGCCGCGGCAAACGCAGTCGCATCAGCCCGGCGGCAGTAGTAGCACGGCCGATGTCCCGCCGCCAAAGCGGTCGCTTCATCCAGAAAGAACAGCTCGGTCCAGCTCCGCGTCGCCATCACGTCGCGGCGGCGACCGCGGAAGTCGCAGACGCAGATGATCCAGGCCGGATTCGACCAGCGTCGCTTCAGCAGCGTCCGGGTCGCCGGATCATGAATGATGCCGCGATTGCCGGTGAACAGGCCCCGCTGCGGCGCCGCGACGATCTCGCCGAACGGCGTCACGCGGTTCTGCAGCGGCATGGCGGGCGTCTACGCCGCGCCGTCCTTCAGCGGCGGCTGAAAACTCAGGCCGGTATCCCAGGGAAAGAAGATCCAGGTGTCCTGCGACACTTCGGTGATGAAGGTGTCGACCAGCGGCTTGCCCTTGGGCTTGGCGTAGACGGTGGCGAAATGCGCGTCGGGCAGCAGGTCGCGCACCATCCGGCCGGTCTTGCCGGTGTCGACCAGATCGTCGACGATCAGCAACCCCTTGCCGGTGCCGCCGCCGAGCGCGGCGGTCTGTTCGGAGACGCCCTTCAGCACCTGCAGTTCGCCCTGCTTGTCGTGGGCGTAGCTCGCCACGCAGATCGTATCGATCACCCGCAGCCCGAGTTCGCGCGCGACGATCGCCGCCGGCACCAGGCCGCCCCGGGTGATCGCGACCACCGCGTGAAACGGCCCGACCGCGTTCAGCCGCCAGGTCAGCGCCCGGCAGTCGCGGTGAAACTGATCCCAGGAGACCGGAAACGGCCGCCGCTCCGCTACGCTGGCTTCTGCGCCGCTGCCCATGCCGTCTGTGTCCCCATCCTGCGAATCACCGCGGTCGCGGTCCCGGTCGCCACCACTCTGTCGTCCTGCAGCAATTCGCCGCTGAGCTGACAGACTTCCTTGCCACGCAATAGCACGCGCCCAATCCCTTTCAACGCCCCAACCCGCGCCGGGCGGTGAAATTGCACATTCAGGCTGACGGTCGGTGCGAATTCGCCGGCGCCGAGCGTGGCCACCAGCGCCGGCCCCATCGTGTCGTCGAGCATCGCGGCGAGAAAGCCGCCCTGGACGTTGCCCGCGAGGTTGAGAAACGCGGACGTCGCCTCGAACTTCACCTCAATACTGCCGGATTCAGGGGTGACGCGGAGAAACTCGATCCCCAGAGTCTCGGCGCAGGGCGGTGGAGGCAATCGTCCATCCGCGATCTTCCAGAACACCGATTCCCTGTCCATCGCCCCTCCCCGGCCCGCGGCTATTTGGTCAGATTCAACTCCGCCAGCATCTGCTTCACCGCGACCATCGCCTGCTGCAGCTTCTCCGAGTCCCGCGAACGGACCACCAGATTGGTGTTCGGCTTGCGCTCCTCGTCGAGGAACGGGTAGCTGCCGATCATCGTCTCCGGATGCGCCTCTGCGATCGCCCGCAGCGGCCCGCCGATGTCGCCTTCGCGCGCATTGGCCTGGATCGATTCGGACAGCATCTTCACTCCGGACTTCAATTTCGGCGCGACGATGTCCATCATCGCCTGCATGATCGACGGTACGCCGGCCATCACGATGACGTTGCCGATCTTGAAGCCCGGCGCGATGATGGTCGCGCTCTGGATCAGCTCGGCGCCGTCGGGAATCCGCGTCATCCGCAGCCGCGCCTCGTTGAGTTCGGCCTCGGAGAATCGCTCGCGAAATCGGGCCACCACCTCCGGATGACAGCCGATGCCGACGCCGAACGCCTTCGCCACGCAGTCGGCGGTGATGTCGTCATGGGTCGGGCCGATCCCGCCGGTTGTGAACACATAGGTGTAGCGGTTGCGCAGCGCGTCGAGCGCCTCGATGATCGCGTCCTCATCGTCGGCGACAACGCGGACTTCGCGCAGGTCGATGGCGATATTGGTAAGGTATTCGGCTATGAAGCCGATGTTCTTGTCCTTGGTGCGGCCGGACAGGATCTCGTCGCCGATCACCAGGATACCCGCCGTAACGATGTCGCGCATGACTTCCCTTGTCCCTCCCGACCGGTGACCCGGCCGTCTGATGTCGCTGACTGACGCTCAAATATGCAGCGCTCCGCCCGTTTTTCGGGCAGCATACCGGACCGGCCGCATAAATCCGTCCACTCCATCCATATCGCGCTGGCCCGGCCCTTGCTACCACCGTGTTCCGTGCTGCACTCTCGTGCAAAGACCTCTGGAATCAGTCTGGCTACATGGCAGTTGCGTTCGATGAGATGAATGGGCCCGGCGGCGAGCTCCGTCCGGCCTATCAGGAACTTTCCCGGTGGCTGAGCGAGACGCCACCCGAGGCCCTCACCTTTCGGCGCCAGGAAGCCGAATTGCTGTTCCGGCGGATCGGCATCACCTTCGCGGTCTATGGCGACGCCGAGGCCCAGGAGCGGCTGATCCCGTTCGACGTGATCCCGCGCATTCTCTCCGCGCGCGAATGGGCGCTGATGGAACTCGGGCTGAAGCAGCGGGTGCGCGCCCTCAACATGTTCCTGCGCGACATTTATCATGGCCGCGACATCCTGCGCGCCGGCATCATCCCGCAGGACCTGATCTTTCAGAATCCGGTGTTCCGGCCCGAAATGAACGGCCAGGCGGTGCCGCACGACGTTTACGTGCACATCGCCGGCATCGACATCGTCCGGGTCGACGACGAGAATTTCTACGTGCTCGAGGACAACGCCCGGACGCCGTCCGGCGTGTCCTACATGCTGGAAAACCGCGAAGTCATGATGCGGCTGTTTCCGGATCTGTTCTCGCGACACCGCATCGCGCCGGTCGAGCGCTATCCCGACGAGCTGCTGACGGCGCTGCGCTCGGTCGCCCCGGCGCACTCGTCGTCGGAACCCACAGTCGCTCTGATGACGCCCGGCGTCTACAACTCGGCCTATTACGAGCATTCGTTTCTGGCCGACAAGCTCGGCGTCGAACTGGTCGAGGGTCGCGATCTCGTCGTCAAGAACGACGAGGTGTTCATGCGCACCACCGAGGGCCTGAAGCGGGTCGACGTGATCTATCGCCGGGTCGATGACGATTTCATCGATCCCCTGACCTTCCGGCCGGATTCCGCGCTCGGCGTGCCGGGGCTGATGTCGGCCTATCGCGCCGGCAACGTCACACTGGCCAACGCCGTCGGCACCGGCATCGCCGACGACAAGGCGGTCTACAGCTACATGCCGGACATCGTGAGGTTCTATCTCGGCGAGGAGCCGATCCTGAAGAACGTCCCGACATGGCGCTGCCGCGAGCCGGCCGACCTCGCTTACGTGCTCGATCATCTGTCCGAGTTGGTGGTCAAGGAAGTCCACGGCTCCGGCGGCTACGGCATGTTGATCGGCCCGGCCGCGACCAAGGCGACGATCGAGGCGTTCCGCGACAAGTTGAAGCGCGAGCCGGAAGGCTTCATCGCCCAGCCGACGCTGGCGCTGTCGACCTGCCCGACCTGCACCGAAGCCGGCCTCGCGCCCCGCCATGTCGACCTGCGGCCATTCGTGCTCACCGGCCGCGACCGCGTCACCATCGTCCCCGGCGGCCTCACTCGCGTCGCCCTGCAGGAAGGCTCGCTGGTGGTGAATTCCAGCCAGGGCGGCGGCACCAAGGACACGTGGATTCTGGATGAGTAGTTTTGCCACGAGATCGATTCTTGAAGTACGTCATGCCACCAGCACAGCCGTTATTCCGGGTTCGCGCGCGATGCGCGCGCCCCGGAATGACGATTGTGGTTTGATGGCGAAGCATTGAATTCTGCCTGAGAAAAGCCGCCATGCTGTCGCGCACCGCTGAAAACCTGTTCTGGCTCGCCCGCTATGTCGAACGCGCGGAGTATCTGGCGCGCACCATCGATGCGACGCTGCGCGTCACCGCACTACCGAACACCTATTCCGGCCAGGGCAACGAGTGGGACTCCGCGCTGCTGACCGCCGGCGTCGCCGCCAGCTTCTACAATCACTACGACGAGGCCAACGAGACCAACGTCGTCGAGTTTCTGTCGTTCGCGCCGTCCAATCCGTCGTCGATCCTCAACTGCATCGAGGCCGCGCGACTCAACGCGCGCTCGGTGCGCACCGCGCTGACCAGCGAGATGTGGGCGACCATCAACAGCGCCTGGATCGAGCTGCAGGAGAACTGGGGCAAGGGCGCCAAGACCCGCGAACAGCTCTCCGGCTTCCTGCGCTTCGTGCAGGAAACCTCGCTGCGGTTCGACGGCTCGGCCTATCGCACCATGCTGCGCAACGACGCCTATTGGTTCTCGCGGCTCGGCGTGCATCTCGAACGCGCCGACAACACCGCGCGGATCCTCGACGTCAAATATCACTTGCTCCTGCCCGAGGAGGAGCATGTCGGCGGCCCGCTCGATTACTATCAGTGGTCGTCGATCCTGCGCTCGGTCTCGGCGCTGACCGCCTATCACTGGGTGTATCGTCAGACGCTGAAGCCGTGGCTGATCGCCGATCTGTTGATCCTCAATGACAGCCTGCCGCGCTCGCTGGCGTCCTGCTACGGCAACCTGGTCCGCAATCTGGATCAGATCGGCGTCGCCTATGGCCGCCAGGGTCCGGCGCAGCGCCATGCGCGGGGCATCCGCAACCGGCTCGAGCATTCCGACATGGAAGACATCTTCCAGCGCGGCGTGCACGAATTCATCCAGGAGTTCCTGGCCGACAACACCCGCCTGGGCGAGATCGTCGCCAAGCAATATCTGATCTAAAGCATGACCCGGACACGCAACTCCCGGTTCCGGGGCGGATCATGCACGTCCAAAAAATGCGCGCACAACCGCGATTCGACCAAACGCCGTCGCGCCCGAGCCTGATATAGTCCGCCGCGCCTCCGCGCCGCGACGACCGGAATGCCAGCCCTATGCGCCTGCGAATTTCCCATATCACCACCTATCGCTATGAGCCCGCCGCCACCGGTGTGATCCAGGTGCTGCGGATGACGCCCGGCAGCCATGACGGCCAGTATGTCGCGGACTGGCAGATCGACATCTCGTCCGACGCCAAGCTCGACATGCATCACGACGCGTTCGGCAACATCACCCACGTGCTGACGATCGGGGCGACCGAGGACCTCACCATCACGGCCGAGGGCCTGATCGAGACCAACGACACCGGCGGCGTGATGCGCGGCACCGACGAGCGGTTTCCGCCGCAGCTGTTCCTGCGCACCACCGACCTCACCGAGCTCAGCCCGGCGATGGCGGCCTTCACCCGCGAGACCGGCGGCGCCGAGGGCGACGTCATCAGCTTCCTGCACGCGCTGATGTCGCGGATGAACGACCACATGACGTTCGACGGCGATCCGACCCATTCCGGCACCACCGCGGCGGAAGCCTTCGCGCTGCGCCGCGGCGTCTGTCAGGATTATGCGCATGTGTTCATCGCCTGCGCGCGCGCCGCCGGCGTGCCGGCGCGGTTCGTCTCCGGACACTTCCTGCGCGCCGACGGCGAGGTGCATCAACAGGCCGGCCATGCCTGGGCGGAGGCCTATGTCCCGTCACTCGGCTGGGTCGGATTCGATCCCGCCAACGGCATCTGCTCCACCGACGCCCACGCCCGCGTCGCGATCGGGCTGGATTATCTCGGCGCGGCGCCGGTTCGCGGCACCCGCTATGGCGGTGGGCTCGAGACGCTGACGGTCGCCGTCAGGGTCGATCAGGCCGGGCGGCAGTTCCAGTCGCAATAGTGCTGTGGGCGCAGACTGCGGCGGTTTTGGTCGCGCCGCGCGAGTTCCGGAGGGGCTGGACGGAGCCGGTCAATCGGCTATAGCGTTTTCGAGCGAAGTGGATGCCGGTTCGCGTCAAGAAAACGCGTCAGGAAACAATTGGAGCTCCGGTTCTGATTCTATCAGAACCGGAAAAGCGCTACTGTCCCGATGCCGGCCGATCAGCGGCCGCGTGCGCCCGCATTCCCCTGTCAGACAACTTGGTTCGAGGACTAGATGACCTATTGCTGCGGAGTTTTGGTCCAGGACGGCCTGGTGATGGTGGCCGACACCAGGACCAATGCCGGGCTCGACAACATCTCGACCTTCCGCAAGCTGCACGTCTTCAGCCGGCCGGGCGACCGGGTCATGGCGATCGCCAGCGCCGGCAATCTCTCGATCAGCCAGTCGGTGCTGTCGACGCTGACCGAAGGCCTCGAGGATCCGGAGACCGGCGCCCGTGAAACGCTGCTCGACTCGCCGACGATGTTTCAGGCGGCGCAGCGCATCGGCCGCGTGATCCGCCACGTCAACGCCACCGAGGCGCAGGCGCTGAAGGCCGAGGAGATCAATTACGAGGTGTCGTTCCTGTTCGGCGGCCAGATTAAGGGCGAGCGGATGCGCCTGTTCATGATCTACCCGGCCGGCAATTTCATCGAATGCACCATCGACACGCCCTATCTGCAGATCGGCGAGCACAAATACGGCAAGCCGGTGCTCGACCGTGCGATTACTTACGACGTCGAATTGTACGAGGCGCTGAAGACCAGCCTGATCTCGATGGATTCGACGATGCGCTCCAATCTCGGCGTCGGGCTGCCGATCGACGTACTCGTCGTCCGCACCGACGTCTGCGACCCCGATCTCCACCATCGTATCGAGGCCGGCGAGCCGTATTTCCACGACCTGCGCTCGCGCTGGTCCGCCGCGCTTCGCGCCGCCCACAAGAACATCCCAAAACCGCCGTACAAAAATCAGGCCTGACGCCGCGCTGCAGACGCAGTGCTGCGCCCGCCTCACACCTCATTCCGGGGCGCGCGTAGCCGAGTCCGGAATCTCGAACTCAACTTCTGTATGCGATGATGACCGAAACACCCCGCTCTTCCGATCCTCGACGACATGACGCCGCGATCCGCTGGCGTCCGATGGCTCTCGCCGACCTCGCCGCGGTCAACACCGTCGCCGCGCAGGTCCATCTCGCGCATCCGGAAGACGCCGCCGTCTTCGCCGAGCGGCTCGCGCTGCATCCCGCCGGCTGCTCCGTGCTCGAAGGCGATGACGGCGTCGCCGGCTACATCATCAGTCACCCGTGGCGTACCGCCGAACCGCCGGCGCTCAACACTTTGCTCGGCAGCATCCCCGCCCCCGCTTCGACCTATTACATCCACGACATCGCGGTGTTGCCATCGGCGCGCCGCGGCGGCGCGGCGGCGGCGATTCTCGCGACGCTGGTCCGCCATGCAGCGACGCTGGCCGACAACATCTCGATTGTCGCGATCGGCGGAACGTTGCCGTTCTGGCAGCGTCAGGGCTTCGTGATCGCCCGCGATCCGAAGCTCGATGCAAAACTGAAGAGCTACGACGCGGACGCGTGCTATATGGTTCGCAAGCTCGATCGATAAGATTGCGCGCCCGCTGATCGCAGAGCCGGACTCTGTCTTGCGGGCTACGCCGCAACAGCAAACGGGATGGAACGAGATGGCCAACGCCACCAGGAAGATCGCAATCGTCACCGGAGCCGGCACCGGCGTCGGCCGCGCCGCATCGCTGGCGCTGATGCAGATCGGCTTCACGGTGGTGCTCGCCGGCCGCAGGCTCGAACTGCTGCAGGAGACGCAGAAGCTCGGCGACGGCATCGGCGACAGCCTTCCCGTGCAGGCCGACATGGCCGATCCCGCCTCGATCGCAGCGCTGTTCGACAAAACGGTCGCGAGCTACGGCCGACTCGATCTGTTGTTCAACAACGCCGGCATGGGCGCGCCGCCGGTGCCGTTCGAGGATTTGTCGCTGGCGCAGTGGCAGGCCGTGGTCGACACCAACCTCACCGCGCCGTTTCTATGCACGCAGCACGCCTTCCGCATCATGAAGGATCAGTCGCCGCGCGGCGGCCGCATCATCAACAACGGTTCGATCTCGGCGCACGCGCCGCGACCGTTCTCGGCGGCCTACACCTCGACCAAGCACGCCATCTCCGGGCTCACCAAGTCGTCCAATCTCGACGGCCGCGCCTATGATATCGCGGTCGGCCAGATCGATATCGGCAACGCCGCCACGCCGATGACCGACCGCATGGTCAGTGGCCCCGGCGTGCTGCAGCCGGACGGCTCGAGCAAGCAGGAGCCGCGGATGGACGCGAAAGCGGTCGGCGACGCGGTGGCCTACATGGCGGGCCTGCCGCTCGACGCCAACGTGCTGTTCATGACGGTGATGGCGACCAAAATGCCGTTCGTCGGGCGCGGCTGAGCACGCGCGGCCGCCGGTCGCGCTCAGCTCTGACCGGTGCGAATGAAGGCCGCCACCGCTGCGTTGGTCCGCAGCGCGGCGAGATCGTCCGGCCCCGGCAGTTGCGGCCGGTCGCGCGCGGCATTCACGACGCAGAGGAAGCCGAGACAGTCGCCGGCATTGGCGCGGAACTGGTGCCAGCTCATCGGCGGGATGAACACCAGATCGCCGACTGCGACGTCGCTGATGGTGTCGCCCACCAGGCATTGCCCGCGGCCGCGATGGATCATCACCGCATGAACATGCGCATGCCGCTCCAGCGTCGAGTAGCCGCCTTCGTCGACTTCGAAATAGCGCCACTCGCAGGCGAGCTGCGGATCGGCGAACAGCAACTGCCGCGTCACCGCGCGAAACGGCGCGGCGTCGGCCTGCTTGTACTGCATCACCTCGACGCCGTCCCAGCGGCCGGGCGCGCGCTGTTTGCGGACGCCGGGCGCCTCGTTGTCGGCTGTCTCATCGGCCATGGGCTGCGACCTCCGCGGCGAACCTTGCCGCCTGCTCGCTGAGTTGCTCGCGCGCGGCGAGCAGGCTGCCGCCGATCAGCAGCATCACGTCCTCGCCGTAGAATGACAACAGCTCGGCGACGCGGTCGATCGCGATGCCGCCCGCCGGCGCCGGCAGGCACGGTTTCAGCCCGCCCCACGCCCCGCGCGCAGCGTCGGCCAGCGCGCGGCAGGTCTGCGGCGTGGAGGCGAACCGCCCGCCATGATGCGGAAACACCGTGGCGTCGGCGCCGAACAGCCGGAACAGTCTTCCAAGCAGCAACGGCGGTGCGATCCGGGTCGCGCCCGACAGCGCCGGATGCGCCAGCACCACCAGCCCCTCCGCCTCTTTGGCGAGGGCGTGGAAATTCGACAGCCCGACGATCATCGGCATCATCATCAGCGCGGGAATCCCTTCCGCGCGGATGCCGTCGAGCTGCCGCCGCATGTCGTCGAGCGAGCCGGAGACATGCGGCGCGTAGAGCGTCCGCCGCCCGCTCGAATCGTTGGAATCGCGCACAGCGCGCCAGACCGCGGCGATCCGCGCCGCGAACGGGCTGTAGGCCTGATCGGCGAGACCGTGATCGTCCTTGATCAGATCGACGCCGCCCGCCGCGAGCTGTCCCGCGATCGCAGCCAGCGCCTGCGGCGAGAGCCCCTGCGGCTTCAGCGCCGAGGCGGTCAGCGCCCGGCCGTGCGCGCCGGTCAGCGCCCGGATGCCGTCGCTGCCGAGCTTGGGGCCGCCGAACGCTTTCAGATAAAGCGGCGGCAGTTCGACATCGGTCAGCGCGACGTCGGGCTGGATCGAGGCGTTGCCGAACAGCATGTTGATCAACTGCCCGGGCTCGGCCGGCGCGGTCGCCGACGCCAGCGCAATCCGCACCGCGTAGCGGCCCTCGGCGATCTCATCGATGCCTGCGACCCGTCCGAGAACGGCGTCGCGCACCCACGGATCGCCGATCGCCTCGAGCGGGCATTCGACGCTCTGCTCGATCGCGAGCGCCTGCGCGCGCTCGGCGATCCGCGCGGGTTCGCTCGTCACCTGATAGGTCGCAATGAAGCGATCGTCCGTCATCCGCTGCCGTCCCGCCGCGCCCCGCCGGCGCGCCGCCGGCCTCTCTAGCACGGCGCGCATGACAACGCCGCGATGCGGCCGGCGGCGCGACGCCGTCTCACGCAGTTCGGCCTGAGCACAAAGTCGCAGATCGAATTTGCCCCAGCCGTGCTGGTCACCGCGCCCCGCATCGGCATAATGGCGCGGGGGACTAATGCTGCAACTGCAATCTGCTTTCGGAATCTTCGCGCTGCTGATGCTCGCCTGGGCGTTCGGCGAGCACCGCGACCGCGTCTCGGTGCGGACGACGGCGATCGGAATAGCGGTGACGCTCGCAACCGCCGCGCTGATGTTGAAGCTGCCCGGCGCAGTGCACGTCTTCGGCGCCGTCAACGACGCGGTCGGGGTGATCGGCGCGGCGACGCGCGCCGGCACCTCGTTCGCGTTCGGCTATCTCGGCGGCGGTCAGGCGCCGTTCGACATCCGGGTGCCCGGCGCCGATTTCATCCTGGCGTTCCAGGCGCTGCCCGTGGTGCTGGTGATGAGCGTGCTCACCACGCTGCTGTTCTACTGGAAGATCCTGCCGCCGATCGTGCACGGCATGGCGTGGGTTCTGGAGCGCACGCTCGGCGTCGGCGGCGCGGTCGGGCTGTCGACCGCGGCCAATGTGTTTCTCGGCATGGTCGAGGCGCCGCTGTTCATCCGGCCGTATCTGGCGCAGCTCACCCGCAGCGAACTGTTTCTGGTGATGACCGGCGGCATGGCCGGCATCGCCGGCACCGTGCTGGTGCTGTACGCGACCCTGCTCGCGCCGATCCTGCCCGACGCCGCGGCGCATTTCGTGATCGCCTCGGTGCTCGGCGCGCCGGCGGCGATTCTCGTCAGCCTGATCATGGTGCCGGAAACCGAACCGCGCGCGACCGGCGCCGCGCTCGCCGATCCCGAAGCGATCGCCAAGAGCGGCATGGACGCCGTGGTCAAAGGCACCGCTGCCGGTCTCGAACTGCTGCTCAACATCATCGCCATGCTGATCGTGCTCGTGGCGCTGGTCTATCTCGCCAACGCAGCTCTCGGCCTGCTGCCACAGATCGGCGGCGCGCCGATCTCGCTGCAACGATTGCTGGGCTATGCGATGGCGCCGATCTGCTGGCTGCTCGGCCTGCCGTGGCCGCAGGCGGTCACCGCCGGCGCGCTGATGGGCATCAAGACCGTGCTCAACGAGCTGATCGCCTATGTCGAACTCGCCAAGCTCGCGCCCGACGCGCTGGATCCGCGTTCGAAACTGATCATGCTGTACGCGATGTGCGGCTTCGCCAATTTCGGCAGCCTCGGCATCATGCTCGGCGGCCTCACCGCGATGGCCCCGCAACGCCGCGAGGAGATCGCCTCGCTCGGCCTGAGGTCGATCGTCTCCGGCACCCTCACCACCTGTCTGATCGGCGCGGTGGTGGGGGTGATGAGCTAACACCGGAGAGTTGGATGGACACGTTCCGGAGCGTCGGCCAGCTATAGCGTTTTCGAGTGAAGTGGGTAGCGATTCGCGTGAAGAAAACGCGTCACGCGACGACAGTCACTGATGAAGAATCGTCCGGTCGGCTTATAGCCGCTCAATGCAGCCGGAACACCCCATCAACCGCCCGCAGTTCGGCCGGCTTGATCAATTTGGAATGCGCCACGGTGACCGCGAACAGCGGGCCTTCCAGGGTCTTTTCCCAGAAGCTCAAAAACTCCTTCAGCGCCGGGAAATTCGGGAACAGGTCGTAATCCTGCCAGACGTAGCTTTGCAGCAGCCAGTGCCGATCCGGCCGGCGGTAGACGATCTCCGCCGTGGTCAGTCCGTAGCCCAACACCTGTTTGCGAAAGTCGCTGGAAACGCCGCCCACCGAAGCCATGTCAGACCCTCCTCTGCTTGCATGAGAATCCTGCCGCAACACGCCAACCCATCTCAAGCCTAAAAGTTTAACGTTGTGTTGAAAATGTCAGCGTTAGCAGCGACTTACGTCAAGTGCTAACAGCGACGCCGGGCTGAATCCTGAGGCCGCGCCGCGGGGCGGCGTTAATCCTGGTCGGCGGAATTGGCAGAAGTTCCTGTCGAGTGCCAAATTTTCTGCTATCCACCCTTGTCTGTCCGAGGTCCCCGGATTATCTCCTGAGTGTCGTCCTGGCACTCGCCGGGCTCGACTGCCAATTTCCAGAAATTCTGAAAACTCTCAGAAACTTAGGAGGACTTGCATGAATTTCCGTCCGCTTCACGACCGCGTCGTGGTCAAGCGCATCGACGCCGAAGAGAAGACCGCTGGCGGTATCATCATTCCTGACTCGGCCAAGGAAAAGCCTTCGCAGGGCGAAATCGTCGCCGTTGGCCCGGGTGGCCGCGACGAAGCCGGCAAGCTGATCCCGATCGACCTCAAGGTCGGCGACCGGGTGCTGTTCGGCAAATGGTCGGGCACCGAAGTCAAGATCGACGGCAAAGAGCTGCTGATCATGAAGGAAAGCGACATCATGGGCGTCATCACCGACGTCGGCGGCGCCAAGAAGAAGGCGGCGTAACGCTTCGCCCAGTCCTCACCCTGGGGAGCCGGCGCAGCCGGCGTCTCGTAGGGTGAGCCACCCAACGTTCACAATTTCATCCTTCGAGACGCCGCCCCGCTTTTCGGCCGGGCCGGCTCCTCAGGATCAGGCCACAACCAGCTTTCAAGGAAAACACATATGTCCGCTAAAGAAGTGAAATTCGGCGTCGACGCCCGCGACCGCATGATGCGCGGCGTGGACATTCTCGCCAATGCGGTGAAGGTCACGCTCGGCCCGAAGGGCCGCAACGTCGTGCTCGACAAGTCGTTCGGCGCTCCGCGCATCACCAAGGACGGCGTCACCGTCGCCAAGGAGATCGAGCTCGACGACAAGTTCGAGAACATGGGCGCGCAGATGGTGCGCGAAGTCGCCTCGAAGTCGGCCGACGCCGCCGGTGACGGCACCACCACCGCGACCGTGCTGGCCCAGGCGATCGTCCGCGAAGGCGGCAAGGCCGTCGCCGCCGGCATGAACCCGATGGATCTGAAGCGCGGCATCGACCTCGCGGTCGAAGCAGTCGTTGCGGATCTCGTCAAGAACTCCAAGAAGGTCACCTCGAACGAAGAGATCGCTCAGGTCGGCACGATTTCGGCCAATGGCGACGTCGAGATTGGCAAGTTCCTGTCGGACGCGATGAAGAAGGTCGGCAACGAGGGTGTCATCACCGTCGAGGAAGCCAAGTCGCTCGAGACCGAACTCGACGTGGTCGAGGGCATGCAGTTCGATCGCGGCTACATCTCGCCCTACTTCGTCACCAACGCCGACAAGATGCGCGTTGAATTCGACGACGCCTACATCCTGATCAACGAGAAGAAGCTCTCCAACCTCAACGAGCTGCTGCCGCTGCTGGAAGCCGTCGTCCAGACCGGCAAGCCGCTGGTGATCGTCGCTGAGGACGTCGAAGGCGAAGCGCTCGCCACCCTCGTCGTCAACCGCCTGCGCGGCGGCCTCAAGGTCGCGGCCGTCAAGGCTCCGGGCTTCGGCGATCGCCGCAAGGCCATGCTGCAGGACATCGCGATCCTGACCGGCGGCCAGGCGATCTCGGAAGACCTCGGCATCAAGATGGAGAACGTCACGCTCCAGATGCTCGGCAAGGCCAAGAAGGTGATGATCGACAAGGAAAACACCACGATCGTCAACGGCGCCGGCAAGAAGGCCGACATCGAAGCCCGCGTCGCGCAGATCAAGGCGCAGATCGAGGAAACCACCTCGGACTACGACCGCGAGAAGCTGCAGGAGCGTCTGGCCAAGCTCGCCGGCGGCGTCGCGGTGATCCGCGTCGGCGGCGCGACCGAGATCGAAGTGAAGGAGCGCAAGGATCGCGTTGATGACGCGATGCACGCCACCCGCGCTGCGGTCGAGGAAGGCATCGTCCCGGGCGGCGGCGTCGCTCTGCTGCGCGCCTCCGAGCAGCTCAAGCGCATCAAGACCCAGAACGACGACCAGAAGACCGGCGTCGAGATCGTGCGCAAGGCGCTCTCCGCCCCGGCCCGCCAGATCGCCATCAACGCCGGCGAAGACGGCTCGGTGATCGTCGGCAAGGTGCTCGAGAAGGACCAGTACAACTACGGCTTCGACAGCCAGACTGGCGAATACGGCGACCTGGTCAAGAAGGGCATCATCGACCCGACCAAGGTGGTCCGCACCGCGATCCAGAACGCAGCCTCGGTTGCTGCGCTGCTGATCACCACCGAAGCGATGGTGGCCGAGCTGCCGAAGAAGGGTGGCGCTGCCGGTGGCATGCCCCCGGGCGGCGGCGGCATGGGCGGCATGGACTTCTGATCCAAGCCACTCTCGCGCAAGCGAAGTATCAGAATGCAGAACCCCGGCGGAGACGCCGGGGTTTTTGTTTGGGACCTCCTCCGTCATCCCGGGCGCGATGCAGCACGCAGCGCTGCTTCGCAGACCCGGAATCACGACGGGGCGGGACCGCACTTCTCGATAGGCTGGAGAACTGCTAGTCTGCGCCGATGAGTGACGTCGAAGAAATCGAAAAGGCCATCGCAGCCCTCGCCCCCGGCGATCTTGCGCGGTTGCGCGCTTGGTTCGACGCCTTCGACGCCGGCCAATTCGACGCCCGGATCGAACGTGACGCCGCCTCCGGCAAGCTCGACGCGCAGGCCGAGCGCGCGCTGGCCGCTCATCGCAGCGGCCGCACCAGCGAGTTGTGAAACACCACGCCAGTCCGGAATTCTGGTCGGCCTATCGCCGCCTCCCCGCGCCGATCCGCGACCTCGCCGACAAGAACTTCGCCCTGCTCAAGGCCGACCCGCGCCATCCCTCGCTGCATTTCAAGCGCGTCGGCCGCACCCACAGCGTCCGCATCGGCCTGCGCTATCGTGCGTTAGCGGTGGACGTCGAGGATGGTGTGCTGTGGTTCTGGATCGGGTCGCATGCCGACTACGATGCGATGCTGAAGTAGAGCAGCACAGTTGGGCAGTCACGCCGAGAAGTTCGGCGCCAAACCCGGATTGCGCTCCGCTCGTCCGGGTCAGGCTTGCTGATCACCACCGAAGCCATGATCGCCAAACTGCCGAAGAAGGGTGGCGCCGGCACCGGCGGCATACCCCCGGGCGGCGGCGGCATGGGCGGCATGGATTTCTGATCCAGCCGACACGACGCAGAGACAACGAAGCCCGGGAGCAATCCCGGGCTTTTTTGTTGGGCAGTCGTGCACGAACCTATCGTTCGTCATTCCGGGGCGCGCGGAGCGCGAGCCCGGAATCCATAGCCCCTGGCCTCAATGTGAAATACCGACGTAGAGGTCGACCCACTCGGGATTGCCCTCCTCGATCAGGCGAACCTTCCAGTCGCGGCGCCATTTCTTCAATTGTTTTTCACGGGTGATGGCGCTGACGACATCGTCGTAGATTTCAAACCAGACCAGCTTGTCGATACCATAGCGGGAGCTGAGCCCGGCGCGGCCTTGGTGCGGTGCTCGTAGCAACGTCGCACCAAGTCGTTCGTCACGCCCAGATACAGCGTTCCGTGTTTGCCGCTGGCGAGGAGGTAGACGTAGTACGACATCGCTGACGCGAGGGGTTATGGATTCCGGGCTCGCGCGCCAAGAGGCGCGCGCCCCGGAATGACGGGGCTCAATGGATCATAGATAATCTTCGCCGACTTGGGAGACCATCATGCCCCGGCTACGTACCCACCCCGGCGGTGGCATAGCCTCCGACACCTCCCCGTCCCGGATTGCGCTTCGCTCGGTCTCGGCTACAGATGATGCCGACAGCGTCCCACACAGCCCTCGGAACCAGCGCCGTGCCCAAGAAGCTTCCCCGCCACCTCGCACAGCTTGAGGACGAGTTGTGCGCTCTCGGGCCCGACGCCATGCTGGTGGAGGAACTCGACGGCTTCGTCGCCGCGCTGCTGGTCTGCCCCGAGCTGATCAAGCCCGGAGAGTGGCTGCCGGTGGTCTGCGATGCCGGTGACGAGGAGTCGTCGCCGTTCGAGGATCTCGCGCACGCCAACCGGGTGTTTGCCCTGATCATGGAGCACTACAATTCCGTCGCGGCGACGCTTTTCGAACGTCCCGAGACCTATCGGCCGCTGCTGCCGTCCATTGACGAGAACGACGTCGTCTGGGAGGTCTGGATCGACGGTTTCGCGGCGGCGGTGGAGATCTGGCCGGACGCCTGGGACGGCCTGCGGGACGCCGACGAAACGACGGCGGCTGCGTTCGAAGGGCTGATGGGACTGGTCGATATCTCCGCTTCCGGCTCCGAACTCACACCAGCCGAACTCCAAGTCCTCTCGGCGACGGTCTCGGACAAAATCGCCGGCTGGATGATCGCGCTGAACAAATGGCGATTAGCAAACGACCGGGCCCCCCGCGAGATCGCATGGGGACCGCCGCCCGCGACGCGCAAAGTGGGCCGCAACGAGCCCTGCCCCTGCGGTTCGGGCAAGAAATACAAGCGCTGCTGCGGAGCGAACTGAAGCGCCAGCGGGAAGCCGCGCAGCGGAGCAGTAAACGTAGCCGGGTGAGCGCAGCGATACCCGGGACTGGTTGCCTCGCTGCAGCGCTGTCCGGATGGCGCTTCGCTTATCCGGGCTGAAGGAAGAGACCCCTCACTCCCCCGCGTGCTTCAAAATCGCCTTCAGCAACCCGGGAAACCTCGCATTGATGTCCGCCTCGCGCACGATGTTGCGGTTTTCGACGCCCTTCTTGGTGGTCCGGATCAGGCCGGCCTCGCGCAGCACACGGAAATGGTTCGACAGCGTCGATTTCGCCATGTCGGGGCACGGCGCGGCCGCGGTGCAGGACAGGCAATCGGCCTGCCCCAGCAGCACCTTGACGATGCGCAGCCGCATCGGGTCGGCCAGCGCGGCGAGCACGCCTTCGAGCGTGATATCTCCGCGCGCGGGGTGAACGAACTGAACCATGAAAAAGATATAGGTCGTCCCTTGACATGGTTCAATAGTCCCATATTTCCGAACTATTGAACTAGCCGTTCGTGGAACCGGCCAGTTCGCAACCAGGGACAATCGACAATGACCAGGACTCTGCAAGGCAAGGTGGCACTGGTGACCGGCGCCTCGAAAGGCATCGGCGCCGAGATCGCGCTGCAGCTCGCCGCCCAAGGCGCCGCCGTCGCCGTCAACTACGCCTCCAGCAAGGACGGCGCCGACGCGGTGGTGGCGAAGATCGCCGCCGCGGGCGGCAAGGCAGTCGCGGTGCACGGCAACCTCGCCGATCCGCAAGGCGCCAAGGCCGTGGTCGACGCCACCGTGCAGGCGCTCGGCCCGATCGACGTGCTGGTGAACAATGCCGGCGTCTACGAGATGCTGCCGCTCGACGCGATCACGCCGGAGCATTTCCACCGTCAGTTCAATCTCAACGTGCTGGGCCTGCTGCTGGTGACGCAGGAAGCCGCCCGACAGTTCAACTCGAATGGCGGCAGCATCGTCAACATCTCCTCCGGCGTCTCGACGCTGGCGCCGCCGAATTCCGCGGTCTACACCGCGACCAAGGCGGCGGTGGATGCGATCACCGCGGTGCTGGCGCGGGAACTGGCGCCGCGCAAGATCCGCGTCAACGCCGTCAATCCCGGCATGGTCGTCACCGAAGGCATCAAGGCGGCCGGGCACGACCAGGGCGAGATGCGGCAATGGGTCGAAGCGACGACGCCGCTCGGCCGCGTCGGCAAGGCCGAGGAAATCGCCGCGGTCGTCACGTTCCTTGCGAGCGAAGGCGCCTCTTACGTCACTGGGGAAACGCTGCATGTGACGGGTGGACCGCGTTAGAGCGTTTTCGAGCGAAGTGGGTACCGGTTCGCGTGAAGAAAACGCGTCAGACCAAAAGTTAGAGCTCCGGTTCTGATTTGATCAGAACCGGAAAAGCTCTAGCACGGCAGCGTCGCGTCCCCGCTCCACCGCTTCTCATCGTTCGTCATTCCGGGATGCGCTGCGCAGCAGCGCAGAGCCGGAGTTCAAAGCCGCGGCACTCGCGATCAGGCACTGCGTCCGCAGCCCTTGTTACTTCACAGAATCTTCGGGCTATGGTCCGGGCTCGCCGCTGCGCTGCGGCCCGGAATCACAAACGCAGATTTGTCCACCCTATTGACAAAATTCCTATAGGACCATATACCCATCGCATCCCGCCCCGATGAGAGGGGCGTTTCGCGATCGTCACGATCCGCGGGGCGGGAGGCGGTGGACGGCGGCGCGCCAGGCGCGGACGCCGGTGGAGAGGGTGAGCGACGATT
>Ga0105047_10001168_pt1 | contig 46566 bp, 39 predicted proteins | sample MAT04_FD_78384 | JGI IMG/M metagenome (GOLD analysis project Ga0105047, IMG submission 78384) | Freshwater microbial communities from Lake Fryxell liftoff mats and glacier meltwater in Antarctica - MAT-04 (megahit assembly) | ecosystem: Environmental > Aquatic > Freshwater > Ice > Liftoff... | reverse complement strand
GGGCCGCGGAGCTGCGCGCCGCCGGCGTGGACGTCGGGCCCGTCGCGCTGACCCCGTGCTCGGTGCTGGCCGACACCGGCCGGATGCACCAGGTGGTCGGCAACCTGCTGGCCAACTGCGCCCGGCACTGCCGCGACGGCGACGTCGTCGAGGTACGGCTGAGTCCGCAGGGCGGCGACGCCGTGCTCGTCGTCGCCGACACCGGGCCCGGCATCGCCCCGGCCGACCTGCCCCGCGTGCTCGATCGCTACTCGCGCGGTCCGGGCGCCCGGGTGCCCGGTTCGGGGCTGGGGCTCGCCGTGGTCCGGGAGATCGTCGCCGCGCACCGGGGCAGCATCGAGGTGACGTCGGACGGCGGCACGACCGTCACGGTGCGTCTCCCGCTGGTGCAGGACTGAGCGCGCTCCCGGGACGCGCGCGTGGACGTCAGGACGCCCGCTCGCCCGCCTCGGCGGCCACCTGCGGCGCGGGGATCGGGCACGAGCCGTCCGAGGCCAGTCGCCGCACCAGGGCGTAGCCCACCAGCACGATCCCCGTGGCGCCGAGCCAGGGCTGGATCGGCGCGAACCACTGCAGGGCGCCCGCGTACCCCAGGGCGATGAGGGCGAGCTTGTTGCACACCGGGCACCCGACGGCGAGGAAGGTCAGCACGGTACCGACCATGCCGGTGCGGCTCTGCGCGACCGCGGGTGCGTCGAGCTCGGTGTCCGGTCGCGCGACCTCGGGAACGCGCCGGACGCGCACGTAGGTGGCAAAGAGGAGCCCGGAGAGCATCGAGGTGGCCAGCAGCACCGGCCAGGCCCAGGGGGTCGTCGGGATCTCTCGGCCGAAGACCGGGTTGCCGATCATGGCGGTCGGCAGGGCCACCACGACCGTCGTCACCCCCGCCGTGACCAGAGCGACGACGAAGCGTCGCCACGGCCAGCCGCGCAGGACCCGCCAGGCCGACGCGACGTCCTGCACGACCTGATCGCCCCTCATACCCCCAAGGGTATCCGCGAACGGCTCCGCGCGCTCTCTCGGAGGGTCTGTCGCCCCGCGCCAGCCCCGGCGACCGGATGCTGATGCTGTACCCCCCTGGGTATGCGACCTGAGTCCCGTACGCCGCCGTCCTGCGCGGCCTAGCGTCAGGTGCAGACAATCCCTGGAGTGAGGAACACCGCATCATGAAGATCGTCGTCGTCGGCGGAGTGGCAGCGGGCATGTCGATCGCGGCGCGGGCGCGCCGGCTCGACGAGTTCGCCGAGATCGTCGTCTTCGAGCGCGGCCGGCACGTCTCGTTCGCCAACTGCGGACTGCCGTACCACATCGGGGAGACGATCAAGGAGCGTGATCGCCTCATGCTCCAGACCCCGGCCAGCCTGCGCGCGTCCCTGGACATCGACGTGCGCAACGGCGTCGAGGTGCTGAGCCTGGATCGGGCGGCCAAGACGGTGCACGTCCGGGTCAGAGACACCGGCGAGGAGTACGACGAGTCCTACGACGCCCTGGCGCTGACCCCCGGGGCCGAACCCGTCCGGCCGAACCTGCCCGGGATCGACCTGCCCTCGGTCCACGTGCTGCGCCGGATCGGAGACATGGACGTCATCAAGGCTGCCGTCGACGGCGACGGCGACCGGGCCCGCACCGGCGGCGTGGGGCACGCCGTCGTCATCGGCGCGGGCTACATCGGGCTCGAGATGGCAGAGAACCTGCACGAGCGTGGTGTCCAGGTCGAGGTCGTCGAGATGGCCGAGCAGATCATGCCGCCGATCGACCGCGAGATGACCACCGCGATGGAGAACTATCTGCGGGCGCACGGGATCACGCTGCACCTTGGCACCGCGGCCGCCGCCTTCGCGCTCAAGGACAACGGACGCACCCAGGTCGAGCTGAAGAACCACACCGTGCTCGAGACGGACCTGGTCATCCTCGCCGCCGGGGTACGGCCGAGCACCCACCTTGCCGCCGCGGCCGGGATCGACCTCGGTCCGCGCGGCGGGATCGCCGTCGACCAGCACATGCGGACCTCCGACCCGTCGGTCTGGGCGGCCGGCGACGCCGTCGAGGTCGAGCACACCGTGCTGCCCGGGTCTTGGCTCATCCCGCTGGCCGGCCCGGCCAACCGTCAGGGGCGGGTCGCCGCGGAGAACATCTGCGGCCGCGCGACCGTCTATGAGTCCACCCAGGGCACCTCGGTCGTCAAGGTCTTCGACATGGTCGCCGGTGGGACGGGCGCGTCGGAGAAGCAGCTCGTCGCCGCCGGGATCCCGTTCCAGACCGTGACGACCCACCCGCACGGTCACGCCGGCTACTACCCCGGCACGGCGATGATGCACGTCAAGCTGCTCTTCTCCCCCGCCGACGGCGCGATCCTCGGGGCCCAGATCGCCGGCTTCGACGGTGTCGACAAGCGGCTGGACGTGCTCGCCACGGCCCTGCGCGGCGGCCAGACGGTCTACGACCTGGAGAACCTCGAGCTGGCCTACGCCCCGCCGTTCGGCTCGGCCAAGGACCCGGTGAACATGGCCGGCTTCATGGCGTCCAACGTGCTGCGCGGCGACCTCGAGCTCTGGTACGCCAGCGACTACCCCGAGGCCACCGACGGTGCCCGGATCATCGACGTGCGTGGACCGGACGAGTTCGCCATCTGGCACCTGCCGGGCGCCGAGAACGTCCCGCTCGCCTCGATCCGCCAGGCACAGTCCGACTGGGACCGCAGCACACCGATCCGGCTCTACTGCTCCGTCGGCTTCCGCAGCTACCTCGCCTACCGCTCGCTCGTCCAGCGCGGCTTCACCAACGTCCGGACGCTGTCCGGCGGGCTGACCACCTTCCGCGCCTTCCACGACCTGGCGCCCCACGAGGTGGACTCGGCAGCACCGGTGATCTCCTACGCCGAGACCGCCCCCGGGGCGGCGGCCGCAGCCACCGGCGTGCAGGTGGACCTCGACTGCACCGGCCTGGCCTGCCCTGGCCCGATCATGGCGCTGCAGAAGAAGATCGCCCAGCTCAGCCCGGGCGACGAGGTGCTGGCGCACGTCTCGGATGCCGGCTTCCGGCTCGATGCCCCCGCCTGGGCGGCACGCAACGGGCACGAGCTGGTCTCGATGACGCCCGAGGGCCCGGGGTTCGCAGCGCTCTTCCGCAAGGGCGCGCCGGGCGGGATCGGCGGCCCGGCGGCACGGATCAAGGACAAGAAGTCCTTCGTCGTCTTCTCCGGCGACCTCGACAAGGTCCTGGCCTCGTTCATCATCGCCAACGGCGCGGTGGCGATGGGCGACGAGGTGTCGATGTTCTTCACCTTCTGGGGCCTCAACGCCCTGCGGCGCTCGGACCCGCCGAAGGTGAGCCGCGCCCCGATGGACCGGCTCTTCGGCGCGATGATGCCGTCCGGTCCCGACCAGATGAAGCTCTCCAACCTCAACATGCTCGGCGGCGGCACGGCGATGATGAAGAAGATCATGCGCGACAACCAGGTGCCGAGCCTGCCGGACCTCATCGGCTCGGCACGCGCCAGCGGCGTCCGGCTGGTGGCCTGCACGATGACCATGGACCTGCTCGGCATCCGCCAGGACGACCTCATCGACGGCGTCGAGCTCGGTGGCGTCGCGATGTTCCTCGGCGAGGCGAGCCAGTCCAACGGGACGTTCTTCATCTGAGCCACCGGGAGCCGGTCCGCCGACCGGCTCCCGGGAACCCGCTGACGGCAGCGGGACGGGCGAGGGCCCCGGGCAGCAGCCCGGGGCCCTCGTTCGGTCGTGGTGCGCGGTCAGCAGGTCAGTGCAGGATCTCCGTGCCGGCACCGATCTTGTGCACCAGCAGCGAGTTGGTCGTGCCCGGGACGCCCACCGGCGCGCCGAAGACGATGACGACGAGGTCGTCGCGCTTGGCCAGGCCCTTCGTCTGGAGCAGCAGGTCCACCTGGAGCACCATCGCGTCGGTGTGCATGACCATCGGCACCTCGTACGTCTGCACGCCCCAAGTGAGTGCCAGGGTGTTGCGCACGTGCTCGTCCGGCGTGAACGCGAGCATCGGCAGCGGCGAGCGCAGCCGGGAGACGCGCCGCGCGGAGTCGCCGCTCTGGGTGAAGGTCACGAGGTACTTGACGCCCAGCGTCGCGCCGACATCGGCTGCGGCGTGGGTGATGGCGCCACCACGGGTCTTGGGGTCCCAGCCCAACGGGGCCATCCGGTCCGAGCCGTGCTCCTCGGTGTTCTCGATGATCCGCGCCATGGTGCGCACGGCCTCGATCGGGTAGTCCCCGACGCTGGTCTCGCCGGAGAGCATGACCGCGTCCGCGCCGTCGAGCACCGCGTTGGCGCAGTCGGACGCCTCGGCACGGGTGGGGCGCGGGGCCGAGATCATCGACTCGAGCACCTGCGTGGCGACGATGACGGGCTTGGCCGAACGGCGCGCCAGCTCGATCGCACGCTTCTGGACCAGCGGCACCTGCTCGAGCGGCAGCTCTACGCCCAGGTCGCCACGGGCGACCATGATCCCGTCGAACGCGTTGACGATCTCGGCGAGGTTGTCGACGGCCTGCGGCTTCTCGATCTTGGCGATGACCGGCACGACGCGTCCCTCCTCCGCCATGATCCGCGCGACGTCGTCGTAGTCCGCGGCGCTGCGCACGAAGGACAGGGCGATGAAGTCGCAGCCCTGGGCCAGGCCCCAGCGCAGGTCGGTCTCGTCCTTCTCGGACATGGCCGGCACGCTCACCGCGACACCGGGCAGGTTGATGCCCTTGTTGTTCGAGACCGTTCCGGGGATCTCGACGACGGTGACGACGTCGTTGCCGTCGACGGCCGTGATCCGCAAACCGATCTTGCCGTCGTCGATGAGGATCTTGTCGCCGACCTTGGCGTCGCCCGGCAGACCCTTGTAGGTGGTGGAGCAGCGGTCCTTGGTACCGGGGATGTCGTCGGTGGTGATGGTGAACACGTCCCCGACGGCGAGGTCGTGCTTGCCGGCGGTGAACCGGCCGAGCCGGATCTTCGGACCCTGGAGGTCCACCAGCACGGCGACGGCACGGCCGGAGGCCTTGGCCGCGGCACGGACGCGGCGGATGACCGCGGCGTGCTCCTCGGGCTCGCCATGGCTCCGGTTGATCCGGGCGACGTCCATTCCGGCGTCGACGAGGGCTTGGACTTGCTCGGGCGACTCGGTCGCGGGCCCGAGGGTGCAGACGATCTTGGCTCTACGCATGGCTCCAGCCTAGTTGCTCCATGGTGGGACCTTTCGGCCCCTCGGTCCGGCGGTGATGTGCCCTCAGGGGCGCATCGGCCGGTCGGTCGGTGCGATCGGGACGGGCAGCTCGGAGCTGCCGCGCAGATAGGCGTCCACACCGGCGGCCGCGGCGCGGCCCTCGGCGATCGCCCAGACGACGAGGGACTGCCCTCGACCGGCGTCACCGGCGACGAACACCCCGGGGACGGACGTCGCGAAGTCGTCCCCGCGAGCGACCCAGCCCTGGCCGGTGAGGTCGGCCCCGGTCTGCGCGACGAGGGTGTCGGTCTCCGGACCGGTGAATCCCATCGCCAGCAGCACGAGGTCGGCCGGAAGGTCCTTCGCGGTGCCGGGCACCGGCAGCAGGCGACCCTCGGGGGACAGCTCGGTGGTGGCGACGCGCAGGTGGCGCAGGTTCCCGTCGTCGTCGCCCAGCAGCTCGACGGTCGAGGCGAGGTAGGCCCGCTCACCGCCCTCCTCGTGCGAGCTGGAGACCTTGTAGACCATGGGGTAGGTGGGCCACGGCTGGTTGACCGGCCGGTCCGCCGAGGGCTGCGGCGTGATCTCCAGGGAGGTCACGGAGGCAGCCCCCTGACGCAGCGACGTGCCGACGCAGTCCGAGCCGGTGTCGCCGCCGCCGATGACGACGACGTGCTTGCCGGTGGCCGTGACCTGGTCGGCCACGGCGTCCCCGGCCTGGACCTGGTTGGACTGGCGCAGGAACGGCACCGCCGGGTAGACGCCGGTCAGGTGCGAGCCCGGCACGGTGAGCGGGCGCGGCGTCGTGGAGCCGATGGCGACGAGGACGGCGTCGTAGCGGGCACGCAGCTCGGTCCAGGTGATGTCCTTGCCGATCTCCACCCCGGGGCGGAACCGGGTGCCTTCGGCCTCCATCTGCGCGACCCGGCGGTCGATGTGCCGCTTCTCGAGCTTGAAGTCGGGTACGCCATAACGCAGCAGCCCGCCGATCCGATCGGCGCGCTCGAACACCGCGACGGTGTGCCCCGCCCGGGTGAGCTGCTGGGCAGCGGCCAGGCCTGCCGGTCCCGAGCCGACGACGGCAACGGTGTTGCCGGTGAGGAAGTGCGGCACCTGCGGGGTGATGAGGCCACGCTCGAACGCCTCGTCGACGATCGACACCTCGACGTTCTTGATCGTCACCGGCGGCTCGGTGATCCCCAGCACGCAGGACGTCTCGCACGGAGCCGGGCAGATCCGCCCGGTGAACTCGGGGAAGTTGTTCGTCGCGTGCAGCCGGTCGCTGGCCTCGGCCCACTGGCCGGTCCACACGAGGTGGTTCCACTCCGGGATGAGGTTGCCCAGCGGGCAGCCCTCGTGGCAGAACGGGATGCCGCAGTCCATGCACCGGCCCGCCTGCGCGCTGAGGCGGGCCGCATTCGGCGCCGAGCCGGCGACATCGACCTGGACGTCCCGGTAGTCCAGGAGCCGCACCGGGACCGGCCGGCTCGGCGGCAGCTCACGCTGGCGCACCGTGAGGAACCCGCGGGGGTCAGCCATGCGACACCTCCAGGATGTGGTCCCAGACACCCGGGGCGCTGGGGTCGAGGCCGTGCTCCTTGGCGTCGGCCAGGGTGGCGAGCATCCGCTCGTACTCGGTCGGCACCACCCGGGTGAACCGGACCAGTGCTGCCGGGACGTCGTCGAGCAGCTCAGCGGTCAGCGGCGAACCGGTCTCGGCCTGGTGCGTGCGCAGCAGGGTCTCGACCAGCGCGGCGTGCTCCGGCCCGACCGGGTCGAGGGCGAGCTCCCCGGACAGCCGGGCCGGCTGGTTGACCAGCTCCGGGCGCAGGTCGAGCACGAAGGCGTGCCCGCCGGACATCCCGGCGCCGAAGTTGCGTCCGGTCCGGCCCAGCACCAGGACGGTGCCCCCGGTCATGTACTCGCAGCCATGGTCACCGACCCCTTCGACGACGAGCGTCGCGCCGGAGTTGCGCACGGCGAAGCGCTCCCCGACCACCCCGCGCAGGTAGATCTCGCCCGAGGTCGCGCCGTAGCCGATGACGTTGCCGGCGATGACGTTCTGCTGGCCAGAGAGGACCGAGGCGTGGTCCGGCCGGACGACGATGCGCCCGCCGGACAGTCCCTTGCCGACGTAGTCGTTGGCGTCGCCGAACAGCCGCAGCGTGATCCCGCGGGGCAGGAAGGCGCCCAGGGACTGCCCGGCCGACCCGGTGAGCGTGACGTCGATGGTGCCGTCCGGCAGCCCGGCCCCGCCGTGGCGCAGCGTGACCTCGTGGCCGAGCATCGTCCCGACGGTCCGGTTGACGTTGCGCACCGGGAGCTCGAGTCGCACCGGCACGCCGTGCTCCAGGGCCGGCGCCGACTGGGCGATGAGCTCGTTGTCCAGCGCCCTGTCCAGGCCGTGATCCTGGGTGGTGGTGTTGCGCAGCGAGGAGCCGGGGGCCGGCACGGGGCGCGTCAGCACCGGGCCGAGGTCCAGGCCGACCGCCTTCCAGTGGTCGATCGCCGCACGGGTGTCGAGCATCTCCACGTGCCCGACGGCCTCGGCGAGCGTCCGGAAGCCGAGCGCCGCCAGGTACTCACGCACCTCGGTGGCGATGTACTCGAAGAATGTCTCGACGAACTCCGGCCTGCCGGTGAATCGCGCCCTCAGCTCGGGGTTCTGCGTCGCGACGCCCACCGGACAGGTGTCCAGGTGGCAGACCCGCATCATGACGCAGCCGCTGACGACCAGAGGCGCGGTGGCGAAACCGAACTCCTCGGCCCCGAGCAGGGCACCGATGACGACGTCGCGCCCCGTCTTCAGCTGACCGTCGACCTGCACGACGATGCGGTCGCGCAGGTTGTTCAGGACGAGCGTCTGCTGGGTCTCGGCGAGCCCGATCTCCCACGGCGTGCCTGCGTGCTTGAGCGAGGTCAGCGGGCTCGCACCCGTGCCGCCGTCGTGCCCCGAGATGAGCACCACGTCGGCGTGGGCCTTGGACACACCCGTCGCGACCGTGCCGACCCCGAACTCGCTGACCAGCTTGACGTGCACCCTGGCCCGCGGGTTGGCGTTCTTGAGGTCGTGGATGAGCTGGGCGATGTCCTCGATCGAGTAGATGTCGTGGTGCGGCGGCGGCGAGATGAGGCCGACCCCGGGCGTGGAGTGCCGGGTCTGGGCGATCCACGGGTAGACCTTCGGCCCGGGCAGCTGGCCGCCCTCGCCGGGCTTGGCCCCCTGGGCCATCTTGATCTGCAGGTCGGTCGCCTGCGTGAGGTACTCCGAGGTCACCCCGAACCGGCCCGAGGCGACCTGCTTGATCGCACTGCGCCGGGCCGGGTCGTTGAGCCGCTCGGGGTCCTCGCCGCCCTCCCCGGTGTTCGACCGGGCGCCGAGCCGGTTCATCGCGATGGCCAACGTCTCGTGCGCCTCCATCGAGATCGACCCGTAGGACATCGCCCCGGTGCTGAACCGGCTGATGATGTCGGAGATCGACTCGACCTCCTCCAGCGGCACCGCCGGACGAGCCCCATCGACGAACCGCAGCAGGCCACGCAGGGTCATCAGGCGCTCGGCCTGCTCGTCGACCCGGCGGGTGTACTGGCGGAACACGTCGAGCTGGCGCGTTCGGGTCGAGTGCTGCAGGCGGAAGACCGTCTCGGGGTCGAAGAGGTGCTCTTCCCCGTCCCGGCGCCACTGGTACTCACCCCCACCGTTGAGCCGGCGGTGAGCCTGCGGGTTGCCGCTCGCCGGGTAGGCGTCGGCGTGCCGCGCGGCGACCTCGGCGGCCAGGACGTCAAGGCCCACCCCGCCCAGCCTGCTGGTGGTGCCGGTGAAGTACCTGTCGACGACCGCCTGGGACAGACCGAGCGCCTCGAAGACCTGCGCCCCGCGGTAGGACGCGATCGTCGAGATGCCCATCTTGCTCATCACCTTGAGCACGCCCTTGCCCAGCGCACGGATGAGGTTGGCCACGGCCTTCTCGGGAGCGACGCGCAACGAGCCGTCCCGGGCCAGGCCCTCGACGGTCTCCATCGCCAGGTACGGGTTGACCGCGGCGGCCCCGAAGCCGATGAGCAGCGCGACGTGGTGCACCTCGCGCACGTCCCCGGCCTCGACGACCAGGCTGATCTTGGTTCGGGTGTGGCGCCTCAGCAGGTGGTGGTGCACGGCCGAGGACAGCAGCAGCGACGGGATCGGCGCGTGGTCGGCGTCGGACTCGCGGTCCGAGAGCACGATGAAGCTGACTCCGTCCTCGATCGCCTGGTCGACCTGCTCGAAGATCTCCTCGAGCCGGGCCTCCAGGGCACCGGCGCCACCGTCGACCTTGTACAGCCCGCGCACGATGGTCGAGCGGAACACGCCAGCCAGCGCCGGGTCACGGTCGACTCGGATGATCTTGGCGAGCTGGTCGTTGTCCAGGACCGGGAACGGCAGGATCAGCTTGCGCGCATGCTCCGCCAGGTCGGCCAGCAGGTTCGGCTCGGGCCCGATGGCTCCACCGATCGAGGTGACGAGCTCCTCGCGGATCGCGTCAAGGGGCGGGTTGGTGACCTGGGCGAACATCTGCGTGAAGTAGTCGAACAGCAGCCGCGGGCGGGCCGAGAGCACGGCGATCGGGGTGTCCGACCCCATCGCGCCGAGCGGCTCGTACCCGGCGGCCGCCATCGGGGAGAGCAGGATCTTCAGCTCCTCCTCGGTGTAGCCGAAGGCGCGCTGGCGTCGCCGGACCGAGGCCGGGCTGTGCTCGACGTGCTCCCGCTCGGGCAGCTGGTCGAGGAAGACCGAGTGGTCGGCCACCCACTGCGCGTAGGGGCGCTGAGCGGCGAGCTGGGACTTGACCTCGTCGTCCCCCACGATCCGGCCGGCACCGGTGTCGACGAGGAACATCTTGCCGGGCTCCAGGCGGCCCTTGCGGACCACGGTTGCCGGGTCGAGGTCGAGCACGCCGGCCTCGCTGGCGAGCACGACGAGGCCGTCGTCGGTCACCCAGTAGCGCCCGGGGCGCAGCCCGTTGCGGTCCAGCACCGCGCCGATGAGCGTGCCGTCGGTGAATGCCAGCGAGGCCGGGCCGTCCCACGGCTCCATGAGGGTGGCGTGGTACTCGTAGAACGCGCGCCGGTCGGGGTCCATCTCGGCGTGGTTCTCCCACGCCTCGGGCACCATCATGAGGATCGCGTGCGGCAGGCTGCGGCCCGCGAGGTGGAGCAGCTCGAGCACCTCGTCGAAGGTGCCCGAGTCGCTGCCCCCGTCGGTACAGATGGGCTTGAGCGGCTCCAGGTCCCCGAGGATCTCGCTGGCTAGGGTGCTCTGCCGGGCGGCCATCCAGTTGCGGTTGGCGCGCACCGTGTTGATCTCGCCGTTGTGCGCCAGCAGTCTGAACGGCTGGGCCAGCGGCCAGGACGGGAACGTGTTGGTCGAGAAGCGCGAGTGGACCAGCGCGAGCTCCGAGGCGTACCGCGGGTCGGACAGGTCGGGGAAGAACGGCTCGAGCTGCGCGGTGGTGAGCATGCCCTTGTAGGTCAAGGTGCGCGCCGAGAGCGAGGCGAAGTAGAGGCCGAGCTCGTGCTCGGCGCGCTTGCGCACCCGGAACGCCCGGCGGTCCAGGTCGAGCCCGGCGAGCGCGCGGGCAGGGTCGGCCACGACGAGCTGGCGGAAGGTGGGCATGGTCGCCTTGGCGGTCGGTCCGACCAGCCCGGCGGTGACCGGCACGTCTCGCCAGGCCAGCACCTCGAGCCCCTCGGAGACGACGATCCGCTCGGCCGCGGCGACGGCCGCGTCGCGCTCGGCCTCGTCGCTGGGGAGGAAGGCCAAGCCGATGGCGTAGTGGCCCGGCGGTGGCAGCTCGGCGTCGACGACGTCGCGCAGGAAGGCGTCCGGGACCTGGGTGAGGATGCCGGCGCCGTCGCCGGAGTCCTTCTCAGAGCCGACGGCCCCGCGATGGTCGAGGTTGAGCAGGGCCGTCAGCCCGGCGTCGACGATGTCTCGTCCGGCCGTGCCGCGCAGGGTCGCGACGAACGCGACGCCGCAGGCGTCGTGCTCGGCCTCAGGGTTGTACAGACCCTGTGCGGTGGGCACCGTGTGGTGGGCCGGCCGGCTCATGTGCACCGTCCTCGCTGGGCCCGGGCGCGCCCGGGTTCGTGGTCAGGGAAGTCCAGGGACGCCGTCGGCCCGAACGTGGCGACGATGCCGGGTGGTCGCCCAGGGACCGGGTCGCGACGTTCTCGTGATTCTCGCACGCTCACTCGTCGGGCTGGGTCAAGATCTCAACCCGCGGCAGGAGCCTCGGCGTCGTGGGCCGGCTCCTCGGGTGCTCGCAGGAGCACCGTGGTCTCGCGCCCGGGGTGGCGACGTCCGACCAGCACGAACGCTACCAACGCGCCCAGCCCGACCAGGATCGATGTCCAGACGTTCAGCCGCAGCCCGGCGATGGTGTGCGCCGGGTCGATCCGGAGCATCTCGATCCACAGCCGACCGGTCGTGTACGCGAGCACGTAGGCCCAGAACACCCGGCCGTGGCCCCAGCGGAAGCGGCGGTCCAGCCAGATGATGAGCGCCGCCGCGGCGAGGTTCCAGACCATCTCGTAGAGGAAGGTCGGGTGGAACAACGTGTCCGCCGGGAGGTCGGCCGGGAAGCTGGGGTTGCTCGGGTCGATCTCCAGCCCCCACGGCAGGGTCGTCGGCCCGCCGAAGAGCTCTTGGTTGAACCAGTTGCCGAGCCGCCCGATCGCCTGGGCGATGAGCAGGCCGGGGGCGACGGCGTCGGCGAAGACGACGAAGCTGACCCCCTGGCGACGCGCGCCGATGAACGCCCCGACCGCACCGAGGGCGATCGCCCCCCAGATGCCCAGGCCGCCCTCCCAGATGAACAGGGCCCTGATCGGTTCGCCGCCCGGGCCGAAGTAGGCGTCCGGCGAGGAGATGACGTGGTAGATCCGACCGCCGACGATCCCGAAGGGCACCGCCCAGTAGACGATCTCCAGGACGGTGTCGGCCTCCCCGCCGCGCTCGACCCAGCGGCGCTGGGTGAGCCAGACCGCCACGAGGATCCCGGCGATGATGGCCAGCGCGTAGGCCCGCACCGGGAACGGACCGAGGTACCAGACCGACTGGTCCGGGCTCGGCAGCGAGGCCAGCACGCCGCTCATCGGGCCACCGACCGGACGCCGGCGGCGATGTCGCTGACCACGGCCGACAACGCGGTGCGCCCCTGCGCCGCATCGTCGGCGTCGACGAGCGGTCGGACGAAGGCGCTGCCGACGATGACGCCGTCGGCGAAGGCTGCGACCTCGGCCGCCTGGTCGGCAGTGCTGACGCCCAGCCCGACGCAGACCCGGGGGGCACCGGAGCGGCGGGTGTCGGCGACGAGGCGCGCGGCGTCGCCGCCGACGCTCGCCCGAGTCCCCGTCACCCCCATGGTCGAGGCGGCGTAGACGAACCCGCGCGCGGCGGCAGAGGTGAGCGCGAGCCGCTCGGGGGTCGAGCTCGGGGCCACGAGGAACACGCGGTCCAGACCGTACGTGTCCGAGGCCGTCAACCACTCGCCGGCCTCATCGGGGATGAGGTCGGGGGTGATGAGGCCCGCTCCCCCGGCGCCCGCCAGGTCGCGGGCGAACGCGTCGACGCCGTACCGCACGACCGGGTTCCAGTAGCTCATGACGAGCACCGGGACACCCAGCGCCGCGACGGTCTCGACGGCGGCCAACGTGTCGCGGGTGCGGACACCCCCGGCCAGGGCGTGCTCGACGGCGTGCTGGATGAGCGGCCCGTCCATCACGGGGTCGGAGTACGGCAGCCCGAGCTCGACGACGTCGACACCGGCCTCGACCATGGCCCTGGCCGCGGCGACCGAGCCGGCGACGTCCGGGTACCCGACGGGCAGGTAGCCGACGAGTGCCGCGCGGCCCTCGCGGTGGAGCTCGTCCAGCCGGTCGCCGGTGCGACTGGCCACGCTCACGAGGCTCCCTCGTCCAGCAGGGAGAACCACTGCGCGGCGGTCTCGACGTCCTTGTCCCCGCGCCCGGAGAGGTTGACGAGGATGACCGTGTCCGGCCGTCCGGCGGCGACGGCATCCTGACCGAGCTGCATCGCCCCGGCCAGGGCGTGAGCCGACTCGATCGCCGGGATGATCCCCTCCGTGCGGCACAGCAGGCGGAACGCCTCCATCGCCTGGGCGTCGGTGATCGGCCGGTACTCCGCGCGTCCGATCGTGCTCAGCCACGAGTGCTCCGGGCCGACCCCGGGGTAGTCAAGGCCGGCGGAGATCGAGTGGCTCTCGATGGTCTGCCCGTCCTCGTCCTGGAGCAGGAAGGACCGTGCGCCGTGCAGCACCCCGGGCACTCCCCCGGTGATCGTCGCCGCGTGCCGGCCTGTGTCGACACCGTCCCCACCGGCCTCGAGGCCGACCAGCCGCACGTCGACGTCGTCGAGGAAGGCGTGGAAGATCCCGATCGCGTTGGAGCCACCGCCGACACACGCAGCGACGACGTCGGGCAGCCGCCCGACGAGCTCCAGGACCTGGGCGCGAGCCTCGACCCCGATGATCCGCTGCAGGTCGCGGACCATGGCGGGGAACGGGTGTGGGCCGGCGACCGTGCCGAAGACGTAGTTGGTCGTCTCGACGTTGGTCACCCAGTCGCGCAGCGCCTCGTTGATCGCGTCCTTGAGGGTGCGCGAACCGGTGGTCACCGGGATCACCTCGGCGCCGAGCAGACGCATCCGCGCGACGTTGAGGGCCTGGCGCCGGGTGTCCTCCTCGCCCATGTAGACGACGCAGTCGAGGTCGAAGAGCGCCGCGGCGGTCGCCGTCGCCACGCCGTGCTGTCCCGCGCCGGTCTCGGCGATGACCCGCTTCTTGCCCAGCCGCTGGGTCAGCAGCGCCTGCCCGAGGACATTGTTGATCTTGTGCGACCCGGTGTGGTTGAGGTCCTCGCGCTTGAGGATGACGCGCACCCCGCCGCAGTGGGCCGCGAACCGCGGTACCTCGGTGATGATGCTGGGCCGACCGGTGTAGGTGCGGTGCAGGCGGGTCAGCTCGGCGCCGAACGCCGGGTCGGCCTGTGCCTTGTCCCACTCGGTCGCCAGCTCGTCGAGCGCCTTGATGAGCGCCTCGGGGACGAACCGCCCGCCGAAGTCGCCGAAGTAAGGGCCGTGGCCCGCGGCGGTGGTCGTCGGTCCGCCGGCGGTCTCGGCGACGAGGGACGCCTCGGCGGCCGGGGTGCCGGAGGCTGGGTCGGTCACTGGCGGACTGCCCGGAGCGAGGGGTGCGCACCGGCGGCGACGAGGTCGGCGACGGCGGTCCGCGGGTCGCGGCCGGTGACCAGGCTCTCCCCGACCAGCACGGCGTCGGCCCCGGACCGGGCGTAGTCCATGACGTCGTGCGGGCCACGGACACCCGACTCGGCGATCCGCACGATCCCGCTGGGGATGAGGGGGGCCAGCCGGGCGAAGGTCGTGCGGTCCACCTCGAGGTTCTTGAGGTTGCGGGCGTTGACCCCGATGCAGCGGGCCCCGGCGTCGACGGCGCGCGCGACCTCCTCGGCGTCGTGCACCTCGACGAGCGCTGCCATCCCGAGCGAGTGCACCCGCTCGACCAACGAGGTCAGCACGGTCTGCTCGAGCGCCGCGACGATGAGCAGGACGAGGTCCGCGCCGTGGGCGCGCGCCTCCCACACCTGGTACGGGGTGACGACGAAGTCCTTGCGCAGCACGGGGATGTCGACCGTGGCGCGCACGGCGTCCAGATCGGCGAGGCTGCCGGAGAACCGACGTTGCTCGGTGAGCACGGAGATGGCGGCGGCGCCACCCGCCTCGTACTCCCCGGCCAGAGCGGCCGGATCGGCGATGTCGGCCAGGGCCCCCTTGCTGGGGCTGGACCGCTTGACCTCGGCGATGACGGCGACGGCCGACTCGTCGTGCAGGCGGGCCAGCGCCTTCTTGGCCTCGGGCAGCCGACCGGCCCGCTCCTTGACCATCGCGAGCGGCGTGGCGGCCTCGCGTCGGGCGAGGTCTTCACGGACCCCCGCGACGATGTCGTCCAGGACACTCACGATGCGTTACCTCCCCGGACCGATCGTCTGCCGACGGACACCGTCATCGTAGGCCGGGCGTCACGCCGGGCCGACCACGCCCACCCTGTGGGACCGCGGCGCCCGATGCCGCTCAGGATCGGTCCGTCCGCGCGGCGACGTGGGGCTGGCCGAAGCCGAGCATCCGCAGGGCGCGCCCCGCCACCAGGCCGATGCCCACCACGCCGAGCCCTGCCCAGAACAGCCAGGGCAGCGCCGCGACGACGGCGAGCGAGCTGACCAGCGCGCCCACGACGACGACCGCGACCGTCACCCAGGCCGCGGTGGTCCGGCCATGGTTGGTCGGCGGGCCGGCCGCCGGCAGCTCCGCCGGAAGAGGTGTCCCCTCGCCCATCGCCTGCCCCTTTCGTCTGGTGAGGTGAGCCTACCCACTCCGCCGTCCGGCGGCTGTCGCGTGCCCCGGTGGCCCGACAATGCTCACCGCGACCGGGTCGGCGATAGCTCGTCGGGGTCGGCAGCGTCCCACAACGAGACCTCTTCGGCGACCGAGGGCCGCTCGTGACGAGTCCCGGGGGCAGGCCACGACCGGGCCGCCACCCCGGCCCCGATCGCCAGGGCCACCGTCGCGGCGCCCAGCATCGCGGCCACCCACGGCAGGGCGGTGCCGAGGGCCTGCCCGTCGAGCACCGCCACCCCGGTGAGCGCCCTGGCCTGCGCGAGGGCGGCGGCCTGGACCCCGGACAGCGCGTCGAACGCGAACACGACCACGAGCAGGCCGCCGAGGGCCGTCCCGGCCAGCGCCGTCCAGCGGATCGCCGGGCCGCCGAGGGCCAGGGCACCGGCCGCCGCGAGCACGACGAGCCCGCCCGCCCCCACGCCGGGAGCCGCCTGGGCCCCCGACACCGCCAACGGTACCTGGGCGGCCACGGCGGTCGACGTCGTCGCACGCACCCATGCCGGAGCGGTCGCGGCGAGCACACCGCCACCGAGGGCCAGCCCGAGCAGCACGGTCCGGCCCACCGTCAGCCGGGCAGCGAGCCCCCGAGGCGGGCTCACGGGGTCGTCGTGCGCAGGCGAGCGGCCAGCTGGACGGCACGGACGGCCGCTGCCGCCTTGTCCCGCGACTCGGCGTACTCGCTCGCCGGCACCGAGTCGGCGACGATTCCGGCCCCGGCCTGGACGCTGGCCCGTCCCTCGCGGATGAGTGCTGTGCGGATGGCGATCGCCATGTCCATGTCTCCGGCGAAGTCGAAGTAGCCGACGGTGCCGCCGTAGATCCCGCGGCGGGCCGGCTCGAGCTCGTCGATGAGCGCGATGGCGCGGGGCTTCGGCGCACCGGACAGGGTGCCCGCGGGGAACGTGGCGACCAGCGCCTCGAGGGCCGTCGCCCCCGCCCGCAGTCGTCCGACGACGGTGGAGCACAGGTGCATGATGTTGCTGAACCGCCGCACGAGCATGAACTCGAGCACCTCGACGCTCGTCGGCTCGCAGACCTTGACGAGATCGTTGCGTGACAGGTCGACGAGCATGAGGTGCTCCGCGCGCTCCTTGGGGTCGGCCAGGAGGTCGGTGGCCAGCGTCGCGTCCTGCTCCGGCGTGGCCCCGCGCGGCCGCGACCCGGCGATGGGGTAGGTGAGCACCCGCCCGTCGGTCACCTTGACGAGTGTCTCCGGGCTCGATCCCACCACCGCGAAGTCCCGCCCGGCGGCGTCCTGGAGCTGGAAGTAGTACATGTACGGGCTCGGGTTGATCGTCCGCAGCACTCGGTAGACGTCCAGCGGGTCCGCTGGGCAGGCCAGGTCGAGGCGCTGGGAGAGCACCACCTGGAACACCTCGCCCTCGCGGATCGCCTCCTTGCCGGCCAGGACCGCCCGCTCGTACTGCTCGCGGGTGGAGCGGAACTCCAGCTGCGGCTCGTCGTCGGGACCGAGCACGCCGGGCGCGACGACGACCGGTCGGGCCAGGGCGGTGTGCATCGCGTCCAGCCGGGCGACGGCGTCGGCGTGCGCCTCGTCCACCCTCGCGTCGGTGTCGTCGAAGTTGATCGCGTTCGCGACGAGCCAGACCGATCCGTCGACGTGGTCGACGACGGCGAGGTCCGTGGCCAGGCACAGGGTCAGCTCCGGTACGACGAGCTCGTCGGGGGCCGCCGCCGGTAGCGTCGGCTCCCAGTGCCGCACGATGTCCCAGCCCAGGGCGCCGACCAGGCCACCGGTGAGCGAGGGCAGCCCCGGCACCGCGGGGGTCCGCAGCGCCTCGAGCGTTGCGCCGAGGACGTCGAGCACGTCGCCCGCACGGGGCACCCCCACCGGGACGTCACCGAGCCAGACCGCCGCGCCGTCGGTGACGGTCAGCGTGGCCCGGGAGGCGACCCCGATGAACGAGTACCGGGCCCAGGTGCCGTCCACCTCGGCTGACTCCAGCACGAAAGTGCCCGGCCGCCCCTGGGCGAGGGTGCGGTACAGGCCGACCGGCGTCACGTCGTCGGCGAGCAGTCGGCGGACCACCGGGATGACGCGGCGGTCGACCGCCAGCTCCCGGAAGGTGTCAAGGCTCGGCCAGGTGGTGCCCCAGGGCAGGGCACCGACCGTCGGCCCGTGTTCGGCGGTCACGGCCGAACCTCGGCCACCACGGCGCGGAGGTCGCCACCGGCGTCGAAGCAGGTCCGGCTGCCGGTGTGGCAGGCCGCACCCACCTGGTCGACCCGGACCAGGACGGCGTCGCCGTCGCAGTCGAGCGCGGCGGACCGCACGTGCTGGACGTGGCCCGAGGTGTCCCCCTTGCGCCAGTACTCCTGGCGTGACCGGCTCCAGAACGTCACCCGTCCGCTGGTCAGGGTGCGGTGCAGGGCCTCGTCGTCCATCCAGCCGACCATGAGCACCTCCCCGGTGTCGTGCTGCTGGATCACCGCGCAGACCAGGCCGGCGGCGTCCCGCGAGAGGCGGGCCGCGACGGCCGGGTCGAGCGCTGCGGTGGTCGAGGCGGGCTGGTCGTCTGGCACCCGCCGATCCTGCCACGCGCTGCGGCGCGGTGCGCCGGGGCTCCGACGGCCGGACGCGCGGCCGAGACACGGCGGTGACCCGTGCCCGAGCGTGCGTCAGCGGGTCTGGGAGAGCCAGGCCGCGTGCATCGCCGCGTACGGCCCGTCCTGGCCGACGAGCTCGCGGTGCGGGCCGACCTGAACGACGCGCCCGTGCTCGACCACCACGACGAGGTCGGCGGCCTCCGCCGTGGACAGCCGGTGGGCGATCGTCAGGGTCGTGCGGCCCGCCGTCAGCTGGTCGAGGGCGCGGGCGATGCGCACCTCGGTCGCCGGGTCAACGGCACTGGTCGCCTCGTCCAGCACGAGCAGGTCCGCGCCGGCCAGGTGCGCGCGCGCCAGGGCGACGAGCTGACGCTCGCCGGCCGACAGCCGCTCACCGCGCTGACCGACATCGGTCGACAGGCCGGCCGGCAGGTCGGCGAGCCAGTCGGCCAGCCCCAGCTCGGCGAACGCCGCCTCGACCCGCCGGTCGCGCGCCGCGGCGTCCAGCTGCTGGGCCACCGGCGCAGCTGCGCCGTCGTCCGCGGGGTCGCGCAGGCCGTAGGCGACGTTCTGGCCGAGGGTCCCGTCGAACAGGAAACCCTCCTGCGGGACAAGGACGACGCGCGAGCGCAGGCTGGTCAGGCGCAGGTCGCGCAGGTCCGTCCCGTCGAGCAGGACCGCTCCGTCGCGGGGGTCGACCAGCCGGGTGACGAGCTTGGCCATGGTGGTCTTGCCCGAGCCGGTGGCCCCGACAACGGCGACCTTCGTCCGGGCCGGCAGCACGAGGTCGACGTCCTGCAGCACCGTCGGACCGTCGGGGTAGGCGTACCGCACACCCCGCAGCTCGACGGTGGCCGGGCCGCGGGGGCTGACCGTCCCCCCGCCGGGTGGGTCTGTGATCTCGGCCGGGGTGTCGATGACACCGAGCACGCGGCGCCAGCCGGCCAGCGCGTTCTGCAGCTCGTTGAGGATCTCGGTGGCCATCTGCACCGGGCCGGTGAACAGCTGCACGAGGAACAGGAACGCGAGCAGGCGGCCGGCGGTGAGGCTGCCGTCCACCCCGAGGAGCGTTCCGGCGACCACGACGACCGCCAGGACGGTGTTGGCCACGAGCACGCCGGAGGAGAACACGACCGCGACGCGGGTCTGCGCCCTGACCATCGCGTCCCGGGTGGCGGCGACCGCGCGGTCGATCCGCCGCTGGGTGCGCCCGGCCACGCCATAGGCCCGGATGGTCTCGGCGCCGACGACCGCCTCGGAGATCGCGCCGAGCATCGCCCCGACCCGTTCGCGGACGGCGCCGTAGGCGGCGCTGACCCGCCGCTGGGCCGGCCGCAGGATGAGGATGAGCGGGACGAAGCAGGCCCAGACCACGAGGGTGAGCTGCCAGGAGTAGACGAACATCAGCGCCGTCGCGACCGCGATCTGCAGCACCGAGACGAGCAGCATGATGCCGCCCCACTGCACGAACAGCGAGATGGTGTCGACGTCGCTGGTGACCCGGGAGACCAGGCTCCCGCGCCGCTCGGTGCCCTGGGTCAGGCCGGACAGGTCGTGCACCCGGCGGAAGGCGGTGACCCGCAGCCGCGCCAGACCGGCCTCGCTGCTGCGGAACAGCCGGACGTTGACCAGCGCGGAGCAGATGCCGGAGACGACGAGGGCCAGCGCCGCCAGCCCGACAAGCTGCACGACGCGCGAGGTGGTCGGGCCACCGGGCGCCAGGACGGCCGTGTCGACGGTCTGCTGGACGGCGACCGGCACCACCACCCGACCCGAGGCCGCGACCGTGGCGAGCAAGATCGTGATCCACAGACCTTGCACGAGCTGGGGCGAGACCTCGATCCCGCGGCGCAGGGTAACGCGTGCACCGGCGGTGCTGGTCGTCGAGAGGCGGACGTCACCGCTGGGGGCGCTCACCGGGCCTGCGTCGCGTCGTCGTCCGCACGGCGCCGGCTCTCGGCGAGGTAGGCGGTCGCGAGCTCGCGGTACCCGGGGTCCCGCACCAGCAGCTCGTCGTGCGTCCCGCGGTCCACGACCCGCCCCCCCTCGAGGTGGACCACCTCGTCGGCGAGCAGCACCGAGGACATCCGGTAGGCGACCATGAGCACGGTGGGGGCGCCCTGCGGGCCGAGCGCGTCGCGCAGGCCGGTGAGGATCTGCTGCTCGACCCCCGGGTCGACGGCAGACGTCGCGTCGTCAAGGACCAGCAGGCGTGGCCGGCGCACCAGCGCCCTGGCGATCGCCAGGCGCTGTCGCTGCCCGCCCGACAGGTTCGCACCCCGCTCCCCGAGCACCGCGTCCAGCCCGCCGGGCAGGGCCCGGACGACGCCGTCGACCCGGGCCAGCCGCAGGGCCTGCCAGACGGCGTCGTCGTCCGGCGCGCCCGGGTCGTCGTCGTCGGCGAGGGTGACGTTCGCCCGCACGGAGTCCTCGAAGACGAAGGCCTGCTGGGCGACGAGGGCCACCTGGTCGGTGAGGTCCTGCTGGCGCACCCGGGTGAGGTCCTGGCCGTCGAGCGTGATCCGTCCCGCGCTCGGGTCCCGCAGCCGGCTGAGCAGCGAGACGAGGGTCGTCTTGCCCGATCCGGTGGTGCCGACCAGGGCAACCGTCGTGCCTGCCGGCAGCTCGAGAGTGACGTCGCGGAGCAGGGTGTGCTCCCCTGCCGGGTCGGTGATCCGCACCGTCACGCCCTCGACCAGCACGTGCATCCCCCCGGGACCCACCGCAAGCTCCTCGGTGCCCGCGGGCTGATCGCCCCGGGCGTCCAGCACCCGCGCGATCCGGTCGTGCCCGACGAGGCCACGCGGCAGCTCGCCCAGGACCCAGCCGAACGCCCGGACCGGCACCGCCATGAGTGAGAGCAGGTAGGCGGCCGCCACGACGTCCCCCGTCTGCACTGCTCCGACGGACAGCCGCCACGAGCCGACCAGCAGCACTGCCAGGGTCCCAAGGCTCGGCAGCAGCTCGATGACCGGGTCGAACACCGCCCGCACCCGACCGACCCGGACGTTCGCCGCCCGAAGCTCGTCCGCCCGCTCGGCGAACCGGGCCTCCTCGGCGTCCTGGGTGCCGAGGGACGTGACGAGCAGGGCCGCCTCGAAGCTCTCGTGCGCGATGTCGGCCACCTCGGCCCGCAGCTGCTGCGCCCTGGTGATCGCCGGGGCCATGTAGCGCTGGAAGACGACGTTGGCCAGCACCGCGAGCGGCAGCACCACCAGGGCCGTCGCGGCCAGCCAAACGTCCACCCGGAACAGGGCGACGGCGGCCACCCCGATCATCACCACGACGCCCAGCGCGAAGGGCAACGGATTGAACACCCCGGTCGCGGCCTCGACGTCGGCGCTGGCGTTCGACAGCAGCTGGCCGGTGGGGTGGGCCCGGTGCCAGGACATCGGCAGCCGCAGGTACTGGCGGGTGACGGCACGCCGGTGGTCGGCCTGGATGTCGGCGTAACCGATCCCGGCGAAGATCCGTCGCCCTGCGACCGACAGCGCGAGCGTCACGGCGACGGCCAGGAGCACCCCGCCGGCACCCCACACCCCCGAGCGCGACTGCTCCTGGCCGGTGACCACCGGGATGACGACGTCGTCGGTCAGCCGCCCGAGGACCTGGGACACCGCGACCGTCAGGGCGCCGAAGGCCGCCGAGGTCAGGACGGCCAGCAGGTAGGTCCGGGGCTGGGAGGACATCCCGCGCCAGATGAGCCCGACCGCCCGCCGTGCCGGACCGCCCTCGAGGGCGGCCCGCCGGTCGGCGTCAGGCTCGGACGAGGGCGCGCGCACAGGGACCTTCCGGATCGTGGGGAGGGCCCCAGCATCTCACGTGCGACGATGACCGCATGTCCTGGCACCGGGTCGAACGCACCGCGGTCGCCAATGCCCTGCAGGCCACCGGACCGGGTGCGCCGACCTGCTGCGCCGGGTGGCGCACCGAGCACCTGGCCGCCCATCTCGTGCTCCGCGAGCGATCGCCGCTGACGGCTGCCGGGATCGCGATTCCGGTTCTGGCCGGGCGCACCGAGCGGGTCACGACGCGGACCGGCGACGAGGCCGCTGCCACACCGCGGGGGTACGCCCGTCTGGTCGGCCAGGTCAGGGCCGGTCCGCCGGTGTGGAGCCCGGTGGGGTTGGCCGGTGACCGTGCCCAGCTGGTGGAGATGTTCGTGCACACCGAGGACGTCCGGCGCGGCCGAGGTCGCGGCTCGGCGGTGCGGCGCACCCTGCCTGCCGGGGAGCAGACGGCGCTGTGGGCCACGCTGGGGCGCACCTCACCCCTGCTGCTCCACGACAGCCCGGTCGGGCTGGTCCTGACCGACGGCGAGCGGACCGTCCGGGCGCGGCGCCCTCCCGCGTCTCCGGCAGGCGGCGTCCCGACGGGTCGCGACGTCGTGGTCCGGGGCGCCGTCGGCGAGCTCGTGCTGTTCGCGTGCGGTCGCTCGACGGTCGCGGAGGTGGAGCTCGAGGGCAACCCCGACGCCGTCCGTGCGCTGGAGCTCGTCCGGCCGCGCTGAGGGCGGCTCAGCGAACGACGACCCCCGCGGCGCGCAGCGCGACCTTGACCTCGCCGATGCTCAGCACGCCGAAGTGGAAGACGCTGGCGGCCAGCAACGCGTCCGCACCGGCCAGGGCGGCCGCGACGAAGTGCTCGACCGTGCCGGCCCCGCCGCTGGCGATGAGCGGCACATCGACCTCGCCGCGTACTGCCGCCAGCATCTCCAGGTCGAAGCCGGTGGTCATCCCGTCCGCGTCCATCGAGTTGAGCAGCACCTCACCGGCGCCGAGCTCCACCGCTCGCCGGGCCCAGGCCACCGCGTCGATCCCGGTACCCCGACGCCCGCCGTGGGTCGTCACCTCGTAGCCCGAGGGTGTCGGCGGACCGTCGACCACCCGACGGGCGTCGACCGAGAGCACGAGCACCTGGCTGCCGAACCGCTCGGCGATCTCGGCGATGAGCCCCGGACGGGCGATCGCCGCCGTGTTGACCCCGACCTTGTCTGCCCCGGCGCGCAGCAGCCGATCGACATCCTGGGTCGAGCGCACCCCGCCGCCGACCGTCAACGGGACGAAGACCTCCCCGGCCGTGCGGTGGACGACGTCGTACGTCGTCTCACGGGAGCCGGCGGACGCCGAGACGTCCAGGAACGTGATCTCGTCCGCACCGTCGGCGTCGTAGCGCCGGGCCAGCTCGACGGGGTCGCCGGCGTCGCGCAGGCCGGCGAAGTTCACGCCCTTGACCACCCGGCCCGCGTCGACGTCCAGGCACGGGATGACGCGCACCGCGACGGCCAACTCAGCCCGCCTCGGGGCCGCCGCTGGCGGCAAGGATGTCCACGACGAAGACGAGCGTCTGGTCCGCGAGCTCGCTCTCGCCACCGAAGCCCAGTGCCGGCGGGATGATGAGCAGCACCTGGCTGCCGACGGTCTGCTCGACCAGCCCCGCGTCCCAGCCCTCGATGAGCGTGCCGACGCCGATCGGGAAGGACGTCGGCAGGTCGTCCGGACCCCAGCTGGTGTCGAAGACGGCGCCGTCGGTCCAGGTGACGCCGGTGAACTGGACGGTGACGATCTGGCCGGCCGTGACCTGCGGGCCGTCGCCCCGCAGCAACGGCTGGACCACGGCCTGCGCGGGCGGCTCGGTCTGCGGCAGGGTGATCGTCGGGGCGCCGTCGGCGTCGAGCTCGACGATCGGCAGACCCTCGCGCGGATCGACCGGCTCGCCCCACGCCCGGGTCGGCAGGATGTCGAAGACCGCGACTGTCGAGGCGGCGCCGTCGACACCGGGCACGAGCTGGAGCACGCGCGAGCCCACCCGCTGGCCGCGCAGCCCCTGGTAGAGGTCGAGGCCCAGGGCATCCGCGCTGAGCAGGTACGGCTTGGGCTCGGAGCTGAACGTCTCGCCGATGAGGGAGCGGTCCGCACCGGACTCGGCGTAGTAGTCCACGAGCACGGCCCGGCCGTCCGCGACCTCGGGCCCCGTGCCCTCGGAGATCACCTCGACGCTCGGCTCGGTCACCGCCAGGGGCACGTCGAACGACAGCTCCGGCGGGAAGCCGATCTCGCCCTCGACGGTGACGACGGCCTCCGGCTCGGGCTCGGGTGCGCAGGCCGCCAGGCCGACGAGCGCGACCAGGGCGAGCCCGACGGCGGCGCGAGGACGGCGCACGGCACTCCTTCCGACGCGCTCTGCGCGCCTCTGCTCGACCTGGGGACGAGCCACTGTAGTGCGTGAACCTGGCGGCCGAACGGTCCGCGGCGCGGTCTTCACCACGGCGTCACGCTCCCGTCACAGTGACTCCAGGAGCCGGTCGACGCGCTCGTCGACGCTGCGGAACGGGTCCTTGCACAGGACCGTCCGCTGGGCCTGGTCGTTGAGCTTGAGGTGCACCCAGTCCACCGTGTAGTCGCGCCGCGCCTCCTGCGCCCGCCGCACGAAGTCCCCGCGCAGCTTGGCGCGGGTGGTCTGCGGCGGGACGGCCGTGGCCTCGAAGACGTCGAGGTCATCGACGACCCGTTCCACCATCCCGCGCGCGGCGAGCAGGTTGTACAGCCCCTGGCTGCGCGAGATGTCGTGGTAGGCCAGGTCGAGCCGGGCGACCCGCGGGTCGTCCAGGGACATGTCGTGCTTGGCCCGGTAGCGGTCGATCATCCGCAGCTTGATCACCCAGTCGAGCTCGCGATCCACCGAGGTGAGGTCCCCGGAGCGCACGGCCGCCAGGCCGCGGGCCCACAGGTCGAGGGTGCGGGCGACGACGGGGGTCACGTCGATCTCCGCGTCGACGAGCTCGCGGACCCGCAGGAGGAACTCCTCCTGGATGTCCAGCGCGTTGGCGGTGCGACCGGTGGCCAGCGCGACCGTCGCGGTGCCCGTGAGGTCGTGGCTGATGTCACGGATCGCCCGCATGGGGTTCTCCAGGGTGACCGGCCTGACCGGCACGCCGGCCTCGATGAGACGCAGCACGAGGTCGGTCGCACCGACCTTGAGCAGCGTCGTCGTCTCGGACATCGAGGAGTCGCCCACGATGACGTGCAGCCGCCGGTACAGCTCGGCGTCGGCGTGCGGCTCGTCGCGGGTGTTGATGATCGGCCGCGACCGCGTGGTCGCGCTGGAGACCGACTCCCAGATGTGCTCGGCTCGCTGCGACAGGCAGTAGACCGCACCGCGCGGGGTCGGCAGCACCTTGCCGGCACCGGTGAGCACCTGGCGGGTGATGAGGAAGGGCACCAGGACGTCGGCGAGCCGGCCGAAGTCCCCCTGGCGACGCACGAGGTAGTTCTCGTGGCAGCCGTAGGAGTTCCCGGCCGAGTCGGTGTTGTTCTTGAACAGGTGGATGGTGCCGGGTACGCCCTCGTCGGCCAGCCGCTGCTGCGCGTCAGCGACGAGACCCTCGAGGATCCGCTCCCCGCCGCGGTCGTGGGCGATGAGCTGGGGGATGTCGTCGCACTCGGCCGTCGCGTACTCCGGGTGCGATCCGACGTCGAGGTACAGCCGCGAGCCGTTGCGCAGGAAGACGTTGGACGAGCGACCCCACGCCACCACCTTGCGGAACAGGTACCGGGCCACCTCGTCGGCGGAGAGCCCTCGGCCCGAGTCCACCGCGCAGGTGACGCCGTACTCGGTCTCCAGCCCGAAGATCCGTCGGTGCACGGCTCAGCCCTGCCCGGGTGCCACCGGAGCCCCGGGCTGCACCGGCTCGCCCTGTGCCAGCAGCTCGGCGAGCACGGCGGCGCCCAGACGTCGGAACGCGCGGCGCGGGCGGGTGCGGTCGAGCACAGCCACCTCGAGCTGCGCCGGGTCGAGCACGCGCGCCTCGCCCTCGGGCTGCGTTCCGAGGACCTGCACCGCCAGGCGGACAGCGGAGCGCAGGTCCATCCCCGGGGTCCACCCCGCGGCGAGGTGCTCGGACAGCCGTTCCGCCTGCCCGCCGATGACGACGTGGCCCTGCTCGTCGGCGACCGACCCGTCGTAGGACAGCCGGTAGACCTGGTCGTCCTGCGGGTTCGCGCCGACCTCCGCCACGACGAGCTCGACCTCGAGCGGCTTGGCCTCGGTGGTGAACACGGTGCCCAGCGTCTGGGCGTAGGCGTTGGCCAGCCCACGGGCGTTGACGTCCGCCCGGTCGAAGGAGTAGCCGCGCAGGTCGGCGTACCGCACCCCGGCGACCCTGAGGTTCTCGAACTCGTTGTACTTGCCGACTGCGGCGAAGGCGATCCGGTCATAGATCTCGGAGATCTTGTGCAGGGCGCGGGACGGGTTCTCGGTGGCGAAGGCGATCCCGTCGTCATAGCCCAGCACGACGACGGAGCGCCCGCGCGCGATCCCCTTGCGGGCGTAGTCGGCCCGGTCCTTCATCAGCTGCTCTGGCGAGACGTAGAAAGGCATGCTCATCGCTGAGGACCTCCCTGCGCCCGGCGGGCCTCGATGACGGCGGTGACGTCCGCCAGCTCCTCGTCGTCGACCCGGTGGTAGCCATCCCGGGTGACGACCGCCACGACCGGCCAGATGCCGCGCGCGGCATCCGGTCCCCCGGTCGCCGCGTCGTCGTCCGCGGCGTCGACCAGGGCGTGCACGGCCGCCTCGACCGCCTCGGCCCGGCTCATCCGGTCCCACCAGAGCTTTTTCAGCGATCCGCGGGCGAACACGGCGCCCGAGCCGACCGCGTGGTGCTCGATCTCCTCGTAGCGCCCGCCGGTGACGTCGTAGGAGAAGATCCGGCCGACGCCGCGCTGCAGGTCGTAGCCACCGAACAGCGGGATGACGGCCAGGCCCTGCAGGGCAAGGCCGAGGCTGCCGCGGACCATCGTGGCCAACCGGTTCGCCTTGCCGTCGAGCGACAGGACGGCGCCCTCGATCTTCTCGAAGTGCTCCAGCTCGAGCTGGAAGAGGCGGACGAGCTCGAGCGCCAGACCGGCGGTCCCGGCGATCCCGACGGCCGAGTGGTCGTCGGCGGCGACGACCTTCTCGACGTGCCGGCTGGCGATCATCGAACCGGCCGTGGCGCGCCGGTCCCCCGCCATCACCACGCCGCCGTCGAAGGTCAACGCGACGATCGTCGTCCCGTGCGGGACCGCCGGGACGCCCCCGTCGGGCAACATCCGGCCGCTGGGCAGGAGCGACGGGTCGTGGGCGGCGAGGAACTCGACGAAGGAGGAGGTCCCGAGCGCGGTGAAGGACCGCGGCAGGCGGCCGTGGGCGTCAGCCATCGAGGCTCACTGACCGCCCTTCTGCACGAACCCGCGGACGAAGGACTCGGCGTTCGTCTCCAGGACGTCGTCGATCTCGTCGAGAAGGGCGTCGACCTCGGCGTCACGGGCCTGGGCTGCGGGGGCGGCCACGGGTTCCGGCGCGTCGTCCGGCTCGCCGTCGCGATGACGTTGGCGCTGGTCCTGAGCCATGGTGACCTCCCGGAGCACACGGGCCGGCACGCACGGCCGACCCACCGTTCGATCCTAGGCGGTGCGGCCGACAGGGCGCCTACGCTCCGGCGGGCGGGACCGGCCCCGGGGCTCTGGCGATGGGTGGGGCGCACCCGCTGACCAGCTGCCGAGCCCGCGCGCGCCCGGCCGGTCCCGCCTCAGCCCCCGGCGAGCCGCCGGACGAGCGTCGCGGCGTCCGGGCACTCGTCGAGCAGTGCGCCGACGTGCTCGCGGGTGCCGCGCCACGGATCGCGCAGCGGGATGCGGCGCAGAGTGGGCAGCGTCGGCACGTCCAGGACCACCGCGTCCCAGCTCGCGGCGCGCACCTGCTCGCCGAAGCGCCGCACCACGGTCCCGCGGAAGTAGGCCCGGGTGTCGTCCGGCGGGGCGTGGACGGCGCGCTCCACCTCGGCGTCGGTGGTCAGCCTCTCGACGGCGCGGGCGGCGAGGAGCCGGTGGTACAGGCCTCGCTCGGGGCGCACGTCGGACCACTGGATGTCCATCGCGGCCAGCCGCGGGTTGTCCCACGCCAGGTGGTCCCGACGGCGCATCCCGTCGATGAGCCGGAGCTTGGCCACCCACTCGACCTCGCGGGCGCAGGCCATCGGGTCGAGCGCCAGCCGGTCGAGCACCGACGCCCATCGGTCCAGCACCGCCGCGGTGGCGGGGTCCACGTCGAGGAGCGTGCTGCGCAGCACGTCGAGGTAGGTCCACTGGATCTCCAGCGCGGTCAGCCGCCGACCGTCGGCGAGCTCGAGCCGGGCCGTGAGGCTCAGGTCGCGGCTGACGACGTGGACGTCGCGGACCGGGTCGGCGAGCCGCAGCCCGGCAATGGTACCCAGCGCCGCGGCCGACCCGTGCTCGACGAGCCAGAGCACCAGCGACGTGGTGCCGACCCGCAGGTAGGTCGCGACCTCGAGGAGGTTCGCGTCCCCGAGGATGAGGTGCAGCCGCCGCCATCGAGTGCGGTCGGCGTGGGGCTCGTCGCGGGTGTTGACGATCGGTCGGCGCATCGTCGTCTCCAGCCCTACCTCGGCCTCGATGTAGTCCGCCCGCTGGGAGAGCTGGAACCCCGGGGTCGCCCCGGTCGGCCCCAGGCCCACCCGGCCTGCCCCCGTGAAGACCTGACGGGTGACGAGGAACGACGTCAGGTGCAGCACGATCGAGGCGAACGGCACCTCGCGGTCGACGAGGAAGTTGTCGTGCGTCCCGTAGGAGGCACCCTTGCCGTCGACGTTGTTCTTGTAGAGCACGACGTCGGGCATGGCCGGGTTGGCGGTCAGCGCCCGGACCGTCGCCAGCATGACGTGCTCGCCCGCCTTGTCCCACACGACGGCGTCGTGCGGGTTGGTCACCTCGGGCGAGGAGTACTCCGGGTGCGCGTGGTCGACGTACAGCCGCGCGCCGTTGGTCAGCACCGAGGTGGCCGCGCTCGGGTCGTCCCACTCCTCGACCGATGGCCGGTCCATCGCGTCGGAGTGGATCGAGCCGTCGTCGGCACCCGGTCCGGGCGCGACCGGCCGGGACGGGTCGTCGGTGAGCATCGAGGGGTGGGCCGAGGCCCGCTGGAGGCGGAAGCCGCGCGCGTCGGACAGCGGGTCCTCGTCGGCGTAGTCCCACCGGGCGTGGCCCGACGCGCGCAGGGCCGCGTAGGCCGAGACCACATGGCTGGACAGAAGCATGGGGTTGGCCTGCGGGCGCCCCGGCTGCACGACGCCGTACTCGGTCTCGATGCCCATCACCCGGCGGACGCTCACCGGCCCAGGCTACCGGCGTGCGTGCGGCGCCCGGCTCAGAGGTAGGGGCCGGTGGGGGTGAGCGTCTCGATCGTCCGTGCGTTCGCCGAGCCGGACTTGCCCTGGACGATGGTGCGGATGAAGACGATTCGCTCACCCTTCTTGCCCGAGATCCGCGCCCAGTCGTCCGGGTTGGTCGTGTTCGGCAGGTCCTCGTTCTCCTTGAACTCCGCCACGCAGGCGGCGAGCAGGTGCTCCATCCGGATGCCGCGCTGGCCGGAGGCCAGGAGCTGCTTGATCGCGGCCTTCTTGGCACGGTCGACGACGTTCTGGACCATCGCACCCGAGGAGAAGTCCTTGAAGAACAGGATCTGCTTGTCGCCCGAGGCGTAGGTCACCTCGAGGAACTGGTTCTCGACCGACTCGGCGTACATCTGCTCGACGATCCGGGTGATCATCGCCTCGACGGTGGCCGCGGGGTCCCCGCCGTGCTCGGCGAGGTCCTCGGCGTGCAGCGGCAGGTCGGCGGTGAGGTACTTGGCGAAGATCTCCCTGGCGGCCTCCGCGTCCGGGCGCTCGATCTTGATCTTCACGTCCAGCCGGCCGGGGCGCAGGATCGCCGGGTCGATCATGTCCTCGCGGTTCGATGCCCCGATGACGATGACGTTGTCCAGCCGCTCCACGCCGTCGATCTCGCTGAGCAGCTGGGGCACGATCGTCGTCTCGACGTCGCTCGAGATGCCCGTGCCGCGGGTGCGGAACAGCGACTCCATCTCGTCGAAGAAGACGACGACGGGCGAGCCCTGGCTCGCCTTCTCGCGCGCCCTGGCGAAGATCAGCCGGATGTGCCGCTCGGTCTCCCCCACGTACTTGTTGAGCAGCTCTGGGCCCTTGACGTTGAGGAAGTAGCTGGTGGCGGGCTTGCCGTCCGCCCCGACGCCGCGCGTCTCGGCCAACGAGCGGGCTACTGCCTTGGCGATGAGGGTCTTGCCGCAGCCGGGCGGGCCGTAGAGCAGCACGCCCTTGGGAGCCTTGAGACCGTGCTCGCGGAACAGCTCGGGGTGCAGGAACGGCAACTCCACGGCGTCGCGGATCTGCTCGATCTGCGGGCCCAGCCCGCCGATGTCCGCGTAGTCGATGTCCGGGACCTCCTCGAGGACCAGCTCCTCGACCTCCGAGCGAGGGATGCGCTCGAAGACGAAGCCCGAGCGGGTCTCGACCGTCAGGGCGTCACCGACGCGCACCGGCCCGTCCAGCACCGCGCCGGCCAGCCGCACGACCCGCTCCTCGTCGGCGCGGCCGACCACCAGGGCCCGGTCGTCGCCCAGCAGCTCCTTGACCGTGACGATCTCGCCGACGGTCTCGTACGCCCCTGCCTCGACGACCGTGAGAGTCTCGTTGAGCTTGACCTCCTGCCCGGGCCGCAGCGAGGCGACGTCGACCGCCGAGACCGCCTGGACGTGCATCTTGCGACCGGCCGAGATGATCTCGACCGATCCGTCCTCGCGGGCCTGCAGGAAGGTGGCGAAGGTGCCGGGGGGCTTGCCGAGCTCCTGGAGCTCGCGCTGGAGCTCGACGATCCGGTCCCTGGCCTGCCGCAGGGCGTCGGCGAGCCGCTCGTTCTTCACGGCGAGCATCGCCGTCTGACGGCTGTCGGCCGCCCCGGCCCGTGCGGCGTGTACCGATGGTCCGACGCCGTCGTGCTCTGGCTGGCTCATGGTGCCTCCCCAGGTCTCACCACGACCCTAAGCGCAGGCGTCAAGCCGAGCGCCCGTTGTCCGCCCCGCGAGCCGCTGGGCGGGCACCCACGGTCTCAGCGCGGGTCGATGGACCCGCCGTCGGATCCGCTCAGGGCGGGGTCGCCCTGGGCGCCGAGGTCGCGGCGCACCTTGCGGACCTTCTTGTCCGAGACGGACCGCTCGCCGAGGTCGTCCGGGCTCCAGTCGTCCTGCGGCGCGTAGCCCTTCGACGGACGACGGCGGCGCTCCGGCACCGCGACGCCCTGCGCCATCCGTCGCGTCGTGAGCAGGAATCCGGTGTGCCCGATCATCCGGTGCTCCGGGCGCACCGCCAGGCCCTCGAGGTGCCAGCCGCGGACCATGGACTCCCAGGCGGCGGGCTCGGTGAACCGACCGTCGTCGCGCAGGGTCTCGGCGAGCCGGGACAGCTGGGTGGTTGTGGCGACGTAGGCCAGCAGCACGCCGCCCGGCGCCAGCGTGTCGGCGACGGCGTCGATGTTCTCCCACGGCGCGAGCATGTCCAGCACGACGCGGTCGACGCTACCTGCGGCGGCGACGCTGGGTAGCACGTCCGACAGGTCCCCGACGGACAGGCTCCATGCCGGGTGCTGCCCCGCGAAGAAGCCCTCGACGTTGGCCCGGGCGATCGCCGCGAAGTCCTCGCGCCGCTCGATGGAGTGCAGCGACCCGCGGTCTCCGACCGCCCGCAGCAGGGACAGGGTGAGCGCACCGGAGCCGACACCGGCCTCGACCACCCGCGCCCCGGGGTAGATGTCGGCCATGGTGACGATCTGGCCGGCGTCCTTGGGGTAGACGACCGCGGCGCCCCGCGGCATGGACAGCGTGTAGTCGGCCAGCAGCGGGCGCAGCGCCAGGTAGGAGATCCCCCCGGTCGACGTGACGACGGACCCCTCGGGCGCACCGACGAGGTCCTCGTGGCGGAAGTAGCCCTGATGGGTGTGGAACGTCGCACCCGGAGCCAGGGTGATGGTGTGCAGCCGGCCCCGCGGGTCGGTGAGCTGGACCCGGTCGCCCACCCGCAGCGGCCCCCGGCGTGCGGCCGCGCCGGTCGCCTGGTCCGCGCCGGCGGGTTCGGGCGTCGCGGTGTCGTTCTGCGGGGTGCTCACGGCGGTCGAGTCTAGGTGCGCCGCGCCCGACGGGACGCCCGCGGGTGCGGGCCGCGACTCAGGAGGAGGCGGTGTAGCGGTAGACGTTCGTCTCGCGCAGGACGAAGCCGACCCGCTGGTAGAGCCGGTTGGCCTCGGCGCGCGTCGGCCGGGACGTGAGGTCGACGGTGCGGGCCCCCGCCTGCTGGGCCAGGTGCACGGCCGCGGTCGTCAGCAGCCCACCGACCCCGCGACCGCGGGCGCCTGCGTCGACGACGACGTCCTCGACCCAGGCCCGCATCCCGGTCGGGATCCGGAACAGCACGAGGGTCAGCGCACCGAGCACCTCGCCCGACTCGTCCCGCGCGAGCAGCAGCCGGGTGGCGGGTGAGGCGACGATCTGGCCGAGCTCCTCGCGGGTGGGCGCCGGCGCGGAGCGTGAGAGCTGGCCGACCAGCCGGCCGACGGCCGCGAGGTCCTCGTCGCCCACCTCCAGCAGCTCCTCGACGCGGCAGGGGCCGAGCAGCACGTCCGTGGTCACCATGGCAGCACGCTACCCGCGCGCCGTCACCGTCGTGGCCGCAGGGCGCCCACCACGTCGAGCGCCCGGAGCAGGCCGAGCACCCGGCCGTCGACGTCGACGACGACCAGCACCGGCGTGCGGGCGGCCACCTCCGCCACGGCCTGCACGGCGGCCGACCCGACGAGGTCGCCCCGCACCGTGCAGCCCGCCGGCAGCGGGATGGCGGCGGCGCTGAGCGCGGTGCCCGCCCGGTGGCCCGGCGGCACGGCCTGCACGGCGACGGGGTCGACGTAGGCCACCGGCGTGCCCGCGTCGTCCAGCAGGACGACCGCGGGGCAAGGGTCGCCGAGCAGGTCGAGGGTCGCTACGCGGTCGCTCGCCGGAACGGCGACGGCCGGCGTCGTCAACGCCCGAAGCGCCAGCGCGTCGACCGCGCGCTGGGACTGCGCAGCCCGCAGCGACGCCGAGGCGCCCGACCAGATGAAGGCACCGATGAGGGCGCCCCAGACCACCTGGGTCAGGTCGAGGCTGCCGGTGGCGGCGAGCTGGGGCAGCACGGTCCAGGCCAGCACGGCGACGGCGAGCCCACGGCCCACCCACCCGCCGACGGTCGTCCCGGTCGCGCGCTGCCCGGTGGCCGACCAGATCCCGGCCTCGAGCACGCGCCCCCCGTCCAGCGGCAGACCGGGCAGCAGGTTGAGCACCCCGATGAACAGGTTGGCCGCAGCCCCCGCCAGGGCCAGCGTCGAGACGACCCCACCGGCCGGGGCGAGCTGCCAGACCGCCGCCGAGGCCCCGGCGAGCACGAGGTTGGTCACCGGTCCGGCCACGGCGACGAGGGCCGAACTGGCGGGGGTGTCCGCAGCGGCACTCATCTGGGTGTGCCCGCCGAGGAGGGTCAGGGCGATCTGCCGCACCTCGAGCCCGCGGCGACGTGCAACGAGGGCGTGCGCCAGCTCGTGCAGGAAGGTCGAGCCGAAGAGCATGAGCGCGGCCGCCGCGGCGAGCAGCAACGCTCCGGCCGTCCCGGACTGCGGTGCGACCGCGCGGCCCAGGGGCAGCAGGGCGACCGTGACCACGACCGCAGCGACCAGCCAACCCGCGGACAGGGTGACCGGGGCTCCGGCGGCATGGCCGATCACCCACCCGCCGGTCCGACCAGGGCTGTCAGCTGTGCTCGCCACCCGGTCACCCTACGGGGCACGAGCGTGCGTGTCGGGGTGGCGCCGTACCCTGCTCGCGTGCCCTCAGAGCCGAAACCCCTCCCCGACGAGGTCCTCGCCGAACCCGCAGTGCGACGCCCGGGCCTGTCACCGTCCCGGGCCAACGACTACCTGCAGTGCCCGCTGCTCTTCCGGCTGCGCGTCATCGACCGGCTGCCGGAGCCGCCGTCGGCCGCCGCCGTGCGGGGCACGCTCGTGCACGCCGTGCTCGAGCAGCTGTTCGACCTGCCGGCCGGCCGACGGACGCTCGAGGCCGCCGGTGGCCTGCTCGAGCCCACCTGGCAGGGACTGGTCGAGTCCTCCCCGCGGTACCTCGAGGTGCTCACCGACCCGGCTGACCTGGAGGGATGGTTCGCGCCTGCGAGGGTGCTGCTGGCGACCTGGTTCACGCTCGAGGACCCCAACCGGCTCCAACCGGCCGAGCGCGAGCTGTCGGTGCGGATGGAGCTGCCCGACGGCCCGGAGCTGCGCGGGATCGTCGACCGGCTCGATGTGGCGCCGGACGGGGCCCTGAGGGTCGTCGACTACAAGACAGGACGGTCGCCGAAGGCGGGCTACGAGAGCTCGGCGCTCTTCCAGATGCGCTTCTACGCACTGGTCCTCGCCCGGCTGCGCGGCCGGGTCCCGGCGATGCTCCAGCTCGTCTACCTCGGCGACGGCACGGTCGTGCGGCACGTCCCGTCGGCCGCCGAGCTGGAGACCACCGAACGTCGGATCCGCTCGATCTGGTCGGGGATCCAGGACTCGGCGGCGCGGGGGACCTGGACGCCGCGCACGAGCGCGCTGTGCGGCTGGTGTGCCCACCAGGCGATCTGCCCGGCATTCGGCGGCACTCCCCCCCTCGTGGACCCGGACGCCGTCGAGGCCGCGACCGGGGTCCGCCCGCCGGTCTGACGAGCCCCGCCCACCGTGCTCAGGTCGTCGGCGTGCGCAGGTCCAGCACCTCGCCGGCGGCGATCCGGCCCAGCTCGGCCAGGCCGACGTCGGTCAGCGAGTCGGCGCGGCTCAGCCCCGGGCGGTCGTCGACGGCCACGATGTGCTCCACGGCGAGAGTGCGCGCACCCGAGGCCACCGCCGACCCGACGCCGGGGACCGAGTCCTCGATGGCGACGCACCGGCTCACCTCGACCCCCAGCAGACGCGCGGCGAGCAGGTACGCCTCGGGGTGCGGCTTGCCGTGGGTGACCTGCTCCCCGGTGACGACGACGGCGAACGCGCCGACCGGCATCTGCGCGGTGACCGCCTCGGCGAACCGCCGGTAGGACATGGTTACGAGCGCGCAGGGCACCCCAGCATCGCCCAGGGCGGCGAGCAGCTCGAGCACTCCCGGCCGCCAGATCGGCCCCTCGGCCACGGCCTCGACGACCGAGTCGAGCAAGAGCTCGACGATCTGCTCCGCCGGGAGGTCCACGCCGTGCGCCGCGAGCACCTGCGCCCCGTCGAGCAGGGCAAGGCCGACCATCGCCTCCGCGTCGGCCTGCGTCCAGGTCCCGCCGAACCGGTGGACCAGGCGCTCCTCGGCGGCCATCCAGCAGGGCTCGGTGTCCACCAAGGTGCCGTCCATGTCCCACAGGACCGCGGCGGGGAGCACCGGCCGCTCTACCGACGGGGGCCGTGAGCGCACGGTGAGGTCAGGTCGCACCGGGTCATCCTAGGCGGGATCCCCGGTCGGGTCGCAGACCACCGGGCGGACCACGGCCTACGCTGAGGCCATGAGCGACGCACTTGCCGGCAGGCTTCCCCTGCGGGGTCCGGTGATGCTCGCCGCGTTCGAGGGCTGGAACGACGCCGGCTCCGCGGCGACGCATGCCCTGGCCCACCTGCACGAGGTGTGGGGTGCCGACGAGGTCGACGAGCTCGACCCGGAGGACTACCACGACTTCCAGGTCAACCGGCCGATGGTCGGCATCGGTGAGGGTGGCCGCCGGGAGATCACCTGGCCGACGACGACTGTCGCGGTCGGCACCCGCCCCGGCAGCGGAGAGCAGGTCGTGCTCGTGCACGGGATCGAGCCCTCGATGCGCTGGCGCCGGTTCAGTGCCGAGCTGCTCGACATCGCCGAACGGCTCGGGGTGCGCACGGTCGTCACCGTCGGCGCCCTGCTGGCCGACGTGCCGCACACCCGACCCATCCCGGTAACCATCACCACCGACGACCAGGACCTGCAGCGCGAGCTGGGCCTTGACCAGAACACCTACGAGGGCCCGACCGGCATCGTCGGTGTGCTCCAGCACGAGGCCCTGCGCCGAGGACTGCGGGGGGTCTCGGTGTGGGGTGCTGTACCGCACTACGTTGCTCACCCACCCTCGCCCAAGGCGGCCCTGGCCCTGCTGGCCCGGATCGAGGAGCTGCTCGGCGAGCCGATCCCGCTCGGCGAGCTACCCGAGGACGCGGAGGCGTGGCAGCACGGGGTCGACGAGCTCGCGGCCGAGGACGCGGAGATCGCCGAGTACGTCGCCCAGCTCGAGGAGGCCAAGGACACCGCCGACCTGCCAGAGGCGTCCGGCGAGGCGATCGCCAGGGAGTTCGAGAAGTACCTACGCCGCCGGGACGGCTCGGCCGGCTGATCCGGACTCGACCTCGGCCCTAGACCCGGACGCCCAGCAGGGCGTCGATCGAGCGCGCCAGCAACCCCGGCGCCCCGATGACGTCCCCGCCCAAGGTCAGCGAGGCGTCTGCCCACGCGTCGACGGCGCGCAGCGCGGCCGGCGCGTCGAGGTCGTCGGCCAGGGCGTTCCGGATCGCCGCCAGGGTCGAACCCGCATCGGGGCCACCGTTGCCCGAGACGGCGCCGCGCCAGCGCTCCAGCCGCCGCTCGGCGGTCCGCAGCACCTCGTCGGTCCACTCCCAGTCCGTGCGGTAGTGGTGGGCCAGGACGGCGAGGCGGATGGCCATCGGGTCGACCCCTTGGGCGCGGAGCACCGAGACGAGCACGAGGTTGCCGAGCGACTTGCTCATCTTGTCCCCGTCCAGGCCCACCATCCCGGTGTGCATGTGGACCCGCGCGCCGGCGCCGCCGAGCGCCCTGGCGTGCGCAGCGCTCATCTCGTGGTGCGGGAAGCACAGGTCCCGGCCGCCGCCCTGGACGTCGAACGCCGTGCCGAGTGCCTGCTCGGCGATGACCGTGCACTCGATGTGCCAGCCGGGCCGCCCGGTCCCGAGCACGCCGCCGTCCCAGGACGGCTCGCCGGGCCGCACCCGTCGCCACAACGCCGGGTCGAGCGGGTCCCGCTTGCCCGTCCTGGCCGGGTCGCCACCTCGCTCGGTGAACAGGGCGAGGGTCTGGTCGTGGTCCAGCCCGGGCAGGTGCCCGATCGCGGGGTCGCTGCCGATGTCGGCGTAGACGTCGCCGAGGTCGGGCCGCTCACCGCCGGCACCCTGCTCCACCGGGACGCGGTAGGCCAGACCGCGCTCGAGCAGGCCCTCCACGGCGGTCACCACCGTGGGGATGGTCTCGACGGCGCCGAGGTAGGTGTGCGGCGCCAGCACGGCCAGGGCGGTCATGTCCTGCGCGTACAGCGCCGTCTGCTCGATCGCCAGCTGCTCCCAGTCGACGCCGGTGCGCGCCGCGCGCTCGAGCAACGGGTCGTCGATGTCGGTCACGTTGGACGCGTGCCGGACCTCGAGACCGGCGTCGAGCCACGCCCGGTGCAGCAGGTCGAAGGCGATGGACGTGGCGGCGTGGCCCAGGTGCGTGGCGTCGTACGGGGTGATCCCGCAGACGTAGAGCGTGGCCACGGGGCCGACCGCCGCGACCATGGTGGCACCGGTGAGGGAGTCCCGGACGTGCACCGCCGGTCCGTGGCCGGGGATCGCGGGCAGGGACGGCGAGGGCCAGGTGCGCACACCCGCAGCCTATCGGGGGCGGCGGCGCCGGACCGCGGGGCCGGCCCGGTCTGGACCCGTCAGCCGGCCGCGGCGCCGCCGAGCGGCTCGAGCACGCCGAGGCCCAGCAGCACCACGACCAGGACCGCGAGCACGATGCGGTAGACGACGAACGGCAGGTAGCTGCGCGTGGAGACCAGCCGCAGGAACCCGATGATGACGACGTAGCCGACGACGAAGGCGATGACCGTCGCCAGCACGGTGACCGCGAGGCTCGGGGTACCCGGCTCGCCGAAGTCCCCGACGCTGGTCGCGAGCTGCTGGAAGCCCGAGCCGAGCACTGCGGGGATGGCCAGCAGGAACGAGTACCGGGCCGCCGCCTCGCGGGTGAAGCCCAGCAACAGCCCGAAGGTGATCGTCCCGCCGGACCGCGAGACCCCCGGGACCAGCGCCAGCGCCTGGGCGAGCCCGAGCACCACGGCGTCACGCGCGGTGAGCTCGCTCAGCACGCGCCGCTTCGCGCCGACCCGGTCGGCCACACCGAGCACGACGGCGAAGACCGCCAGCGTCGCAGCGATGAGGTAGAGGTTGCGGAAAGTGCTGGTGATCGTGTCCTGGAAGGCCAGGCCGAGCACGACGATCGGCACCGAGCCGAGGGCGATCCACCACGCCATCGCGGCGTCGGGGTCCCCCGAGCCCGTCCGCGCCCGCCACCCGGTGCCATGGCGGCCGGTGAGGGCCGACCACCAGGCGACGCAGATCCGTGCGATGTCGCGGCGGAAGTAGAGCAGCACGGCGGACTCGGTGCCGATCTGGGTGATCGCCGTGAAGGCCGCGCCGGGGTCGGCGCCGCCGGGAAGCAGCTCGCCGACGATCCGCAGGTGAGCGCTCGAGGAGATCGGGAGGAACTCCGTCAGGCCCTGCACGAGGCCGAGCACGGCCGCTTCCCACCAGGTCATGGCGCGCAACGCTACCGCCCTTCAGCGCCACCTCGGTGCCGTAGCCTGCACAGCCATGGAGGAACGCACCCTGGGGGGTACCGGACTACGGGTCTCCACGCTGGGCCTCGGCACCCTGACGTGGGCCCGAGACACGGACGAGCACACGGCGACGGAGCTGCTGCGTGACTTCGTCGAGGCCGGCGGCACACTCGTGGACACAGCAGCGTCCTACGGCGACGGCGCGGCCGAAGCCCTCCTCGGAGCGCTGCTCGGCACCGTCGTGGCACGTGAGGACGTCGTGCTGTGCACCAAGGGCGGCGTACGACGCACGCGCAACGGGCCCGTGGTCGATGCCTCCCGAGGAGCCCTGCTCGACTCACTGGACGGATCGCTCGCCCGGCTGGGAACCGACCACGTCGATCTCTTCCTTGTCCAGGCGCCCGACCCCGGCACCTCCCTGGCGGAGACGGCCGGCGCCCTGCGCCACGTCCTGTCCTCGGGTCGGGCCCGCTACGTCGGGCTGTCCAACCACCCCGGCTGGCAGACCGCACGTCTGGGCAGCCTGCTCGGACCCGACGTCCTGGCCGCAGTGCAGGTCGAGTACTCCCTGCTGCAGCGTGGCGTCGAGCGCGAGGCCGTGCCGGCCGCGGCCGACCTCGGCGCGGGCCTGCTGGCCTGGTCGCCGCTGGGCCGTGGGGTGCTCACCGGCAAGTACCGCCGCACGGTGCCGGCCGACTCGCGCGCAGCGTCGGCCCACCTTGCCGGATTCGTGGAGCCCTACCTCGGCCGGACCAGCGGACCCGTGGTCGAGGCGCTGGCCACGGCCGCGGACGGGCTGGAGCGCACCCCGTTGGAGGTCGCACTGGCCTGGGTGCTCGGGCGGCCGGGGGTGACCTGCGCCCTGCTGGGTGCGCGCACCGCTGGTCAGCTGCGACCGGCCCTCGACCTCGACCTCGACCTGCCGGCGCAGATCGTCGCGGCCCTGGACGAGATCAGCGCACCGGACCTCGGCTACCCCGAGCGCCGCTGAGACGTCCGGGCCTGAGCTGTCCGGTCGAGCTCAGTGCTCGTCGTCGTCGAGCTCCGTGCCGTCCATGAGCTCGTCGTCGAGGTCGTCCTCGTCGAGGTCGTCCTCGTCGTCCTGCTCTTCCTCGTCGTCGGTGTCGTCGGCGAGGAAGAACGGCAGCGTCTCGCCGTGCACGCGCACCAGGGCGTCGTCGTACACCTCGAAGGCGTCGGCCAGGACGTCGTACGCGTCGTCCACTGCGGGGTCGTCGTCACCGCGTCGGGTGCTCACGGCGTGGAAGTGTGCCTCCAGAGCTGCAAGAAGGCGGTCGAGAGCGGCGCGCGGGTCAACGGTCATGGCACGACCGTAGCGCCGCTGTGTGCACAATGGCACCCGAGATCACGGTCGGCGGAGGGCGTGCAGGTGAGCGGAGCGGTACCGGTTTCCACAGCACGGGGCGCATGGCGGTCCCAGGGCGGGCAGTACGAGTACCGCGTCGTGACCATCGAGCCGAGCATCAGCCGCAACGACGCACGCCGCCAGCTCACCGAGGAGGCCGAGTACGGCCGCTGGGAGCTGGCCAGGACGCTGCTGTTCGCCGGCGGGCGACGCCGGGTGTGGTTGCGCCGGCGGATCATCCGGGTGTGCAGCACGCTCTGAGCCCGGACGACCTCAGCAGGTCTGCAGCAACCGGTCCAGGACCCGCGTGCCGAAGACGAGCGACTCGATCGGCACCCGCTCGTCCACGCCGTGGAACATCGCCGGGAAGTCCAGGCCGGGCGGCAGCCGCAGCGGCGCGAACCCGTAGCCGGTGATCCCCAGCCGGGACAGCGACTTGTTGTCCGTGCCGGCGGACAACATGTAGGGCAGCACCGTGGCGTCGGGGTCGACGGCGAGCAGCGAGGTGACCATCGCATCGACGAGGCGGCCGCCGAACGGCACCTCGAGTGCGACGTCACGGTGGATCTCCTCGACCCGCACGTGCTCGCCGGCCAGCTCGGTGAGCACCCGGCGGGCCTCGGCCTCGTCCCCGGGCAGGAACCGGGTGTCCAGGACCGCCTCGGCACGGCCGGGGATGACGTTCGCCTTGTACCCCGCGCTCAGCTGGGTGGGGTTGGCCGTGCTGCGCAGCGTCGCGCCGACGAACCGGGCACCGCTGCCGAGCGCCGCGACCAGGGCGTCGATCCCCTCGGGGTCCTGCGGGTCGAACGGCAGGCCGGTGAGGTCGGCCACGCCCTCGAGCAGGTCGTGGACCGTCGGGGTGAGCCGCAGCGGCCACGGGTGGGCGCCGATCCGCGCCACCGCCGCGGCCAGGTGGGTGACGGCGTTGTCGGTGTTGACCTGCGAGCCATGGCCGGCCCGGCCGTCGGCGACCAGGCGCAGCCAGCCGATGCCCTTCTCCGCGGTCTGCAGCAGGTAGGCCCGACGGCCACCCTGCCCGTCCGGGCCCGCGCCCACCTGCACGGAGAAGCCGCCGACCTCGCTGATCGCCTCGGTGGCGCCGGCGAAGAGCTCCGGCCTCGTGTCGACGGCGTGGCTCGCGCCGAAGACCCCGCCGGCCTCCTCGTCTGCGAAGAACGCCAGCACGACGTCGCGCGCCGGCGCCCGGCCCTCGCGCACCATCTGGCGCACGATGGCGAGCATCATCGCGTCCATGTCCTTCATGTCCACCGCACCACGGCCCCACAGCATGCCGTCGATCTCCTCGCCCCCGAAGGGGTCGACGGACCAGTCCTGCGCGGCGGCAGGCACGACGTCGGTGTGCCCGTGCAGGACGAGCGCCGGGCGTTCGGGGTCGACACCGGGAAGGCGGACGACGACGTTGGCCCGGCCGGGCGCCGACTCGAAGAGCTCGGGATCGAGGCCGACCTCGTGCAGCGAGGCCATGACGTACTCGGCGGCGGCCCGCTCCCCCGGCCCGGAGCCGTCACCATAGTTCGACGAGTCGATCCGCAGCAGGTCCTGGCAGATCCGGGCGACCTCGTCCTGGGCGGTCACCCCGTTCGACACGACAGGCTGAACGGCGGGCGGGTGGAGGGAGTCGTGGGCCACCCTCGCCACGCTACCCGGCCGTCGGCACCAGTCCGCGCCGCTCGAGCAGCGGATCGACGACCGGATCGCGGCCGCGCAGGGCACGGAACATGCCCATGACGTCGCCCGAACCGCCGCGCCCGAGCAGTGCCGCCCGGAAGGCATCCCCGTTCTCCCGGCGCAGACCGGCGTTCTCGCTGAACCACTGCACGGTGTCGGCGTCGAGCACCTCCGCCCAGAAGTACGCGTAGTACGCCGCCGCGTACCCGCCGCCGAAGACGTGGTTGAAGTAGGCCGTGCGGTACCGGGAGGCGACCGCCGGCACCGCCACACCGGCGGCCTCGAGCGCGGCGGCCTCGAAGGCCTCGACAGCGTCGACGTCGTTCGGCACCTGCTCGGGGGTCAGCTGGTGCCAGGCCTGGTCGAGCAGGGCCGCGGCCAGGTACTCGGTGGTGGCGAAGCCCTGGTTGTACCGACGTGAGGTGAGCATCGAGGTCACCCACTCAGCGGGCATCGGTTCACCCGTCCGGTGGTGCACCGCGTACCGCGCCAGGACGCTCGGGTCCCACGCCCACATCTCGTTGACCTGGGACGGGAACTCCACGACGTCCTGCGGCACCTCGGTGCCCGACTGGGAGGGCAGGCGCACGTCGGACAGCAGCCCGTGCAGGGCGTGTCCGAACTCGTGGAAGAGGGTGATGACCTCGTCCCAGGTGAGCAGGGTCGGCTCGCCGTCGGGCGGGCGCGGGATGTTGAGGTTGTTGACCACCACGGGCAGCTCACCGCGCAGCCGGTTCTGGTCGACGAGGTTGTTCATCCATGCCCCGCCGCGCTTGGACGCCCGGGTGTACCAGTCGGCAAGGAACAGCCCGAGCGGGGCGTGGTCGGCGTCGTGCACCTCGAACGCGCGCACCTGGGGGTGGTAGCCGACGAGGTCGGGCCGCTCGGTGAAGGTGATGCCGTACAGGGCGGTCGCGGCATGGAAGACGCCGTCGTGCACGACACGATCGAGCTCGAGGTAGGGCCGCAACGCGGCGTCGTCCAGCGCGTAGCGCTCCCGGCGCACCTTCTCGGCGTAGTACGGCCAGTCCCAGCCCTCCAGGATGGCGCCGGCCTCGTCGGCCTGCAGGGCCACCTGCAGGCCGACGGCCTCGCGGCGGGCGTTGGCCGCCGCGGCCGGGGCCGCCCGGGTGAGCAGGGCGAGGACGGCCTGGGTGGTGCGGGCCGTCCCGTCGTCGGCGACGTAGGCGGCGTGGTGGTCGTACCCGAGCAGCCGGGCCCGCTCGGCCCTGGCCCGCACGAGCTCGAGGAGCGTGGCGCGGGTGTCGTGCTCACCGCCGCGAGCCCCGCGCACCAGGGAGGCCTCGTGCACCCTGCGCCGCACCTCGCGGCGGGTCAGCGCGGCGAGCACGGGCTGCTGGCTGAAGGAGGACAGCTCGAGCAGCCAGCCCTCGGCGTGGCCGCGGTCGGCCGCAGCCTGGCGTGCGGCCGCGACGGCGTCGGCAGCGAGCCCGTCGAGCTCGTTGAGGTCGGTGACCAGCACCGCGCTGTCATTGGCCTCAGCGAGCAGCACCCGCCCGAACGTCGTCTCCAGGGTGCTGATCCTGGAGTTGAGCGCGCGCAGCTGGTCCTGGACCTCGGGGGCGGCCGCCGCGCCGAGCCGCCGAAGGTCACGCCGCAGGGTGGTGAGCAGCCACGCCGCGTCGTCGGCGAGGGTGACCTCCCCGCCCGCGACCCGGGCCGCCAGGTCCTCGAGTCGGGAGAGCAGCCGGGGGTCGAGGTCGATCGCGTCATGGTGCTCGGACAGCAGCGGCGCGATCTCCGCCTCGAGGTCGTCCAGGGCGGGCGTGCCGTCCGAGCTGGTGCGGTTGAAGAAGACCGCGGTGACCCGGTGCAGCAGGGCCCCGGCGCGTTCGAGGGCGACCAGCGTGTTCTCCTCGGTCGGCGGGCCGTCGGTGAGGATCGCCTCGACCTCCGCGCGCTCGAGCGCCATCCCGGCCAGGAAGGCAGGGCTGTAGTGCTCGTCGCGGATCGCTGCGAAGTCCGGCAGGCCGTAGGCGAACCGGGACGGGGCGGCGAACGGGTTGGACGGGTCCAGGACGAGGGCGGGGCCGGGTACGGTCATGCCCCCATCCTCCCAGCCTCGCCCCCCGCCGGCGCGCGCGCCGGCCACGGCTCGGCGGGTCCGCGGGGGTCGTCGCGCAGCAGTGTGCCGACCCAGGTGTCCCGCCGCACGCCGCGCTGGACCCCCTCGAGCCGGATCGTGCCCTCGACCTGGAATCCGGCCTGCCAGGCCACCCGACGCGAGGGCCAGTTGCCGACGTACGCCTGCCAGCTCACCCGTTGCAGGTCGAGCCCGTCCAGCCCGAGGGCGTGGTCGAGAACCAGGGCGACGGCGCGGGTGACGACACCACGGCGGCGAGCCCAGGGTGCCACCCAGTACCCGATCTCCGCCGAGCCGTCGAGTACCCCGTGCAGACCGATCATGCCGAGGAGACGGTCGGCAGGCGCACCCTCGGGCGTCGGGCTCCGGACGGCCCAGACGAGCTCACGTCCCGAGGCCCAGCCCGGCCCGACGACGTGCTCGAGGAATCTCTCGGCGTCCGCCCGGCGGTAGGGCCGGGGCACCGTGACCCACTCCTGGACGAGCGGGTCCTGACAGGCCAGGGTGATGTCGTCGAGGTCGACGGCCGTCGGCGCGGCCAGGGTCACGAGGTCGTCGCCCAACGTCACACGCTCCATCCCGGCCACCCTAGGCGAAGGCTCGGCAGGATGGTCGGCGAGGGGTGGAGGGCACATGGGCGCTCGGCAGGACCACGAGGAGGCGCTGCGCGGGCTGCCGGTGGATCGGTGGGAGGGCTACCTCACTGAGCACAGCGGGCTGCCGGGGCCGCGGGGCAACCTCGAGCTGCTCGCCGTCGTCGGCGACCTCGCCCCGGCGGCACAGGTGCTGGCGTGGGCCGGCTCGTCGGACGAGTACCTTGCCTGCGTCGGCACGGCGGGACTGGGCCGGCTGGTGCTCGAGGGCGATCGCGGCCGGGTCGCTGCTCTCGCACGGGCGGCCCGCGACGAGCGGTGGCGCGTCCGGGAGGGCGTGGCGATGGCGCTGCAGCGGATCGGCGACCACGACCCGCCGCTGCTCCGGTCGGTGACCTCCGCCTGGGCCGACGGTCCAGCGCTGGTGCAACGCGCCGTCGTCGCCGGACTGTGCGAACCGCGCCTGCTGCGCACGTCCGAGGCGACGACGCACGCGCTGACCACCCTCGACGCGATCACCGCGGGCCTCGCGGCGCTGGCGCCCGAGCGGCGGCGTGACCCCGACGTCCGGGTTCTGCGCCAGGGGCTCGGCTACGGCTGGAGCGTCGTCGTGGCCGCGGCACCACGCACTGGCTTCGCCGCGCTCGAGCGGTGGGCCCTCGTCGACGACCCGGATGTGCGCTGGGTGCTGCGGGAGAACCTCCGCAAGGCCCGGCTGGGCCGTGCCGACCCCGCAAGGACGGCTGCCCTGGCGGAGTCGGTCAGCTGAGACCTCAGCCGACCAGCAGCCCGGCGGCATCCTGCACGACGTACCCGTGCGCCTGCGCCACGGCACCGGACAGCAGCGCGCCCTCGTGCGTCGCCAGGCCACCCGCCAGGGCCCGGTCCGCAGCCAGGGCGGCGCGCCACCCGCTGCCGGCCAGCCGCAGCAGGTACGGCAGGGTCGCGTTCGTCAGGGCGCCGGTGGAGGTGACCGGCACGGCGCCGGGCATGTTCGCCACACAGTAGAAGATCGACCCGTGGACCGCGAACGTCGGCTCGTCGTGCGTCGTGGGTCGGGTGTCCTCGAAGCAGCCGCCCTGGTCGACCGCGATGTCCACCAGCACCGACCCCTGGCGCATCCGCGAGACGAGCTCGTTGCTCACCAGCACGGGGGCCTTGGCCCCCGGGACGAGGGCGGCTCCGACGACGATGTCCGCCTCCAGCACGGCCCGCTCGATGGCGTAGGCCGAGGAGGCCACCGTGCGCACCCGCCCGCCGAAGGCCGCGTCGAGCTCACGCAACCGGGGTAGCGACAGGTCGAGGATCGTCACCTCGGCACGCATCCCGACAGCGATGTCCGCGGCGTGCCGGCCCGCGACCCCGCCGCCCAGGACGACGACCCGCGCGGGCTCGACCCCCGGCACGCCTCCGGGCAGCAACCCGCGACCGCCCTGGCTGCGCATGAGGTGGTAGGCGCCGACCTGGGTGGCCAGCCGCCCGGCCACTTCGCTCATCGGGGCGAGCAGCGGCAGTGAGCCGTCATCCAGCTGAACGGTCTCGTAGGCGATCGCCGTCGTGCCGGCGGCGATCAGCGCGTCGGTGCACGCCTTGTCGGCGGCAAGGTGCAGGTAGGCGAACAGGACCAGTCCGCGTCGCAGCAGCGAGTACTCGGCGGCGATCGGCTCCTTGACCTTGCAGACCAGGTCGGCCGCCCAGACCTCCTCAGCCGTCGCGACGATGGTCGCCCCGGCCGCGCGGTACTGGTCGTCGTCGATCCCCGAGCCCGACCCGGCGCCGGACTGGACGAGCACCTCGTGACCGGCGGCGGTGAGCTGGTGGGCTCCGGCCGGCTTCAGGGCGACGCGGTACTCGTGGACCTTGCGCTCGGTGGGGATCCCGATCCGCATGGTGGCCTCCTGGGGTGGTGGGGCGGTCCACCGCCCTGGCTGGTGTGCGCTGCCTCACAAGTGTGAAGATGTCTGTGCTGCCATGGCATTGCAATCGCAGATCCTTCGGAGATTGGGGCGAGAATGTCGGAATCTTCACCGCGAGCAGGTC